>Ga0181532_10002999_pt1 | contig 15389 bp, 17 predicted proteins | sample PEATcosm2014_Bin_33_FD_119768 | JGI IMG/M metagenome (GOLD analysis project Ga0181532, IMG submission 119768) | Peatland microbial communities from MTU Mesocosm Facility, Houghton, MI, USA - PEATcosm2014_Bin11_30_metaG | ecosystem: Environmental > Terrestrial > Soil > Wetlands > Peat | place...
CCAACGTTCCGGGAGGAATGTGGCTGGAAGATATGCGCAACGGCGTGGCGCTGATGGTGACTCATCAGGCTCGCATCGGGATTCGTGGCATGCCGCCGGGTGGAACCAAGGAGCTGGAACTGGGGTGGTTCGGATGGTCGGGTCTGACCGACATGACCCCGGACGGCCGGAAGATCCTATTCGTGGAGGCAGGCGATGGCGGCGGACCGAATTACACGGTGTTTGTCCGAGGCACGGACGGGCCGCCTCCGGTACGCATTGGCGAAGGAGACTGCTTCGCGATCTCGGCGGATGGCAAGTGGGTGATCACGAAGCCGCCGAAGGGTGGTCCGCTCAGTGTGGTGCCGACGGGAGCGGGCGAGACGCGACAGCTGACCCACGACAAGGTGAGCTACGAGACCGTGCGCTGGTTGGCCGGGGGCAAGGAGTTGCTGGCGAGCGGGACTGAAACCGGACACGGGGTGCGCGACTATGTGATTCAGGCAAGCACTGGCGATTCGAGGCCAGTCACGCCGGAAGGAACGGTTGGGGTGCATCCGTCGCCGGACGGTCGGAACACGGCAGTGCTTGGTGCGGATGGGAAATGGGGAATTTGGCCGCTGGAGTCTTCCAATCCTCTGGCCGGAAACGGTCTGCGTTTTATCCCGGGGCTGGACTCGAACTACCGCGTGATTGGTTGGTCGCCGGATGGGGGATCGCTGTACGTCGTGTCGAAACGCCAGCGCGAGAAGACCGGCACGGTTTATCGGACGGATGCAGTGACCGGGAAAATGGAGCCGTGGAAAGCTTTCGGGGAAAGCCTGCCGGCGGGAGCGGTGAGCTTTAGCGGCTCGTATCTCTCGGGCGACGGGGGCGCTTATGCCTATCTCTACACCCAGACTCTGTCGCAGGTCTATGTAGTTAGAGGGATGCAGTAAAGACCTGAAGCGACAGATGAGCGACGCCCGCGCTTGACAGCTTCTAGAAAGCGGACAAGCAGGACGACGGCCACTGCATGGGTGGCTTGTTTGTAACACCGGTTTTAGAATGGACGACATGAAGAAGAGTTTTTCGATCGTGGGTGCACTGATCGTCGTGTTTGGGGTTGGCGTGATTGGGCGCGTGTGGGCTCAGGATGATAGGCCGGCTGAGCCTCCGATGTCGGACTTGCGGTTTGTGGTGTTGAAAGACTACAACGGCAAGCCGGTGAGGAATGCGGCGGTGGTGCTGCACCCGGTGAATAAGAAGGGAGACCAGGCGATGGGAGGGTTGGAGTTGAAGACGGACAACGAGGGGCAGACGAATATCGATGGAATCCCGTATGGTCCGCTACGGGTGCAGGTGCTGGCGCCGGGGTTCCAGACTTTCGGGGAAGACTACCAGATCAACAAGCCGGCGATGCAGATTACGGTGAAGCTGAAGCGTCCGGGGCGGCAGTACTCGTCGTACGGGAGCAGCGGAGACGCGAAGAAGGCGGATGACAACAAGCAGCCGGAGCAGAAGCCGCAGTGATCAGGATTTCGCGCAGAGATGCGGGTTGCGGCCTATCGGCGCGTCTGGACGGTGACGACACGGCAGACGGGCAAGCCCCGTCTCTACAGAGGGAAAGTTTCTATGAGAAAAAATACTTTGATGGCGATGGGGTTGGTGATCGTGCTTGGGGTCGGCATGGTCGGATGGGCGGCGGCTCAGGATGATGAAGGGCCGACGTCGAATTTACGGTTTGTGGTGGTGCGCGACTCCGACGGGAAGCCGGTGAAGAATGCGGAGGTGGTACTGCATCCCATGAAACGAAAGGGAAAACAGGCGCAGGGCGAGATGGAGTTGAAGACGGATGCGGATGGCAAGACGAACGTTGACGGGATTCCGTATGGTCAACTGCGGGTGCAGGTTTTGATGCCGCATTTCCAGACCTTTGGGGAAGACTACGAGATCAACAAGCCGGAAACGGAGATCACAGTGAAGCTGAAGCATCCGGGCGGGCAGTATTCGATCTATGACAATCACGGGGACGACAAAAAACCGCAGTAAGGGCGCTGGGCGCGGGGAGTGGAGAGGAAACCCGTCTTTATTGGCAGGTGACAGGGAAGGCTCGGTGCCCTACAATCGGCAGCCATGGGATTGCAGGAGCTAACCGTCGAGCGCTATGAAGGGGTGGCGGACGATCAGCGGATTCTGTTGCTGCGCGGGCCGATCACGATAGAAACCGTTCCACAATTTGAGCGGGCGGTGTGCCATGAGCTCGCGGAGACGATGATTCTGGATTTGTCGGATGTTCCATATATTGACTCGGTGGGATTGGGGTCGCTGGTGAGGGTGTACGTATCGCATCAGAAAACGGGACGGTATCTGGTGCTGACGGGGATGAAGCCGCGCGTGCGCAAGATCATGGAAATTACCAAGGTCAACGATTTGTTCGTGACGTTTGGCACCACGTGGGAAGCGGTGGAAGCGCTGGCTAACACCGGGACAGCTTGAGAGACAGTTGAACTTCGATGGAGAGACGGGCCCCAGGCTCGTCCTGCCGCGTGCCTTCCTGAATCGAAAACGCTGGGGTACCATCTAAACCGCATCGTGTGGGTGTGCGCGCTGAGGCCTATGGATCTTCTTTATCGATATTCCAAGCAGTACTGGAAACTGTTTGTGGTCGCACTTTTGCTGGCCGCGACCAACCAGATTTTTTCGCTTCTCGACCCGCTAATTTTTCGTCATGTCATCGACAGCTACGCCACCAAGTATCACCAATACTCGCTTGGGCAATTTGTGCGCGGGGCGGGCCTTTTGGTGCTGGCCGCGGTGGGCGTGGCGTTTGTGTCGCGGGTGGCGAAGAACTTCCAGGACTATTTCGTGAACGTGATCGTGCAGCGACTGGGCGCGAAAATGTATTCGGACGGGGTTCGGCATTCGCTCGATCTGCCCTACCAGGTGTTTGAAGATCAGCGCAGCGGCGAAACCCTGGGAAAATTGCAAAAGGTTCGCAGCGACGTGGAGCGATTTATCACGGCGGCCGTCAATGTGCTTTTCATTTCGGTGGTGGGCATCGTTTTTGTGATGATTTACGCCTTCCGGGTTCACTGGTCGATTGCTCCGGTATTTCTGCTGACGGTTCCGCTGCTCGGAATTATCAGCTCGGGACTCAGTAAGCGGATCAAGAAGATGCAGAAGACCATCGTTGCCGAAACCACCGCGCTGGCGGGTTCGACAACGGAGTCGCTGCGTAATATTGAATTAGTGAAGAGCCTCGGACTGGCGCATCAGGAAGTGGCGCGGCTCAACGGGATCACGGACAAGATTCTGAAGCTCGAACTCAAGAAAGTGAAATACCTTCGCAGTTTGAGTTTTATTCAAGGGACGGCGGTCAACGCGCTGCGCAGCAGCATCTTGTTCTTGATGCTCTATCTGATTTTCCGGCAGGAGATCACGATTGGGCAATTTTTCTCGCTCTGGATTTATTCATTTTTCATTTTTGGGCCCTTGCAGGAGTTGGGGAACGTCATCAACATTTATCGTGAGACGGAAGTTTCGCTGCACAACTTCCAGCAGATACTGGATACACCTCGCGATCCGAAGCCGGCCGATCCGGAGCCGATTGATGAGCTGATGACGCTTCAATTTGAGCGCGTCAGTTTTCAGCATCAGAGCTCTTTGGCCCTGGCATTGGACGAGATCGGTTTCAGCGCGGCCCGGGGAGACACGATTGCGTTTGTGGGGCCGTCGGGAGCCGGGAAGTCAACGCTAGTAAAGCTTTTGGTGGGTTTGTATGCTCCGAAGGCAGGCGAGATTCTGTACAACGGGATTCCAGCGCATCGCGTGGACCTGGATCTGCTGCGCGAAAAAATTGGATTTGTGACACAGGACACGCAACTGTTCTCGGGCTCGATTCGCGAGAATTTGAAGTTCGTTAATCCTAAGGCGACGGACGAGGAGTGCATGGAGGTTTTGCAGCAAGCCGCGGCGCACAGCTTGCTTTCGCGCGCCGATCGCGGCCTGGACACGCTGATTGGCGAAGGCGGGGTAAAGGTTTCGGGAGGCGAGAAGCAGCGGCTGTCGATCGCTCGGGCGCTGTTGCGGCATCCGCAGCTGCTGGTGTTCGATGAAGCGACCTCTTCGCTGGATTCGCTGACGGAAGAGGAAATCAGCCGCACCATCCGCGAAGTCGCAACGAATCAGGAAGCGATAACCATTCTGATTGCGCATCGGCTGTCGACGGTGATGCATGCCGACCGAATCTACGTGCTGGAGCGCGGACGGATCGTCGAATTTGGACGGCACTCTGAACTGCTCGACCAGAAAGGTCTGTACTACGCGATGTGGCGGCAGCAGGTCGGCGAACGCGAGGCAGTCGAGCAGGCGAAGTGACGGGCGCCCATCGGGAATTGCCGTGGCTACTGCGAGTCTGCCGAGCTCGGCTTGGACGGGCGAGGGCGCCCGTCACCACACGAACCGAGCTAGCCGGCTACAGACTCGATGGCTTGCACTGCTTCCGGCGGGAGGGTTAGCTCGCGACTGGCCAGGTCCTGCTTCATGTGATCGGCGTTCGAGGTGCCGGTGAGGGGCACAATGCCGAGATCGCGGGAGAAGCTGAATACAACCTGGGCGGGGGTGCTGTTGGCGCTCTCGGCCAGACTGACGATCAAAGGATTATGTAGCACCGCTCGGTTGGCGGTGAGCAGCGAGAATCCCTGATAGATAATCTTGCGCTCGCGACAGAACTGTCGCACGGCGCGGTCCCAGCCGAGGCGGGCGTAGCAGCGGTTCTGCACGAATGTGGGAAGTTCAGCGCACGCGGCCTCCATCTGTTGCAGTTGCTGCAGAGAAATGTTGCTTACGCCGAGAAGACGAATGCGTCCGGCATCGCGTTCTTTGCGCATCGCCTCCCAAACTTCCGTATCCGCATCGGCCCAGTCGTTGTCTGAGGAAGGGTCATGGAGCAGGTAGCTGTCAATGTGGTCGGTCGCGAGATGGTCGAGTGAACTGGCGGTTGACTGCGCGACTTGAACCGAAAGCGATGCCTCGGGATCGTAGGGCAGGCGGTGATCCTGGCCGCGCTCATAAGTGAATTTCGTTTGCAGAAACAGATCGTCGCGCCTGATCAAGCCGGTGCGATACGCGGCGGCCAATCCCTGACCAACTCCTTCTTCGAAGTAATGTCGTCGCTGGTTCGCCGTGTCGATGGCGCGAAAACCCATGCGCAGCGCCAGTTCGACCAGGTCTGCTGTGCGTTCTTCCTTCCAGGCGGTGCCGTAGAGAAAATCGTATTCTTCCATTTCTTCCATGCTGTATGTCGTTGTATGTGGCTGCCGGCGGTCTGGTGCCCCATTCATTCGCATAGAACGCGAAGAGTGGGGCACCCATCTTGTTTACTCAGGTGATCACGGGAATGTTGCTAAGGCCTTTGGTGCCAAACACTCGGCGGTAACGTTCGATTTCTTCCGGCGTGCCGAGTGCCTTGGCGTAGTTGTCGGAGAGCTTCACGGCGGGCCTGCCTTCGACGGTGGATACCTTGCAGATCAGGCTGATCGGGTCAAAATCGGTGCCGTCGGCGGGATCACATCCGCGGAAATCGTTGGTCAGCAAAGTTCCCCAACCTGCGCTGAAGCGAATGCGGCGGCCAGCGCTCCACTTGTTCGGATCGTCAAAATCGGCGGCGCTGCGGAAGTCGCTGGCCGCAGTGACGCCGCCCCGCATCGTCCCGCCGAAATAGGCATGCAGGCCCAGGATGTCATCGACGTCGAGTGTGTCGGAGGCGATGATGAGCTTGTCGTGCGGGTCTCGACCGCGACTCTCGAGCCATTGAATATATTCGTCGCCCGCAACGTAGGGATTCTTGCTGTCGATGCGCTGACCGGTCCAGTCGGCGGCCCAGTCGGGGGCATCCTCGAGAAATTGCGAAGTCCCAAAAGTATCGGGCAGCATGATGCGGAGCGCGCCTTCGTAGGTGGCCTGCCACAACTCGAGGACGCGGTACTGAGAAGCTTTGATGGCGTCGTCATGATTGGGTGCGAGGGCGGCGAGGACCATGGGGATCTCATGTGCGTTGGTTCCGATGGCTTCCAGATCGTGTTTATGGGCGAGGAAGGCATTCGAAGTTCCCGTAAAGGCGCTGCCAAGATTCGCGGCCATGGCGTTGACCACGTATTCCTGCCAGAGGAAGCTGTGGCGGCGGCGGGTTCCGAAGTCGGCTACGGCCAGGCCGGGGACTCCGCGCAGGCGCTCGATCTTGCCCCAGAGTTTTGTCTTTGCCCGGGCGTACAAGATGTCGAGACCGAACTCGCGCAGCTTCTTCAAACCGGCCCGGGTTTTGAGCTCGTCGATAATGGAGAGCGCATAGAGTTCCCACATCATGGTCTCGGTCCAAAGACCATCGAAGTTGAGGTCGAATTGTCCGTCCTTGATCGATAGTTCGTAGTCGGATAACCGGAAATCACGTTCCAGCCATTCCAGAAAGGCGGGTTCAAAGATTCCGCGGCGACCATAGAAAGTGTTGCCGGCGAGCCAGACCAGCTCCGACCTGCGAAAGCGCAGGCCGCGAACGTGCTCCATCTGATGGACAAGCTCCTCGCGCGAGAACATGTCCGCCAGGCGCACGGAAGTGGAGCGGTTCAGCAGAGAGAACGACACCCGGGTCTTCGGGTAATGCTTCCAGATGAACTGAAGCATCAGCAGTTTGTAGAAATCGGTATCCAGCAATGACCGGGTGACCGGGTCGAGTTCCCAGTTGTGGTTGTGCGCCCGCTCGGCGAAGTTGACGATCATTCTTTACAATCTCGGTCTTTTACGGTCCGGGTTTACGATCTCGCGTACTATCCTCTGTGACCGTTGCCAGAAAATCAACCGCAGTGACTTGCAGGGTGCACTTTTTGCGGACTGGCTGACGAGGAGAAGGCAAACACGGTACTATCAAACTTCGCACATGAGACTTCCTCGGCCCTTCACGGCTGCGCCCCGGAGTAGCTCGTCGTTGTTCCGCAACTGCTCACCATTATTTTTTGCGATGGGGCAGGTTCACGGCTGGGCAGAGGTCTCTGGCCGTCTGGCGCGCACGCTCACGGTGGGAATTCTACCCGCGATGTTTCTGCTGCGATCGACCCGCGATGAGGTTTACAACATTCTCTGGGCGCTGGTGTTTGGCTTCGCCACGATTAACATTTTGAGCCTTGGGGCGCGGCGCTTCGAGGATCAGGACAAGCGCGGACTGAGTTTTGGTGAGATTCTGGCAGTACTGGTGGTGTTGGTCTCGATCGTCCTGCTGGGTTGGGAAATGCTGTATGTCTTCCACATTCTGCCCATTCGCCTCACGCCGCGATGACGCGGATTGCGGTATGATCGCGTGTGGTGAAACGCCAATCCGATTCCAGAGATTCTAATTTTGACGTGACCTGCCCATGCTGCGGCGCGGTCATGAAAATCGACGCTGCGACGCGCAGCATCATCGCGCATACTGCGCCGATCAAGCCGAAAACTTTCAACGATATGGAAGAAGCGGCTCGCGCCATGAAAGAGCAGGACAGCCGGCGCGATTCGATCTTCCGCCAATCGATGGAAGCGCAAAAGCATGCCTCGGAGTTGCTGGAGAAAAAATTCCAGGAGGCGGTGAAGAAGGCCAAAGAAACGCCGGACACGGGCAGACCGATCCGGGATTTCGATCTGGACTGAGAACCTTCTACCGCAGAGATCGCGGCGTGCGCGGAGAAAATCAACTCTCGCTGTTCTTTTCCTCCCATCGTTGCGGAACTTGAATGACACGACCTATTCTTCTCGGGCATCGCGGGGCGCGGGCTTCCCGGGACATTCCTGAAAATACTTTGCCGTCGTTCGAGCTCTGTTTGCAGCATGGCTGCGACGGGCTTGAGTTTGACGTGCGGCTCTCTGGCGATGGGCAGGCGGTGATTTGCCACGATGCCTCCATCGGCGGGATGAGGATTGCGAAGACGGCGTCGAAAAGGCTGCCGCTGCCTACGTTGGAAGGCGTTTTGCGGCAGTTTGCATCGCGGGCGTTTCTCGATATCGAGCTCAAAGTTGCTGGGTTGGAGACGCAGACTATCGCGGAGTTGCGCAAGCATCCACTGCAAAGGGGATACGTGGTTTCTTCTTTTCTTCCCGAGGCGCTCCGGGCAATACACGATCTCGATCCGGCGATTTCGCTGGGATTTCTTTGCGAAACCGCGGCTCAGCTTCGAGGTTGGCGCGAAACGCCGGCGGAGTGGGTGATTCCGCGTTTTGATTTGGCGGATCGAGAATTGGTCGAACTGGTTCATGCGGCAGGGAAGAGGGTTATGGTCTGGACGGTGAATCGCGCCGAGCACATGCGTGAGTTTGCGGCGTGGGGCGTGGATGCGATGATTTCGGATGAGACAGAACTGCTGGTTCGCTCGCTGCCATAGGCGCCAGACGCCGCCGAGCTTTGCTCGGTCTGGACCGGGCAAGGCCCCGTCACCACACGAGCATTCGCTGCCATTGCTCGCTTAATTCGCCTCATTTACATTGAACAGGATGTCCACCACAGGCGAGCGATTCGAGCGAGCGGTTCAGATCATGGCGCGGCTGCGGGCTCCGGGCGGATGCCCGTGGGATCGCGAACAGACTTTTGACACCATCAAGCCCTATACGCTGGAGGAGACTTACGAAGTCCTTGAGGCGATCGACAATCGCGACTGGCCCGAACTGACCGGCGAATTAGGCGATCTGCTGCTGCAGGTGCTGTTCTATTCGCAGATGGCCAGCGAGGAGGGCCACTTCTCGGTGGATGATGTGCTGGAGCGGCTTTCCAACAAACTGGTGGACCGGCATCCGCATGTGTTTGGCGAAGTGAAAGCAGATACCCCTGCCGAAGTGCTGCGCAACTGGGAGGCGCTGAAGGCGATAGAGAAAGAGAAAGAGAAAGAGAAAAAGAAACGGCTGGCCGCCGACGGAGACCAGAAGGCGAAGCCGGCTGAAGGTGCGGAGACTGACGAAGCACCGTCTGTGCTGGCGGGCGTGTCCTCGAGAATGCCCGCGCTGATGGAGGCCTATAAGCTCAGCTCGCGCGCGGCACACGTGGGATTTGACTGGCCGGAGATGGAAGGGCTCTTTGCCAAGCTCGCAGAAGAGACAGTGGAGTTGCGGGAAGAGCTTAAGGCTGTGCCAAAGTTTCCTTTCGAAGGTCAAGCGGTCGGGAAGGGAATCGCCGGATCGGGAAAGCCGAAGGTTCCGCCGGAATGGCGCGAGCGTCTGGAAGATGAAGTGGGAGATCTGTTCTTCGTGCTGGTGAATATTGCGCGCTATCTGTCGCTCGATCCGGAGTCGGCGTTGAGGAAAACGAATCGCAAATTCAAGCGCCGCTTTCAATGGATGGAGGAGCGGCTGCGCGCCAGCGGGCGAGCGCCGCAGCAGGCGTCGATGGACGAGCTGGAAACGCTATGGCAAGCGGCGAAGCAGGAGGAAAACCAGGGGTGAGCGCGACAGGCCCGACGACAAGCCCGACAGCCGTCAATGTGACCATCCGCAAATGCGAAGCGCTGGCGGAGATGCAGGCCTGCTTTGGGTTGCAGAAAGAAGTATGGAAGTTTTCGGATGCGGACCTGATTCCGGTGCGCATGTTCGTGGTGGCAGCGAAGATCGGCGGCCACGTCATCGGGGCGTTTGAGCAGACCAACAGCGGCGGGGAACTGATCGGCTTCGCGCTCGCGATTCCGGGAATGCGATGCGGGCACTGCTACCTGCACTCGCACATGCTGGCCGTTCGTCAGCAGTATCGCAACAGCGGACTGGGACGGCGGATGAAGCTCTATCAGCGTGAAGATGCTTTGGCGCGAGGTTTTGAGCTGATGGAGTGGACGTTCGACCCACTGGAGATCAAGAACGCGTATTTGAATATCGAAAAGCTGGGTGCGATCGCGCGGCGCTACAACGTGAATCAGTATGGAATTACGTCGTCGCCGTTGCAAGGTGGTTTGCCCACCGACCGGCTGGTGGCGGAGTGGTGGATGAAATCAAAGCGGGTGGAGACCGTGCTGGCGGATGCTCCGCGCGCCAAGTTCGAATGTCGCGCGCGCATCGACGTGCCGGCGGAGATCTACGAATGGAAGGCGGCGACGGCGACGCGCGGACAGTCACTCGCAGTGCAGGAACGCAATCGTGAACAGTTCAACCGGGCGTTTGCCGACGGGTTGAGTGTGCTTGGCTACGAACGCGACGAACGCGGGAGCGGGCGGTTCCTGTTGGGAGAGTGGGACGAAGCTTGGCGGTATTAAAGCGGCCCTTGGCGGCGAAAGCCGCTGGTGTGGCAGGTTCCAACGGCATGGCTGAAGCCATGCCCCTTCAAAACCGGCGAAGGCGCGGCTGGCCGCAACTCCGGAGACGGGGCAAAGCCCGGTGTCCACAGGCGGAAGGATTTGTGGCATCGCTCAAGCGATGCCCTGATACGGAACAGAATTCATCATGAAAATCGAATCAGTAACGCTGCGTGAAATTCATATGCCGCTCGTGCATTTTTTTGAAACGAGCTTTGGCCGTACTTACAGCCGTCGCATCCTGCTGGTGAGTGTCGAGGCCGAGGGAGTGCGCGGATGGGGCGAGTGCGTCGCTGGGGAAGATCCGTATTACAGCCCGGAATGGATCGGAACCGCGTGGCCGACGATCAAGCATTACCTGGCGCCGTTGTTGTTGCAGGGCGAATTGTCTGCCGGCCGCGATTGCGCTGCGCGGTTTGCCAGGGTCCGGGGCCATCGCATGTCCAAGGCCGCCCTCGAAAATGCGGTGTGGGACGCGGAGGCGCGGCAGAAACAACAGCCGCTCTGGAACTTGCTGGGAGGAACGCGGCGCGAGATTGCCTGTGGTGTCTCGATCGGCATTCAGGACACGCCGGAACAACTTCTGCAGAAGATTGAAACTGAGTTGGCGGCGGGATACCGGCGAATCAAAATCAAGGTGAAGCCGGGATGGGATCTGAATGTTCTGGAGAAGATCCGCGCCCGCTGGGCGGATATCGTTCTGAGTGTGGATGCGAATTCCTCCTACACGCTCGACGAGGTTGAGCACCTACGCAAATTCGACGCCTTCCATTTGCTTATGATCGAGCAGCCGTTGTGGAACGACGAAATCTATCTGCATGCGCGGCTGCAGAAATCGATTCGGACGGCGATCTGTCTGGACGAATCGATTCTGAATGCGCGAGACGCTGATTTTGCGCTCGAGGTCGGCGCCTGCCGGATCCTCAACATCAAGGTGGGCCGAGTGAGCGGCTTCAGCGAGGCGAAGAAAATCCATGATGTCGCGGTGCGACACAACGTTCCAGTGTGGTGCGGCGGGATGCTGGAATCGGGGGTGGGGCGGGCGCACAACATTGCTTTGTCGACGCTCGACAATTTTCGTTTGCCGGGAGATGTGTCGGCATCGAAGCGTTATTGGAAACAGGACATCATCGAACCTGAGGTCGAAGTCCGCGCCGATGGAATGATCGTCATCAGCAGCGCGCCCGGAACTGGCTACCAGGTGCGCGAAGACCTGGTCCGGAAGTTCACCGTGCGCGAAGAAACGTTGCGCGCCGGAAAAGCCTAGACGAGGAGCCTTTCGCGCGCAAGCGACACCTTCATCGATGGTCATTCCGAGCGAAGCGAGAGATCTGCATGGTGCGGCGAACTGCAGATCTCTCGCTTCGCTCGGGATGACAAAGTATTAAGGGTATGTCTTTTCGTGCATCACTGGTGGGCGAGTTTGCCGGCGGCAGAATTACCTCCCGCGTTGGATTCTTCCTTCTTCAGCAGTTCCAGCGCCTGGGCGAACGTCAGATCCGAGGGAACCCGTTTAAAACCGCTGAAAAGTTCGGTGGAGATGACGGAGAGATTCTTGAATAGCAGGATCTTTCCCGTGAAGTTCAAGGTCATGCCGGAGACTTCCCAGAGATCGTCGCCAACATTCTGATGCTGAAGGGTGAAGCGGCCGCCGCGATCGAGGTGTCCGAGAATTCCCCATCCGAAGCCGACTTCCCGGAAGAGCGTGCCGTCGATGCTGGCAATGCGGTAACCGACGGCGTCCAGCAGCACGTAGCCCTGCATGCCGGCGAGGACTTCTTCCACGTGCGAAGGCGGCTGGTAGCGGGGATTGGGGCGGAATTTCAACTTGACCAGCGGGTCGCCGACGCGGCCAATGCTTTCCGAGCCCGATTCTTCTCCCGCGTACTCAAACAGAAAGGCATCGGGCATTGCGCGCACGATGCGCATGGTACGATCGGCGTTCTCGCGCTCCTGTTCGCGTTTCTTTTTCATTTCTTCGGGGTCCCGGATAAAACGTTCGACACGCGCCTCTTCCGCTTGGCGTTGTTCGGGAGTGAGAGGTTTGCCGTCATAGGCGAGCACCAACCCAGCCGTGATCTCCTTGGTTTCGACATAGAGTCTGGTGGTCGATCCCTTGGGGGTGGTCTTAATGCTGCGGAACAGAAAGCGGGCGGTGTCGTCATTGGACGCCTTGAGTTCGTTCTGCACGACCTTGCGCACCAGTTCCGCCGGATCCGAGTACGAAGAAACGGTTGCTGGCTGCGCGCCCAAACTGCGGGCGGTGAGCAGCAGAAGGCAAGCAACGGCGTGCGCGATGAAATTGCGCGGGATAGAGTTGATGACCACCATCATTGCACTGGGCACGTCGACCTTGATTCGACGATGGTAACAAACCCGAGGTCGCCTCGGGGTGAATCCGCGCTTCCGATCGCGGCGGTAAGGCCCTGATGGAAAATGATTTCCGATTGCCGAGACGAACCGCATGGGGGGAGATGATTTACAATTCCTTCATTCGCGGCGAACAGAGCGCGAGGAGCAAGATGGAGGCCAAAGCATGAATGCGCCGCAGACTGGAGAATTTGCCCACATCGGCAAGTCGGTGGTAATCAAGGGAGAGCTGTCGGGATCCGAAGACTTGTACGTGGATGGCAGCGTCGAAGGCAACATCGAGCTTCGCAACCACAGCCTCACGGTCGGGCCGAACGGAAAGGTCAAGGCCAACGTCAGCGCCAAGGCCGTGATGGTTCAGGGTACATTGGATGGAAGTGTGAACGCCTCCGATCGTGTAGAGTTGCGAAAGTCGGCGGTTGTAACGGGCGATGTGACCACGCAGCGCATAGCCATTGAAGAGGGCGCGTTTTTGAAAGGGAAGGTTGATATTCAGAAAGAGGGCGGAAAAGCGGGATCGGCGTCTTCGTAAAATAGCGGGCATGGTGAGATCGGGCCCACTTATCGCGGGCACGGTCTCTGTGCACGGATGACTGGACATGGCACCTGTCTCTGACAATGTAATGAGATTCTTCAGGAACTCTTCGAACCAGACTGCGGGTCCCGCAGTCCCGCAGAAGCTAACCCGCCGGTCGAGCGGCATGGGGGAGATTTCGCGGCTGCTGAATTCGAGTTCCGATTCCGGAGACGCGCTGTGCGTGCTCGACCTGGGCTCGACCTCCCCGCACAACATCCGTTTTTTCACGGGCAAGGGCCACAAGAATTACAGCGAAGATCTGTTGCGCTCCTCGCTCGACCCGGCGCTGCGCATTCAGGACGGTTTGGGCAACTGGGGAGTGGACAGCAAAACCTTCATGGAAGAGAACCTGGTTTACGAGAATGCCCAGTTCGACGTGGTGCTGTGCTGGAACCTGCCCGATTACATGGAAGAGAGCCTGGTGAAGCCGACGATTGACCGTCTGTGGTCGATTATGAAGCCGGGCGGATTACTGCTGGCCTTCTTTCACACCCGCGACGCGGGCCCGGACTCGATCTGCTATCGCTATCATGTGACCGGCACCGATGTGCTGGAGATGCAAGAGGTGAAGTTCGCGCCGCCCGGCCGCCCCACGTCCGACATGCGATCTCCGCGGCTGCAGCGCGTGTTCAACAATCGGCACATTGAAACCCTCTTCCGCGATTTCGCGTCGATCAAATTTTTCCTGGCGCGCGACGCTATCCGGGAAGTGCTGGTGGTTCGCTAGCTCACCCAACATTGGAAAGCATTAGCGGGCGCTGATCGCCGCATGGCGTCAGTGTCGATTGCCTTGTAAGGTCAGTGGATTTCGGCTACTCCAGGCACGGGATTGGGAAACTTGGCGAAAACGGCCGGATCGTGGCCGGGAATGATAAGGCCAGGGCGGGCGGCGATTTGTTTCATGCGATCTTGCGCCCGCAGATTCGAGGCGGCATCGAGTGTGGCCGCGATCGGTGCATGCCGTTCCAGATTCTCGTACAGGTACATGTTGTCGCTTGCCAGCACTACGGTTCCGGCGGTCGTTTGCACGCCTACGTATTGTGATTGATAGGTATGTTTGCCGCCGGTGTAGCAGGTTACGCCGGGAACGATCTCCTGGGCATCGCCATTTACCAGGCCCACGCGTCCCTGCGTGTTTAGTTTCACCAGAGTGAGCACGTCCTCTTCATCAATGCCGCCGTGTGTGTTCTTCGACTGCCATGCTTCTCCGGCATAGTACTGCAGCTCGTCTTTTTGAATCCAGATGCGGGCGTTGGGGAACAGATCCATGCCGTCGGCGTGGTCCCAGTGCATGTGAGTAATGATGACGTCGGTGATGTCCTCGGGCTTCAGACCAACTCGCTTTAGGGTGTCGGAAGGCTTGGTGAAGTCAGTCACATGCCAGTCTTTGAAAAAGCGATCGTGATAGAACCCGCTGTCGACAAGGATATTGCGGCCGTTGCCCCGGAGCAGCCAGATCATCATGGCGATATCGAGCTTGCGCGCCGGCTCGGCGCCCGCTACCAGCTCTGCCACGGGGAAGTCGGGTATGGTCGCGTAACGGATCGCGTAGACCTCATAGTTGGGTTTCGACTGCGCCAGGGCCGTCAGTGCCGTGGCGAAAACCAGCGCCAGAGGAATGATTTTCATAAGCTTCAGAAAAAGAGCTTGGGAAGAAGAGATTTAATCACAGTGGCCACAGAAGGCACAGGAAAAGTTACACAGGCAAATTTACAGGTTAGACATGCAGGTGAGACAAGTCTTCACGTGAGCCAGGCGGGCTTTGTGAGCTTGCTGATACGCTTCCATTTCTTCTTTCTGATGCTTCCGTTTTGCCTTCTCTGAAAGCTTGGGCTTCACTTCGTTCCGGTAGAGAAAAGATGTCCAGGCCGCGTGGGCTCGGGACTCGCGATCTTTTAGGCGCTGGTAGGCGGCGCATTCTGAATCGGACATAGCGTGATGATAACCGAAATGCTCCAGGTTGTTGCCGGTGCCAAGCAGCGGCCAGTCGCGTCTCTACGACAAGGCGTGTTCCACCGGCGGATTCTGCGGCCATTCCTGTTTTCGGCGATCTCTTGTTAAGATGTAGAGTCAGGCATCGGTTTCCGCGCGACGTTTTCCCGCCAACCCCGCCAGGTCCGGAAGGAAGCAACGGTAACGGGCTCTTTCGTGTGCAGTGGAGCGCCGGTGCCTGGCTATTTGTTTTTCGGCGG
>Ga0181532_10003002_pt1 | contig 15386 bp, 11 predicted proteins | sample PEATcosm2014_Bin_33_FD_119768 | JGI IMG/M metagenome (GOLD analysis project Ga0181532, IMG submission 119768) | Peatland microbial communities from MTU Mesocosm Facility, Houghton, MI, USA - PEATcosm2014_Bin11_30_metaG | ecosystem: Environmental > Terrestrial > Soil > Wetlands > Peat | place...
CAAAATAGCTGCCACGCCCCACTCGCAAAAATAGACATCGCCTTTTCAAGGTATTTGACGGGCTTATGCATTCTCAAAACTCTTGCATTGCGAAGTAGCCATCCTAGTTCGATCTGCTATTTGCCGAAGCCACCGGAGATGCAAGTCCTGACTTGTCGCTCGGCGCACAGCCGGCCGCAATCTCTGCTACATGCCGGAAAGGGCGATTCTGAAGAACGCTGTACATATCCACCAGATCGCGATCCGTGTATCCGTTTTCGCGTAACACCTGCAGCGACCGCAACAAGTGCTGCTGGTTGCGCATGCCGAACCGCGTATGATACTCGATCAGGTGCCTCATCATCTCGTTTTTCGGAAACGTGGCCGTTCCCCGGGGCATATCGTGATAGGAGAGCGCGCCATCCGCCAGAAAGGCGCTGGTATCCCACCCGGCGTCGGCAGCCTGCTCGACAATTTCGCATCCTTCGTATCCGCGCAGACCAAAATGATAAGGAAGCAGCGAAGGCATGCGCAGCTGCGCCAGATAGTCGAGCGTCTGCTGCGCATCGGCGCCGGTCTCGGTGGGGAAGCCGTACATGGTGTTGACGTTGACCACCATCGCACGTTCCTGCGAGTAGTTAATGATTTCCGCGGCCCGGTCCAAGTGCATGTTTTTCTTGACCAGCTTTTGAATGCGCGGGCTTCCGGACTCCACCGCGTAGGTAACCCAGACCGTTCCCGCGTCGGCCATCAGGTCCACCAGTTCGCGCGTCATAATGTCGGCCCGCAGCCCATTCACGAAATAGAGGCGCCAGTTTTTGCCGAGGCCAATAATCATGCGGAAGATCGCCTCGGTGCGATGGCGGTCCATATTAAAGATGTCGTCGACCACGTAGAAGTCTTCGATACCGTGGTCGCGCGACATCTGTTCCATCTCGGCGACAACGTTTTCCGCCGAACGCAGCCGCGCCGTCTTACCCGCAAAAGTATTGCAGTAGGTACACAGGAACGGACAACCTCGGCTGGTGAGCAGAACACCTTGCCGCCGGTGGTTATAGGCATAACTCAGGTGTTGCTGGTAACGGCCCAGATCGACCAGGCTGTAGTCCGGGAAGGGAAGTTCGTCGAGATTGTCGACCACATCGCCGTCGCCCAGGTCGACGATCTGGTCGCCCTGCCTTAAGACCAGTCCATTGGTCGCTGTGCCAGACAGCAGACGCGAAAACGGCAGCTCGCCTTCACCGACCACCAGAAGATCGATGGCGGGGATAGCCTTCAGAAGCGGACTGCGGCGGGCGGTGGCAATGGGGCCACCCGCCACGATCGGGACGTCGAGCACGCTCCTGGTCACCTCGGCGACTCGCTTGAGCTCATCCTCGAACAGGCTAATGCTCCGGATACCAACCAGATCGGGGCGATAGTCGAGCAGCTTCGCGGCCAGTTCTTCGTCCGACTGCGCGTCCAATGAGGTTTCCAGGATTTCGATGTGTAAGTCGGGAATGTGCAGGCGCGCGCTGCTGGCGACGTACATGAGCCCGACGGGAGGGATGTGAACTTCGGGCGTAACCAGGCCCCCGACCCAGCGCCGCTGATCGTTGGCCTCGATCAACAGCACGCGGCGACACTTCGACAGCTTCGCCAGCAGGCCGTCTTGTGGTTTCAGTTTTGACGAATCGATGGTATACAGCAAACCCATCCCCCTGAGCTTCGGAAGTTGCCGAGGCCGCCAATCCCAGCCACCCGCCCCACAGATGGTGAAGAGTACCAGATCGCATTCTTCCGCGACAATACCTTCCTCCTTGCAGTGTGCCGCTCCGAACACCTCGGGGTCGGGTGGTTTTTTGTGGCATTGTTTTCGGCGCCTATGTATCCTCCAACTTCGCTGCAAGCGAAAGAGCATCAACCACAAAGGGCACGAAGGATCACGAAGGACTTCACTTGCCTGGACAGCATCCCAGCCGGTGACTTTGGGCGTGCGGACGCCGCATTCGGAACCCGATGAGACGCCGATCAGCCTGGAAGATTGAGAACTATACCTACCGCGAGTGTCCGCAGCCGGACCGCGAGTTCCCCTACGCGGTTTCGCTGCACAACCACTCGTGCCATTCGGTGGAGAAGCTGGCGGCACTCAACCAAGTTGTCAAGCTGGGCTTCATGCGCCCCTTGAGCGGAGTGCTGCAGAGTTCGTTCGGCCTCGGTGGGGTCTCTAATCTGAATTACGCGGAGATCACGTTCAATCCGCCATACACACCCGACGACGTATACCAGATGGAGTCGGCGGCGGCCGCCCGTTGGGGCTTCAACGGGGTGCACCTGACCATCAGCGATCATGACGAATTTGCTGGCAGTCTCGCTCTGCTGCGCGGCCGCCCGGACCTCGACGGCCGCGTCGCCATCGGCGAAGAGCTCTCCCTGTGGTACCAGGGACACTTATTTCATCTTGGACTGAGCGGCCTGCCGGAGAGTGGAATCGATGAAACGCATGCTCGAATTCAATCGGCAGCGCGGGGTGGACGCTACGACGAACTGTTTGAAACTCTCGCCGCCAGCGGCTGCCTGGTCGTCTTGAACCATCCTCTGGTCGCCTGGGGTCCGGGGCCGGATTCGATCCCGGTCACCGACCTGCTCACGCGCTACGGCTGGGCGATTCACGCCTTGGAAGTGAACGGCATGCGGCGGCGCGAGGAGAACGATCGCGTTCTGGAATTGGCCCGCCACTGGCGGAAGCCGGTGGTGGGCGGAGGCGACAGCCATCTGCTGGTCGCCAGTTCCATCATCACGCTTTCGCAGGCTGGGTCTTTCAAGGACTTCATTGCGGAAGTGAAGAGCGGCCAGGCGGTGCCGTTCGTTACGCCCGACTACTTTGCCCCACTGAATTGGAAACTTTTCTTGCGGGTGGCATTTTTCATGTCCCGCTACCGGCAGATTGCCAGCTATAAAGGGCAGCCGGTCGCCGCCATGCTCGAACACCGGCGAGTCTTGCTCGACCCGGTAGGAGCGGCCAGCCGCGCCTTTTTGTCTTTGGTTTCCGCTCTGGGATTAGCTCGCTGACGGCGATCAGGGCCAATCGCGCCAGAACCATCATCAGCCCGCCGTTTGGGATGCCGCGGGCTCGAGGTTTGCGGCGCCGGCGTCCTGGCGCGGGCCGGCCAGCACGAATTGAAGTCCTCGCTCCCGGAGCTCATCGATCACCCGAGGCAAGGCTTCGAGCATGACGTGCGCTCCCCGGGGCAAATGATCGTGCAGCAGGATGATATCCCCTCCGGCCGCCCGGTTCAGTATCCGCCGGGCAAGAACGGCAGAATTCCAGGTCAGCGTATCGCGCGTCCGAATGGTCCAGGAAACATACTCCAATCCCGCATCCTTGAGATAGGGCCGCAGAAGCGGATGCCGCATGCCCACCGGCGAGCGAAAAAGTCGCGGGCGAAAACCACAACTGCGGCGCACGCTTTCCGTGCCACGCTCGATCTCAGACTGCAGACGCGCCGGCGGGAGAAAACAAAATAGAGAACGATGCGACCAGGTATGGTTAGCGACCAGGTGGCCCTCAGCCCAGGCGCGGCGCACGATTTCCGGATGCTGATCCGCTCGCTTGCCTACAACAAAGAAGGTCGCCTTCACGTCTTTCTCGCGCAGCAGGTCGAGTAACTTGGGCGTATCTTCGGGGTCGGGGCCGTCGTCGAAAGTCAGGGCTATGGTATTCACGCCGTCCACGCGGCAGCGGTTCGAAACCAGCCACTGGTTGCGCGGATGAAACAACAGATAGAGCGTGAGCAGCGTGCCCACCGAGTAAATGGAGAATACGAGAAAGAGTCGCGAGAGCGTGAAAGGATACAGGAGGACCAGAGAGGCATTGGTCGCAAGGACCAACACGAAAAAGATCGCAGCCCTCGCCATATCGGTTGTCCCAGGCCTGAAGGTGGCGCGGAATCGGAGTGCCATTTTAGCATCGGCGCACATTCTTCTGCCGGAATGATCTGGGAACTTCTTGACAAAGTTTCAGAGAGCCATTAAATTCGCGTTTCTTCTCAAGCGGAACTCAATTTTCGATTTCGGAGGACAAACGCCGTGACATGTCGAGGATGGGCCGCGCTACTGATCATGACGACGATGGTGGGATGGTGCTTTCAGGCTTCGGCTCAGGAATTAGTTTCGGCTAAATTGCTGCCACCGGCGCCGGCACTGCGAACGGGGATTGCAGCCCGGAATTTTGCATTCCAAGCAGCAGATCAAACGTCGAAGCCGCCGGTGCCGCCCCACCGGCACTGGAGCAAGACGGGAAAGATCCTGACCATCGTGGGCGCGGGCTTACTAGGCGCTGGCGCGGTCGCGATCGTCCACGGCCAAAATACCCAGGTGACCTGCTCGAACGGGCAATGCGTCGACATCGCATGGCGAGACACGGGGGCGATCTGGGCCGGTGCGGGCGCCGCATTGGTGATCGTCGGCGTCACCCGGCACACCGAAGATTAACCTACCTGCGCGGGTTCGGCCGGACCCGCATGAAGAACCGTGGAGAAGACTGGGACTGCTGCGTAGAGATTCCGGTGGAGAATAATACCGATGCGATCAATGCCTGCGCCATCTTCGATTGCGGTACTGCTGCTGGCATGCGCCATGGCCGGACCCGCGTTTTGCCAAAAGGAACAAGGAGCTGAGTCAGATTCGGCGCAGGCCCGCGAGTTGAAAGCCTGCGGGCCGAAGGGCAAGAAAGTAAACTACGTTGCCAGCACGGACAAAAATACGCATCCAACCGGCGAACCGGCCGCGGACAAGGCGTTGGTATACGTTCTCCGCTCACGGTACACCGGAATCGCTTCCTCGGGTATGAACGGGGTTCCGACCGAACTGGCGGTGGAGGGTGAGTGGAAAGGAGTCAACGACGGCGGGGGCTACTTCTTTTTTATGCTGGACCCCGGCGTGCACTACTTCTGTTCTGAATCCAAGAATCGGAGTGTGCTGGTTTTGACGGTTGAAGCGGGCAAGACCTACTACCTCGAGCCGATAGTCCATGGCGGCGGGCGAAAGCTCAACTACCTGACTGTGCTCGGTGACGAGGAGGGCAAGACCGCGCTAGCGAAGGTTTACCCAAGTACTTGGCGGGTCAGATAGTTGGCGTCGTTTCAAGGCCGAATGAATTTTCAAGGAGGAATGAATACAGAGGAATCCAAGAATGCGAAGGATGGCCGCGTTGTTGGTCGTGGTAATTGGTTTCGCGGTTCTCCTGCGCGGTCAGAAGGTAGAAAAGGAAGGAAAGGCATGGCTGGATGTCAACACTGACACACCGGCGCTGAATGTGACCGGAGTCTGGGAGGGTGGAGAGGACTGGGGCAAGGTTTCCCTCAATCAGCGAGAGGGTGACCGAAAGATCATCGGGACCGGGGAGGAGTGGGACATTTCCGGTGCCGTCAGCGGCAAGGACGTATATCTTCTGTTCAGCTACAAGGACAAGGTCGGCTATTCGGCCAAACTGACGGCCGATGGGCCCTCTCAACTGATCGGGGTTTATGCCAGGGGGATTCTCTCTTCCCGGTCAAAGACACGCGTGATACGACTCATAAAATAAAATTGCTGGTTTCTCGGCGCAACGCCTGACCACACCGCGAGATCCAAAGCTGCCCAGCCGTCTATTTTTTCGCCGGCGCCTCGCCCGTGACTTCTACTTGCACCTTCGTTCCCACTTCGTCCAGCGCCGCTTTCAGGTAATTCCTTAGACCCCAATCGTTTCCGTAATAGGGCCTTACCGGAATCGTGGCAATTTCGGCGCCGGTCTTTGGGTCGATGAAATGGATGGAAAGAATCAGGTGATAGTTGTTGTAGTCGACTCGGACGTCGGAAAACTTAATGTACAGGTCGTTGCCTTCCGCGTTCGCGTCGTCTTTGTCTTTGGCGGAGGTGATGGTTCGCCCCGACACCAGGTTTCGTGAAAACGAGGAGTTCAAGGAAGCAATAACGTCGGCCCATTCCGTTTTGTTCGCGTAGCCCCAAAGAGCCCAATCGTCGGCGCCCATGTCGACCCATCCAATGAAAATGCGGTTCATATGGCTCATGTCCACGGTGGATTCCTTGGACAGAAAGCGCGGCACTTTGTGACGCGCCGCCTGAGTGGGGAGTGGGAAAGAAATACAGAGCAACAGCAGCAGCGTCGCAGCAAGCGTCAGCCGTTTCATCGCAGAGATCCTCCGTCTACTTTCCGGCCGGGGCGGGAGCCGTCGGCGTCTGTTGGATCGATTGCAATTGTCCATCCTTGAAGGTTACGCTGGCGGGGAAGCCGGTTTGGGTGCTCACCTTCTTCCACGCGCCACTTTTCTTATTCCATCCAAGCACCTTGCCGGGGTCCTGACGGAGCAGCCAGGTCTCGGTTTTGGCTCCGTTATCCTCGCCGTTAGAGATACTGAGGGGGGCGCCCACCACAATTCTGGCCTGCTCCGCGGTCATGCCCACCACCAACTTGCCCGCGGCGATCGACTCCCGAACTTCGGAGGGCCACTCCGGATGCTCGTTCTGCAGCGGCACCTTCGAAAAAGTCAGGTGAAAGGCCTTGGTGAAATCGTCCAGTGTTTTAACGTCGACAAAGTCAACGGAGACCTCGGTGTTGGGATCGATCCGCTCACACCAAACAACATTCGTGCCGTTCTCCCACTGCAGCTTGCAATGGTTCACGGGAGTGTTCGCCAGGTATCCCCAATAGACTTCTTCCTGCTTAAGATGATAGGCATTCCCGGGGATGGACTTGAGCGGTTCGGCCAGCTTGCGCTCCGTGCTGAGTCCCGCCGGAGAGGCCTCCAGCATCGACAGCGAATAGGGCGCCCAATGCCCCATGCCATACTTTTGCGGAGCTTGCGTCCGCAAATATAGGGTGCCCGACAACATCTGCTGGGCTGCCTGGCGATCTTCCTTGGACAACTGCGCGCGAACGGCTAGGGGCGCAAAGAGGAGAACAAACAACACTGCTACGCCTGTGCTCAATCGAAATTTCATACCCGGAAGCTCCTTAGAATGAAATCTGGCGCGAGCCCTCTGCGGGTTGACCATCCGTGAATTTCGCGGCGGGGAAAAACCCGCACGTTTTTCTATTTTCCGCCGGCAAACTCCTTCTGCAACTCTTCGCTTACCTTGTCCAATTCCTTGACCATGCAACCCTCCAGAGTGCAGTAATGCGCCCCAAAGGTCTTTTTTGGAATCGATCCAATCTCCGCGTTGGTTTTCAGGTCGATGAAATGTACCGAGACGGTGAGGCGATATTTGTGGTCATAGACCGCGTCGGAAAACTTGACGTAAAGGTCGTTGCCCGCGGTGTTTTCGTCGCCCGGGTTCTTGGCTGCGGTCACCGTCCGTCCGGAAAGGGCTTTCTGGCACGATTCCTGAAATGCGGTGTTCGCGTGGTTGATCACAGCCTGATACTCTTCGCGAGTGGCATAACCCTGGTGATGATAGTCGTCGGCGCTCATATTGACCCATCCGAGAAAAACATTGTTCATGCCCTTCAGGTCCACCGGAGCGGCTTTATCCTTGGCCATCAGGAGTGTCGGAAGGGTTACGCTCAGCAGCCAGAGTGCGATAACAACGGTGCGTTTCATAAAAACTTTCTTTCTCCTTAATCGCGGCGTTAAGGATCAATTCCAAAATCTTGTTCATGGAGACGATCCTCGTCATCGACCGCCAAAATTGTATCACTCTGACAAGGCGCTGTTCGTCCCCCAATTAGAACGCCGGACGGAATGCGTTCGAGGTCAGATCGCCCAGTAGCTTGTGCCAGGGATGGTTCTGGTTCTGCTCGACCTCCGCGACCATGGTGCGCATCTGCTGCAGAACCCGCGGCGCCTCGTCGTCGTACACGTCGCCCTGCAGCAGTTTCAGCACGTCCAGACGGTATTTGGGATCGTTGATGAAGTAGGTGAACAGCACGTTCAGGCGGTAGTACACGGTGATGAAGTCGTACCAGTTCTTGGTTCCCGTGCGCAGCGTGTTCTCGAAAGTGGAGAAGCTTTGCCGCGAGAAGTCGTTCTTCTCCAGGGCCGCCAGGATGTCTTTGTGGGCGAAGCGTGAGCTGTTGAGAGCAATGCTGACGCCTGTCGAAAAGATGGGGTCGACGAAGCGGCCGGCATCCCCGACCATGACGAAGCGGTCGCCGCAGAGTTGCTTCATGGCATAGCTGTAATCGCCTTCGTCCTTGAAGGGACGGATGCGGTTGGCTTTGCGCAGAGTTTCTTCCAGCATGGGGCGCGTTGCAACCGATTCCCAGAAGAACTTTTCCCGATCGCTTTTCGATTTCGCAAAGTTTTTCTTCTGCGTGACCACGCCCAGGCTGGTCACCGTATCGGTAATCGGAATCTGCCAGATCCAGGTATTGGAAATGGGCAGAAAGTGGATCACGATATAGTCCCGCTGATCGTCTTGTTGATTGCCCTGCTGGTTGCCCTGCCTGGAGAACACTCGGCGATCGTAGTGATCGAACCAGGCGTGAATGGCGTACTGGTCGAACACGGGATCCTGCACCTTGAGCTTGAGCTGGTTTCCGAGAAACGTATTGCGGCCGCTGGCATCCACGATCATCCTGGCGTTGACGCCCATCTCCTTGCCGTTCCGCCCCATGGTGAAGCGGACCACCGGTTCCTTGGGACCGAAATCGACGGCGTTTACTCGAACCCCTTCATACACCGCCGCGCCCAATTTATTGGCATGCTGCAACAACATCAGGTCGAACTTGCCGCGGTCCACATGGTAGGTGTAGTTCTTGTCGACGCCGGCCTGTTCGCGCTCGTCAAAACGAATGTCGGCGTGGCAATCGGGAGCCAGGCCCTCCCATCCCACTTGGTAGGGAACCTTTTGCTTGTCGGCGGCAGTCCAGACCGCCCCGAACTTGTGCGGAAACTTTGCCTCTTCCATCTGCGGTAGAAAATCGAGGTCTTTGAAGACGCGGGTCGAGGAAGGCACTAAGGACTCGCCGACATGTGGGCGGGGAAACAACTCGCGTTCAAACACGACGCAGCTGACGCCGGCCTTGGCCAGGTAGGCGCCCATGGACGATCCGGCCGGCCCGCCGCCGATAACCGCGACATCGAAATCTGGCTTGGTAATGTTCAATGCTTCCTCTTTGCTTCAAATTGCTACGAAGAACGCGCAGTGCGAGCCGCGTCCGCTTTGCGGGCGACCAGGTTGCAGCCTTTGGCTTTGGCGTCGGCTTCGATGGCGGTCAGATGCGCACGCCCAGCAGTGGCTTGCCCGGTTTTCATTTCGATTTCAGCGAGCGCGAGGCGCGCATTGAGCTCGACTTCCGCGTAGCCCAACTCCCGCGCCTTGGTGACGATGGCGGCCAGTTCCTTGTTCGCCGCAGTCGCGACGGAGTGGGGAAGGTCCTTATCGGCGATCTCGATCTGCGCGGCCGTGAGGGCGGTCTGCCAGCGAATTCCTGGATTCTGGCTCTTGGCGGAGAGGGACCGCGCGTGTTGCACCGCATCTTTCGCTGCCGCCGACTTACCCTGGGCGATCAGGGCGCGGGCGAGCACGCACCATGCGCCGGTCTCGTCGTCGCGAACATTCTGGGTCTGAAAAACTTCGAGAGCCTTCCGCGCCGCCGTTTCTTGTTCAGCGGGAGGCTGCGCCTCTTCCAGCGACAAATCCGCGAGCCCGAGTTGGGTCTGGGCAATGGCAAGCGTGTCGCCAGCCGTGGTTCGTATGGCCAGCGCCTGCTCATAGACTTTGCGGGAGCCGGCGAAATCGGCTTGATCGAGCAGCACGCTTCCTAAACTCCACATCGCGTAGGCAGCGGCGTTACGATTGCTCTTCTCCTGCCAGAGCGCCATGGATCGTTCGAATCCCTGCTTGGCGCCCGGAAGGTCACCCTGCATTTGGAGAATATACGCGATGCCGTAGCCCGCGAGAGCCGCATTTTCGGTATTCGCCGCATCCCCTAACTGCAGCTGCTCCTGATGGAGCTGAAGTGAGCCGCGCAGATCTCCCTGTGCCATTCGCTCATTGGCAACATTGCCCGTAACCACTGCCAGGCGAGCATTGTCATCGAGCAGCCGAAAACTGGCCTGGGCCTGGCGATACATTTTTTCGGCGGTCGCGAGATCGCCCTCTCTTTCATAAATGCTGCCGAGATTGTTGTCCACGCTGGCCACGCCGCCCTCGGAACCGATTTTCTGGAAGATGGTTTGCGCCTGCTGGTACAGACGGATGGCCCCGGGCAAGTCTCCACTGTTAGAGAGTATGTCCGCAGAAACGCGCAAAGCTCTGCCTTCCCCTTGCTGGTCGCCGGCGGCGGCAGAAATGTCTTTCGATTCGCGGCACAGGGCAATCGCATCCTGGGCGCGCCCGAGGAAGTTGAAGAGCGTAGCTTGATCTTCCAGAGCCTTGGCCAGGATCAGTCGCGCTCCCTGCGCTCTCGCCTTCTCGACCGCGCGGTTCAGCGGCGCTTCCTGATGCTTAAAATCGCCGAGCACCCGCCAACCTGTACTCTCCGCCAATTCGATACGAGGATCTTCCGAAGCGGGGGCAGGAAGTTTGCGCAACGACTCGACCGTGGTCAGAGAGTCGTTCCCTTTGTGCCCGCGAGCTTGCACCTCTGCCAGTTTTAGCCCGTAGTCGACATTGTCGGGAAACAGCGTGAACAGCGCGCGATAGACATCGATCGCAGTTGGATATTGATGGTCGATATCCCGATAACGGCCTTCTACCACCAGTTTGTCTTCGCGAGAAAGATTCGTAGAGAGATCGAACGCCTGCTTGGCTTCCTGCCGCGCCTTCTTGTCATAACCCAGCCGCGACCAGGCTTCAGCCAGGGCGGAGTGAGCCAGCGAATACTTTGGATCGGCGGCGATGGCCCGCTGCAGAAGGTCGCGAGCGTCCAGGGCATCGAACACGCGCAGCCGGCCGAGCCCCTCCGAATAGAGGCGAACCGCGTCACGGTTGGAAGGCAACGAGCCCCGGACGCTCACCGCCTCCACGGGAGAAACCGCTTCCACGCCAAGTTTTTCGCGCAACTGGGAACCCGCCTGCGTCACCATGTCAAACAGGTCCGTTTCGCCGCCAATCACGGCGACGTCAGCAATCGTCTCCCCGGCCGCCGTATCTTGCAGGCGCAGGTCGAGGCGGATGCGGGTGCCCGGCTTTTCACCCAGAGCGGTGTAGGACCCGAGGACGATCAGGTCGCTGTCGAGATCCTTGTGCAATCGTGCCAGCGTGTCTCGGGAGAGGCTGTCAGCATCGGCCAGCGGAAGATCGAGTTTGGTGCGCGCGATGTCTTCCCCGGAAACCAGACGCAGCTTCTCTCCAGCCTCTAGTTCGGTGCTCAACATTTCCGCCAGAGCCGTCGAGATCCAGCTTTCTTCGGGACGGCCGGACAGATTGCGGAACCCAAGAACCGCGATGGAGCGCCGAGGGGGTAGGGCCAAGGCCGGAGGAATGGCCGCAGGCTGGACTCGGTGAGATTGGACCCACAGGTAATATCCTGCAACCGCGAGCGCCGGCACCACCAAGATCGCAACCAGTATCATCACCGACCGATTCTGCGGTGCGGGCAAGCTGAGCTGTTGTTTCTCTTCCGTAACAACGCTGGTTCGGATCGTCTGCTGCTGGATCAGCACCCCCGTCGAGCCCTGGACGGTCGAAACGTGGCTGGCGGCGGCTGCGGCCTCCGGACCGACAGCTAGGCTGGCCGGAGCAATCACCTGGACTGGTGAAACAAACTGATATCCCCGGCCCGGCAAAGTAACGATGAAGTTGTTGTCGCCCGGCCTCTCCTCCAGCGCCTTGCGCAGCACCGAGATGCTCTGGGCCAGGCTGTGCTCGTCCACAAAGGTATCGTGCCAAACATTCTTTAGCAGTTCGTCCCGGGTGAGAGCCCTTCCCGGATTCTGTACCAGGTACAGCAGCACATCGAAGGATCGATAGTTGAGGGTGACAAGCTTTTCTTCCCGCCGCAGGGTGCGGGCCCGGGCATCAATCTGAAACTTGCCGAATTGGAATATCTCCCCTGCTTTCATCGACATCGAGACATTTACAACTCTTGAGAACTTTTGAGAACGAATGACTGGCCTTTTTTCCGCGGCTGCCGCAAGATTCGCGGCGAGTTGAGGGGGGATAGCACGAAGCGACTTTACCAATGGTTGAGCCAGCGGGCAAGTGGTTTCCGTTCCGAGCCGTCGGCGGGGAACCAGGCCAGCCGCACGGTTCGGACCGAGGTTACGGTCGAGCGGCAAGGTACCACGGTGATCTTGGGGGATATGGGGGTGGCGGGGTTCGATACCTGCCCGCTGTGCGGCAGCAAACTGGCTCCGGAACAGGCGGAACAGGCTCGGCTTCGTCTTCCCCGGGGTCCGATTTCGGCCTGACATTTTGGGGGCAGTGGGCACCTAGAAACGCAAGATTCGCACTTCAACATTACTTGAGACAGAAACATCTGGAGAAAACGATGAAGAACCTGAAAACGCTGCTCGCGCCACTTTTGCTGTTGGCCCTGTGTTTACTAACCGGCGCCTACGGGCAGGTCACACTACCCAACCACGTACACGAGAAGGTCGCGAACGGCACGGCGATCGTGATGAGCCCTTACGATCCCACTCAAAAGCTGCGGCTGGCGCTGGCTCTGCAACCGCCGCATATGGCTGAGGAGGAGGAGTTCCTCGCGGAATTGGAAACCAAGGGCTCGCCCAACTTCCACAAATTCTTAACTCCCGAGGAATGGAACGCCCGCTTTGCCCCCTCCGTCGAAGACGAACAGAAAGTGGTGGACTGGGCTACCAGCCAGGGCCTCACCGTGACCAACCGCTTTGCCAACCGGCTGCTGGTAGATGTGGAAGCTCCCGTCGGAGTGATCCAGAAGGCCTTCGGCGTCGTCATCAGTAACTACCAGGTGGGAAGCGAGGTCGAGTTTTCCAACGACCGCGATCCGGTCGTGCCCTCCGAACTGGGCGGAATCCTCTATTCGGTGGCAGGCCTCAACAGCATCGATAGACTCCACGGCGGCATGCCCGAAGCCAGAAAGGCTAAAGGTGCGGATTATGTGGCTGGTCCGGTCTATGCCGAGGGCGTCTCCTCGCACGGCAATGGCGATCCCAGCAAGAGCGCGGCTGCAGTTTACGCCGCTCGCGCCGCCGGTATGCCCTCGCCGCGACCCGGCTTTACCAACGGCTATGCCGACCCTGGCGACATATTCACGTCCGAGGCCTATAACTGGGACGGCCTGGAGCGCTTCAGCCACTGCTGCAACGTGCATAACGATTCGGGCGGCTCACCCGCCGTCTCCTCGATCGCTCTGGCCACCTACGCCGGTTTCAACGGCAGCGATGTGAACACGTTCTTCACGACGTACGGTTTTGCCTGGAATTACACCCCCTACAACATCGACGGCACCGGCACCCCGCCCTCGGAGTGCGTGGTGGGAACCAGCGGCTGCCCCAGCGTTGCGGTCGACGATGAGGCTACGCTCGACACCGAGTATTCGACTGCCACATCCAACAGCTACGGCTCCTATCTTGATACCGCTCATGTGTACATCTACGAAGGCGCCAACAATCTGGTCAGCACCTTCCTCGACTTGTACAACTTCATACTGTCGGACAACCATGCCAAGGTCGTGTCCACCAGTTGGAGTGGAGCTGAGGTCACCTCAGGAACTCTCTATACCGTATTTGAAGTGCCTGCTCACTCCATCTTCAACACCATGACGGGAGAGGGCTGGACGCTGATCGGAGATGCCGACGATCAAGGAACAACCGGCGACTGCGCCACAGTTTCGGTGAATTTTCCGGCCTCCGATAACAACTTTGTGGCCGCCGGCGGCACCGCGCTGATGTTGTACTCCAATGGAGATTGGGACTACGAGAAAGCCTGGACGGGCGGCACGGCCAAGGGCAGTTGTGGCAAGAACGACGGCGGCGGAGGCGGCGGCGTAAGCCAGCTCTGGTCTCAGCCTTCATGGCAGAGCACGTACCCGGCTCTGGCCGCGCTCGGCACCATGCGCCTGGAACCCGACCTCGCACTCAACGCAGGCGGCATCGGGCAGAACTACTATTACAACGGGAAGCTGAGCCCCGTGGGCGGCACCAGCATCGTTGCTCCTGAGCTGGCTGGGTTCTTCGCCCAGGAGAACACTTACCTCAACTACATTGGCCCCATTTGCGGCTCAGGCACCGATAATTGCACTCCGGTCGGCAATCCCAATCCCTACATCTACTACGATGGCGGGTCGGGCGCGCCTCACAATCCCTTCTACGACATCACCACGGGCTGCACATCCAACGACATCACCGCCAAGAACCACCTCACGCCATGGTGCGCGGGCACTGGCTTTGACCTGGCTACCGGCTGGGGCTCGGCGAATATGATGCAGCTGGCCTGGGGCATTAACTGGGAATTGATTCCCGCTTACGGCAACCCCTCGGTGGCCTTTTCCGGACCGGCCACCAGCACCTGGTACAACTCGAACCAGCAAGTCGATTGGACCGTCTCCGACGCCGGCAGCGGCGGCTTGCCCGCACCTGGCGTGGCGGGGTTCACGCAAGGGTGGGATTCCATTCCTGCCGATCCCCAAAGCGAAGCTCACCCCGGCTCCGGCAACTCCTTCTACAGCGGTCCGGAGTACGCGTTCCACACCACGGGATGCCTCTCGTTTGTCGCTGGCGGCTGCGTGGGCGGCGTCAGTCAGGGTTGCCACACTGTTAACGTCGAAGCCTGGGACAACGAAGGCCGCAGCATCACTTCAACCTACGGACCGCTCTGCTATGACACCGTTCCTCCGGTTGCCACGGCAAGCGTAACCGGCACACTGGTCGGTTCGGAATACGAGAACCTGGCTCTGGTTACTCTAGCCGCGACCGACTCTGGAGCCCCGTCCACGGGGAGCGGCGTGGCGAATATCTACTTCCAAGCCAACGGCGGTACACTCACGACGTACTCCTCATCTTTCCTCTTGGGGAAGAACGGCGTGAACACGGTGAAGTATTACGCTGTGGACGTCGCCGGCAACGTAGAGAGCGCCAAGACGCTCACCTTCGGGATCACAAATACTACCAACACCGTCCTCTCGGCGTCACCGAACCCGGTGGGCTCTGGGAAGGCGGTAAAGTTCACGGCCACTGTGTCGGCGACCTCGGGTACACCGACCGGAAGCGTCACATTCAAGGATGGCGCGACCGTGCTGGGCACGGCCGCACTGGCAGGCGGAGTGGCGAACTTCAGCACTTCGAAGCTCACCAGCGGCAATCACTCGATCACCGCGTCCTTCCTGGGATCTACTTATTTCGTGGCCAGCGCGTCCGGTGCGCTGACCGAGATAGTGGAACCCGGCACCACCACCGTCGTTACTTCTTCGGCGAACCCGTCGGTGTACGGCCAAACCGTCACGCTCACGGCCACCATCTCGCACGGCACTACCATACCAACCGGCACCGTGACGTTTA
>Ga0181532_10003003_pt1 | contig 15385 bp, 14 predicted proteins | sample PEATcosm2014_Bin_33_FD_119768 | JGI IMG/M metagenome (GOLD analysis project Ga0181532, IMG submission 119768) | Peatland microbial communities from MTU Mesocosm Facility, Houghton, MI, USA - PEATcosm2014_Bin11_30_metaG | ecosystem: Environmental > Terrestrial > Soil > Wetlands > Peat | place...
CAGATCGCCAGTAGCGCCAGCACGGAAACGGCACCCAGTGGATTGTGTCCGGGGCGGCCGGCGTACGACGGCTCCTGCGTCCCACGCAGCAGCGCCAGGGCGTAGCGAACCGTTGCTGCCGGGCCGCGCACGAACTGGCCGAAACGCGCGTAACGCGGTCCGGCGAAACCCCACAGCATGCGGAAGACGACCAGGATCAGGGCGGCATAGCCGCTCAGGAAGTGCAGGCGCAGGGCTTGGTCGCCGCCCAGCTCGGCGCTGATGCATGCGGCAAGGATGCACAGCGCGAGCGACCAGTGAAAGAGCCGCGTCGGTACGTCCCAGACTTTGACGCGGCTTTGGATATCGGGCCTGCGCTAGCCGCTAGCGGGCAATCGCGCGCTCGTCCTTGAGCGGGCGGACCAGGTCGGAGCGCTGCACACCGAGGTATTTGGCGATGGCTGCGGCTACGAACACCGAGGAGTACACGCCGAACACGATCCCGAGCGTGAGAGCCAGGGCAAAATTGTGCAAGGCCGGCCCCCCGAAGAGCAGCATGGTGACCGTCATCGTCAGGGTGGCGCCGTGGGTGATGATGGTGCGCGAAATCGTGGCCGTGATGGCCGAATCGATGACCTCGACCACGCTGGCCTTGCGCATGGTGCGGAAGTGTTCGCGAACCCGGTCGAAGATGATGACCGATTCGTTTACGGAGTACCCCAGCACCGCCAGCACTGCGGCCAGCACCGGCAATGAGAATTCCCAGCGGAAGATGGAGAACATGCCGATTACCAGAACAACGTCGTGCAAATTGGCAATGATGGCGGCGGCGGAAAATTTCTTTTCGAAGCGGATGGCAAGGTATATCGCGATACCCAGGACCACCATCAGCAACGCCACGCCGCCGTCCTGGGCCAGCTCGGAGCCTACTTGCGGGCCCACGTATTCGACACGGCGCAGTTCCGTGCATTGACCCGCGAGCTGGCGCTGCGAATTGATCAGCGGCGCCGAGGTCTCCGGTGTGCGCTCGCTTTGCGGCACCTGGATGAACTTTGCATAATCGGCATGCAGGGCGCTGCAGGCCGGCGCTTCCCCCGCCGCTGGCGTGGCGGTCAGCGCGGAAAACACCAGTTCGGCCTGCTGACCCGAGGTATACCCGGCGCGCGCCGGCAGACGGATCAACACGTCTTCGGCCGAACCGAAGCTCTGGACCTGGAAATCGCCTTTTTCTTTGGCGGCGATCGCGGCACGTATGCCTTCCAGGTCCGCGGGCGCACGAAACGCGACCTCCATCACGGTGCCACCCGTGAACTCGATCGACAGGTTCAGTCCGCGGAAGGCGAGAAATCCTACGGCCGTCAGGAATGTGATCAGCGAGATCACATTGAAGGCGAGCGCGTAACGCATGAACGGAATGGTCCGGTGGATACGGAAGAATTCCATGAATACTTGCTCCGTTACGTAACCATTAACGTCGCTGCGGCATTGCCTCAGTTGCGCGCCGCGCCACCGGCCGCCGGGGTCGGGCGCCAGATCTGCCCGATCGCAACCGACTGCAGCCGTCGGCGCGAACCGTAGAGCAGGTTTACCAGGCCGCGGGACACGAATACTGCGGAGAAGATCGATGTGAGAATGCCCAGCACGTGCACCACGGCGAAGCCCCGCACGGGCCCGGAGCCGAGCATGAACAGGAAGATACCGGCGATCAGGGTCGTGACGTTGGAATCGAGAATCGTGGCGAAGGCGCGTTCGTAGCCTTGCGCGATTGCCTGCTGCGCCGCGGTACCCTTGCGCAACTCTTCCCGAATGCGCTCGTTGATGAGAACGTTGGCGTCGATGGCCATGCCCAGCGTAAAGGCGATGGCGGCGATGCCGGGCAAGGTCAAGGTTGCTTGGAGCACGGACAGCAGCGCAACCAGGAGCATGAGGTTGATGCCCAGTGCCAGCACCGAAACCGCACCGAATACCACGTAGTAAAGGATCATGAAGACCGAGACGGCCGCAAAGCCGTACACGGTCGATCGAAAGCCCGAAGCGATATTGGCCGCACCCAGGCTCGGTCCGATCAGGCGCTCCTCGATGATCTGCATCGGCGCGGCCAAGGCACCGGCGCGCAGCAGCAGGGCAAGGTCATTGGCGGTCTGTGCGTTGCCCAGTCCGGTGATTTGGAACCGGGAGCCGAATTCCGACTGTATGGTCGCCACCGTCAGCACTTCGCCGCGGCCTCTTTCAAACAGCACCACCGCCATCGGTTTCTTGAGGTTTTCGCGCGTGACCTGGCGCATGATGCGCCCGGCCGATTCGTTCAACTCCACCGAAACCGCGGCCCGCTGATTCTCGTCGAAGGTCGCCTGCGCTCCCTGCAACTGCTGACCCGAGAAAATGACCTCCTTCTTGAGTACGACGGGGGTACCGCGGCCGATCGTGAAGCGTTCGGAGCCGAATGGGGGCGGCACCGTGCCGTTGACCGCGGCCAGCCCGTCGGCGCTCACGTCGACCAGGCGGGCTTCGAGCGTGGCCGTACGGCCGATGATGTTCTTGGCACGGGCGGTGTCTTGCACCCCGGGCAACTCGACGACGACGCGGTCAGATCCCTGTTGCTGAATCACGGGCTCGGCAACACCGAGTTCATTGATCCGGTTTTTCAGGGTGGTGATGTTCTGCTTCAGGGCATTGTCCTGTACCGATGTACGAGCCACCGGCGTGAGCGCGGCAATGACCACGGGATCGGTTTGGGTGCCAGCCTCCTGCAGCGCGAGATCGCTCATCGCGTCCCGGATTACGCTCTCGGCCTGGGTACGGCTGGCCAGGTCGCGGAAGCGAATTTCCAAGCGCTCGCCATCGCGGTTGATGCCGGCGTGGTGCACGTCTTTTTCCCGCAGCAGCGTGCGCAAGTCGCTCTCAATTGCCTGCAGGCGCTTGTTGATCGCCTCGTCCAGGTCGACCTGCATCAGGAAGTGCACGCCGCCGCGCAGGTCCAGGCCCAGGTACATTGGCAGGGCGTGAATCCGCTGCAGCCATGTCGGAGTGCTAGAGAGCAGATTGGGGGCGATGATGTAAGCCGGATCGGCGCGATCCGGGTTGAGCTCGTGATCGAGCAATTCGCGCGCGCGGTTTTGCGTATCGGCATCGGCAAAGCGCACGCGCACCGTGGGATTTTGGCCGATCGTATCGAGCGTCAGGCCAAGCTGCGCAATGCCCGCCCGCTCCAGGCTCTGTTCCACCTGACTCAGCAAGGTGGTATCGGCATGCACGGTGGCCTTGATCGAGGCGATCTGTACCGCCGGCGACTCGCCATAGAAATTGGGCACGGTGTACAAAACGCCGAAGGCCAGCGCAGCGACGATGATCAGGTATTTCCAGAGTGGGTAGCGATTCATTATCGATGCGGCCGGCGGTCCCAACGGCGCTGTTGCGGCGCGCCCTTACAGTGTCTTCATCGTTCCTTTTGGCAGCAGCGTCTGAATGGCGCTGCGCTGGATCGAAAGCGAAATGGCCTTGTCGCCGACGCTGGCAACTTGCAGCGTGACATATTGCTCGGAGATTTCCGTAATGCGGCCGACCAGTCCGCCGCTGGTTACCACCTCGTCGCCTTTGGAGAGCGCATCGATCATGGCCTTTTGTTCCTTTTGCCGCTTTGCCTGCGGGCGGATCAACAGGAAATAAAACACGACCATCATGAGCGTAATGACGACCAGCGGCATCCAGCTGGGTTCGGCGCCGCCGGGCGCGCCCTGCGCGTATGCGTCGGAAAGGAAGAACATCCGGAAACTCCGTCAGCTTGGACAGCAAATCCTGTCCACGGAACATGGCCCCCACGGTGGCCGATCCCGCAGCGTTCGGGCCCGAGGCGTTCGAGCCCTTTTGCAATCGACCGTTGCAGGGTGGGAAAAACCGCGCATTATAAGCGGGGACGGGGTAGGACCGGGGCCGCGGCTTGCGCGGTGGATAACCCGGGGCTCAGTCCGCCGCCGGCCGGGACCGACCGGCGCATTCGGCGCGGGCAAAATCGGCAAAGCAGCGCTGCTCGATGGCGTCGCGGGCGCGCCGCATGAGATTGAGGTAGTAGTACAGGTTGTGGATCGTATTCAGCCGCGCCCCGAGGATCTCGTTGGTGCGTTGCAGGTGATGCAGGTAGGCGCGCGAGAAATTGCGGCAGCACACGCATGCGCAATCCGAGTCCAGCGCCCGGGTATCGTCGCGATGAACCGCATTGCGGATCTTGACGTCGCCATGGCGTGTAAAAAGCCAGCCGTTGCGCGCGTTGCGCGTCGGCAGGACGCAGTCGAACATGTCGATTCCCATGCCGATCGCCGCCAGCAGATCTTCCGGTGTTCCCGCCCCCATGAGATAGCGTGGCCGCTCCTCGGGCAGGCGCAGCGCGGTGTGCTCGAGTATGCGCAACATTTCGGTCTTGGGTTCGCCCACGGACAGACCGCCGATGGCATAGCCGTCAAAGCCGATGTTGATCAGCCCGGCGCTGGAGTGGTCGCGCAACTCCGGGAACATCCCGCCTTGCACGATTCCGAACAGGGCATTGGGGTTGCCGAGGCGGTCGAACTCCTCGCGACTGCGTCGCGCCCAGCGCAATGACAGTTCCATGGAGGCACTGGCCTCGTCGCGGCTGGCGGGGCGGCCGGCGCGTTTCCCGACCGCCTGCAGGGAACTCGCGTCGGCCACCGCCGGCTTGGCCTGCGTGTTGCTGCCGCCACTGCCGCGGGGCGGCTCTTGCTCGATCCAGTACGGCGTACACTCGTCGAAGATCATGGCCACGTCCGAGTTCAGGACGGTCTGCACCCGCATCGATTCCTCCGGGGTCAGCAACAGGGCCGCGCCGTCTATGGGCGAGCGAAAGTGCACACCTTCCTCCGTGAGCTTGCGCAGGGCACCCAGGGAAAACACCTGAAATCCGCCGGAGTCGGTCAGGATGGGGCCGGGCCATCCCATGAAGCCATGCAGGCCGCCATGCTTGCGCAGCACCTCGATGCCGGGCCGCAGCCACAGGTGAAAGGTATTGCCCAGCAGAATCTGTGCATGAAGCGCCGCGAGTTCCGCGGGCATCATCGTCTTGACCGCACCGTAGGTTCCTACCGGCATGAATGCCGGTGTTTCGACGGCGCCGCGGGCCAGATGAAGGCGTGCCCGACGGGCCGCGCCGTCGTGCGCAATGCGCTCGAAGGCCACGCTCATGGCTTGCCGGATTCCAGGGCAACGGCCTGCCGTTCGGAGCGATCCCGCTCGACGAGCATGGCGTCGCCATAACTGAAGAATCGGTAGCGCTTTGCCACGGCGTGCTGATAGGCCTGGCGGATCCGCTGCGTTCCGGCGAAGGCTGCGACCAGCATCAGCAGGGTCGAGCCGGGCAAGTGAAAATTCGTCAGCAGGCGATCGACGCATTGAAAGCGGAATCCGGGCAGGATAAAAAGCCGGGTCTCGCCGCCGCCGGGCTGCACCCGCCCGTCGCGCACCCTCGATTCCAACGCCCGTACGCTGGTGGTACCGACAGCGATGACCTGTTTGCCATGGTCATGGGCCCGGTTGACGATGTCGGCCGTCTCCGCAGGCACGTGGTAACGCTCGCTGTGCATCCGGTGTTCGCTCAGGCGCTGGGCGCGCACCGGTTGAAACGTCCCGGCGCCCACATGTAGGGTCACAAATGCGATGTGCACGCCGCGCGCCCGCACGCGCGCCAGCAGGGCATCGCTCAAGTGCAGCCCTGCCGTAGGTGCGGCGACCGCGCCCGGAGCACGCGCGTATACCGTCTGGTAGCGTGCCGCATCCTCGCTCGCAGGTTCGTGGCGAATGTACGGCGGCAGGGGAACCTGACCTACGGCTTCGAGGACCTCGTCGAGCGGGGTGGCGAACTCGAGTTCATAAAGATCGTGCGTGCGCCCTAGCACTTTCGCGGCAAAGCTCGCGCCCGGCATGGCGCCCGCGCCGGGGGCTGCGCCAAAGCGCAGGGTCGTGCCGCTTCTGGGCGCGTGGCTGGCGTGCAGCAGGACATGGGCGCGGTGCGCCGAAAGCGCGCGCTCGACCAGTACTTCGACGCGCCCGCCGCTGTCCTTTTCGCCGTGCAGGCGCGCCTTGATCACCCGCGTGTCGTTGAGCACGAGCACGTCGCCGGCGTGGAGAGACTCGACCAGGTCGGGGATGAACCCATCGTTGCAGCTGTCCTGGTGCACGTGCAGCAGACGCGCGGACTCGCGCTGTTCGGCCGGATGCTGGGCGATCAGCTCTGGCGGGAGGTCAAATTCGAAATCCGAGCGCCGTGCTTCGGGCATGCCCGGAGGCTGGCCGCCGTATTCGGCAGCATCCTGGCTAGAACGCGGGGTCATGGTTAGGCGGGCGACATCAAGCAAGAACCGTGCGACGGTGCCGGGACACGGAATCGAGCCCGCACACGGTTGCCACGATGGGATTTTGAGAGCGCCTCGCTGAAAAACATCGATTCGGATCAAACCGTCAAAAGCAACGTTCGCAACTTTGCAAAATCATCGCAAAAATTCGGCCCGTCCCCTGGTCCAAGCCGAACACCAGAAACGAACGCGGGACAATGGACCGCGTAGGCGCTGCCCCGTACATCTACGACCGCGCAACCGCAGAGCCTGACTTGCCGGCTTCATGGTCCATGGCAGACGAACATCGCGTACTGCGAAGCGGCATGGCAAGGCCGAGGCTAACACCGGCGCCGTTTAACGCAAAGCCGGGTGCGAGATCAAACCCGGCGAAGCCGGGCTCGCCTAGCAGAACCACGGCCATCGCCAGCGTCACGAGTCACGTGAACATCGCGGTTTCCTCCTCGCTGCCGCAGACTAGGGCAGCTAGGGCACGAGCGACTCCTATTGCTTGACCAGCTCCACGCGGCGGTTCTTGGCGCGGCCTTCTTCGCTGTCGTTCGATGCGACCGGTGCGGTGGCGCCGTCTCCGTAGGGCCGCAGGCGCGCAGCGGCGACCCCGTGCTTGCTCGTGAGCACCTGCACCACCGCATTGGCACGGCGCGTGGACAGATCCAGGTTGGACTCGAAAGTGCCCTGGTTGTCGGTATGGCCGACGACGTAAAGCTTGAGTTTCGGATCCTGCTTTAGCAGCTTGGCGATCTCGCTCAGTGCCGCGTCGGATTCGGGTTTGACATCCGCTTTTGCGGTATCGAAATACACGCCGTACACCGAGGCATGGCCCGTACGCGAGATATCGCCCGCCAGCGAGGCGGCGTTCACGGTGACCATGCCTGCCTGCATCGGCTTCATCTCGATGACGGCAAGGAAGGCCTTGACGTCGAAGCCGGAGTCATACACCCAGAGCGCCACGTAGACGTCACCCTGCGTGCGACCCAGCTTCGCGGCGAGATAGCGGGTGTCGGCAGAGTAGTTCCCGAACGCATCATCGATGGGGTACGTGCCATGGGGCGGCACGTCGCCGCAGGTCTTGGCACAGGAGAATAGCGTCTGGAATCCGCCGCTTTTCAGCGCCGCGTCATAGTTGCGGTAGATTTCTAGCGCGCTACGGCCTTCCGGGGTCACGTAGTAGATCGCCGTGACCTTGCCCTCGAGATGCTGGGACTTTTCGTATTTTCCATCGGCAAGCTTACTCAGCGGGAGCTCGAACTCGTCGAACTCTTTCTGGTTGTATTCATTGATTACCGAACCCGGGTAGCGGGAAAGGAGCGGATGATCCTTGCTTCCCTGTTGGTCCTGAGCTTGCGCCTGGCCCGCCAGCGCACCGACCAGCAAGGCGGCAAACAGGCTCGACATCCAGAGTTTCGTCGGCATTTTGTGACTCCTCGGTTCTTGCAGAAGATCGCTCAAGGAAAACACCTCGCATGCGGCCGCCTGCGCGCCCGATCCCGTCCGGTATGCGCCGTACTCGGAAGCTACGCTGCGACGCTTTTGCCCCGGCGGCAATCCAATCCATCGGATCCAGGTGTCAGCGCTGCTTTGCTGCCAGGTCCTAACCGTGGATGCGCGCGGCGCATGGTTTTCTTGCTGAGCAGGCGAGGGCATGTTACGGCGCGTCCCATATTCGGCGCAATGGTATGGAGGTACGTAGCGCCGCGGGCCGGTCGGCGCAAGTTTCTCGCCAAATGCAAGGCCGTGGGACGGCGGCGGCACGCGGGCCGGTATTTGGCCCGGACGCCGGTGTCGTGCGGGTAACGGCGGACGGGGGGTCGTTCGAATGGTGCCTGCGGCCCGCGCAACCGATGTTCAGCGCGTCGAGTTCGCAGAACCGCCAGGGGATATTTCGAAAACCAAACCTGACCAACGAGGCAGGTTGATTGGCGTTTCGTCGGGCCCTTGGTGTCGGGAGAGGGAATCGAACCCACAGTCTGTTGCCAGAACCGGATTTTGAGGACAGCGCGTCTACTTTTCCGTAGTAAGTTCAATAAGTTAGAAGCGACGAGCGCAACTTTACAAGAACTTTGCTTTGCAAATTTGCATGAGGTGAACGGCCAAACTAAAGACCATAAGCGCATATGTCTAGAAGTGCAGCGCTCGTGGCTTCGTGGTCCCCACGAAAAGCTGAATTGAGCGCCTTATCGCAAGTAGTTGCTTGGTCGGATAACATGCAAAAAATGCCCGCCGCTTTCAGCCAGAAGCAGACGCGGAAATCGATTGTGTGAATTTCACGAACGTGGACCTTTCGACGATCTTGGATTCTGCACCTTCCATTTGTCATCGAGCTGCACGACTCTGAAATCGCTTTGGATTCGCTCGCCAACAGCACCATGATCGCACTTTAGCCGAGGAGTGGACGATGGCGGCGACAACGAAGAAGATTGCAAAGAACAAATCCGCAGGACGCGCCCCCGAAGTTGCGACGCGCTCGAAAGCCAGACCCAGGTCGAAGCAGGGATCTAGGGTCGTGGTTTTGGTAGCCACGCGCAAGGGCGCCTGGCTCTATCACGGCGATTCGGCGCGCAAGAACTGGCGTCCTGATGGACCGCATTTTCTCGGCCACATCATCAATCATCTGGTGCTCGATCCGCGCGACGGGAGGACGCTGCTGGCGGCGGCGAAGACCGGTCACCTGGGGCCCACCATCTTCCGCTCGACCGACTACGGCCGCAGCTGGAAGGAGGCCGCGCGGCCTCCCGCGTTTCCCAAGGCGCCGAGCGGGGAGTCGGGCCGCGCGGTGGACCACACGTTCTGGCTCACGCCCGGCCACGAGACCGAGCCCGGTGTTTGGTATGCCGGGACTTCACCTCAGGGACTGTTTCGTTCGGACGATGGTGGTGTCGCCTGGGAGCCGTTTTTCAGCATCAACGAGGATCCGCAGTACCTGAAGTGGATGGGAACGGTCCAGGATGGAACACCGGACGGGCCGAAGTTGCATTCGATATTGGTCGACCCGCGTGATCCTGCACACATCTACTTTGCAATGTCGGGGGGCGGTGTGCACGAGTCGGTCGACCGAGGACGAACCTGGAAGCCCATCATTGCAGGACTCGAAGTCGTCGAGGGTCTTGATGCTTCCAATCTCGCATTCCACGACCCTCACTGCGTGCGGCTTTGTCCGAGCAATCCGGATCGGCTGTATCAACAGAACCATTGCGGCATATACCGCATCGACCGGCCGTCGAACGAATGGGTGCGCGTCGGGCGAAACATGCCGAAGCGCGTCGGTGACATCGGATTTCCGATGGCGGTGCACCCGCGCGACGCGGATTCGGCATGGGTGTTTCCGATGGATGGTTCCTCCGTCTGGCCGCGCACCTGCGTGGGCGGCATGCCCGCTGTCTACGGGACACGCAATGGGGGAAAATCCTGGTTGCGTGCCGCAGCCGGCCTGCCAGAGCGCGACGCGTGGTGGACCGTGAAGCGCCAGGCGATGGCCGCAGACGGCAACGATCCCGTCGGACTGTACTTCGGTACGACGGGCGGAGAGCTGTGGTCGAGCCGCGACGAAGGCCGACAATGGGCCTGCATCGCAAGGCACCTGCCGGAAATTTACGCGGTCGAGACGGGCTGGCCGGGCTAGCGCACTGCTCGCTGATGCGCGATGAACGTCCTGATTCCGGCCCCGCTGCGTTCGTATACCGGGCACCGCCGCGTCGAGGCGGTTGGCTCCTCGCTGGCCGAAGTGCTCACGGATCTCGACCGGCAATTTCCCGGGATCCGATTCCGCATGATCAACGAACAGGAGAGGATGCGGCCGCACATCCGCTTTTTTGTCAACGGCGCTCAGACGTTCGAATTGTCTTTACCATTGCGCTCCACTGATGAGGTAGTGATCGTCCAGGCGCTGAGCGGCGGTTGATACATCCCACGACGGTTTGTCTACGCGACCGGCCGACGGGATGACATTATCGTGATCTTCCCCCGGTTGCTGGAGGCTGCGATGAAGGCGAGGGAACGGCTCGTCGCCGAGCTCAGGATGCGGATACCCGAAATCTCTCCGAAAGAGGCGCTCGCGCTGCAGGCGCGAGGCGCGACGCTGATCGATGTGCGCGAATCGGATGAGATCGCACAGGGCACGGCGTCTGGTGCGCTGGCGCTGGGTCGGGGATTCCTTGAGTTGCGCATCGAGGAGGCGGTGCCCGATCTGGGTCGTGCGATCGTTGCCATGTGCGGCACCGGCATCCGGTCGCTTTTTGCCGCCGAGAATCTGACGCGGCTCGGTTATGAATCCGTGTACTCGATGGCCGGCGGCTTTGCGCGCTGGAAGGTCGACGGCCTGCCGGTCGAGGTGCCCTTCGCGCTCGGCGGCCCAGCGCGAGAGCGTTACGCGCGGCATCTGATGATGCCTGAGGTCGGCGAGGCCGGGCAGACGAAGCTCTTGCGCTCGAAGGTGCTGCTCGTAGGCGCGGGCGGGCTCGGTTCGCCAGCCGCCTACTACCTCGCGGCCGCTGGTGTAGGTACGCTTGGCCTGGTCGACCACGACGTGGTAGAACGCAGCAACCTTCAGCGGCAGATCCTGCACACCGATGCGCGCGTGGGCACCTCGAAGGTCGCCTCAGCGCGCCAGACGCTGGAGGCGCTAAATCCGACAGTCAAGATAGTCGGATACGAGACGCGCCTTTCGAGCGCGAACGTCGAGCAGGTCCTGGCGGGCTATGACGTGGTGGTTGACGGCTCTGACAACTTCCCTACCCGGTACCTGGTCAACGATGCCTGCGTGAAAATGGGCGTCCCCAATGTGCACGGCGCGGTGTATCGGTTTGAGGGGCAAATGAGCGTGTTTTGGCCTGCCAGGCCGCAGCGAGCCGGCCCCTGCTATCGGTGCCTTTTTCCGGAGCCTCCATCGCCGGAAGATGCCCCTTCCTGCGCCGAAGTCGGCGTGCTCGGCGTATTGCCGGGCGTGATCGGCCTGCTGCAGGCAACCGAAACGATAAAACTGCTCCTGGGCATCGGCGACCCGCTGGTGGGACGAATGCTGTACTACGACGCCTTGCACGGTAGTTTCTCCGAACTCGCGCTCGAGCGCGATCCGGCTTGCCGCTACTGCGGCGACGGGCGCTCGTTTCCCGGCTACATCGACTACGAGCGGTTTTGTGCGCGTCCTGCTGAATGAGTCCGGAAGCACAGGCGCAGTTTGGCAAGGATTCTCAAGAGAATGGACGATCCATTGGGAGGGCTTAGGAGATCGTGGAAGCCTCGACGCCCACCGCTACGCGGGCGGCTTCTGGCGATTTTGGCTGGAAACGAGCTGCTTCCGATTGACGGGGCGGGAGCGTGCTGAAAAACGAATATCGATCAGTGCGACGCACGCAAACGCCCGCGCGGGCCCATTTCGCCGCCGGAGCCAAGCAAAAGAACTAAGAGCACTTGCTCAAAGCGGACGAATTAAGCAAGGGCGGCAAAGCACTTGAAGGCCCTGCTGCCCCAGATTCGGGGAATAGGTTGGTGCCGGGAGAGGGAATCGAACCCACACTCTGTTGCCAGAACCGGATTTTGAGAGTAGTGCGCCTACGTTTCTGTATTAAATTCAACGCGTTACAAGCATCAATCGCAACCTTACAAAATCTTTAGAAAAAATCGCGCCCTTGCCTCGAGGCAGGAGATCGTGACTACGATCATTGGGAAGGGTAAGGTTCGTCAAGACTTTTCTGCACTGCTACTCGTGGGAACGTCGGCGCAGCGTAGTAGGTATAGATTTATGCGAACAAACCAATTTCAGGAACGATGCCGTGGGTACTAATGAACTACTGAAACAAGCGCGCAATCTGGATCCGGCGGAGCGCCTGGAATTGGTCGATGCATTGCTGCAAAGCCTCGATCGCCCCGATCCGGCGATCGATCGGGTCGGGCTTGAAGAAGCAGAACGTCGTTTGGTGGCGTACCGCGCCGGCAAGGTGCGAGGCGTTCCGGCCGAGGATATTTTCGGAACGTCTTGATGCGGGTGATCTTTTCACCCGAGGCCCGTCAAGAGTTCGACGAGGCCGAGCAATATTACGATCGACAAGTACCCCGGCTGGGGGAGCGCTTTCGCGCAGAAGTTCGCTCAGCGCTACCTCGAATCAGGGCTTGGCCGCTGTCGTATCCGATTGAGCGCGGGGAAATTCGGCGACTGACCTTTAGCCGCTTTCCCTACAAACTTCTGTATTCGGTTGAAGCCGATCACATTTACATCATCGCGGTGGCCCAACATCATCGCGAGCCTCAAGGCAAGGGCAGCGCTCGCCAATACCGCCATGACCTGGGAATTGCCGCCAGTGCGCTTTGGCAGCGAATCAACAGTGGTTTGGTGCCGGGCGAGGGGATCGAACCCACACTCCGTTGCCAGAACCGGATCTTGAGAGACGCGCCTATTCTTTCTTAGTAAAATCAATGTGCTACAAGCGTCGAAGGCGACTTTACAGGAATAAACGATTTCCCAATTCCGGCAGACAAGTTGTTACGGCCCGCCACCTTCGACTAAATTCCGGTCAGCGGACCTTGCTCATGAACGCTCGCAATCGGTAATGATTTGCTGAAGCGGCCATTGGAATCTTCTCGTCGATTTAGCCATGAGCCGTCTTTCGAAGCGAATCATCATGGCGACAGCCGCGGTTGTAGTGGCGGTCGTTGTCCTGCTTGCGCCGGTTCATCTGGGCAACACACGAATCGTGACGGAGGTTGACATCGCTCGTGCCTCGCCCGAGATTTTCGCGTACGTAACAACGCCGGGCAACTGGCCAAAGTGGCACCCGTCCTCCCTCGCCGTCCATGGTGCCGTCGACCATCCGCTGGAGGTCGGCGAGTCAGTCGTCGAGGAATTTCGGGTGGCAGGACGCCAGGGGCGCGTGAATTGGCACGTAACGAAACGTGAACCCGATCGCCTCTGGCAGATCTCGGGCGATATTGACGGGCGCGAGGCCGGAGTCGTGATCTATACGCTGGAAACCAAGGGCAATCGGACACATTTCAGACGCGAATTCGAGTACCGATCGCCCAATTTACTATTTACCCTCTTGAACTGGATTAGCCTTCAGGAACGAATCAACGCGGAGTCGACGCAAGCGCTCCAACAATTGAAAGAACGCTTGGAGTTGCCCAAGCAAGAAGAATGAAGGGAACACAGCAACACCGGCAGGCGCATCCGACTCGAGGGATTTGCGCTTGCTTGCGGTTTTTCGTTGGAGCGACTCTTTGCGACCTGCCGATGCGAGTCTCGGAAATGTGCTTGCCTTTGGATTGCCAAGTCTTGGCCGTGATCTTGCCGGCGAACGGTGGGCACGGTTATGAGGCGGCTTGCGTCGCCTCTTGCGCAGTGGCCGTGCCGGCTTGGGGTTGACAGCGTCAGGACATGACTGCTATTCGGCAAAAGAGGGGACGAACTAAGTAAGTAAGCGGGGGCAAGGCCTTTGGCGTATGTGCCCTTGCAGGGCGCACCAGGAGCTCGTTGGTGCCGGGAGAGGGAATCGAACCCACACTCTGTTGCCAGAACCGGATTTTGAGTCCGGCGCGTCTACCAGTTCCGCCATCCCGGCGCGAAGAGCCGGGCATTATGGCAGATTGTCAGATCTCGAGATTGTCGATGAGCCGCGTGCTGCCGAGCCGGGCGGCCGCCAGCACCACCAGCGGTTCACCGTTCTCGACTTGCTCAGCGGTGGGCGTCTTGAGGTCCACTTGCCGGCGAACGGAGACGTAGTCCGGCTGCCAGCCCGATGCCGCCAGGGCGCGTAGCGCCTGGTCCTCGACTTCGAGCAGATTGCGCTCGCCCGCGAGGATGCACTTGCGAATCTCGGACAGCTCCTGGTACAGCTGCGGCGCCTGGCGGCGCTCCGTATCGTTAAGAAAGCGGTTGCGAGACGACAGGGCGAGCCCATCGTCCTCGCGCACGGTCTCGTGGGCAATGATCTCCGTCGGCTGACAAAACTGCCGGCACATGTTGCGTACGATCATCAGTTGCTGGTAGTCCTTCTTGCCAAAGACCGCAACGCGCGGTTGCACACAGGCAAAGAGCTTGAGGACGACGGTCGTAACGCCGACGAAGAAACCCGGCCGAAATTCACCTTCGAGGATGTCGCCCAGGTCGGTAGGCGGTTGCACGCGGTAATTCTGCGGCTCGGGATACATCTCGCTCTCCGGAGGCGCAAACAAAACGTACACTTGGTTGTGTTGCTGCAGTTTTTCGATGTCTTCCTGCAGCGTGCGTGGATAGCGGTCGAAATCCTCGGCCGGGCCGAATTGCAGCCGGTTGACAAAAATGGAGGCCACCACTGGGTCGCCGTGACGCCGCGCCATGCTCATCAGCGACAGGTGGGCGGCGTGCACGTTGCCCATCGTCGGCACAAAGGCGATTCGATTCTGTCCGTGCAACTGGTCGCGCAATTCCTGGACGCTGCGCACGATTTTCATGCGAGCGGCTCGATCGCCTGGTCGGCGACCTGGTCCAGCAGGTTGGACACTGGACCATAGCCGGGAATCTGCAGGTCGGGCGCCAGGTCCTTTAGCGGACGCAACACGAAAGCGCGCTGCTGCAGACGCGGGTGCGGCAGCACCAACGGCGTCGAGCGCACGATCAGGTTGCCCACCAGCAGCAGGTCGAGATCGATGCTGCGCGGGGCGCTGTGCTGGGTGTCGCTTGCACGTCGTTTGCGCCCGAGCATCAATTCGATGTCGGCCAGATGCAGGAACAGGCTGTAGGGCTCTAGCGCGGTGTCGAGCGCTAGCACCGCGTTGGTGAAATCCGGCCCGTTGGCGTCGATCGGCGTGCTGCGATAAAAAGGCGAGATCGCCACGAAGTTGGAGCGCTCGATCGAGCGCAATGCGACGACCGCGGCGTTCAGTCCCGCCATGACGTCGCCCTGGTTGGCACCCAATCCGATATAGGCCCGCCGCAGAACCGGCGGGGGGGCGTTATTGCTTGCGATCGTGGTCTCCTTTTTCCGTTGCTGCACCCGTTGTGACACCGGGGGCCGCTTTGCGCCGCCCGCTGCGCCGGCGCTTGCGGGTGCCGGTGCCCCCTTCCGGACGCTGCTGCGTCA
>Ga0181532_10003006_pt1 | contig 15383 bp, 17 predicted proteins | sample PEATcosm2014_Bin_33_FD_119768 | JGI IMG/M metagenome (GOLD analysis project Ga0181532, IMG submission 119768) | Peatland microbial communities from MTU Mesocosm Facility, Houghton, MI, USA - PEATcosm2014_Bin11_30_metaG | ecosystem: Environmental > Terrestrial > Soil > Wetlands > Peat | place...
GGGTGGGGCGGGACAGAGGCAGCCGCCGGGTGGGGCGGGACAGAGGCAGCCGCCGGGTGGGGCGGGACAGAGGCAGCCGCCGGGTGGGGCGGGACAGAGGCAGCCGCCGGGTGGGACAGGATCGGGGAGCAGGGCCGCCGGCGCGCTCCGGATCGCCGCAGCCCGCGGGATCACCGTCCTGGCGCGGGAACGGCTGGCTGCCGTTGCAGGCCGAGCTGACGGGGGGCCTGCCGTGGTAGGACGAGCCCGCGAGCTGAAGCTGCTGGCCGCGGAGGCGGCCCAGGTAGGCGGGTCGGGCTTGCGGGCGGTCATCGTGGAGGGCGAGGCGGGGATCGGCAAGACGACCATGCTGGGCGCGTTCGCCCGCGCGGTACGGGACGAGGGATCGGCGGTCGTGCTCTACGGACCTTGCCAGGACGGCCCCGCCGTGCCGCTGGAACCATTCCGCTCGCTGGTCGGGCATCTGGTCGAGCACGCGCCGGTGGACGTGCTGCGGGCCCACACCACGCGCTGCGGAGGGCACCTGGTTCGCATGGCGCCACGCCTGGCCGGCCGCGTCGAACGCCGGGCCGTCCCCCGACGGCTGGACCATAGTCGTGGTCTACGACTCGAAGGCCAACTGGGAGAACTTCCGAGACTCGGTGCTGATGCCGAGCATGCAGCGGGGCATCAAGGGCGGCTTTACCGCACCCCCCGAGGAGACGGGATTCGAGATCGTCACCGAGGCCAGCGCCTGACCGTGGCGGCCTCACCCGCCGGGCCGACCCGGATCATCCGGGGACGACCCGGCTTCACCCGCCGGGCCGGCCCGGATCATCGGGGGACGACGCGGATGCGGGCTTTACGCGGCGTACCCGGCAGCCCGTTCCACGACCATCCGGACGACCACGCGGACGGCACCTGGCCGGTCTTCGTCAGGGTCCTTGCCGTCGTACTTCCAGGACAGCTGGGTGTCGACCCTCCGGCCGACGTCCGGCGTCATCGACACCCGGCCACGCAACTCGACGTAGTTCTCCGGATCCGACGAGTCGAGCACCGTGACGCTGACGCGCGGGTCGCGCAGCATATTGCGGTGCTTGACACGTCCCTCCACGGTCGAGAACAGCAGGTCGCTGCCCTCGCGGCCGACCCACATCGCAGAGGTCTGTGGACTGCCGTCGGGATTCACCGTGGCCAGCACCGCGTAGTTCTTCCCGTCGAGCAGCCTGAGCGTCGCATCGCTGAGCGCGATTCCCATGCTGGCACGGTAACAGCGAGGTCGGGGGCGTGGATCTTCGGGCATGGGAAGTTTATGACGATCCGGTAAAGCGGCGAACGGACATATATTTCCTTCTCCAGCCTGCCGCGCGCTGAAGAACTGCGCCGTCGCTCATCCCGGGCGTGGCCGGGGCGCCTATGCTTCCTCTTCCGGCTGGCCGCCCTCGGGCTGGCCGCCCTCGCCGAGCACCACCTGAATCGTGCGTTCGTCGGTACCGCGTATGACCGTCAGTTGCACGGTGCCGCCACGGGCCGCCTGGAGGGCGTCAAATAGGTCGTCCATGGCGCGTGCCGGCCGGCCTCCGGCCGCCACGATCAGGTCGCCCGGTGCCAGGTTGGCGCGTGCGGCCGGGCTGTCCTCGATGACCGCGCGGATGAGCAGGCCGTCGGTGTCGGGGAGGCCGACGGCGCGCCGCAGCCGCCTGGCCACGTGCCGAGGAGTGATCGCGATGCCGAGCTTGGGCGGCGTGGCGGTTTCCCCGCGGGCCAGCGCATCGGCCCGGGCACGCAGTCCCTCATCGGCGGGTATGGCCAGATAGAACCCCTCACCGAGCCGGTTGGTGTTGATCCCGAGCAACTGCCCGCTGGCATCCAGGACCGGGCCGCCCGAGGAGCCGGGCAGCAGCGGTGCGGTGTGCTCGAGGCTCCCGGTGATGCGCACGCCGCGGGGGCCGCGGAACGTGCGGTCGACGCCGGAGACGAACCCGAACGTCACCCGCAGCCCGCGCCCGCCCGGGTTGGCCAGGGCGAAGACCGGCGTCCCGATCCCGGCGGACGCGCTGGCCGCCCAGGCCAGAGCCGGAACCTCACCGGTGTCGGTCTCTATGACGGCGACGTCGGCGTCGATGTCGAGCCCGGCTACGCGCCCGTCGGCGGTCCGGCCGTCGGCGAAGGTGACCGTCACCTCATCGCGGCGCACGTTGTGCGCGTTGGTCAGCACCCGTCCCTGGCCCAGGACGATGCCGGAGCCGACGCCCCACCGCTGCCCGATGCCCACCACCGAGGCGCCGGCGCCCTCGGCCAACTGAACGATGTGTGCCTGAATCTCGTCGAGGATCGCCATTGTTCCGCCCCCTTGAGGGTCAGTAGTTACTAGTAACTTGCAACTTACTACTCACTACCCGCGTGTCAACCCGGCGGCTACGATTGATTCATGGCCCAACAGGAGAACACCTCGTCACCGCTGGCCGAGGCACTGGCCAGGGTCGGTGACCGGTGGACACTGCTGGTGGTGGAGGCGCTGCTTACCGGGCCGCGCCGGTTCAACGATCTGCTCGGCCAGATCCCCGGTATCGCGGCGAACATCCTGTCCGAGCGCCTCAAGCGGCTCGAAAGAGAGGCGTTGCTGGTGACCCGGCCCTACTCCGAGCGGCCCCCGCGGGCCGCCTACGAGCTGACCGCCGAGGGCAGGGCGCTCGCCGGGGCGCTGCGGCTGCTAGCACAATGGGGGGCCGGGCATACCGACCCGGCACAAGCACCCCGGCACCCCGCGTGCGGCACTCCCATCGAGGCCCGCTGGTACTGCCCAACCTGCGACCAGCTTGTCGACAACGAGCTAGATCACGCCGAGGTGCACTTCGTTTGACTCACGTCCGTCCACCCTCACCCACCGGCCTGACGGCCGCCGCACTGGCGGACACTTTGGCAGCCCGCGGTAGACACGGCCCGGGAGCCCTGTCTGGCAGCGCATATGGTGGATCATTGATCGCGCCGACGAGCGAGGAGGGATGCCCGTGAGCGATATCGACCGGCTGGAAGAGGCGGTCAGTGAGTGCCGCGAGATGATCCGCGAAGCCCACGCCGCGACGAAGGATCTTCGCGCCGCGGTGCGTGAGGCGAAGAAAGAGCTGAGCGTCATGGCGAAGGACGAGGTCGCCGCTCAGATCCAGCTCGAAGTGTCCCGGCAGCTGGACGAGCTGGGCGAACGGACCAGTGAGGCCGTCAGCGCCGCCACGCAGAAGGTGATCGCCGAGTTCGACCGGTTCGGCGAGTCGTTGCTGGGCAAGGAGACCTACTGGCAGAAGGCGAGCGGCCGGCGTGCGGCCCAGCGCCCCGACACCGATGTGGTATCGCTGGACGGCCAGCCCAGCGAGGCTAACGGCTAACCCGCCGACAAGACCAATGACTATCCGCGCTGGACGTCGTGCCCGGGTGGCTTTCCGGCGTCCGCCAGACGGCACGGGCCGACGCCGGGCTGCAGATCGCGCGGCGAGGTCGTGGCGGCCGTGGCAGCGCGGCACCACCTGCCAGCTAGACCTCGCCCTGTTGCCGCTACGATTTTCCCGTTAACGCATCTGTGCGCGGTCATTAGCCTGGTCGATGGGGCAGCGTTGATAGGGGCAGCATTGATAGGGCAGCTCAGTGCCCGCACTCCGAACGGATCCGGCGATGACCAGCGGCGATGTGCCTGACCTGGGGGACCGGCCGGATCTGGTCGCTCAGCCTTCGGTAGAGGGTGCCACGGAGCCACTCACCGGGAAGGGCAGGCTGCGCACCTACCTCGGGATTGCGCCTGGCGTGGGCAAGACCTACGCGATGCTCCGGGATGGACGCGCCCAGCGACGCTGCGGCGTCGATGCGCTCGTCGCCTACCGGGAGCGCCACGGTCGGGCGGCGACCGCTGCCCAGCTCGCCGATCTTGAAGTACTCCCCGCCCGCGCGGTCAGCTACCGGGGGGCGAACTTTAAGGAGCTGGACGTCGCCGCGGTTCTTGACCGTCACCCGGGGCTGGCCCTGGTCGACGAGCTGGCCCACGCCAACCTGCCCGGCGAGCGCCACCCGAAGCGCTGGCAAGATGTCGAGGAGATGCTGGCCAACGGCATCGACGTCTACACGACCCTCAATGTCGCCAATATCGAATCGCTGAGCAACCTCGTCGGCCGGATTACCGGCGCGCGCCCGGCCGAACCCGTGCCCGACGCGTTCCTGCGAGCCGGGCAGGTCAGGCTCGTCGACCTTGCGCCCGCGGCGCTCCGCCGCCGCCTGGCCGAGGGTCTCGTCTTGCCCGAAGAACAGGTGGATACGGCTCTTTCGCACTATTTCCGCTTCGCGAACCTCGCCGCCCTGCAGGAGCTCGCACAGCTCTGGCTCGATGACTCGGTCCCCGACGCCGCCACGGCGTTCCTGACCGCCCGCGGCGTCAGCGGGCCGGCGAAGACCTCGGTCATCGTGGTCGGCCTGGAGGGGTCTCCCACCGACGAATGGCTCATTCGCTACGCTGCCCGTCTCGCCGAGCTGTGCGACGCCAGTCTTCAGGCGGTGCATATTCGGGCCATGGACAACCTCGACCAGCCGCCGACGGCGCAGCTGGAGGCGGACCGCCGGATGCTTCGCGAGGTACACGGGACGTTGCGTGAGGTCAGGGCCAGCGACACCGCTTCGGGACTGGTCGGGGCGGCACGCAGGGCCGGCGCGGGTCAGCTCGTGGTCGGGTCGCGCCGGCGCTCACGCTGGTCACGCCTGCTGACCGGATCCACCGTGGCGGACCAGGTGTGTGGCGCGGCCGGCGATCTGGCCGTCCAGGTCGTGAACGTGGGGCGGCCAAAACAAGGCCAGCGATGACCGGCGGCGTGGCCTCGGCGCTCAGGCACGTTCTCCGTCGTGCAGCGAGGGGGCATAGGAGATGCCGACGATCAAGCCATCGCCTACGCTGGGGCCGCTCTGTCCAGCGGACCAGGATCCGCGTACGGACGACGATCCGGAAAGTGCCCTGGGGAGGCGATCTCGGTGAGTGCCACGCTCGTCGCCAAGGGCCTGGAGGCCGCGCCTGGTGACCGTCTGCTGTTCTCCGGCCTGGACCTGGTGGTCGGTCCCGGCGATGTCGTTGGCCTGGTCGGCGTGAACGGCGCGGGCAAGTCCACGCTGCTGCGCGTGCTGGCGGGCCTGCGCGCGGGGAACGCCGGCACGGTGACGATCAGCCCGCCGGGTGCCACGATCGGGTATCTGCCCCAGGAGCCGGAGCGGCTCCCCGCAGAGTCCGTTCGGCAATTCCTGGCTCGGCGCACTGGGGTCGGCGCAGCAGATGATGCGATGCAGGCGGCGGCGGATGCGCTGGCGGCCGGGACGCCGGGTGCGGATGAGGACTACTCCCGCGGGCTGGAGCGGTGGCTCGCGCTCGGCGGCGCGGACCTGGACGAGCGGGCCGATGCGGTGGTGGCCGGGCTGGGCCTGACCGTGGAGCTCGATCAGCCCATGACCGCGCTGTCCGGGGGGCAGGCCGCGCGGGCCTCGCTGGCGTCGCTGCTGCTCAGCCGGTACGACCTGTTCCTGCTCGACGAGCCGACCAACGACCTCGACCTCGACGGGCTGGCCCGGCTGGAGGAGTTCGTCCAGGGACTGCGCGCCGGGGCGGTCATCGTCAGCCATGACCGGGAGTTCCTCACCCGGACCGTGACCCGGGTCGCCGAGCTCGATCTGGCCCAGCAGCAGGTCAGAGCCTACGGCGGTGGCTATGCCGGTTATCTTGCCGAACGGGACGTGGCCAGGCGGCACGCGCGTGCGGAGTACGAGGCGTATGCGGGCACCCGCGCGGCCCTGCAGGAGCGGGCCCGGTCCCAGCGCGCGTGGATGGAAAAGGGCGTCAAGAATGCCCGGCGCAAGAGGACCGACAACGACAAGTTCGTGGCCAACTTCCGCGCCGAGACGAGCGAGAAACAGGCGGCCAAGGCGCGGCAGACCGAGCGGCTGATCGAACGGCTCGATGTGGTGGAGGAGCCGCGCAAGGAGTGGGACCTGCGGATGGAGATCGCGAACGCGCCGCGGGCCGGAGCGGTCGTGGCCACAATGCGCGGCGCCGTCGTCCGGCGCGGCGCGTTCACCCTCGGCCCGGTCGGCCTGCAGATCGACTGGGCGGACCGGGTCGTGATCACCGGCGCGAACGGCTCGGGCAAGACGACACTGCTGGGCGCGCTGCTCGGGCGGATCCCGCTGGACGAAGGACACGCGGCGCTGGGCCCCAGCGTCGTCGTCGGCGAGGTCGACCAGGCGCGCGGCCTGTTCCTTGGGCGCGAACCGCTGATGGACGCCTTCGCCGCCGCGGTGCCGGACCTGGCGCCGGCGGAGATCCGGACGCTGCTGGCGAAGTTCGGCCTGCGGGCGGCTCACGTGCTGCGGCCGGCCGATACCCTCTCCCCCGGTGAGCGCACCCGGGCCGCACTGGCGCTGCTGCAGGCGCGCGGCGTCAACCTGCTCGTGCTCGACGAACCGACCAACCATCTTGACCTTCCGGCGATCGAGCAGCTGGAGGCGGCGCTCGCGTCCTATCCGGGCACGCTGCTGCTCGTCACCCACGACCGCCGGATGCTGGAGGCGGTAACGGTCAACCGGCGGCTCGAGGTCGCCGACGGCACCGTCACCAGCCGCTGAGATCCACGGCCCTCCGTGCGCTGAGCGCGTCTTCTGGCCCGCATCGATACGGTAGGCCACGGTGGCCGGTCGCTCGTTTAGCGGCCGTCGGCTGCGCACATACCGGCAGGGAGACAACGCGCATTACCGGCAGGGAGACAAGTTGCTTGCCAGGCTGGGTCGTGCCGGTACCTGCATGGCGGCGGCCGGCAGCTCACGCCCGTGCACGCGATCAGGTCAGGACACGGAATGGACGATCGTCGCCGTGTACTGACCGGCGACAGCGGCCGCGGGCACATGCACGTCGATCAGCGGATCCCAGGTGGCGGAGGTGGCGGCGGCCACATTGGTGGCGCTGACAACGGGCTGCGGGTCGCCGGACAGATTCGTCTCGGGCGCGGTGCTGAAGATGGCCGACCCGGTGGTCGAGCCGGGGCCAGTGATGTCGTAGCGGGCATCGCTGGCCGGGATGGTCTCCGGCGCGGTCCCGTTGCCGGTCGTGAACCCGGTGGCCGAGACGGTCGCGGTCCAGTCGGCGCCGAAGCCCCGGTTGTCGATGACCTGAACGGTACCCAGGCTGGCGCTGGCGCTGCCGCCGGGGACCGCGGAGCCCAGGTCGGCGCTGATGGGCGCGGTCATGGACAACGCGCCGGCCATGACGGGGACGCTGACGCCACAGCGCGGGTCGGTGCTCCCGGCCGGGCAGTCGCTGCCCGGATCCGGCGAGACGACGGTGTTGGCCAGGATCCTGCCGCCCGTATCGGGGTCATCCACCGTGACCAGGCCAAGCCCGGCGCTCTAGCGAAATCGGGCACTTCTCCCGTATGCCGCGGGCAATACCTTTCTCAATCCGCCAGCATAAATGGTGGCACTCTTATTTTGTAGAATCCTTTCGGCGGAGCCATAGCCGCAATGGTCATACTTCCACATGTGGAAATGAAAACTCTACCTGCCTGTACCCTGGGCGGGCGCCGCGGTGATGGGCCGGTACGCTGGGGCCGCTCTGTCCAGCGGACCAGGATCCGGGTACGGACAACGATCCGGAAAGTGCCCTGGGGAGGCGATCTCGGTGAGCGCCACGGTGGCCGGTCGCTCGTTTAGCGGGTGTCGGCTGCGGACATACCGGCAGGGAGACAAGTTGCTTTCAGGGGGGAACGAAGCAGCTGAAATCGAACCGAATGCGGCATCGAACGAGGGGTGATGCCGAGCTGCCGCCACCGGGGCGGCGGGAGAGCGGGCCACTGCGCGAGCTCGAACTCACCTGCATGAGCAACCTGCTGTCCGCCACCGCGGAACGGGTGTACTTCAAGGACCTGCAGAGCCGGTTCCTTCTGGTCAGCGCAGGCTGGATCGCCGCATGCGCCCCGAACCACACCGCGGCCGAGCTGATCGGGAAGACGGACTTCGACTTTTTCAACGAGGAGCATGCCTCCACCGCTTTTGAAGACGAGCAGCAGATCATCCGCACCGGCGAACCGATCATCGGGAAGCTGGAGCGGGAGACCCACGGCGGCCAGGCGCTCGCCTGGGTGTCGAGCACGAAAATGCCACTCCGGGACGAAAGCGGCGAGATCATCGGCACCTTCGGCATCTCGCGCGATGTGACCGCACAGATCAGAGCCGAGAAAGCCCTGGCCCACCAGGCTCTGCACGACCCGCTCACCGGGCTGCCGAACCGCATCGCGCTGCTGGACCGGCTGTCCCAGGGGCTGCTCGCCATGGAACGGCACCCTGCACGGCTGGCGGTGCTCTTCATCGATCTGGACCACTTCAAGGAGATCAACGATTCCTACGGTCACGATGCCGGCGACTTGGTGCTCGGCGCGGTCGGCCGCCGGCTCTCGGCTCTCGCACGGCGCGGGGACACGGTAGCCCGCCTCGGCGGGGACGAGTTCGTGATGCTGTGCGGGGAGCTGGACAGTCACGTTGTCGTCCGTTCCATCGGCGACCGGATCATCCGGTCGATCGCCGTGCCCTACGTCTACGGCGGGCGCGACTTCTCCGTCACCTGCAGCGTCGGTATCGTCGTGACCAGCGACGCCGCCGCCGGGCCCGACCAGCTGATCGGCCACGCTGACAGGGCGATGTACGAAGCGAAAAAGGCCGGACGCAACCGCTGTCGGGTGTATAACCCGGCGCATCGCGCCCGCGCGGAGAAGAACATGCTGCACAACGAGCTGTGCCGCGCCATCGAGAATTCTGAGCTGTTCCTGGTCTACCAGCCGCTGTTCGCGCTGAAGGCGCGGTCGCTGACCGGTGTCGAGGCCCTGGTGCGCTGGCGCCATCCCAGCGGCGCGGTCACGCCACCCGGCGACTTCATCCCCTTCGCCGAGGAAAATGGCCTGATCGGGGAGCTCGGCTCGTTCGTGCTGGACGAAGCCTGCCGCCAGCTCGCCGGCTGGGCTGAACGGGACGGCTGGCCGACTGCCTTCACCATGGCGGTCAACGTCTCCGGGCGCGAGCTTTCGGATCCCGGGCTCCCCGGGCGAGTGGCCGAGATGGTCCGGCGTCATGGCCTTCAGCCACCGCAGCTGTGCCTGGAGATCACCGAGACCGCACTCATCGCGGAAGTTGGCGACGCCCAGGAGATCCTGTCCGCGCTCTCGGCCATCGGCGTGCGCATTGCCCTGGATGACTTCGGGACCGGCTATTCCACGCTCGTTTATCTTCAGCGACTGAACGCGGACATCCTGAAAATCGACCGCAGCTTCGTTGAGCAGATCAGCCGGAGTACCCGCGACCGGAAGATCGTCGCCGCCGTGACGGCGATGTCCCACGCACTGGGGATGACCGTGGTCGGCGAGGGCATCGAAACGAGCCATCAGCTCGCCATCCTGGCCGACCTGGACTGCGACGAAGGTCAGGGGCTGCTCTTCGGGCAGCCCCTGACCCCCGAAGAAGTGGTTGCTAAGGCTAACCTACCTGGTCAGACGGGGTACCGGAACCGGCAGCGGCGTTTAATGTCGCACTTTCTTGTCTTACACGGGTGCGGCGCAGCCTCGTGACCAGCAGGTTACGAGGGTTACCAAATGCGGCGCATGTCATACCGAAGACGGTCATGGGGCTTGTGTCATAGCCGGGGATGTCATGGCCGGTGTGCCAGGGGGGCTGCGCGGCTGGCACACCCATGGCCAGGGATATGGCACAGGCCACTGTCCATGGGGCGGAAGCATGCGCGGGGAGAGCATGGGCCAGGAGTGCTCCCAGGGCCGTACACGGCTAGCTCAGCCCGCGTAGGTTGCCGTGCAGACAACCGTGCCATTGATACAAGTCCAGAGGTCCAGCTTGGTCCCGTTCTTCGTCCCGCCGCCAACCGCATCCAGGCAGAGGCCGTTGTGGTGGATCGTCCCGTTACTCATGATCTGCCAGACCTGGGCCGCACCCCCGGTGTAGGCTGCCAGACCTGCACCACCGCTTCCAGCGCTATGGCTGGTATCGCTGCGGTGATTCCAATGACCTTCTTCATAATATTCCCCCTTGCATTTCGGACGGTGCTATCTGCCCCGTTCGCCACCCACCCCCTTTCGGGGCGCGATACCCAGCGGTCAGCGGTCGGGAATCCAGAGCAGCAGAGCTATAGCCACCGCGAGCGACAGCACAGCCCAGCCGATCAGCTCGAAGAACACGGCACCAGGGACAGAGCCGTTGCTGTCATCATGGCCAATGAGGCACATCATGATGATCGTGAGTGACGCGCTGGTGGTAAGGAGCAGGCTGACCAGGACCCTCTTGGTCCACTTCAGTGCCCCGCTCCGAATGTGAATGACGTTTACCGGCGGCGTGGTGTCTTCGGTGTCTATCATTTTCGTGCCCCCTTCTTAATGCGGTCAGGACGTCCCCAACCTGGTAAGGGCGGCGGTGGTGCCGTCAGATGACGAGTAAGTCAGTGTGTTGCCGCTGACGGCATGGTTCCCCCTAATTCTGTGTTGAATTGTTCGAGGTGATGATCCCGTTCTGTACGGTAACTGTGTCGGTGTACGGCACATTCGTGCCCGCGCTATTGCTCAGGTTGAACGTGACGGTCACAGTGTCACCGGATTCACTGACCTCATTGAGATTAGTGAAACTAGTGTCGTACACCCACGAAGCGTGGGCGCTGTAATTGTTGTTCCAGGTTGCCTGCTCAGACGGGCCAAGCAGAGCCCATGCTGCTGAAGCATCGCCGTCATTAACATCATTGACGTATGCAGAGAAGACACTCCACGGGTCAGACGGTGCTGGTGCAACATACACCGGTGGCGGCACGTAAACAGGCGACGGTGATGGCGATGGTGCCGACACGCGCACGCTGTTGTTGTTATTGTTGTTGATAACAATCTTAGGTGCGGGCGCTGCGGCGTGTGATACTGGCTGCCTGGTGGTGCCGCATGCTGCCAGCCCGAGCCCGGCAGCCAATGCGACTGCCGGGACTGCGATGAGCTTCTTGCTAAAGTTCATTGTCTTGCCTTCCCCAGTGCAGAGAAGGCCTCATGTCACCCTCTGTCAGGCCGACCCTACGCAACGTGCATACTGGTGGTCAGAGCAGGATGACCTGGGAAATCAGGTCCAAATGACCGGGCCAAAATGACCGGGAAACCAGGGTCTAAGGTCACCGTCACCGGACGTTCGGCAACCAATCGTCTCCTGGGCGCGCGCCACCTCGGGCACGGATACCGCGTGGCCACTGTGCGCCCGGCCGATCCTGCGCCGATACGGGCGGCGGTGCCACTGTCCGCGTGCTAGTGGGGACATCCCCACATGGCCACTGTCCACAACCACCCCGGGGCCTCCCCCCAACGTTTGGGGAAGCTTCCGGCCGGGCCCGGCCACTGCTACCGGCGGTTGACGTTGCGCGGCACCGGGTCACCCGTCGACCGCGCGAAGGCGTCGCCCTCATCGGTACGGTCAGCGGAATGACGCGGCGGCGGGTCGTAGTTACGCGCCATAGTCCACATCTGCGTCGCGATCCCACGGCGCTGGTGCGGAGTGTCCACCGAGACGCCGGTGACGTCGCCCGTGTCCTTGCTCCACGTCAGCCCGCCGACGCCACGCTTCGAGAAGTTACTGTTGCTGACGGCGATCATGTGTTGGTTGCCCGGCAAGTCATAGTGCCGGAACTGCAGGTCGCTGAGGTTGCGGTTCATCAGCCCGCGCCCTGAAGGCTGTACGCAGCCGTCTGGCTTGTCGAAGCCAGGTTGATCGTCGTCCCCGGGTTCGGGGCCTCGTACCCCGGATACCAGACGGGCAGGCCGTTGGCTAACAGCGCCGTGGTGCCGGGCGGCACACAGTCGACGTCGTCACCGCCGACCACGGCGTCGGTGCCGTCGGTGGTCACCCACAGCCCCGAGGAGCCATCGTTGTTTTCCACTTGCACGTAGCCGAAACGATCGGTGAAGGTGACGGTCGCCGTGCCGTCCACCAGATTCCCACTCTGCACTTCAGTCATATTGATTCCTCTCAGTGAAGCCGCCGCCCCCGACCTGCCTGGAAGGAAGCTGCCCGGGGGCGACCGTGCTCTGCGGGGGGCTAGCTCACCGGCCGATCTGCCACTTCTGCACGTCCCACGTGTCCTGCGCGGGGCCGATCCCGGTCCCGAAGTTGCCGTTGAACGACTTCTCCGCATGCCCGGCCGACATGGCGTTGGTGGTGTTCGGCGGCGCGATGCCACCGGCACCGGCTGCCTGGCGGGCGGCGAAGTGCGCCGAGAAGCTGGCCCTGGTGTTGCTGAGGTTCTGCTGCCCGGCCGACATACGGTCGAGAGCGCGGCTGCGTGCATCGGCACTGGCCGCCAGCGGGCTGACCGAGGCCGGGCGCTCGGGCATGCGCGATGGCGTAAGCCCCTGGAGGTTGGAGTTGCCCTGGCCGCCGCCAGCGCCCTGGCCAGTGCTTGCCATGCTGCCGACCTGGCCGCTCAGCTCGTCAAACCTGCTGTGGAGTCCGGCGATGTCTTCGCTGGTCGCCAGCTCACTACCGCCATCACCGTTGGTGACGGTGCCGTGGGTGCTGGCGTCCTGGACGTAGCCGAAGTGCGTTGCCGCGCTCTGGTTGGCGGCGGCTTCGGCGCGGCCCGCCTGCCACCCTGGTCGTTTGCCTTCTCCTATCGGCTGGGAACTGGCCTTCTCCTATCGGCTGGGAAACTGGCCGGCTCCTATCGGCTGGGAACTGGCCGCCGGCTGCCCGGCCTGTTGCCGAGATAAATAGATATCACTATGCTAGATATATGTTATCAGGTCCGTCGAGCGCAGGAGGCTCCAGATGGTTACTCAGAAGGCAACGGCCGCGGGCTCGGGAACAGTGACCCAGCGCGAAGCGGCCCCGGGCTCGGAACGGCCCGACCGGCGGGTGACCGAGCGGGCGGCCCGGTCCCTGCCGGGCATACCCATGCTGGTGCTGGCCATCGTCCTGCTGCTGGCCGGGGTGGCGCTGCTGGTGCTGGCCGCTCACGAGAGCGGGGCCGCCAAGACGCTGCTGATAACGCTCGGCATCCTTCTGCTCATCGCCGATGCCTTCATCCTGCCCGGGCTCTTCGCCGTCGTGCCCGGCCAGGCTCGTGTCGTGCAGCTGTTCGGCCAGTACCGCGGCACCATCCGCGACTCCGGCCTGCATTGGGTGAACCCGTTCACCCGCCGCATCGCGGTCTCCACCCGGATCCGCAACCAGGAGTCGGCGCAGGCCAAGGTCAACGACGCCGACGGCAACCCGATCGAGATCGCCGCCGTGGTCGTCTGGCAGGTTCAGGACACCGCCAGCGCCGTCTATTCCGTCGACGACTTCACGCAGTTCGTCACGATCCAGACCGAGACCGCCGTCCGGCACATTGCCTCCAGCTACCCGTACGACAACCGGGGCAGCGGCGCGCTCTCGTTGCGCGACAATGCAGAAGAGATCACCGAGCGGCTGTCGGCCGAGCTCGCTAACCGGGTCGCGTCGGCCGGCGTGCACATCATCGAGTCGCGCCTGACCCGGCTGTCATACGCCCCGGAGATCGCGCAGGCCATGCTGCGCCAGCAGCAGGCCAGCGCGGTCGTGGGTGCGCGGTCGCGCATTGTCGAGGGTGCCGTCGGCATGGTCAAGCTGGCCCTGGAGCGGCTGCAGGAGGAGGGCGTCGTCGAACTGGACGAGGAGCGCAAGGCCGCCATGGTGTCCAACCTGCTCGTGGTCCTGTGCAGCGAGCAGGCGACCCAGCAGGTCGTCAACACCGGCTCGCTGTACCAGTGACGGCGGCTATATCGGTGACGGCAGCCGCGCCAGTGAGGGCAGGCGTGGTGCCGGCGTGAGCGAGCGCAAGGGCGTTCTGCTGCGGCTGGACCCCGCCGTCCACGACGCGCTGGCCAGATGGGCTAACGACGAGCTGCGCAGCACCAACGCCCAGATCGAGTTCCTGCTCCGGCGGGCGCTGGCCGAAGCGGGACGGCTACCTCAGCACGCCGGGCCGATGCGCCCACGCGGCCGGCCACCCGCCAGCGACCCGGCCGAAACCAGCCGGCCAGCGGGCGATAAACGGTCCAGCTAACGCCGCCCGCCCAGATGGCCCCCCGCCGCAATCCGTTTGTTATTGCTAGCTGGCCTCTTGGAGAATGAGGTGCTCGCTGGGCAACCGGCCCGGAGCCCGCAGCTCGCCGATGGCGGCTGGCTCACCTCGGATGGTGACGGCCACGCCTTCCTCGCATAGGCAGCCGAGTCCAGCAAGCGCCATACCGCCCCTCAGCGTCGCGACAGCCAGGTCGACCAGCACGCCGGTCTTCGGCGGCAGGATTTCCAGGGCCAGCCGCAGCTGGCTGACGGCAAACGAATCGATCTCGCCCTCGACACGCAGATCCCCTGCGTCAGCAAAAAGGCGGAACTGGGGGACCGGGCGGGTCGCCGAGGACAGCGGATGCAGCGTGGCCAGATGGCGCAGCCTGCCCACGTCGACCTTCTTCCGGTCGAATGCGCACAGGCCGGTGACCTGGTTTTCTGACATGAAGCGGTCGGCGACGACTTCCCACCGGATCCACGCCGTCAGGCGTCCCTCGTCGGTGACGAGCGGCGTGTTGTCGGCAGCGACGCGGAGCCCGCTATAACCCTCGGCCAGGGCGTCCGCGAGGGCTGCGGCGAAAGCGGCCCGCTGGCCAGGCGCGTCGACGATCCCCGAGGACCCGTAGACCTCAGCGATGCTCGCGACCTGGAGCACGTGCGGACCGGCCAGGCCAGCCACCGCGGCGGGGTCAGGGTTATCGGCCACGTACATGAGCCGCTCGCCCCTGGCCGCACCTTCGGCGAGGAATGGCCTGGCCAGTGCGGCAAATTCGGCCGGGCCAGCGAACGTCCAGCCCATGTGGTCATGCGGCCGCATCCGGAGGCATTCAAACCGTATGCCGTGACTACGCATAACAGGACCTATCGGAGCAACCCGGAGCCATGGGCACCAGAATCACATCCCGCTGACATGCCTGTCCAGCGCGACCGGCCGGGGCGGGTGCGGATAGAAGCCGAAGAGAACTTCGTCGGGCCGCTCCGGGCCATCCCGCTGGTGAGCGGGGCAGGACCTCATCCCCCGTGGGTGATGTGCGATCCGCGGCGGCGCCGCAGGATACGGGCCATCGGGGAGATCGGGAGGGGTCCGAGTGCCAATTGCCGAATATGCGTCCGGTAGACCTTTTCCGGGGGTGATCGGGCGGACCGCCGATGAGTCCACGCCCGCGTGGCCAGCTCCGGTGCGGGCGCGCAAGGGCGCGCCCAATGTGCTGTTCATCGTGCTGGATGACACGGGGTTCGGGCAGCTGGGTTGCTACGGCAGCCCGATACAGACGCCCAGCTTCGAC
>Ga0181532_10003008_pt1 | contig 15373 bp, 10 predicted proteins | sample PEATcosm2014_Bin_33_FD_119768 | JGI IMG/M metagenome (GOLD analysis project Ga0181532, IMG submission 119768) | Peatland microbial communities from MTU Mesocosm Facility, Houghton, MI, USA - PEATcosm2014_Bin11_30_metaG | ecosystem: Environmental > Terrestrial > Soil > Wetlands > Peat | place...
CGCGTGGTGGCAATGGTCGGTCCCAACGCAAACTTCACTCCGTCAAGCTGGCGCGCGACCAGGATGCCGACGTAGAAGTCGGAGAACATACCGATCGTCTGGATATTTTCGGCGAGTGTTTTCTCCTCGATCGACACGTAAAAACAGGTCACCGCTCCGATCTTGGAATCGGCCAAAGGCGCAACCACGGTGCGGAGGTAGTCGGGCTGCACCCGGACATCACTATCGCTAATGACGACAACTTCGTGCTGAGCTTCGCTGACCAGGCGGGCCAACTTAACGACTTTGTCGTTGGTTCCTCTTCCGCCGGAGCCGAACAACACCCGAATTCGGCGTTCCGGAAAATCGCGTATCAGCTTCTGCAGGACGGGAACAACCGGGTCGTCCTCGTCACCGACGCAGAAAAGCAGCTCGTAGGCTGGATAGTCTTGCCGGCAGAAGCTGGCGTAGTTTTCATAGGCGTCGGGATCAAGGCCGCGAACCGGTTTTAGATTACTGACCGGCGGAGCGAAGGTGTGATCAGGTGCGTTTCGACGTGCGTTGCGGCGAAAGAACTGCCACGAGCTGTAAAGGGCAATCAAGTAATAGATAAATGGAATGGCAGCTACGGCAAGCACCACATACCTGACGCCGGAAATCATCGAGTCCCTTTCGCACAGCAGATGAACAACCTTGCCGAAATGATGGTTGGCCCTGACAGTATACGGGCCCGACGAAAAACGGCCCACCGATTCTGCTGACACAAGAATAAGAATCGCTAGCTCGGAAATTTTGGAGTCGCCAATCTCCAGCAGATCGGGAATGCGTTTTCGCCCTTCGATCTTTTGTCTCTGCCTGGCAATCTGCGTAACGGTCGGGGTGGGAATTGGACCATGCCTGTTACTTTAGACAGTTGTGGATATTGTCCAATTGAGTTCAGTTCGTTATCATGAATTATCCTGTTCAATTTTGCACTCGGATGACATTCCGCTCATCGTCTTCGTGTTTCGCGGCCTCTCGAGAAGCGCGATCAATGACGAGTTTGTAATGCTGAAGAAGGATGCTTGTCGGCTCCGCGGAAGATGATCGCAAGCTCAACGGATTCCTTTTTGCTATGCGCATGCGAATGAAATTTGCCGGTGTTGGACAGCGCCTATTGCCGGCGCTGTTCCGCAAAGCGGTCGCGAGCGCATTCCTCGTCTGCATGGCGATCTGTTCGGTCCAGAGCACCCCTGCCGCCGATTCCCGCGCCGAGGTCATCCACGTCTCAGTGATGGACGAAAAGAACCTACCGCTGTCGGGTGCCACGGTTGAGCTTCGGCTAGGCGATAAAGTCGTAAATACTGTCAGCACAGATGCCACGGGAACAGTGACGCTCCGGGTCGACGTCTCGGGGAGCTATTCACTGGGCATTCAGAAGGAGGGTTACCTCCCCAGTGAGAGCGCTCTCGAAGTCAGCGAAGGCAGTGCTGCTCAGGACATCGATGTTGTGCTCAGTGCTATGGCGTTGAGTAAGCAAAGCGTGGAAGTCAAAGGTGAAGCGTCCAATCCGATCACCGAAACGTCAAGTGGCGCCACTACCTTGTCTCCCACGAATGCCACGGACACTCCGTTACGCCCAGCTACGTTGGTGGATGCCCTGCCGCTGATACCTGGAATTGTGCGCGGCCCGGATGGGAGCGTTCGAATCGCGGGTTTCGGAGAGGACCACAGCGCGCTGCTGATCAATTCGGTGGATGTGACCGACCCCGCTACCGGGGGTTTTGGACTCAGTGTCCCGATCGACAGCGTGCAGACCATTGAAGTGTCGGAGATGCCCTACCTCGCCGAGTATGGTCGCTTCACCGCCGGTGTGGTCGCGGCCGATACGCGACGCGGAGGCGAGAAGTGGGATTACAGTCTGAATGATCCGTTTCCCGACTTCTTCATTCGCAGCGGACATCTCGACGGTGTGCGGGACATGGCTCCCCGATTCAATGTGGGCGGCCCCATCATCTCCAACCGCGTGTATTTCCTCGAAGGTGTCGAATACCTGCTCGATAAGCAGGAAGTCAAGACATTGCCCTTTCCCGAGAGTTTGAGCACCTCGACGGCGTTCAACTCCTTCACGCAATTCGATGCGATCCTTTCTGCCAACCAGACCCTGACCGGCAGTTTCCACTTCGCTCCACATACGCTGCAGTATGCCGGACTGGATTACTTCAATCCGCAGCCGGTAACGCCCAACGCCGATTTCCACGAGACTACGGGCACGCTTACGGACCGGCTGGGCATCGGCGGCGGACTCTTGCAGAGTACGGTCTCGAGCAGGGTCGTGAGCAGTAACATAACGGCGCAGGGAACGGCCGATATGGTTCTGACTCCGATCGGAAACCAAGGCAACTACTTCAGCCAGGAATCGCGCCGTGCCAATCGTTTTGAATGGATTGAAGAATGGACGGCGCGCACGTTTCATTTCGCCGGGCAGCACACCCTCAAGTTTGGATCGGTGCTCGGCCATAGCGAGAATGTGGGCTACTTTAACGCTCGTCCGGTTCAGATCGAAAATGCCAGTGGCAATCTGCTGCAGCAGATCAATTTCTCCGGCGCGGGAGCGTTCGATCTGGCTGACGTAGAGCCTGCGGCCTTTGCCCAGGACCACTGGGTGCTCAATTCTCATCTGGCGATTGACGCCGGTCTCCGGGTGGAAGCGCAGACGATTACCTACACCACCCGGGCTGCTCCACGGGCTGGTTTCGAGTGGACCCCCGACGTGGGGAAAACGGTGGTTCGTGGTGGCGTCGGCGTCTTTTACGATTCCGTTCCGCTCGATGTTTATGCGTTCAACACCTATCCCCAACAAACGATCACAACCTACAATTCGTTGGGCGTCCCGGTAGGGCCGCCGGTCGAATACGTCAACCTCACCGCGCAGGCAGCCCAATCGACTTTTCCGTTTATCGATAGTGCGCAGAAGAACGGTAATTTCGCTCCCTACAGCGTGGCGTGGAACGTCGCACTCGAGCGCGCCGTGAATCGCTTTCTGCTGCTTCGCGTGAAATACCTTCAGAGCCACGAACAGAATATGATCACGCTCCAGCCGGAGGTGGTTCAGAGCCAGAACGCGTTCGTGCTCGGGGCATCCGGCCAAGCGCACACGCGACAGGCCGAGTTTACGGCGCGGATCGGAGGGGCTTCCAATCGCCAGTTTTACTTTTCTTACGTTCGGCAATATGCCTATGGCGATATCAGCGACGCCAACTCGTACCTCGGGAACTACCCCTTCCCGGTCGTGCGCGACGGTCTAGTGGCAAGTTTGCCCAGTGAAATTCCCAATCGGTTTTTGCTGTGGGGCACGTACGCTTTTCCACGAAAGATCGCGGTGACGCCACATGTGGAGTTTCGCAATGGCTTTCCCTACCAGCCGACCGACGTGCTCCAACAATATGTGGCGGCAACCTACGGTCCGCAATATCGCTTCCCAAGATACTTCTCTCTCGACCTGCGAGTTTCGAAGGACATTCAGATAGACCCGAAACACGCGGTGCGCCTATCAGGCACAGTGCGTAATCTCACCGACCACTTCAATCCGCTCGAGGTGCACTCGAACGTCGCCGATCCGCAGTATGGCGTCTTCTTCGGGAACAACGATCGGCGAGTTGTGCTCGACTTCGACGTTCTGTTCTGATTGAGGCGACTTGCGACCCTAAGGCCGTTCCATCCCTCTTACCCCGAATCAACCGTTGGCATCGCTCTTCCTGGCGAAAGAAGGAAGCTTCAGGATAGGTTTCTGGCGGGAGGCTACGGCGAATGAAGCAAGAATCACAAGCTCCGGTTCTATGGGCAGCCGATAGGAAATCTCCGAATGGGTGAGGTAGTAAACCAGCGGAAACGCAAGCAAGGTGAGGGCATATGGCATAGCAGCATTCCGCGAGACGCTAAATGCTCGGTATAAACCAGTCATAGCCAGGGCGGTGAATATCGTGCAGAAAAACGTGTTTGCCAGGTCCAAAGGCTCTCCACGCAGGTATTCCGGGCTCAGGCTCCAGAAACCGGTCCACATGTAGACGACGCGGCGAAAGCAGCGCCACAGGTAAATGCCTGGATAATTCTTAAGGAAGGCAAGCCCTTGCCGACGTTCCCTAATCATGTAACCCAGCTCTCCCAGTTGACGGAATTCGGCCAGTTCCGCATTGTTGCCTGCGGGGTGGGCAGCATCATTCCACCAATGCGAAGCATTCCCGAGATTGCCGACACAGACCTCCATCCAAAAATTATCCTTCAGGAATACCGGTTGACGGAACGTCAGATAATTGCGCGCCATCCAGGGGGCAACGGTGGCGAGCAGGGCGAACACCGCGGTTGCCGCGGGCATTCTCCAGTTTCTTTGATTGCGATGCAGTCGATAACAAACCCAACCGCCCAGAAACGGCGGAACCGCCAGGACCACGGGAGTGGTGAGCGCCGCAAACCCCCAGAGGAATCCAAAACCTGCCCACATCCAAAGGCGAGTCCGTGTTTCCAGATACGAGGCGATCAAGAGGAGCAGCGTGAGCAGCAGAGCGACCAGGCTGTGATACCACATCGAGCTGGCGGAGAAGTAGACCGCGTAAGGGAAAAACGCCCAAGTCCAGGCAGCAGCAACAGCCGCTCGAGGACCTAAGCTGTTGCGGGCCAGGAAAAAAATTGGAATGCAGGTAAGAGCCGAAACCAAGCTGTTGAAGAAAAGCACCACTAGCGCTGCCGCCTTGGTATAAGCGCCAAACAATAAGAAAACAGAGCTCATCAGATACGGGAAAACGGGAGTGATCATCGCCGTGGGCCCAGTTTCGATCCAATACGGATTGCTGAATCCGTGGCCGTTGGCAATGGAATACGAAATCTTTCCCAATTCGTAACCGAATTCCCAGTGATCGCGGCCGGGTTCCAAAAAACCCTGATAGACGAAGCCGACCACCAGCAGGCGCAGCGCCAAGGCGATCAGAACAGCCCAAATCAGGTGAGGACGATGACAGGAGTCGGGTTTCGAGGAGTTGGAGCTTGTTGGTTCACTGGTTCTCATTCGGTCGTTAGAGGGCTGCGGTGAAGCGTTGTACCTTCCCAGCGGAAATCCTTGACATTGTTGTTGATGTTTCGCAGACGTGGACATCTGCTTCTTCAATCGTTGATCTTACACGAATCTCTTTTTGCGCCTCGAATCGTCTGCTTCGAGGCTCGCCGCAACGGTAACGACTTCGTACGCGGTGTGAGTGCTCTGCTAGTGAGAGACCAGCGCAGCGCGTTCCACGGCAGACGACTGGCGGTTCATAGCGATGGGCTCGCTGGACCTGTCCGGCGCATTTTTGGGGACGTAAATATAGCATCCCTCGTGTGCAAGGCCTAATTCATAAGAGGTCTCGAGTGCCGCGAGCGTCTGCGGGATTATGAAGGGGTCGTCATCTCCCTTGAGGAAGTCAATCGAACAACAAAGCTGTACGACGGCGATTTCGCCGCGGCTCAGCCGGTCTACAAGGGTTGCTGCGTCCAGCTTCCCAAGCTTTACCAGGTTGGCGCTGTTAAACGGATCGTACGCGTCGGGCTTGTCAGCTTCGTAGCAACGAAGCAGTGATTCGCAGAACGCGGGTCCGGGATGCGCTCGTAGAAATGAAACCTCGGATTTGAACTGATCTTGCTTCTCTGCCAAGTCCGAAATTGCCCTGCGGAAAAGCGGCGGACCGGTGGCCCAGACTGGCACAAACGAGAGGAGCAGTGCCAGGGTTACACCCACTGCGCCCCATGCATGTGGCTTGCCGACCTGCGCCCGCCAGACCTGATGCATGATGAGCCCGACAATCATCGCGAGGGACAGGTAGATGTCGAAGTAACTATTCACCCAGACCCCGATTGCACCGCCGGAAACAGAACCGACGAGCAAGGAGGCCAGAAAGAGGATTGCCAGCACCCGAAGTCTTGGATCCTTATCCTTGTTCTTATCCTTATTCTTGAGATACTTGAGCGCTCCCGCGCACCAGAACAGGGCGGCGAGCATAGCAAGAGAAACGGGCCCAAAACCATACTCCATGAATTGGAGAATGGCTTTCTTGAAGGAATACGACCGTGGAGTGAGGATGCTCGATATAAAGAATGGGCCGCCGGCGATCACGTTGGCGTAGATCGACGTGGCTACCAGGGCGGCCGAGATCGCCAGGTATTGCAGAACTTTTTTCTTCTCGACGAACGCTAAATCGATCAGCACGGCCAGCGGAAACTCAACCAGGTTGTGCTTAATGCTGCCTCCGAGCACAAACAGCAGGGCGGTCAGCACCAAGCGGGAGAATCGCGGCGGCCCTGAGATGTACACCAGGAAACCACACAAGAAAAAGACCTGCGCAAACGTCTGTGGATCGTTATAGCCGATGTACTCGTTCGCCGCGATGCAGAAGAGCGCCGAACAAAAGAGGGAACTGAATAGCGCCGATCGATAGTCGCGACTCAACTGCCAGACGACGAGGCCAACCACCATGCAAGAGATGGGGAGGGAAACCAAGGACAACATCCTCCCGGCAGCCAGATAGCTGTGGCCAACTCGATGCAGCCAAGCAAGGACATAGAACCACAGTACAGGGTAGTTGACAGTGGTCCAGCCGTATTTTTGGCCGTAGAGGGGAAGATGATGGGCTACCATGGCGGCGTTGTAAACATTCCAGCCCTCGTTGTAGCCGACCTCCGTGATGGAAGATGCCCGCAGGACTGGATAGACCATGAGTGCACCTGCCAACAGGCCCAGGAGGGCCAAAGGCCCCCATTCGCAGAACAGTGCCCGCGGCGCGTGCGACGGTTGATCGCGCCCAGAAACAGCGTGCACCGCGTCCCGGTTCGTTGCTCCCATCAATCTCTCCTCCAGCCTCTCGTCGATGACCCCGCACTTGCGCTTGGCAAGAGATCCCCACCAAAATGTGGCGGCCGGGTTGCATGTCTGTAAGGTTAACCGATGCGAGCCATAGAGCAAAATCGTGACCCGGGGCCACGCAAGCCCAGTGTGGGATGAAAGCGCACCATGGCAGTCAAGGATCGGCACACATGCCGGGGCTGGTACGGCTTTCGCGGTCGATTCCGCCGGCTACAAAAAGCTCCGCCTACTTCCGTAACACACTGCGGTGCGTGTCACCTTGCTGAGTCGTCGGACAAGTAGGCGTACCGGTAACGGAGTTTCGACAGGCGTAGTATCCGAAGGAAACCTGCGGCACCAGTTGCTGCAGCAAATCCGCCTCAACGAAGAAGCCGTGATCCGCATCAATGATGTAAAAATCTGCCGCGAATGCATAAGCGTCCTGCGTGGGAGGGTTCCAACGAATGCGGCACTTTTGACATTCGAAAAAGTGCCCCCGCACAACGAATCGCGTACCACAGGAAGCCTTCACCTGCCGTTGAGTGCTGCAACGGCAGTCAATAGATCTCGGCCCTCGCGGTGCGCGTCATGAGTTCTTCGATCGCCTGATGGGGTGACTTGCCGTTTTCCAGGATGGCGAACATTTGTGCGGTAATCGGCATTTCGACGTTCTTCTTCTGTGCTAGACCAACCGCCGCTTTGGTAGTGAAAACTCCCTCGGCGACTGCTCCGTGCATACCCGCGATGATGTCGGATAGCTTGCGGCCTTTGCCCAGTTCAACGCCGACGCTGCGGTTGCGCGAGAGATCTCCGGTGCAGGTCAGAACCAGATCGCCCAATCCGGCGAGCCCGGCCATGGTATCGAGGCGTCCACCGCAGGCCACCACCAGGCGCGCCACTTCGGCGAGCCCTCGCGTAATCAGTGCCGCTACCGAGTTGTGGCCGAGGCCGAGGCCGTCGCAAACGCCGGCGGCGATCGCGATGATGTTTTTCAGTGCGCCGCCTAATTCCACCCCGATCACGTCGTCGTTGGTATAGACGCGAAAGCGGGAATCGTTGAATGCGTGCTGCACCGCGCGCGTCACTTCTCCATCGACGGACGCCACGGTCACAGCCGTCGGATCGCCGCGCGCCACCTCTTTCGCAAAGGACGGGCCGCTGAGCGCCGCCACGCGAGGCGTGAACCTCCGGCTGCGGAAGACATCGCCAATCACTTCCGTCATGCGCAGTAAAGTTCCGTCTTCGAGTCCCTTGGTGCAGCTGACGAAAAGTGTCTCCGGCCGAAGCCCCGGTGCCATGCGCTCGAATAACACTCGACAATGCTGCGAAGGCATGACGCTGACCACGATCTCCGCGGCGTCGAGCACGATGTTCAGGTCGCTGGTCGCCTGAATCGATTCCGGCAGGATGAACCCCGGCAGGAAGTGTTCGTTGATACGGCTTCTTGCGATGCTTTCCGAGACTTCCGGTTCGTTCGCCCAGAGACGGACATCGTGCCGAACATGTTCTGTCCCTTTGCGTCCGAGGACGATTGCCAGCGCCGTGCCCCAGGCGCCAGCTCCGATCACGGCGATACGGCTCATTTGCGGGTCGCTCCTAACGCTTCCGACTCTTTTTCAGAATTCGTTCCGAACTTCGATTCCGTGCCGGTGACGAGACGCCCGATGTTTTGGCGGTGCTTCCAGATGACGAGCGCCGAAACCAACGCAATAAGAATGAGTTGGCGCTCGTCTGCATACTCGCCGAGTGCCCAAGCCAACACCGGAAAAGCCGCGGCTGCAGCCACCGACCCGAGCGAGACGTAACGAAGGGCGACGGCGAGGATCAAAAACAGGCCCACCATGCACAAAATGGATTTCGGGGTAAGCAATATAAAAGCTCCGAAGCTGGTAGCCACGCCCTTGCCGCCGCGGAACTTCAGCCAGACGGGGAACAGATGGCCAAGCACGGCGAACAACGCCGCCGTAGTCATAATGAGCGGCTGATGCGGTCCGCTGAAGAGGACCCGCGCCACAAGAACCGCAGCCAAGCCTTTGGCGGCGTCGAGCAGCAAAGTCGCAGCCCCGAGTGCAGGCGACTTGCGGGCCACGTTGGTTGCGCCAATGTTGCCGCTGCCGCCCGTGCGTACATCCTCACCTTTAAAAACCCGCACCAGCAGATAGCCAAAGGGGATGGATCCCAACAGGTAGCCCACGGCGGCGGCGATACGGTAGGGATTCATGCGCGTCTATCTTCAGTTACTTCGATTGCGATCCCTGGAGCGGAAACCGCTCCAGCTTCGTGTACTTCGACCCTCCCGGTGAAAGCCGGCTTTGATAAAGAATAAACTCGTGCGCCGTCATGGTGCCGAACTCAAGCTCGCCCATGGCGGAGAGCCGCTTGACGAGCACTGCGAACGCTAGGTTAGGACCGTCGCCTTTACGCCATTTCGGGGAACCCGATTTTCTCCCGCCGCCGGCGCGCGCCAGAGTCAGATGCGGACTGAAAGCCCGGTCCTCGCGAGGAATACCAAGTTCGGCTGTAGCCGCATCGATCTTCGAGGCCAGTTCCGAAAGTTGCGAGCCGGCGTGAATCCCGATCCAGAATACGCGTGGAGCCTTCGCAGTAGGGAAGAATCCGTATCCAGCGGAGCGAATTTCGAACGCGATCCCCTCGACCCGTCGCAAACGTTCAATGATGGATGCGACCTGCTCCGGCGTTTGTTCTCCGATGAACTTCAGCGTGATGTGCAGGGATTCCGGACGCACCCAGCGCGCCTCGGACGCAAAACTCTCGACGCCTTCGAGGAAGCGCGAGATCCGGGCGCGAACGTCAGGGTCAAGATCGATGCCGATGAATATTCGCATCTTCTATGCTTGTTGGGGACGGGCCTTTGGCCCGTCCTTACGAGGTGGAAGCCCCGTCACCACGCGTTAGTACGAGATCCTTACAAGAGCGCCCGGCGGATCATCTCCAACGCCTGCTGGGTCGCGAACTGGCGAATGCGCTTTCTATCGCCGGGAAAATTACGTTCGACAACCTGCGTGCCTTCCTCTCCCGCAAGCGCGATATAAACCAGTCCCACCGGTTTCTGCTCGGTTCCGCCGCTCGGACCGGCGACCCCGGTGATTCCGACTCCGTAGCTCGCGAGGCAGCGCTTGCGGATGCCTTCGGCCATCGCCGCGGCCACTTCGCGGCTCACCGCTCCCTGCCGGTCGAGCAGCGCTTTGGGAACATTCGCAAATTGGGTTTTCAGTTCGTTCGAGTACACCACGGCGCCGCCCAGAAAATAGCGTGAGCTGCCGCTGAGCGAAGTGATGCGCTCGGCCAGCAGACCGCCGGTGCAGGACTCAGCCACCGCCAGCGTCATGCTCCGCATCTGCAGCAGATAGCTGACGATCTGCTCGATGGTTTCACCCTTGCGAGAGAAGATAGAGTCACCGAGTTCGTCCTCGATTTTTTCGGCCAGCTCTTCAACGCGCGCCTCGGCGTCGGCCAGCGAATCTTTCCGGCAGCGCAGATGGAGTTGAATCTCGCCCCCGCCCGCGAGAATCGTGGTCTCGACGTCAGCGTAAGTCTGGTAGATGGGAGCGACCCGCGCGTCCACTTGCGATTCCGGCATCATCGCCATCTTGAGCGTGCGCGTGGCGATGTGCTGCACAGGAATGCGGGCGCGCAGCCGCGGTACGCATTCGGTTTCGAACATCGCCTTCATTTCATATGGAGGACCGGGAAGCAGCATCAGAAGCCGTTCGTGGCCATCGTACTTTCCGCCAATCCATTGGCCGGGAGCGGTGCCGAGCGGATTCTGCAACACCGTGGCATTGGTCAAAATGTCGGCCTGCTTGGCATTGTTGGCCGACATCTTCATGCCGCGCTGGGCAAAGCGCGCTTCGAGCTTGGCAATGATTTCGGCATCGCGTTGCAGTTTCAAACCCAACGCATCGGCCACGGCTTCGCGCGTCAGGTCATCTTGAGTCGGGCCGAGGCCGCCTGAAAAAATGATGATGTCCGAACGCCGCATGGCAAGCTTGACGGCCGCAGCCAGTCCTTCGAGGTCGTCGCCCACAATGCACTTGAAGCGCACTTCAACGCCTAGTTCATTCAGTTTTTCCGTGAGGTAGAGTGAGTTGGTGTCCTGGCGATGGGGAGTAAGCAGCTCAGACCCAACGGCAATGATCTCGGCGTTCACGGATAGAAGTGTAAATGATAACGATTACGATGAAGATGAAGATGGTTTTCCCCTGCGTTCCTCAGTGCTCCCTGGGGTGAGCGGCTTGCGACGGTGTGCGAGCTACGCAACGCGAGCCTCATCCCACCGGTTGTTGCTGCGTCATGCAGTGCAGCGCGCCGAATCCCCAAATCAGATCGCCCGAATAGATGGGGACAATATCGCGACTGGGAAACAGCTCCGCGAGTGTGTTGAGGGCGGTGCGATCATTCGGATCGTTGAAGATGGGCGCCAGTACCGCTTCATTCGTAATGTAAAAATTAGCGTAGCTGGCAGGTAAGTGCCGCCCTTCGAACACGACCGGACGGGGCATGGGAATTTCAACGATCTCCAGTTTCTGTCCGTCGGGAGTGCGGGCATTTTTCAGGCGGCCGAGGTTGGCATGCAGAGCCACATAGTTCTCGCTCCGTTCGTTCTGCTCGATCATTGTGACCACGGTACTTGGAGCGACGAAGCGGGTGATGTCATCGACGTGCCCGTGAGTGTCATCGCCGGCAATTCCGCTATCGAGCCAGATCACGGACTGCACGCCAAAATAGTCGCCGAAAAGCTGCTCATAGTCGGCGCGATCCATCGGCGGATTGCGCTGTTGGGTGGTGGAAAGCAGACACTCTTCGGTCGTAAGAAGAGTGCCGCAACCATTGACGTCAATCGATCCGCCCTCCAGCACGACACGGCGCCTTTTGCAGAACGGTTGGACGACGCGCACGCCGGCGGCCTTCGCCATGTGCTCTCCGTTGTTCTCGTCGAGCTTGTAATTCGGATATTTGGCCCACGCGTTGAACTGAAAATGCAGAGCGAGCAGGGAATCGGGATGATGGGAGTGATGATCAACCGGAGGCGTCAGAAATATGCAGCCGGAGTCGCGAGTCCACACACGATCGGTGCGCCAGTGGTGAAAAGAAACATTGCTGGAAAGCGCGTCCGCCTTCCCAAGCACGGTACGGGCTCGTTTTTCCCAGACCGCGTCATTGACGATTAAGTCCACCCGCTCATGCCGCGCCAGGTTGCGGACGATCTCGGCGTAGACCCACGGGATCGGCTCGAACTTTCCCGGCCAATCACCACGAAAATGCGGCCACGCAAGCCAGGTGGATGCATGTGGCTCCCACTCGGCCGGCATGCGGTATCCCTGTGCGGAAGGGAGAAGTTTGGCGCGTGGAGGCGTCATCGCCAGACTTCTCCGCGGAGAAAGTCGCGCCTTATTCGGAGAAGGGAGTAGGGGTCCTTCGACTCCACGGAAACTTCACTTGGTAAAGTTTCCGTTCCGCTCAGGATGACAAGAGTCGCGATGACAGGGTTCGAGAATTTCATTTTCCGTCCAGCATGCGGCTGGTGATGGGAGCATAACTGTCGATGCGGCGGTCGCGCAAGAATGGCCAGTTGCGGCGAATGTCTTCCAGTTGATGCAAATCCACTTCGCCGAGCAGAATATCTTCCTGGTCGTGCGAAGCTTCGGCCAGAACACGGCCGAAGGGATCGCAGAAGAACGACCCTCCCCAAAATTCGAGACCCTCGCCGCGCACGGAATTGCCGCGGATGTTTCCGGTCTCAAAACCGACGCGATTCACCACGCCCACGTAAACGCCGTTCGCAATCGCGTGCGCCCGCTGGATGGTGCGCCACGCGTCGTGTTGCGCTTCGCCAAACGCAGCCTTCTCCGCGGGATGCCATCCGATAGCCGTGGGATAAAAAAGAACACTCGCGCCCTGCAAAGCCGTGAGACGCGCGCCTTCTGGATACCACTGATCCCAGCAGACAAGCGTGCCGAGTTTTCCAGCGGAAGTATCGAATGCCTTGAACCCAAGATCGCCGGGCGTGAAATAAAATTTTTCGTAGTACAGCGGATCGTCGGGAATGTGCATCTTGCGATAGATGCCGACGAGCGCACCATCTGAATTGAAAATCGCGGCCGTGTTGTGATAAAGACCGGGCGCGCGCTTCTCGAAGAGCGACGCGATCAGCACGACTTCATTCTTCAGGGCAGCGGCCGCGAGCTTTGCCGTGATCGCGCCGGGGATCGGTTCCGCCAGATCGAACAGCGCGGCGTCCTCACGCTGGCAGAAATACTGCGTCTGAAAGAGTTCGGGAAGGCAGACAACGTCGGCGCCCTTTCGTGCCGCGTCCGCAACGCGATCGAGCGCCTTGGCCAGATTATCGGCCGGTTCGGGGCCGCATGACATCTGGATAAGGGCGACGGTGAACTTTTCTCGCACTTCTTCTCCGGAATTCCGTAAAGTTTGTCACCATGAGCGAAGCGAAAGACCTCTACCTGCGCAAGCTGGGACCAGAGTAGGAATCTCTCTCTTCGCTCGGGATGACAATGTTTCCAGGGTCTTGTTTATGCAACAAGACGATGTGACTTTCAATCCGCGCTCTAGGATATCAAAGTGCTCTGCGCGCGTGAATGTTACTACATTGTGAAAGCGGTTGGCCGCGTTTCTCTCACTTCTTTCCCCTCACTTCTAGTAAATTGTTTCTTCGGTCAAAATCAGGTTTTACTTCTGGAGGTTCATCCTTGAAGCAAAAACACGTTACCAATCCCAGCCATCATCAAGAAGGCGCGGGCATTGACCGGAAACTGCACGACCCGGTCGCCGACCGACTGATTCCGCTGGAGCCTCTCGATCTCAACAAGATTCAATCCATTGACGACCTGGTGCGTGCCATGTCCAGGACGGCCTTCACCGGACGTCAGCTGGGTGAAGCTGCCGACGTGCTCGAAGCCATGGCCCGCGACAAAGACTGTTTCGTCGTCATGACCTTGGCCGGTGCCATGACCGTGGCCAAGCAAGGCATGGTGATTGCCGAGTTGATCGATCGCGGGATTGTGAATGCCGTCGTTTCCACCGGCGCGCTGATGGCGCACGGCCTGGTCGAGGCGACCGGGCGCGCGCATTTCCGGCACAATCCGGAGCTCAGCGACGAGGAACTTTACGAGGCGGGATACAACCGCGTCTATGACACGCTCGAACCCGAGCAGAACCTCGACGACGTGGAGCGCGTGATGGCTGCCGTGTTCGGAGGCTGGGACTCGGACGAAGTGATGTGTTCGTACAAGTTGAACCGCGCCATCGGAGCGCATCTGGCGAAACGAGAGAAAGAACGCGGCATTCTGAAGTCCGCCTACGAAAAAAATGTGCCTGTGTTTGTCCCGGCGTTCTCCGATTCAGAACTCGGTCTCGATTACGCGTTGACCAATCGTGAGCGCGACAAAAAAGGGAAGGCGCGTTTTCGATTCGATCCCTTCGAAGACCTGGAGCACTTTGCCGCGACTCTGCTCAGTCAAAAGCGCCTCGGAATCTTCACCATCGGCGGAGGGGTTCCGCGCAACTGGTCGCAGCAGTTTGGACCGTTCATCGAATTGCGCCACCGCCGGGGCGGGGAAGACCTGCCGCTGAAACGCTATCACTATGGACTGCGCATCTGCCCCGAACCGGTCTACTGGGGCGGGCTTTCGGGCAGTCCCTACAGCGAGGCGGTTTCGTGGGGCAAGTTTGTGCCTCCGGCGGAAGGCGGGAAATTTGGCGAAGTTTTTGTGGATGCGACAGTAGGACTGCCGCTGATTGCGGCAGCCGTGCTGGAACGGCTGAAGAAGAAGCCGGCGGGAAAGAAGACGATTAAGCAAATCGCAAAGTAGAGACGCGTCTTGCCGCGTCTCGGTTTGCCCCAATCGACGCTGCCGAGCTTCGCTCGGCTGGACAGCCGAGGGTGGCTGTCCCTAGGTGTGGTCCGAGCTCCATCAATCGAAGATTAGCACCGCCGAAGCAATCACCGTAGTCCAAAGCCCGCGCTTATCGCCCACCGCCGATTGCGTCACGTTGGCCGTGCGGACGATTTTGTTCGAGATCCGATAAATCTCCTTCTTCTCGTCCCACGATCGATCGGAATCAAACTCGACGTTCAGAGTCGTAGCCAGCATTTCGGCGGCGAGTTCTTCCGCGTAATCTCCGGCAGCGTCCTCGGTTTCGCCGAACGAGTGGTGCTCGCTCAGATATCCGTAGGTATTGCGATCGGCAGGAATGGCGACGCCAATCGAAGAGGCCAGCAGGCGGTGCGGCTCATGCGTGGAGTTTTCGGCGACCACCGCAAATACAACTTCTCCGGGCGAAAGATACGTGAGTCCCTGCGAGCGCGGGACCAGCTTACAGTTGGGCGGAAAAATCGAAGAGACACGAACCAAATTTTGCGCCGCAATGCCGGCATCGCGCAAGGCGAGTTCGAAAGAGGTGAGGCGCTCCCGATGTTTGCCCACACCTTTGGTGAAGAAGATTTTCTTGGGGACCATGTCCTTGCCCAATTCAGTTTCCTCCAGGAAATTTCGAATTGATGTGAGA
>Ga0181532_10003010_pt1 | contig 15369 bp, 15 predicted proteins | sample PEATcosm2014_Bin_33_FD_119768 | JGI IMG/M metagenome (GOLD analysis project Ga0181532, IMG submission 119768) | Peatland microbial communities from MTU Mesocosm Facility, Houghton, MI, USA - PEATcosm2014_Bin11_30_metaG | ecosystem: Environmental > Terrestrial > Soil > Wetlands > Peat | place...
CCAGGCTCAGTTTATCGGCTTCGTGCACGTGGATGGTCAATCCTCAGCATGCCATCCCCTTCAGGCTCATCTTGTATTGGAATCCCACCTCCCCTTCAGGCTCATCTTGTATTGGATAAGACTTCCACTGGCAAGTCCGGGAAGATCGGCTTAAGATGTCTGATCTCGGTTCCGGAGACGCGCTGATGACGAATGCAAGCCCAACGCAAAATGTGACCAACCAACTGCCCGCGGCAAACGGACTGGCAATCGTTCGTCTCACGATCGGCGCAATGTTTGTGTGGGTCTTCTTCGAAAATCTGGGAAAGGGCCTCTACACTCCAGCGGGCTACGCGGGCCTGATCAACTATTACATAAAGTCCAGTCACTCGCCGGCTGCGTGGAAGGTGGTTATGGGTTTGGCGGCGAGTCACGCCGCGATCGCTGCTCCTATGCAGGCGATTACCGAGATCGGTCTCGGGATCCTGCTCATCGCCGGTCTCCTTACGCGTCCGCTCGCCTTTGTAGCGTTTCTATACTTAGGCAGCCTTTGGATGTCTGAGTGGGGCACGGCGTGGATTTGGGAGCTACTGGTTCCGGTGCTCGCATCGCTTGCGCTCGCGGTGGGGCGGGCCGGTCGAGCGTGGGGCGTCGACGTCTTGCTGGCGCGGCGCTGGCCGTCCTCCCCTTGGTGGTGACTTGAGCGAAGATCCAGTGCGAGTGTCGGTCGTCATTCCTACGCACAACGAAGCGCAGTCCATCGGCCTCGTCTTAGCTGATATCCCGGCCGATATTGTCACAGAGGTCTTGGTTGTAGATAGTAATTCAACCGACGGGACTCCCGAGATCGCATCAAAGATGGGAGCCCGCGTCCTCCACGAACCTCGGCGTGGATACGGTCGCGCCTGTTTGACCGGGCTTGCGAATACGAACACCCCTGATGTGGTCGTGTTCCTCGACGGCGATTACAGCGATCGACCAGCTGAGCTGCCACTTCTCTTGGCTCCGATCATTGACGGCCGTGCTGATATTACCCTGGGTTCACGCCTGGGGAAGCAGAGCATTCGAGGGGCGTTGCCCTGGCACGCTGCGTTCGGCAACCGGCTGGCGGCTGTCCTGATCAGGCTTTTGTATGGTCTAAGGATAAGCGACCTTGGACCGTTCCGCGCCGGGCGTGCAGATGTCCTCCGCCGGCTTGACCTCAAGGAGAACACGTACGGCTGGGCGGTTGAAATAATTCTGAAAGGTACGCTCGGGGGATTCCGCATCGTTGAGGTGCCGGTGAGCTACTATCCGCGGATTGGGAAATCTAAGATTAGCGGAACGCTGAAGGGCACCGTGGGAGCGGCGTGGTTCATCCTCTCCCTGATAGTGCGCTATTATTTTCGGCATCGAAGGGCCGCAATACCACGGTCCGCTTGAGTCTTGGCACAGCAATCTGCTATGGAATCCTCCAGCGAAAATCCGGCACGTTCGCCTGACAGGGGCCGGACACTGGTTGTCATGGCAAAAGCACCCAGGCCGGGCAGGGTCAAGACCCGTTTAGCGCAGAGCCTTCCCGTGGAAGCGGTCACCGAGCTCTATCGCTGCCTTTTGGATGACACAATGGCGCTGGCGCGTTCGCTGGGGACTTCGTTGGGCACTGTGGAGGTTGCCATTATGTGCCCTGCCGCGGATGTCGAAGAACTAACGCGGTTGACGCAAGGCGTGGTGGGCGTGGTGGCGCAGAAAGGGGAGGGCCTTGCAGCAGGCCTGACTTCTGTGTTTGCACACTTCGCAGCGGCTGGCCGGCAACGGGTCGTTGCCTTCAACAGCGACAGCCCGCATCTGCCGGCTTCGGTGCTTGGGAGCGCGTTCGAGGCGCTCACCGGGCACGACGTGGTGGTTGGACCGACACATGATGGCGGCTATTATCTCGTAGGAGCCAAGGCTCCCCATCCAGCGCTTTTCGATGGCGACGGTATGGGCACTAAGAGCGCGCTTGAGGCCCTGCTGGCGCGCGCTCGCGGACTGCAGCTTTCCGTTGGCTTCACGGATCCCTTCTACGACATCGACGTGGAGGACGACTTAACTCGGCTTGCCGCGGAACTGCGTCTCGCTCCGGCCAGAGCGCCACGAACGGCGGCCTGGCTGAAACGGTGGGGACAGGCGGTGGCACAGTTGCGGACGGGCACGGGAGATCTGTGAAGCTCACGCCATCCCGCAGGCTGTACGGGTTCGGCGCCATCTTGCTTGCGTCGCTCACGATTTGCTCACGCAAGCTAAGCGCCCTGGGTGAGCCGTCATTCCTTACTCTGCTGGGGATTGCTGGCATTGCGTATCTCCTCGCCATCCGCGAGTTCTTCTCGACGCCGAGATTCCCGCACCGCGCCATCGTCATTGCGCTAGGGTTGGCTGCTCTGTGGCATCTTCCATTTCTACTGACGCCGCCCGGTTCAGATGATGACATTCATCGATACCTTTGGGATGGCCGCGTGCAGCGGCTCGGCTATAACCCTTATATTGTTGTTCCCGGCGACCCTGCCCTGGCAGGGTTGCACACTCCCGAGACCCGCACGCTGAACAACCGGGATTTACCGAGCCCATATCCAGCGGGTGCTGAGCTTTTCTTCCGCGGTGTAACCGCGATTCATGAGTCTATCTTTGCGCTGAAAGTAGCATTTGTACTTTGCGATTTGGCGATCGTTCTCGTTTTGCTCGATATATTGGGTCGTAGTAGGCAAGGAGCGCATTGGGTTCTGGCTTATGCCTGGAACCCACTGCTGGCGATAGAAGTGGCGGGCAGCGGTCACATCGATATTGTCGGCGTGCTACTGCTGTTGGTGTCTGCCGCCGCGCTAGGACGGCGCTGGCGTGCGCTCGCAGCCCTGGCATTTGGGCTGGCAGTTGCAGTGAAATTTCTCCCGATTGTATTGCTGCCACTCTATTGGAGGCGTATTCGTTTGCGCGACGGCGCGCTGGCGGCAGTCGTGGTCGGACTCCTCTACGTGCCATTTCTTAACCACGGGCGGATTCCGATTGGTTCGCTCGGCACTTTTCTGCGAAGTTTCCGCTTTAACGATCCGGTGTTTGCCATGATCGAGCGAGTGGCGGCTCCGCAATTCGGGGTTGCCTTGGCAGTGCTCGTCGGCGTTCTTGCCGCAGTCTGGCTGAGAAGAAAGTCCGAGGCATGGTCTGCGGAGGCATTTGCATGGCCCATGGCAGCGTCGCTTCTATGTGCACCGGTCGTCTATCCATGGTATCTTCTCTGGCTGTTGCCGTTCCTGCGGTCGGCCTCGACGGTGCCGATCATCATCTGGACGGTGAGCGTTATCCCTACTTACTACGTTTGGCATCTGCGCGCAGTCGGGCGCCCGTGGTTGGTTCCTGGCTGGATTATGCTGCTGGAATACGGATCCGTGGCGGTTGCCGCTGCGATTATCGCTTTGCGCAGGGTCAGCCGATCGGCCGCGCCACAGTGCTCAACCGACTAGCTGCGTTGAGTCTGGATACGCAACCAATTCGATTTTGAAGGAGGAACCATTGTGAGACGGATCACTTTCTTGCTGCTTGCGGTTGCAACCCTGGCCGGCGTTGTCGCCAACTCGACCCCCACATCTGGACAGTCCGATGGGGACTCCTCCCCGATCTACGGAGTCAAAATCCCGGCCGGATACCGCGACTGGAAATTGATCGCCGTCGACCAACTCCTGGTAGCAGGCAAGGCCGACCAGTTGCGCGCTCAGTTCGGCAACGATATAGCGATCAAGGCCTATCAGGAGGGGACGATTCCGTTCCCAGACGGCGCGATCATTGCGGCGATTCATTGGACTCGTGTCCCGTCGGAAGACAACAACAAGGTCCTGGCCGGTCCGTTCCCTGGCGCTCAATCTTTCGTTGTCGGGTCCCCCGTGAATGTTCAGTTCATGGTCAAGGACTCAAAGAAGTACGCCGCGACGGGTGGCTGGGGGTTCGCTGACTTTAAAGACGGAAAACCGGGCGACACGGCGCTGCACGAGACCTGCTTCCCCTGCCACACGCCTGCGAAAGATCGCGACTATGTGTTTACCCATTACGCACCTTGATACATTAGCGTGCTTTCGGTAGCGGTGTGCACGACCACTGTATCTGGAAGCCTTTGCCCGTCATCCGAGTCAACGTCGTTCCAAATTCACCGAGGAGTGAACTCTATGAGAAATGCCCGCCGTTTAACCATCATAGGTCTTCTGCTTTGCGGACTGCTGGTCCCTGCATCGTCTTCCTGGGCGCAGACGCGCCCGCCAATTCTCGAACAGGTCGCCAAGACCTATGGTCTCGATTCGTTTGGGAAAATCGAGGCTATCCGCTACACCTGGAACGGGGAAATCACAGGACTCTTCAAAGTTGCTCGCGCGTGGGAGTGGGAGCCCAAAACCGGCAAGGTCTCCTATGAGGGAAAGGATAAAGACGGCAAGCCGGTGAAGGTTACCTACATGCGCTCCGAGCTCAGCAGCCAGACCGACGCCGTGAAAAACGAAATCGATCCGGGCTTCACCAACGATAACTATTGGCTTCTGTTCCCCTTACATGCTTACTGGGACACCAGCGCGACCGTGACCGACGAAGGTATGCATAAACTTCCTGTTGGCAGCGGCTCGGCCGAGTTGGTCGCGGTGAAGTATCCCGCGGAGCTCGGCGGCTACACGCCCGGCGACACCTGGGAACTCTACGTCGGCAAAGACAACCGCGTCGAGTACCTTGTTTTCCACCACGGTGGGACCAAGAAGCCGAGCCTCGTCAAGGCAACCTGGGCGGGCTACAAACAGGCAGGTCCTCTGCTGATCTCGACGGAGCACCGCGGGACAGCCGACGGCAAGTCCCTGCACATCTTCATTTCTAACCTGGCAGTTAAGCTCACAGGATCAGACACTTGGTTGGAAGCGAAATAAGACGAACGCGCAAATACACAGCGTGGTTGGCTCATTACGGGAATTGATGTCGCTCCGGACACGTGACTGTAGAGGGCGAAGGGTGATGCTCAAGAATTTAGAAGGAGGAACACTATGAAATGGATCGCTTCCTCGCTGGTTGCAGTTGCAGCGTTGGCCGGGATCGTCGCCAGCTCGGCCCCCGCATCTGGACATGCCGATGGAGAGGCTGCCCCGATCTTCGGCATCACAATTCCCCCCGGATACCGCGACTGGAAGCTGATCTCTGTGGCCCACGAAGAAGGCAACCTCAACGATTTGCGTGCCATCCTAGGCAATGACATAGCGATCAAGGCCTACCGGGAAGGGAAGCTTCCTTTCCCGGACGGCACGATCATTGCCCGGCTAGCCTGGAGTTATGTTCCGTCTGAGGAAAACAACAAAGTCTTTGGCCGTTCCCAATCTTTCGTGGCCGGGTCCGCCACGAACGTTCAGTTTATGGTCAAGGACTCAAGAAAATACGCCGCGACGGGCGGCTGGGGGTTTGCTCAATTCAACGACGGCAAACCTGCCGACGAGGCGCTGCTCAAAACCTGCTTTCCCTGCCACGAGCCTGTCAAAGCTCGCGACTTTGTCTTCACCCGTTACTCACCCTGATACCGAGAATCGAAACCTAGCAGCTAGGGATCCTTCATTTCTGACCTGTCAGTTAAGCTGACAGGGCCAGACGCCTGGATGAATGCGCAATAAAGAACGGACCGGTTCGTTCGGGCAATTCCTCTACGTGGAAATCAGCAGTGTAAAACCAGCGGTGGCGATGAGCGCCACGGCCCAGATCAGGTCCAGATTCACCCAGGTCTTTCGCAGAACGTCGAGACCCAGCTTCTCATAGACCACGAAGGCGATCAGCCCCGTGACGAGAAGATATCCGAGCGTATGAACAAGCAAGGCGATGGACGCGGTCCCTGGTCCGGCAAACCCTGGTCCCACAGTCCATGGTCCGGCAAGACCGAGCGCGTGGAGATGGTGAGCAGAATCGCCGAAGTCGGTCGCCACGTGGAGCGATGACATTTTCAGCAAGATGGGCAGCAGCATGAAGCCGGCACCGTGAGCGGAGGCCATCAGGAAGGACCAAATGGCCAAATCTCGAAAACCGATTTGCATTCCGCCCCAACGTGGATGGCTTTTCCGTATTAACCGGTGAAGTCCAAAGACAAGAAGAACGCAAGCGGCGGCTATCTTGACGTAACGCAAGGGCAGCACAGCGCCAGCAATCGCGGCTGCGGTTACTACGAGTCCGATCGCAACGAAATGTCCGGCCGCAATCGGCACCAGGGATTGCCATACCGCGGAGGCGCTCTTCCTCTGCATTCCAAGAGCGACAGCAAACAGCCAGCCCATTCCTGGATTGACGCCATGGTAGGCTCCGAGAAAAAACAACGCAGCCCAGGGCCAGAGCGGAAAATGGTTCATGAGTAGCAGTAAGAGTCTGACGAGGCGTCGCCACCCTCTAAACGGACCTGATGGCCGCGCAGATCACCAAATTCGAGGAAGAATTTTGGGTCGATCTCCATACCTCCGTCGGGCCTGGCATCGAGCTTTACCATCCAGCTCTGAATTCCGTCCGGATAGAACTGCGCGTCCCACGGTGCATAAAGCGAGTTCGTGAAATAAACTCGACGTCCATCGCGGCTCACCTCCACCATTTGCGGGCCGCCGTTCAAGGGCGTGCTGCGATTCTTCGGATGTCCAGCGCGGCGCACGATCCCACCCAGATGCACCGAACCTGTCTTTTTGGGATGAAAAGGGTCGGACACGTCGTATTGCAAAAATTCGCCGGTTCCCCAGCAGGAAATATAAAGGAAGCGGTCGTCGAGCGACAGATTGATGTCCGTGATCAGTGGCGGCACGGCCTTGAATCCCTTGAGCAGGGGCGGCAGGGTTTCGGGCTCGGCGGGCTCGGCAGGAATGTCGATCACTTTCGTCACGCCCCATTTGCCATTTTCGCGATGCCAAACCCAAATGGAAGCGGACAAGTCTTTCAGCGATACCACCACACCAAGAAATCCGTACGCGCGGCTCGGATCGTGTGCCGGGCGAAGCTCGAGAGCCATTTGGTACTCGGCGCCCAAATCCAATGTCTGAAGGTGACGACGCTTGCGCAGATCCCACACATGCAGCGAGTGGCCGTAACCGCCCTTCAACAGAATCTCCGGGTTCACGCCGCTTTCCACCATGTTCGGCGTTCCCCACTCGCTGGAAATCATGGTGTCAAAGCCCAAATGCCACCAGAAGTCGTAGGCAAGAAATTGCGGCCCACGGTCGATTTCCCATTTCCCCAAAATCTCAAAGCTGTCCGGATCCATGACGAAAATTCCGCCCGGCCCTTCTCCCGTAGCGGAGCCAAGCGCGCTGCAGAAAATTCCCTCAGGACCGCAATGCACCGTGTGCGGCCGGCTGTAGCCCGCACGTTCCGCGAGGACGCTGGGCTCAATCACCTTGATAATCTTCGGCTTTCGCGGGTCTGGCTTCGTATCCACAATATGGATTCGTGAGGACTTGATGCCCGGCACGATCAAGTAGCGCCGCTCCGTATGCGGATGCGGCATGTATGGGCAGAGGCAAGCGCTGCAAGCATTCCAACCGAAGTGGTGCAATTCATCGCCAGAGTTGGGCATGTCCACGCGGCCCACCAGCCCGCCGTAAGTCGTGGATGCCGGGTCCACATCGACGACACCGAGGGCATCGGGACGTCCATTATTCTCCGCGTTGAGCATGGCCACAAATGCCAGCTTTTCCGGGGGCGCCTTCATCGCCATTTTCGGCGAAGGGTAAAAAGTGGGATCAGGTTTCCAAAGTTCCACGTGTGGTCTCCTCTGCTGAAAGGAATTCTAGTTTTGAATTCGTCGTTGGTCGATGGTCGATTGCCAACGACTAACGACCAACGACGACTAACGACTATTTCGTGACCTCGGTGTAGGTGAATTCGCGCGTCCAATCCGCGGATTGTTTGCCGTCCACCTCGACGTAGATTTTCACGAGCGAATTCACCGGCCCATCATTCTGCGGAGGCTGCAGGATCAGGTCGCGCCCCATCGACCACGTTACGCGTCTCTCATCGAGGTTCCCGAAATAATAATCCACTTTGCTTCGATCGAGACCCTTGTAACCGGTCGCCGTCGTCAGTTCGACGAGCTTTTTATTCTTATCCGTGACTGGGAACTCCTTGCCGTAGATATTCGCCAGCGAAACGTCGAGAGGGAGCCAGCCGTAGTTAGGCGCGAAGAACTGGATCCAGCAGTGATAGCTTCCGTCGATTTGGATGCCATTCAAGGTGGGCTTTAGAAGCGAACCGTAGACCATGCGGGCGGGAATGCCGGCGGCCATGGACAGCGATGCAAAAAGCGAATGAAAATCCGTGCAGTTTCCGGTTTTTGTCCTCAGGCAATATTCCGTGCTGCCCACCGGGGAGGCCTTCAGGTGGTCGGGGTCCTTCACCCAGTAATCCACGTTTTCGAGCGTCCAGTTGTAAATCTTTCGAGCGGCGAGAATGGGGTTGGTTTCGCCCCCTACGATCGAAGCGGAAAGGGACTTAATCTGGTCGGTGATGATGACGTGGCTCGAAGGTTGCAGATACGCGAAGAGTGCAGCCCGTTCCTGATCCGTCAGCGGACGCGTCCTGGTGGGGTCGATGTCGTTGCGAGTCTCGGTGCGCGTCAGTCCAAACGCTTCACGGATTGTGATCGGGCCCTCGGCGGGCGCGTTGACTTCCGCATACCCGACGCGATTTCCCCAATCGTCCCGGTAATAGTGGACTGGAAAGTCGGCGGCGACACTGAATTCACGAATCACAGACACGGTGTCTTCCTGTGGAACACTGAACCACATGCGCACCGTCTTGGCCCCCTTCGGTACTTGCACTTTGAATTCATTTCTTACCTGGAACGACGCCTGCTTTGGTTGCGCCGGCTTGGAGACGTCGCCGCCAAACGCGCGGACGGAGATTCCTATAACAACGCTGGCGGCCACGAAGCTCAAAAAGAGGGGTTTGATTCGAATCTGCTGAGAATGCATGGCCTTCCTTCTTGGTGCAGAGAGGGTGCACCGATGATGAATGTGAGTCGTGTTGGAAAAGAGATTAGCGCAACGACGGAGCGACAGTCGAGGAAACCGTCAAGGGAAGCCGCGATTGCAGCGGATGAGCATGCGCGTCCAGGCAGCTGGGGAAGATCGTTATAGCCCATGGCCGCAGGCGCCGTCAAGCGAGACAGTTCTCGAGTTCTCGAGGGTTCTTGGACGTTCTTGTGGCGTCATTCCTTTCGAGCACTGCGACTGGAATAGAGCTAATCACCATCGGATTGTCCCCTCGCCGAGCTTCACGAGTCAATCACCCCTGGCAATCACTACGGTGGTGCAGGAACTGTTTAGTTTCGGAAGATCGCGGGCGGCGGCCATGCGGACCTCCAGGTTTGGACGTTCCCCGCGAATGATCGGACAATATGAATCGGGCTCGAGCAGCGAGCCTTGCAGGCGCCGGCGTCCAGCACATCCTCCATGGCAGGAGTCCCGGAACTCGCAAGGCTGGCACGCGTGGGGAAGCGTGCGGGCTTCGTCGAAGGGCGCGGAGTCCAGAATGTCGAGCCCCATCGAGATCAAATCCGACAGCGGCTCCCCCGATCCCGGCCAATAAACGCAGGGCTGTGTGGTGGCGCGGGGCGTAACCCTCACGGTGCTTACGCCACATCCTCCCCGGATCGGCGGAAGGCCCGCCATCGCTCGAACCAGCGGCTCGCCAATTTCGATCACGTCCGTCTCCGCAAAGAGACGCCGGAACCCCTCCCAATACTCTGCGTAGGACAACGCATAGATGTCCGATCGCACCGCCTGGTACACGTTCACGCGCAGGGGAGCGTCAAATTGTTTGGCTACCAGCGCGACCTCCGCCAGACGCAAGTAGTTCTCCTTCATCATGACCGCGACGATGGTTACAGGCACGCCGAGCCTTACGCAACGTTCTGCTTGCCGGTGGATCAGCTCCCAATTGTCGTTTCCGCGCTGTGCATCCTGTTCCGCTCGCGTCGGGTAATCGAGAGAAAATTCAACATCGTGAAAGGCGCGCAACTCATTGTCTTCCAACACAGCAACGCTATGGCCGTTGGAAGTGATCGTAAGCTTGATGGGTTTTTTGCGCAGGTATGCCAGAATTGCTCCAAACTCCGGATGCATGCCGTTCTCACCGGTGCCCAGATTCACCGAACGGATCGGCAGTCGCTCCATGACGGACTTCACCTGATCCAGAGAGAGGCGATCCGTGCGGGTTGGATCCCGGTAGCAGAAGGCGCAGGAGAGGTTACACTCGTTGGTGAGCCCGAGCCCAAGCGCAATCGCGGTACCATGCGACCTCGCGCCGGATGGGGTGGATGAAGACTTGCCGGCGACATTGTTCATGGACCATTCTCCGTCAACCATCAAGGCAAACGCGCGAAGCATTGTGTGTAGCGGGCTACTGCGGCATACTCAGGCCGGCTACCAAGTTTGCGCTCCAGCTCAAAAATCCGCTCATACTCGGCGCCGCGAGAAATCCGCGACGGCAAGTAATCCGCAAGGACGCGTATACCCCGTTCGGCAATCACTGCCAGCGGAGCCGCTTTCAGCATGGCTTGCAGGCTATCTGACGTAAATAGTCGTACCCGGCCTCCGTACAAAGACTCTTGTCCCGACTCAGCGGTGAGGTTATTTTCCGCACCCGCCAAATCACCTGCCTGGATAGCGGCTTTAAATACTTCGCCGGCCCGGTTCCGCACAAGGACGGACAGTATCGCCGATGAATCCCGCAAGACGCGGGCCGCGGCGCACAAAACTGCAATTGGGTCATCGAGATATTCCAGTACGTTGTGGCAAAGAATTAGATCGAACGATGCAGCGTCAAACAAGTTCGCCAACTGCGTAGCTTCTCCATGTTGCAGTACGACTTTGTCGATAACTCCCGCTTCCTGTGCTTTGCGTTTCGCTACATCCAGCATCGCCGGAGACGAATCCAGCAGCGTAACGTGCATGCCAAGACACGTCAGGCGAACCGCCGTCGCTCCTGTGCCGCACCCGATATCCAGTGCACACAACGAAGGTTTGGCCTGCAGGGGAAGAAAATCCTGCAGGTTGGCAAAGGCCAAGTCGGAGCGCAACCGGCCCTCGGGCGTCTCGAGGTAGACGGCGTACTGATTCGCGCCGCTCTGGAAGCGTTCACTGTCGGCCTTGGCAGTCATCTTCATGCGACCCTCAGGCGAAGTCGTTCCCCAATCCAATCGCTCGCAAGGACCAGTCGATAATGTCCGCACATTCAAAGATTATGGCAGATCGGACGAGCGTGCGGTTATTGGGCGAGTCGTGGATGCGTACCACCAAGTGCAAAGCTTGATCCAACATGCACGACTTGGGTCCATTTGGTGTCCAATCAGCAAACCTCAGTCGGGAGGGATGAGCAACCCGCGGCTCTTCCTCTGCAACTAAAGAATTAGTTACCTTTCACTGTGGGGAACGTCTAAGGCCAAGGAGGGACATCCGGTGCCGCCGAGACAATCGGAAACATTGACCGAAGCCGAACTGCGGATCATGAACGTACTCTGGCTGAAGGGTTCGGGCACGGTCCAGCAAGTGCTTGATTCTATTACTGAAAAGCCCGTTCTGGCCTACAACTCAGTTTTGACCACTATCCGTGTTCTGGAAAGAAAGGGCTACCTCAAGCACCTCAAGGATGGACGCGCACACATCTATACGCCGCTGGTCGAGAAAAAAGAGGCGACGCGCTCGGAGATTCGGCATCTCGTGAGTCGCTTTTTCAAAGATTCTCACGAACAGCTCGTCTTAAATCTCCTGGAGGACCAGGGCGTCGGGCCGGAGGAAATTGATCACCTGCGGGAGATGCTGATTGAGAAGGACGCGAGTCGGAGTGACGCGGAATGAACTGGTTTTCTCTGCAGACAGTGGCGCAGATCTCGGTCGAACGCATTCTCAACGCGCTTCCCGAAGGATTCCTGATCGCGATTTTTGCCTGGGCGTTGCTGCGCATTTTGCGGAAGCAAAATGCGGGAACCCGATTTGCAGTCTGGTTCCTGGCATTGCTGACCGTCGCCGCGCTTCCGGTGCTGGGCGGTTTCGGCGCAGGGCGGGGGCTTGTGGCGTCCGGAATGTCGTCGGCATGGTTGAATTCTTGGGGAAGTCTGAGGCCTGCGATCACCATACCCAGCCAGTGGGCGCTCTTCGTCTTCGTTGCCTGGGCTCTGGGGGCCAGCGCGGCGGTGCTTCGTTTGGCGACTGGGATTTGGCGCCTTCGACAGCTGCGCCGCAGTTGCACTGCAATCGTGGCAGCGGATCTTGATCCGGCGCTGCGAAAAACGGTGGATGCAATTGGCGCGTCCAGGTCAACTTCAATAACGATTGCGACGTCAGAGGGCGTGCGCGTGCCTGCCGCCATTGGTTTCTGCAGGCGGACAATTGTTTTGCCAGCCTGGGCGCTGCGCGAACTGCCACCCGAAGATCTCAACGTTATCCTGCTGCACGAATTCGCACATCTGCGGCGTTGGGATGACTGGACAAATCTTATTCAGAAGATCGTGCGCGCTCTGTTCTTCTTTCATCCAGCGGTGTGGTGGATTGAGAACCGGCTCGCGGTGGAACGCGAGATGGCTTGTGACGATGCCGTGCTGGCTGAAACGGCCAACCCGCTCGGGTATGCGAGTTGTCTGGTCTCGCTGCTGGAAAAAAATCTGGCGCACCGCTTGGCCGACAAACGATGGTCGATGGCGCAGGCCGCTGTCCATCGGGCCCGCGAGGCTTCGCTGCGGCTGGCGCAGATTCTCGACAAAAACCGACCCGTGGCCACGCGAGTCTGGAAACCGGCTCTGGGCATGGTTGGAACTTTCTCCATGGTCTGTCTGATGGCGCTGCCGTTCGCGCCCCAGTTTGTCGCGTTTGACCGCGGCATACCCGTTGATTCCGATCATGCATACTCGGCCGGCATCAGCCAGCCTTCGTTGCCCGTAAGAACGGCGGCGATAATTCCCGTTGCGCTCCGAACGGGCGAGTCGTCATCGCTAGGGGTGATGGCCAAAATGACGACTGCCAGAACTGTTCATCCGCCCGTCCTTACGGGCGACGGTGGCGAACAGAAGCTTTCCCCGGCGCGCTTGGTCGCGGTTCGATTGAACGCGGCACCGCCTCGTGAGCGAGTGGTTGGGGCAAATGCAAGGGTGGATCAGGAAGTCGTGCCGCAATTTCGCACGCTGGTCTTGATTGAAGCCATGCAGTACGTGACTTCCGACTCGTCAGTGCTGAGCGTCCAGGTCTGGCGAGTGACGTTGGTGACTCAAGTCCCCGAGCGGTTGGCGAGAGCGCCTGTGGCCAATTCGATTTAGCGGTAAATTTTTTTGCCCGGCAGTAACTAAATATTTAGTTGTACAAGGAGAAAAGAAAATGAAGAAGTGGATGGAACGTTGTAAGGCAGTGGCGACAAGGCGTCTGCTGGTGGCACTAGTTGCCGTAGCGGCAGTCGGGTCAGTGGCGACATTCAACTTTACGAAGTCAGCAACCGCAGCGACGGCTCCAGCTCCAGCCGCGGCAGCGCTTGATGATAACAGCGTCGGAGCATTGCTTACGCTCGACCGCGCCATGGAAACTCTGGCAGCACGAGTTACACCGGCGGTGGTGAACGTTACGGTGGCGTCGAAGCCTAACCCGCAGCAGCAGGGCGGCGGGGAAGGCATGCCCGACATGCAGCAATTTTTCGGCCCGGGCAATCCTTTCGGCCGGCAGTTCAACATGCCGTCGCAGCCTCAGAATCGAATGGAACACGGCTTGGGCAGCGGCGTGATCATCTCTCCCGACGGATATATCGTCACCAATAATCACGTGATCGACGGAGCCGTCGATATTCGCGTCACCATGAGCAACCAGGAAGTGCTGCCGGCGAAACTGGTGGGCGCAGATCCGCTCACGGACCTCGCGGTCATCAAGGTAAACGGAACGAACTTGCCAAGCGTGCCGTTCGGCAACTCGAGCAGCTTGCATCCCGGACAGACGGTGCTTGCATTCGGGAACCCTTACGGTTACCGCTTCACGGTTACGCGCGGGATCATCAGCGCGTTGAACCGTCCGAATCCTGACGCGAGCGATCGTCACAAGCCGGGTGAGTTCATCCAGACCGATGCTGCCATCAATCCCGGGAACTCCGGTGGGGCGCTGGTTAACGCGCGCGGCGAACTTATCGGAATCAATACCTTCCTGATTTCAAACTCCGGATCTTTTTCAGGGATGGGATTTGCCATTCCGGCTCAGATTGTCCAGCCGACCGTGGAGACGTTGATTCGGGACGGCAAAGTGACGCACCCGTTCATCGGAATTCAAATCGCTGACGTTACTCCCGACAACGCAAAGTTCTTCCATATGGACAAAGCGGCGGGGGCTCTGATCAGCGAAGTTCAGCCGGACACGCCCGGAGCGAAGGCGGGCTTGCAAACCGGAGACGTAGTTACCGAACTCGACGGAACGTCCGTAGCCGATGCCGGACAGCTGCAAATGACAGTGGGACAAAAGCGGCCCGGTGAAACAATTCATCTGCAGGTGGTTCGTGACGGCAAACCGATGAACATTGCAGTAAAGCTCGAGGCCCTGGGCGGCGACAAAGGCACCGAGACCGCTGGCAATGAGCACGGGAAAGGGCGCTGGGGGCTGAGCCTCGCTGACCTGACTCCGGATGTCCGAGACGAAGTGCAAGCGCAACCGTCAGTTCACGGCGCCGTCGTTGAAGACGTCAAGCCCGGCAGCCCGGCCGATAACGCGGGCTTGCAGCGTGGGGACGTCATCATGGAAGTAGACCGGCACCCGGTGAAATCTGCGGCCGAGGTGGCACAGGTGCTGTCCAACGTGCCGAACGGTCAGGATGCGCTCGTGCTGGTGTGGTCGAACGGGGGCAGCACATTCCGCGTGTTGCATCCGCCGCAAGGCTAGGCTGGCGCGGTTGTCTCGTGTGCATAACCAGATGCGCGCTGCGTTCCACCCGGCGTCGAGTTGGGTGGAAGCAGTGCGCATTTCTTCCGTCTTCGCTCGAAGCCATGGCCCGCTGATGCACGCCATCAACAATTCGAATTGGACCTGGCGCGAACCGGATATTAAAGTCGTGGCTTGGGCACATATCGGGAATGGCGAAAACGCAATGCGGCAAATTGGCCATCCGATGCACACTGTGGTAACCAACAATTCCGCAGCCCATGTGGAGCTCTTCCGACTTCACCCGATAGAATGGATCAGGGGAACGTCATTTTCTAGCCGTCTTTTCGTTGCCCGGTTGGGGACTGGGCGACCGGTTGCAGGGCTTAACGAATTTAGGCAAATGGAGACAAGATTTGGACCGATCGAATGAGCTAGTTCAGGATCAGGAACACCCTGCCTGTTCTCTCGATGCCAGCTATGTGCTGACGTGGGAGGAAATCGCGAACCTGGCAGCGGAGCC
>Ga0181532_10003011_pt1 | contig 15368 bp, 13 predicted proteins | sample PEATcosm2014_Bin_33_FD_119768 | JGI IMG/M metagenome (GOLD analysis project Ga0181532, IMG submission 119768) | Peatland microbial communities from MTU Mesocosm Facility, Houghton, MI, USA - PEATcosm2014_Bin11_30_metaG | ecosystem: Environmental > Terrestrial > Soil > Wetlands > Peat | place...
GCGGTCTCCCTACGCACACCTGTGACTTCCTCGATGCGCCGCAGGGACCATCCGAGCTTCCCTAGTGCGATTACTTGTTGTTTCTTGTCGGTGCTCAAGACATTGCTCATGCCGAGGGAGCCTCTAAGGGCTCCTCTCGGAGTCAATGTCCCGGGCTTCGCTATGGTCGGTTTTCAGCTGACCCTATATGGCCGGATTTGGGTGACCCCTGAGGCTAGCGCCGTACCTATCGGCCGATTATCGCTACTGTCAGCAAAACGCGCATCCGTGCAATTACAGATTCTTTAGACTGCCGGCTTTGCATATTCGGATCTTGGAACGTGCTTCGTAATCGAAATTCCTGCGCATCTGGCACCTAATATAATGATATTTGAGTAGCAAGTGTATTGTGTGTTAGCGGTGTTGGTGGCAATAAAAGTGTGATTCCATAGATTTCAGTCATCGTCTTGCGCAAAGCCGCTTTTGCTAACACTTGGCGAGCGCAGCCCTGCCTACTGAGCGGATGACTGCCGAGGCCTGGTTTGTCTAATCAACGTATTCTTGGACGAGTTGGGCACGGCAGCGGCTTGCTCATTTCCCATAAGGCGCCCAAATTCTTCCTTATAGATCGTATGATATAGCATACGATCTCATTCATGGGTACGTATCCAACGCAACGGAGAAGTAATGGTCTCTACAACCACGAACAGCGGTCTTCACGAATATGTTGCAGAACATGTACTCTCGCGGTTCGCTCGACCAGGCCTAAGAGCGGCCGATCTCGGCTCTGGCCCAGGAGCAATGGCAGTTCGCCTTCAATCCTTAGGTTGCGATGTTATTGCCGTTGACCGCACTATGCAGGGTTTCGAACCCGATCTACCCCACTATGTGATCGATTTCAACAAGAACGAATTTGCCGGGGCCCTTGGGCTTCACGCGTTCGGAATCGTTACCGCCATCGAGGTGATCGAGCATGTTGAAAGCCCCATTGGTTTCTTGCGGAATATCAGAAATATTTTGGCTCCCACAGGTGTTGCTGTCATCACCACTCCGAATGTGGACTCGCTACCTGCCCGGCTCAAGTTTCTCCTGGCTGGAAAAATCCGTACAATGGATGAGAATGGAGAGCCAACACACATTTCTCCTATCTTTTTCGATCTTCTAAAGCGTCAGTTTCTCCCAATCGCCGGGCTTCATCTGCAGCAACATCTTCTTTTCCCGCCAGATGGCTTCCAGTTGAGCAGAAAATCCGTGGCCTGGTCAATGAGACTGGCAGCATCTGTCTTCTCCGCTGAATCCATTATGGGGGACAACCACATTTTTGTCCTTCAAGCTGGGACTTGAACTTTATCGCCCGGACATTATGGGATTGGATTTGTAAGAGCTCACTGTTTTTTCCTTTTTTCTGGTGTGTGAATTAGCACACAATGTTCTTTGTAGCTTTATCATAGAGCTAGCGCTTTTGATTACGTCGGGTCTTTGGGCACCGTCCCTTACTCACCCGTGGAAAGGCAAATCTGACTTGCGCCTCGAAGTAGTCTCCCCCTTTCTTGACCGTCAGCATGGGACGGAAAAGTGCGTCGTTGAGCAAATTGAGCGCCTAGCTTGTCAATACGGATGGAAAATTCATCTATATGCGCAAAGGGTGGATCAAGTTCAGAATGTTCGCCTCTCCACTGCGCCGTCGGAAAATGCTGATAATTCGATCGTTTGGCACAAAGTCTCAGATATTCCTGGACCACATCTCCTAAAGTATTCGTGGTGGTTATTCGCCAACCAGGTGAGGCGTTGGCGCGATCGCCAATTCGGCAAGACCAAGACTGATCTTACTTACTCACCCGGAATCAATTGTCTTGATGCCGACGTCATCGTGGTGCACATTCTCTTTCACGAACTGTTTTCACGGCTGTCTTCGGAACTTCAGCTGCGAAAAGTTCCCATTAGAATTTGGCATCTAATCATCCATCGAATACTCTACTATAAGTTCGCTATGTTCCTGGAGAGCATGGTGTACCGAGATCTCAGTGTTCGACTTGTGGCCGTCTCGAATCTTGTCGCGGAGCATCTGAAGATTTATTTCGGCCGGACCGACGTTGCAGTGATACCAAATGCTGTGGATACTCTTCGATTTACACCGGGGGAGCGCCTCGCCAGAAGAGATGCGGCAAGGCAGTTCTTTAACTATTCTGACGAAGATTTTGTGCTGCTGCTCATTGGCAACGATTGGAAAAACAAGGGGCTAGAGCCTCTCCTACGCGCCTTCGACTTGGTTTACAATCTTCCTTTGCGACTCCTCGTAGTGGGTGCTGATGACCGCAGCCTCTATCAACCATGGGTCGCGAACCTTGCCTCTCGTGACCGAGTGCGATTTGAGGCCCCATCTCCTCAAGTGATTTCGTTCTATGCGGCCGCAGATGCGTACGTCGGTCCATCTCTTGAAGATGCTTTTGGCTTGCCCATCGTAGAAGCGATGGCCTGCGGACTTCCAGTAATTGCGAGCGTTCACGCGGGTGCCAGCGAACTTATCTGCGATGGTGAGACAGGATTACTTCTATCCGATCCTCGCGATCCATCTGAGATCGCGCGCCTCATTCAGATCTTGTGCACAAACATTTCCCTCCGGCTGAAAATGGGGCTTGCTGCCTCGCGTTTTATTCAAGCCAATTGTGGCTGGGATCAAAACATAGCGAAGACTCAAGATTTTCTACAAGCGACCCTTCGTGATCGCCAGAAAAACAACCTATCCTGATCTTGTTTTGGTGGCATGTATATTGGCTCCTCTCAAAAATCATCTGATAAATCCTCAATCTGAATCTGGCGCTTACGTGGACCTATCCCCCGAGATTTTCCTTTCAATTTTTGACTGTCTTAACTATTTCATTAAATGCAGGAGCGAGAAGTGGATGCGGAACCCAAAGGCCACAGACAGCGTTTCAGATCTAGCTGAATGATAACCCTCCAATTTAAAAGGATGTAAAAGGCATCCTCCTTTCCAGGATGCTCTTCGAATTCCACTCGTCTTCTGAGTAATGTTTTGTGCTGCGCACAAAACCGGGCATGGTCGCATGGCATTGGGAAGCCTGAGTTGTCAGGTCCCATATGAAGCTGTGACACAGCCGTCCCCAGCCAACCATGCACTTTTGTGTTTTTCATTTTTTTGGACCAACCAATTTACCCACGTTTGCTGTTATTCTTCGAGCGGGTCTTCCTTTGAGCCCCCGGTTTCTCCTGGGGTAGCGCAACTGGATGTTTAGTTGGGTTTCCCTGGTCTGCTTGGATTGCACTGTTGCGCAGTTCATTGGGACATACACGATAGACCTCAGAGCACGGGGAGCCTGTGCTGATTTCTGTGGAATGCAGTGTGAAGGCTCATATGATGCTCTCTAATCTGAGAGACCTGAACGAGGTACCAAAATTCTCACCTGTCCGTAGGTGGCCCGATAGGTCATCGTATACGCGACGGGAATGGATATAATTCCGGATTTGGGAACGAAGGATCTAGCACTACGAAAATGCGCATGGCTGAAAAACCTCCTCCATCTTCGGGAAAACCTGAACAGAAGGCTGACGACAGCGAGGTGAAAGAGGGCCTTAAGTTCGATAAGTATACGTTTCGACATTTCCCCCAACTGGATGGATTTCGTGGCCTTGCAGTCCTCTTTGTCATAATCGGGCATCTTCTAACATACGGTGAGCTAGGTCCGACCCCCACTACCGTCGGGTTGGCCTTTGCATCGACGGGGGTGTTCCTCTTTTTTGTTTTAAGCGGGTTTCTAATCACCGGCCTGCTTCAACGCGAGAAATCGGATAAGGGTTGCATCAATCTAAGGCGATTCTATATTCGCCGCTCACTGCGCCTCGGACCGGCACTGTTAACGTTCATAATCGTGATCTTCGGCCTTAAGAGACTCGGCCTAGTTCAGGATGTAACGAACTATGAAATTGCAGCATGTTTGCTCTACGCAAGAAATTTTTTCGGCAAAAGCGTGACGCTTGCGCATGTCTGGTCCCTCTCTCTAGAAGAACAATTTTATCTTTGCTGGCCAGGACTTTTTAGGATCATTCCAGAGAAACGTGCATTTGCCATAACCACGATAGTTACGGGGAGCATCGCAATTTGGCGCGGCATCGCGATCCATCTGGAATGGTTTGACTACGGTCGAGGGATCTTTTACATGAGGCCATACTTCCGTTTTGATTCCATTCTCATTGGAGCCTGCCTCGCTGTGGGATTTGCGACGAATGCTAGGTTTCTGGATGGCACAAGAAAGATGACGAAGACGATCCCTGCCATTGCGCTTTGGAGTTCTCTTGCATTGTGGAGCTACTACGGAGAAGCGGTGAGCAGATCACTCTTTTTGACAATCCAAATGATCTTAATTGCCGCAATCCTCGGCCAGTTGGCTTTGGATGGAAGTCCGCTGTCGCAGGCTTTCTTCAGTAACAAGTTACTCTGTTACCTTGGAAAAATATCATACGCACTCTATTTGTGGCAGCAGATCTTTCTGGTTACGAAACTACCACCTTGGGGATTTTTGCGACGATTCCCTGTAAACCTGGCGGCTTCTATGCTGATGGCAATAGCCTCTTACCATATCATCGAAACGTCAGCGCTACGGTTAAAACAACATTTCGAATAAGCTTCCTAGAGAATGCTGGGGTTCCACAATCATTTATTCAGCTCTATGCACCTACTGCGGAGTGCTACCTCCAGAAATTCTTGAATCTTCTAGGAATCCAAATCTCAGCCGCAATTTTTCTGAACTTAGGCGGAACAGGGCTTGGCGCAATGACAGCGAGATTACAGATAGGAATTTACAACGGTTTCTTCTGGAGAAAACCGACGCCACGTAGCACGCCGGCATGAGTAACCCCGATTTCCCGTGCGAACTCCGAGAAGGCAGGATTCCAAGCAGCGTCATCAGATATGAGAAGGCCACCGGGGCGCAGCATGGGATACGCGGCTCGATATTCCCATAGCATGTGGTCATATGTGTGGAGACTGTCGTGAATGAATACGTCGATACCAGCGCGCTGCTCTGAGAGTAATTTTGGCAGGAGATCGCGAGAGTCACCGATTCGTAGATCCCAATTGTCTCTTAGCCAATTGGGAACCATCCAGCCAGATTTCTTGCCAGGCGGTAGGTATCGTGGGTCGCCGAGTTCGATCGAATAGAGCTTGCCGCACCTGTTCTTCTGGAGCGCCAGCAGTATGTAGGATGTAGAAACTCCACTGGCAACTCCTGTTTCAACAACAATGTTAGGCGCGAAGGCACGTATTGCGGCATACTGGACCAGAATTTTTTTGGCATAGAGATCCGCACCTTCAAGTTTAGCTTGGTGAAAATATGACTCTGCGTTATGCAGGCAGTCCGCAAAACTGGAGGTTGCGAAAGGCTCGTTGAGAAATGAGCGAATGCCCGTAGGAGAGGCTCCTGTAATGCTGGACAAGAAGCGCTCATCAGCCATTGTAAGTTCACGAAACAGGGAGGTTATTACATAGGTGGGATTGTGAAGGGCAAAACGGAAACGCTGTCGGAAGTTCTGAAGGAGCCATCTCACGATTTACTTAGCCCCCTAAAAAAGATGGCAGTCCAAAAACAGTCGAGCCACGTTGAAGGCTCGCATCGTAACGGCGCTTAACGGTATGTGTATCCCTACATCGAACAATAAAAGAGAGCAATTGAAGCCCAATAGCAATGTGTGATCAGATTCTCCACGGAAATTATATCGATTTATAGCACGATAGCAAACGTATCAGTTTCGCGAAAAACAATGACCTTGGGAGGCAATTGGCCTCCTGCCGTGGCACAGTTAGCGAACTTCACCGACCTTAAAGGTCACTAACTGTCTCAGCAAGTAAGGATTGCAGGAGTTTGGTGGAATTCTCCTTTGGAGATAAACCATAACCAGCGATAATGTTAGAAGTAGCATGAATCTACCAGCTATAAATCCTTCCCGTCTGAGACTGCGTGGAGACCACTTAACCCTCGTCCTGCTCGTATTTGGGATCGTGGTAGCGTATATCCTAGCTAAATATATAATCAATGATCAAATACATGAACTTGAATTTATTGTAGTTGGTGCTGCCGTATGCGCACTGGTTGTATTCATTCTCAATAAATGGCGGACTGGTTTGGTGATTTTCCTTGTCTGGTTGCTTTTCGAAGACCTTGTTCGAAAGTATCTTGGCAATAATATGGCAATCTATTTCGGCAAGGACGTTTTGGCTGCCGTGTTCTATCTTTCCTTTTTCATGGCCATTAGAAAGGAAAAGATACGGCTATTTAAGCCACCATTTCGCATTCCTTTACTCCTGATGATTTGGTTTGGGGTCATCCAGGTATTTAACCCTGCCTCGCCATCCATCTTTTTTGGCCTCATGGGTTTCAAGCTTTTCTTTTTTTACGTTCCCCTCGTGCTGGTAGGATATTCACTTCTGAATTCCGAAGGCGAATTACGCCACTTTTTTTTCCTAAACCTCACGCTTGTGTTGATAATTGGTTCTCTCGGCATTGCTCAATCTATTATTGGCCACACCTTTCTCAACCCAGCAGTCCTTCAAGAAGACATCCGCGATATGGCAACCTTGTACCGAGCTTCCCCAATTACGGGTTTGGTTTCTTATCGCCCGACTTCTGTTTTTGTAAGTACGGGCAGATACGTAAACTTTTTGATCGTCGGCTGGCAACTCGCTCTCGGATTCACTGGTTATCTGCTATTCCGTCGACGTGAAGGACGAATATTCGCGTTCATCGTGGTCGTTGTAACAGCCGCTGCCCTAATTCTAACTGCATCTCGCGGCGCCTTCATGTGGGAGTTCATTAATATTTTGGTTTTTTCGATCGCATTCTTGTGGGGAGCACCTTGGCGTACAAGAGAGGTAGTTCGTGTATTGCGAACGATTCAAAGAACGGGCTTGGGCTTGATCATGGCGTTCGTTTTACTATTCTTTATTTTCCCAGATGCACTTAAGTCACGTCTTTCCCTCTACTCCGAAACGTTGTCACCCAATAGCCCGAATAGCGAGCTAGTTCATCGTGCACGAGACTATCCCATTGCAAACTTTTTGATCGCCTTCAACGATGCCCGATGGGCATACGGATACGGAATTGGTACCTCGGGTTTGGGAACCCAATATGTGATTCGTTTGTTTCATGTGAGGCCGATTCTGAGTAGTGTCGAGAGTGGATTTGGTGCTCTTATTATTGAACAGGGGATTGTAGGTCTTCTTCTCTGGTTCATAATGGGGGGAGCAATTGTCTTTTCGGCCTGGCGGGTCGTGCGCCAGCTCAGGGGCTCTGCTTGGTTCCCACTCGCCTTTGTAATCTTTTGGTTTGCTTTTCTTTTGCTTTTCCCACTAACCTTCGGCGGAATAGTACTCTACGAGGATTTCGTGTTGAATGCTTATTTCTGGTTGCTCCTCGGTATTTTGTTCCGCTTACCTGATCTCGCGCTTTCTGAAAACTTCGCCGTTCGACTCAGAGATGACTTGCAGGGGTAAGCGCTGATTTTTTCGCCACAAGATAACATATCCTATTGTTCGCACTCTTGAAGAGAGGCAAGTTCAGTTGGTAAAACAGAGGGTCGGGGGAAGATCCACGAGGAGAGGCCATGGAACTCACCAGCCAGGGGAAAGTATCACAAGACAAAGCTCGGCAAGGTGATGCACTTAGCGCTCAGGTGAATCACTCCGAAGCATACTCTAGAGTCATCATAAAATGAGATATCGTTAATTGGCGATCCTGGTAACAAGGACGCGGGCTACAGCGGCAGCGTGACTGCCGACTGCCTGCTCCCGTGGCAAGAACGGGTGGTTGTCTTGGATAATCTAGTGCGTGACCACCGCCAGGCGCTGGATGTGGAAGATCCTTTTTACCAAGGTGATATGGACAACGGCGCGCGTCTTGCGCAGCCTGCATCGGGAAAGCGAAGCGAGATATCCTATTCGTTAACACCTCTTCGACGCCCGATGGCACCGGAATTCCTGATTATATCTACATGTACAATCTTGCAGAAGCACACGTAATGGGATATCTCCGGCGACGCGGGCGATCGGAGTTCTTCAAATTAGGAGGCGGTCGCGAATACTCGGTCCTGGAGGCGATCGCATGCGCGCGGCAAATAGCGGGGAGGCCGATTCGGCCTCGGGTTAGAGCCCCGCCGCGCGGGCGATTGTTCCCATCCGATTGCTGAGACGGCTCAAGCTGAGAGTGAACTCGCAGGGATTAAATCGAGGCTTTTCCTTTAGAGATAGTATAAAGGTGCTTTTGGCTTGATATAGAATGTTGCGTGTCCTCTTGCATGAACACTTGGACTGGTCAGTTCGGCGGTGTATAAAAGTATTTCAATAACCACTGCATGGGTGACCTCTCGGAATGGTGGCATAAACAACGGTGACAAGCCAGGGTTGGAGAAATCGCTTAGTCGGCACGTCTCTTCGGAGTACTTTTGTACGACGCTGCTATGCCATATTAAGGACTGCCCCAATCCTTGGGTCGGTGATTCACAAGCTGGCAGGAATGGCTATCCCCAGTGGAACGCGGGTTTGGTTGCCAGTAAGCAGTGGACCGGGGAAAGGGCTGTGGCTTCATTTGGACTCGCGCTTTGAGATTGTCTATGCAAGTGGCGAGTACGAACGAAGGATCGAAGCCTTGTTGGTCAGTCGTTTGTGCCCAGGTAGCGTTTTTTACGATGTTGGAGCGCATATCGGCCTTTTTAGCCTCCTTGCTGCCCGTATCGTGGGGGAGTCGGGTTCCGTGTTTGCCTTCGAAGCCGATCCAGAAAATGTAGAACGAATCAAGGAGCACGCCAGTCGAAACGGATTAGATCACATTTGCATCGTACCATGTGCCGTTTGGAGTTCTCCAGGTCGACTTTTCTTCAAAAGGGTGGCGACTGATTCAAGTCACAATCAAGGGGCAGTCGCAACCGATGCTTCTATGTACAATGAAAACACAATTGAAGTTGAGGCTGTAAGTTTAGATGCCTTTGTTCAGGAACACAGACCGCCGACATTGATAAAGATTGATGTTGAGGGTGGCGAAGCCAACGTATTAGATGGCGTCAAGGAGACATTCAAATCAAATGCTCCTTTGTTAATCTGTGAAATACACAATCAAAGAACTTGTAATGATGTGACTCGATGGCTGAACTCAAACAGTTATGTTTTTGAATGGATTGAAGAGTGCCCCGATTTTCCGAGGCACTTGTGGGCAAAGCGTGGTCTCTGATCTCTTGAATCACATGTGGAGCAAAAGTGCTCGGATTTGTATTGTACTGGACAGATAGCCAGGATCCTAAGTTTGGGGTAAGAATATTTGCTCAGGGTCTCATTTTGGACCCTAAGTTTCTCAATAAACTCCTAGACTCAAGACCATATATCTTAGCTAAACTTTAGCAAGCCCCGGTTTACTGCGGCCATGATAAAAGTGACGTCTTCCTTGTCAGCCGCGCGAATCCACCAAATTCCACCTGTGTATGCCGCCAAAGCTAGAACAAACCGTAACGCCGTCGGAAGTGGGAGTAAGAGTGCGCCGATTGAGGAAGCCAATGAGATCAAAATTACAGGGATGGCGCGACGCAGCCCTTGCCAAATAACTCCGCGAGTACGCTTAAAGATTAAAAGAAAAAACATCCAAGCGAATCCATAGCTGAGTACACTCGCCCAAGCCGAACCACTTGCTGCGTAGCGAGGAATAAAAACAATGTTCAGGAAAACATTCAGTCCGGCCCCGATTGCAGTGGGAAAGATAAGAAATCGCTGACAATTTCGCGCGAGAAGAACGTGAATTACCACCGCTCCAAAGAACACTGCGAACTCTGACCAAACTAGAATACTCAGTAGCTTCGCCGATTGGCTAAACTCAGGCCCATAGAGCAAGGACATTACTATCTTGGAGCCGACGCACATCGCCACACACAACAACCCAGCTGTAATCATCATGTAACGGAAAACTCGGTCTGTAAAAGCTTGGGAGCGAGTTTTGTCATTGACGTAGGTCGCCAGAACGGGAAATAAGGCGGAGAGCAACGCCGCAGGAAGCATCTCGAACAATTCACTTACTTTCACAGCAACCGCGTAGTCGCCCAATACCCGGTCAGAAGCTAGGTTATGAAGCATCACCTGATCGATGCGAAGATATATGCTTGCCAGCAATGAGCTAAATGCAAGGGGAACGCAAGCTTTGAGATAGAAGATCAACCTGTCAAGATCAATAAAGTACGGAGGCGCAATGAACTTCGCACTGTACCAGAGGATAAGAATTGTTTCCAGGACCGCTCCGGCGAGTCTCATTAGCACGAACGCGGGAAGAGAAGCACCGATCTTCGCCAAGGCGACGATGGCTCCAAACCAAAATACCTGCCGTGCGACGTTTATGAAAACTACGTACCACTGCTTCATGTCAGCCTGAAAAATAATGGCGGGCAGCCGTAAGGGAAAAAGAAGAAGCATATCCACAGCGGCAAATACAACTAAACGCTGCATGCTTTCCGAATAACCGGAAAACGGAGCTAGAAAAATAGCAACCCCGCTTGTCAAGACTGCGAAAAAACTACACAGAACCATACCTGTCGCAACAATTATGCCCGCATCCCCTCGGCGGCGAGCCACCTCACGGGTAAGTATGGGCTCTATCCCTAAGCTGGCTAACCAGGTGAACAGAGAGAGGTACGCATAGAGCGAGCTGAACTGTCCGAAACGTTGGCTCCCGAGGTAACGCGCAAAAAAGATCGAGGTTCCCGCAGCAATGAGGATGCCCACCATTCGACCGGAAATCAATATGAATGTGTTCTGAAAAATCTTTGTCCGGGTACTCTTCTCGGAGTTTTCTTCCATTTGTCTGCGGTGCTCTATCTCATTTACCAAAATAATCCCAATCGCGCGCACTTATTCTATCCGGGATAACATTCTGCAAATCCGCAAGAATTCCGGTAGTTTCTTGAGCTAACTCAGAGGACGCTTCATATGCTGATCGCTAAGCGACTGCAATCTTCTCGGCCCTGAACAATCCGGTGTAGGTCAACTTCCATTTCTTAGAATACTCGATATCCCTGAAATAGCCACGCCTTCGAACCATATTTATGAAGTTCAGCATGTCTGCCAAAGAGTCAGCCCTTGTAAATAAATTTATATCTTGCACTTAAGATTTCCCCACTTCTCGACGCGGAAAACCGGAGCCCGCTCCATGGGTAGGTTGTTCCCCTACTTGTTAGGGGGGAGAGCTACAAGAACTGAAAGTACTACGACTGCGAGGAATGATCATCCAGGCAAACAGCAGGCTCACCTGTTTGGACCGTGTGCTCAGTCGTAAGTATCAGCAAGCGACCGGCTCTGAATCGTGCAAATGTCTCCAGGAGCAGAACTCCACGAGTGTGGCCAAGCGCGGATCGAGGCATGAACTGGTGATATTGCACTGGAATATATGCCGAGATAAGTTATTCATTGCTACTTGACGAACTTCATGGCTTTAACGCAATCCGACCCGTATAATCGATTCGATTCAGAAGCAGGACGATGTGGTTCTGCGCGAAGTACTCATCACACGCCTGCCGGGAACCTTTCCAATGTCCGTAATCATCTATGATGATCACACCTGCCTGGGACAAAAGGGGAAAGAGGTAGAGTAACTCGTGCATGGTTGAAGCATACCAATCCGTATCCAGGCGCAAAAGAGCTACAGTAGAGGGCGCAGACGAAGGGATCGTATCCTCGACTTTTCCTGCTATGAAGTGGATTCGCTCCCTAGGATAGCCCGTGGCATAAAGGACTTCTTTGACCTCTTCCAAAGGAGCGTTTGCGCACTTGAAGGCAGGATCTCTACGCAGCACTTCCGACGCGTCCTTTCCCAAATAATCGACATCAATTGCATTTGGATCTGTCATGCCTGCAAAGGTATCAAAAAGATATAGATCGCGACTGACATCTCTCCTTTGAAGGAGAGTGCGCGCAACCGCAGCCATGCTGCCGCCTTTCCATACTCCGCATTCGACGATGGCACCAGGGATCGCACGGTCGCTGATGTACGATACCGAGTGGATAAGAGCGTGAATACGCTCAACGCTGGTCATGGTCCACGGGCGGACTGCGCGGACGATCTCTACATCGCTCGCCTCGAAGTCAGGTGGGCACATCTGTTCCCGTGAGAATCGAACTACGTCGAAACCGAAAAACCTAAAGGATTTATGGATCGCATTTTTGATCATGTGGACTCCCGGCAGCTTTTTTGAATATGCTTCATTTGAGGACACAAAGGTAACCTTCGCGAGCCTGTTGGTAGCGCCCGCATTGCTCCCGGGCTCTTTACGCATGATAGAAGATACGTGTGAAACTGAAAGCGAAGTGAAGACAGTCATAGATTTAGAGTCTCGATGTGACAGCTCGACGTCCCGATGCTGCACACTATAGAACCTCTTATTCTTTCTTGCCGCCGTCCAGTGCCATCCTCCGTCGAGTGTAAGCCGCAACTGGTCCGCGCTGGCTTGCGTATAACCAACGACCGCCCTGCTCCCTTGGTGGTCTGCGCCAAGCTGTTCTGGCCCTTGCATGAGCGTTCTCACGCGCGCTGCCAGCCATTGTTGTTTGTGACGCAATTCCTGATCATCGTAGCGGTCAAGTTGGAATTCGTTCCCACGGGCACCCGGCAAAAATTGGATGCATCTGGCAGAATTTGGGCGGTCAAGAAGACGCTTGACATTGTGAGTAAGCGATCATCGACATGATTTTGGATCTTTTCCAGCACCGGTCCAAACCGATGGAGCAAATCGCCATGGATGGTCATGTGACTGCTACCGAGGAACGCATCCCGATGACGAAAAAACGCCCCCAAATCATAGAATTGGACAGTAAACAAGAATCCGTGAGAAGAGAATCGGCATTGGACATTGCGCAAGTATTTGCAGAGCGGCTCACTCTTAGTTGTTGCCGGAAATTAATTATAGAATGAACGGAAGATTGTTCACTAATCTTTTCAACGCAGAGAAATGTAAGCTCTGACAGAGACGAAGTTGGGCTCTATCGGGGTGTCCAACGCATTGCCAAATTGGTTCTCGAGTTGAAAGTGAACTTGTGTTCAGACATACTTGTTGTTTATGGTTTATTGATCTGCATTATCACGATGAATGCGCGAGTGTGTCGGCCGGTGTGTGAGTTAGTACTTCGAACCCTCGAGATTCAAAGGACAAAACGGTGAAACATAACAACTCGACGGATATGCTAATCCACACAGCTACCGAATTCCGCTGGATCACCCAGACGTCTGAATGGAAAAGCGAAAATAGTAAGAGACTATTCAGCAAATCCCTCGCTCGGGATAAAGCCATGTGTGACTGTGTTTTCATCAACTAGTCAGCTCGCATGTTACTAGAGCAACTAAACCGCTTTTCGGAATTCACATAACGAGGTAATTTACACACTTGGCGGACGAGATCTTTATTCTCGCTAACGGCCCAATAGAGCGATTGGGCGGGATGGAGCGATTTCTCCAGTACGTGGCGAGCGGATTCCAAGAACGCGGTTATGGTGTTCGTGTCTTTCATACAGAGAACTCATGCCCAGAGCGTTGGCAACACGCTAGTGCCAACAACAAGCTTCAATCCCTCGCGGCCTCGGGGCTTCAAGGCTATTACATCGGTAAGGCAGCGAGACAGGCGCTCCACACGGGCGTCCGATTGGTACTCTCAAATTCCACAGTAGGCTGGTATCCGCTTGGCAAAGAAGTAAGACATGTGCAGTTTTTTCACGGCACATACAGAGGCCAAGCTGAGGCCATCCGACCGTTCATCAAATACCAGGGTTATTTGAGACTTAAGTGGTGGGATTCGATGCTCCTTGAGCGGTTTTCGGGTAAGAATAGCATTGCGCTTTGTTGCTCTGAGCAGATACAGGCGGAGATTCGCCGCTACTTTGGATATGAGGCTCAAGTCATGTGGTATCCCATCGATCTTAACCACTTTCACCGACTGGATATACAGGACTGTCGAAGGCAGTTGGGCATTGAGTCGAAAGCAGTAGGGCTATACGTGGGGAGTGCACACCCGATGAAGGGGTTCGAGGCAGTCGTTTACGTGGCAAAGAAGTTCCCACAAATGACGATGTTGGTAGCAGTGCGTGGTACAGTGCCTGCCGAAATTGAGAAGCTTTCGAACGTACGCGTGTTTCACGACGCCACTTACGATCTCTTGCCGCTCCTTTATAACGCTGCCGACTTTTCCATGTGCCCTTCCCGCTACGATCCATTTCCCTTTGTCGTAGCTGAAGCTCTCGCGAGTGGGACTCCTGTTATCGCTTCGCCACATGGCGCTAGCCTGACCTTTTACAATGAAGCCGATCTAAAACGACTACTGGTATCTTCGACGGACGATCTTGAGGGATTCGAACAAGCCGTGCAGCGGGTACTTTCAGCCCCGCATGAGTGGCGTGAGTTGATCCATGCTAGGGTGCGCCCACGATTGGAAGAAATGATGGCCCCGATCAATTGGTGGAGCCGATTTCAACGTGCTGTTGGCATATAAGACGGGCAGGTTTTAATATATTCCTTTTGCGATGAATTAGCTCGGCGAAGATGAGGATGCCTTGTCCAGCAAGCGCATATTGGTGAGACAGAACGCGACGCCGGAGAGGCGAACACATGCGCTACTCCGCCACCCCGTTTTTGCATTGTTGGGGCTTAGACCGATCTTGGGACAGCATACACATGCGGAAGACGACGCTTTGAGAGAATGGGCGGCCGAAAGGTCGAGTTTGGTCGAAATTGGTGTTGCAGAGGGTGCCTCCGCCATCACCCTCCGCCAGGCAATGTCACCCAAGGGTAGCCTTTCGTTAATTGACCCTTTTCACCTCAGTCGCGTGCAACGTCTTAACGCTATGAAACGCATAGCGCACCGGGCAGTTGGCGGTATCAAGAATGGCCGCGTTGTTTGGATAAACAAATTTAGCTTCGAGGCGGTGAGGAGTTGGGTCGATCAAATAGATTTTTTGTTTATAGATGGTGATCACTCTGAACCTGAGGTTCAAAGGGATTGGGATGACTGGCATCGATACGTCATCTCGGGTGGGGTAGTTGCCTTCCACGATGCAGCGATATTTCAGGGGGGATGGCCACAACCAAATTGGGGCCCGGTTAGAGTTGTAGATAGACTTTTTCGCACGCGGACTCTCTCTGGATGGAGAATTGTTCACGAGGTGGATTCATTGGTAGTGGTTCAACGATTTTGAGCAGTGGTGGTTTCGCTAAGCCAGAATTGAGATCAATCAAGTCTTCTTCAGCCTGAAAACCTAAATTAAAAAGCACCGTTCTGCCCTAACTCGGTTAAGTTTCAGTTGGTTGAAAGAAACGCCGAGGAGGACAAAACAGTGCACTGGAAACTTACCTCTCTTTGGGGCGGGA
>Ga0181532_10003015_pt1 | contig 15361 bp, 3 predicted proteins | sample PEATcosm2014_Bin_33_FD_119768 | JGI IMG/M metagenome (GOLD analysis project Ga0181532, IMG submission 119768) | Peatland microbial communities from MTU Mesocosm Facility, Houghton, MI, USA - PEATcosm2014_Bin11_30_metaG | ecosystem: Environmental > Terrestrial > Soil > Wetlands > Peat | place...
CGACCTGCCTTGGCGGCGCACGCGTGATCCCTACGCCATCTGGGTCTCGGAAATCATGTTGCAGCAGACACAGGTCAAGACCGTCTTGCCCTACTGGGAACGCTGGATGCGGGAGTTGCCGGACATCGCGGCCCTGGCCGGCGCCAGCACGCAGAAGCTGCACAAGCTCTGGGAGGGTCTGGGTTACTACACGCGTGTGCGGAATCTACATAAGGCCGCACAGATGGTGATTCAGAAGCATGGCGGCAGCTTCCCCGACGACTACGCGCAGGTGTTGGAACTGCCTGGCATTGGCCCGTACACGGCGGGAGCAATTTGCAGCATCGCATTCAACCAACCCAAGCCCATTCTGGACGGGAACGTCGTGCGCGTGCTCACCCGCATATTCGGCATCGGGGGGAACGTGCGCAACGGCGTCACGCGTGCCCGGCTCTGGCGGGTCGCCGAGGAACTCGTCCTGTGCGCGGCGGGGCACGCCTCGGGCAACAGGCGACATGCGTCGGACTTCAACCAGGCATTGATGGAACTAGGGGCGCTGGTCTGCACCCCAAGACAACCGCGATGCGCCGCCTGTCCGGTCTCCAAGCATTGCGTCGCCCTATGGGAAGACCGCGCGCATGAATTGCCCAGCCTCGGGCCACGCGTACGCTCCACGCCGCGCCGCTTCGTTGCTTTCGTAGCGGAGCATCGTAATCGCTTTCTGGTCCGCCAGCGGCCCGCCGGGGTCGTGAACGCGCACCTGTGGGAATTCCCGAATGTTGAGGTGGGGACGGAGGATTCCGATAAGGGGCGGGCGGTGCGGCGTGTTGGGGCTTCACGCTTTAGGGTGCTTGCGGCGCCGGACCGCCTTAAGGCGGGACTCCAAACCGAGTTACCCGGCAGCGCACTGAGGCGCGCGGCCCGGAGCGCCCTGGGGTTGACGCCGAAGGGGCTCCAGCCGCTGTGTGCTGTCAAACATTCCATCACGCGATATCGCATCACGCTGGACGTGTTCCGGGTGGCCGGCCAATTCGCAGGCCAGAGTGCCTCCGCCAAAGGCAAGTGGCTCACCCGAAGAGAGCTGCATCGCCTGACCTTTTGCAGTGCCCACAAACGGATTCTAGGGCGCTTGGGAATCCATTGATCTGGCAGAGGTGAATGCGACTGGCCTTCTTGGCTCAACGTGAGGGCACGCGGCGTGCCTCGCTCGCCATTCAGGCACTCATCACAGCGCCATGAACAGTTTCTTGATCTCCTTCAGGCGCGCGCCGGCTGCTTTGCCCACCAGGCGCGGGAACTTGCTGCCCACCATGATGTAGTCGTTATTGCGGGTGAGCATCAACTTGTCGTCCTTCACCTCGATGGCCGTGATGCCCCGGTCGCTCGCCAGCACTTTGAGCTCGGCAACGACCACCAGCAGCGCCAGGGCCGGCGGGACCGCGCCAAAACGGTCGCGTAGTTCCTTCTCCAGCGCCCGGAGGGCCGACATGTCGGTCGCCTGGGCCAGCTTCCGATACACCTCGATGCGCTGCCGGGAGTCGGCAATATAGCGGAAGGGGATGTAGGCGAAGGCGGCGAGTTGGTCCGTCTTGCGTGATGCGTGGTCCGTGGTCCGTGGTCCGTAGTCCGTAGTCTTAAGCTGCTGTGCCTCGCCACCGACGACTGATGACTGACCACTGACCACTGAAGGCTGTGGACGTTCTTCGACCGGACTCAGCGCCAGGAAGTCGAGCCTGATCTCCACCTCCACGCGAGGCTTGACCTTCTCGCCCTTTAGCGCCGAAACGCTTTGCTTGAGCAACTGGCAGTAGAGCTCGAAGCCGACCGCTGTGATGTGGCCGCTTTGCTCGGCCCCCAGCAGGTTGCCGGCGCCGCGGATTTCCAAGTCGCGCATGGCGATCTTGAAGCCGCTGCCGAGCGTCGAGTATTGCTTGATCGCGCTGAGGCGCTTGCGTACGTCGGTGAGGAGCCCGCCGTGGCGCGGCAAGAGCAAGTAGGCGTAGGCCTGGTGCTTATAGCGGCCAACGCGCCCGCGCAGTTGATACAGGTCGCTCAGGCCAAAGCGATCCGCGCGATCAATGATGATGGTGTTGGCGTTGGGAATATCCAGCCCGCTCTCGATGATCGTGGTGGACAGCAGCACGTCGGCCTCGCCGTTGACGAACTTCGTCATGACCTCCTCCAGGTCGTCGCTGTGCATCTGGCCGTGGCCGACCACAATGCGAGCGTGGGGCAGGAGCGCGCCGAGCTTCTGGGCCATGGTCTCGATGGTCATCACCCGGTTGTGCAGGAAGAAGACCTGCCCGCCGCGGTTGAGTTCACGCTGGATGGCGTCGCGGATCACGCGCTCGTCGTAAGCGGTCACGATGGTCTCGACGGGCAGGCGGTCGTGCGGGGGCGTTTGGATGGTACTCATGTCGCGCGCGCCGGTGAGCGCCAGGTAGAGCGTGCGCGGAATCGGCGTGGCGCTGAGCGTGAGCACGTCCACCAACTGGCGCAGCATCTTGAACTTCTCCTTGTGCATCACGCCGAAGCGCTGCTCCTCGTCAATGACGACCAGGCCCAGGTCTTTGAAGGCAATGTCCGCCTGCAACAGCCGATGCGTGCCGATCACAATATCCACGGAGCCCGCCGCCAGGTCCTGCACCACGTGTTCCTGGGCGCGGCGGGTGCGGAAACGTGAGAGCAGCTCCAGCCGGATGGGGTAGTCGGCCATCCGCTCGCGAAAGGTGTTGAAGTGTTGCTGGGCAAGCACTGTGGTCGGCACGAGCACCGCGACTTGTTTGCCGTCCATCACCGCCTTGAAGGCGGCGCGAATGCCGACTTCCGTCTTCCCGAAGCCGACGTCGCCGCAGATCAAGCGATCCATCGGCTTGGGGCGCTCCATGTCGGCCTTCGTCTGGACGATGGCGCTCATCTGGTCGGGCGTCTCTTCGAAGATGAATGCGCCCTCGAACTCCCGCTGCCAGGGCGCGTCGGGGGCGAAGGCGTGCCCGGGCTGCGATTCGCGCGCGGCCTGGATGGCAAGCAGGTCGCTGGCGACGTCGCGCACGGCCCGTTCCGCATGCTCCTTGGCCTTGGCCCAGCGCGTCCCGCCAAGCGTGTTGAGGGGGGGCCGTGCCTTGCCCGTGCCGACGTACTTGCCGACCAGGTGCGCTTCGGTCACCGGCACGTAGAGCTTGGGCGGGGGTTGCGCGGGATCGCCCGGCGCGTATTCGACCACGAGGCATTCCTGGCCTGCATTGGCGGTCGCGCCCGTGCCCTCGGTCGGCTTGGTGCCGGCCCCGATAGGCAGGACCTGCAAGCCACGATAGAGCCCAATGCCGTGCTGCAAGTGAACCACGTAATCGCCTTCCTCCAGCTCGGTGAAATCAATGTCGAGGGCGGAGCGTGCGGCCTGCGCGTGCTCGAATTTCAGCCGGCGCGGACGCTGCACCTTGTAACGCCCGAAAATCTCCGCGTCCGTGACGACAACCACCTGGGCTTGGTCGTAAAGGAAGCCGCGGGCGAGCGTGCCCAGGTGAGTGCAAAGACCCGGCTCCAGCGAGGCAGGTTGAGCCGCCTGGTCGGAGTTCGGCCTTCGGACTTCGGCCTTCGGACTTTCAAATCCGTATTCCTGCCAAATCTCGCCAAAGCGCTGCCTCTCGCCGTCATTGTTGCAGAACACATGCACGGCGTAGCCTTGGCGCAGCCAGCGATGGAGCTGGGCAAAGAACTCACGCCTCTGCGCTTCGGCCACCTGGGGCTCGGGCGGGCGCTCCGGCAGCGGGCGATAGGCTTCGATACTCGGAAACGGCAGAGCGATGGCGGATGCGGGGGCATCCTCGCCCGGAGGTCGCTCAGACGCGGACACGGGTTCCGCAGGTTCAGATGGGACGGGAGAGAGGACGGAAGCCGCCTCCCCCAAACCAGCCTCTGTCGCCGGTTCTGCCGTCGGCGTGATTAACGCCGCGTCATCATCCTCCGTGATCTCCAGAAGGGTCATTCCCTTCGCCGCAGCCTCTTCCTGAAGCTCGGCCCAGCCGATGTAGAACGGATCATTCGCGGGAATCTGCTGGCGGTATTCCTCGGCGCGCTCCGCCAGCAGCTCCGGGTCGCAGAGCAGGAGAATTGCCTGAGGCGGCAGGAAGTCCAGTAGTGTGCCAAGGATGTCTGCCGCTACACCAGTGTTCCAACCCTGCTTGAGGATGCCCAGCTCGCCGGCCGGCGGGATCGTGACGGCAGTGATTTCCTCACGGGAAACCTGCGTGAGCGGATCGAAGTAGCGCAGGGATTCCAGCTCATCGCCGAAGAACTCCAAGCGCACCGGCCAGGGGCTGGTGAGCGGATAGACGTCGAGAATGCCCCCGCGCAGAGCCATTTCGCCTTTCTGCGTTACGCGGGCTTCAGGCTCGTAGCCCTGGTCTTCGAGCCACTCGGCAAAATCCCGCGGGTCGGCGCGTTCGCCCCGGGCAAGCACCCGCGTGCGTTCCGCGAGCACACCGCGGGGGAACGTGCGTTGGAGCAGGGCCACCACGCTGGTGACGACCAAGGGAACGTGGAGCGTGGAGCGTGGAGGGTGCGGTGGCGCGACGGATTCCGGCTTGCCGATCCGGGACGGCGCTGCCAGCGCGACGAGCGTTTCCAGCCGCTCGCTGATGACATCCGCGTGCGGCAGCCGGGCGTCATGCGGTAGAATATCCCAGGCGGGATAGAAGAGGGGTTGAGGGTTGAGAGTTGAGGGTTGAGGGACGGGTGAGGTGGGCTTCCGCACTCCGCCTTCCGCATCCGGCCTTGTCGCCTGTGCTTCCAGGGCCATCCACGTCGCCAAATCCTGCTGCGCGCTCTCCTGCGAACGAAGCCCCTCGGTGACCACCACGATGGGGCGGCGCGGGAACAGGTGATGCAACAAGGCCGCCAGAAAGGGCTGTGCGGCGCCGCTGACGCCGGTGCAAGGCAGCACACCCCCCTTCTCCAGGCACCGCGCGAGGGACTGCACGGCGGGAGTCTGCGAAACTCTAGCGAACAACTCGCTTGCCGCCGTGATTGCCAAATCGTGCGCCAAGCATGCGCAAGGTCGCAGGCAGCGCCAGCCAGGTCAAGGCGCGACACTCTCGCATCAACCGCTGAATTGCCCCGGGCGCGGTTGTGTGACACCTTTACGAGCCTCAGGCAACAAGGCCCTACGCAACTCATTACGGTTCAAGCGGTTAATCCCGTCACTTCCAGCGCCGACAGCTTCCTGCGGCTTCGCGTCGCCCGTCTTGCGTGACGCACCATCCGGCGCGGAGCCGTGCGAACAGGGTGTTAATCCGGACAGATAAATACTGGCGGGTTAGGGCATGCCTGCGCGGTTCCTGAAGTCGGGCCTGCGGCCTTTGGTCCGGCAGGTCATTGCCTGGCCAGTGCCTAGACAGTGCCAAGACAGCACTAGGCTTAATAGAAAATGTATTAAGCCTAGTACTGTCTTGGCACTGTCTAGGCACTCTCGGGCCTTCCGGGTGCCCCAACCATTGTGGGCGGCCGTGCCGAACTCGAACCCCACCTTCCCGGCCAGGACCAGAAGGTTTTGGGTCGTTTCCGACGGAGCACAGCGGCCACGGGCAACCGATCGCCAGCCCCGTGCCGGTGTTGGGTCTGGAATGGGCCGAAAAAGACGCTTTCCAAGGAGAGGTGGCTATTTTTGACCACTTGCCCAGAGTGCTGATCCCCGAGCATTGCTAATGGCACCCTCCGGCGAAAGGCTCCGCAGGATGGCTTGGGCGGTAAAGTACTCCAGCCAGAGCCGCTCGCGCGTCGCCGCCGCCCAGGCATTCAATTCCTCGCGATAGACTAGGTCTATGGCACGGATGCAGGCCATGCGCTCGGCCATGTCATCCCGAAGGCTCTGCTCAGCATCCGGCAGGTCGCGCATGGCCGCGACCGACCGCTCGACGAAGCCGCGGTCAACCAGGCCGGGCCGGGCGAAGTCTCCCGCCGGCACGGAGAACGGACCGCCCGGACGCGCGGAAAACAGGCTCATCTGTTTGCAGTTCAAGGCGCCCACGGATAGCTGGCCGCTTGGACCCGCTGATAGTTGGCATCCAGTTCCGGCTGGAGCAGAATCAGCGCGGCCAGCCGACGGGCGGTATGAGTAACTTCCCTTGCTTCTTCGGTCGTGAGCGCGCGGCCCAGCAAGGCGTGTTCGCGGTAGCTCAGCCACTTCTTCAACACCTGGTAGCCGCCGATGATGTAGTCCCAAACGTTCTCCGGCACGTTCCGCCAATAGACCGTCTCGTTCAGATAGATGTCGTGCGTGGATTTGCCCAGCAATTGCACGAGACGGCCAGGCGTGTTGCCTGCATTGAACGTCTCCTCTTCCTCCGTCCGGTAGGCGCGGGTGAGCATCTTCCCTTTGCCGGGCATGGTCACCCCCGCCTGGCCCGCGTGGCCCCAGCCCGCAGTGATACAAAAGTCGGGCGAACCGGTCGCCCGCAATTCGGCGACCTCCCTCAAATCCGGGCGCGGCTTGCCTTGGGTGATACCGGGCACAGGCGTTTCGGTGTCCAGCAACGCCGCCACCTGGCGGCCCAGTTCAGCCGATTCCAGCAGCGACGCCTTCGATGCCGGCAACGGGATGCGCGGCCAGTCCTGCCGGACCCCATCCGCATTCTCGCTCAGGTAAGCGGGCGAGTAACCGATTGCAAGAGCGTGGTGCCAGATAAGCGCGGCGGTGTCCGCGTCGGCGTCAGGGTCCTTGATTCCTAGCGCGGTCAGATAGGCGCGGGTGCCGGCCGAAAGGTTGGCGCTGGGCTTTCCCTTGCGCGCCCGGTAGGCAGGAGCGGCTTCCTCCAGAATGCTTCCGAACTGGCCATTGCCGTCGTCTTTCTTCCTGGGCATGGTCAGTGCACCTTCGGCGAGCCGAATGGGGAAGTGCCGAGCATGGCCGGAAATGCAATCGTAGTCGCAGACCAGCGAAGCCCAGTAAAAGGGCGGTCCCTCAATGTCCTTGTCCGCCGTATCGCGAGTGATGAAGAACGCATTCCCTGGAAAGCGGTGCTTCAGCAGTTGAGGGCTGGGTTCGCTGAAAAGTGGCCGGAGATTCTCAAGGTAGCACCAACGGACATCAAACGGCTTGAACGGGTAGCGGGTAATGCACTTGGGATCATAACTGAACTCCGCCAGAATCTTGGCGCGCGCTTGTGGGCCTACAATCCGGTTTCCCGTCATCATCAGCGACGGGTAGATGGACCTGATTTGGCTGTCGCTGACGTTCGCATCGAAGTAGGCCCGCACTCGATCGGCGAGCTTCTGGGGTTCGGTGGAGATAAGAGCGAGCGCGCGACGTTCGACCGGCCCGTTGAACGGAGAAAGCCCCGCCAAGTCCGTAACCTTGGGCCACCTAAGATAGTCCTCCCCGACCCTCGACGGCTTGAAGGAGAACCGATTGAGAAGGCTTGCCTTGGCGGCTCCGTAACCTTGGCAGAGATTTCCAGCTCTCAGACTCGCCAGGAGGTCGGCCCGTTTACTGGTGCCCCAGAACTCACGGTATAGGACCTTCGGCGTTCTGCCGCGTTCCTTCTTTCGCACCATCAAGCCAATAGCGGTTCCGACGCGAATCCCCTCTCGGTTCGCCTCTGTTGAGAACACAGATGGGTCGGGCTTGCCCTCGGGTGTCAGTTTACCCGTCTCCCTGCTATCGCCATTGAGGCAGTCGAACCAGAGCGTGTCGAATTCCTTCAGGAAACGCTGGCGCATCACCACGAACGAAGGGTCGGCCAAGTAGGAGAAGTTCGAAATGAAGCAGACTATGCCCTGTCCTGTCTTCTCGGCTATCTTCCGTTCGGCAATCCGGAAGAAGCGCACGTAGAGGTCGTCGAGGTTGAATTTCTTGATGCCCCAATCTGAGATGAGTCCTTCCTTGTACGGCTCTACCAGACCCTGTTCTTCCGCCGGGCTAACTCCCGCGTATGCGTTATACGGCGGGTTACCCAGAATGACGAGAATGAGCTTATCCTTCTTCACGACGCCGGCGCCCTTGGCTTCCGCCGCTAGCTCAGGCCACTGTGCCAAGTGCGGGTTCTCGCCCGCAAACTCCCACCCGGTAAGCGAGTTGGTGAGGAAGATGCCGGCGCGCTCGCCTTTGGCATCGTCCAGCCCCACACCCAGGCTTTGCAGCAGGAGGCCCATTTGGAGGTGCGCCACGACGAAGGGCGCGGGCATGAGTTCGAACCCATAGACCCGTTTCATGGCCGCCTCCTTGGCCTCCACAATGGAGAGCACGCCCTCGGACTTCTCATCGCGGATGGTCGTGACGATGCGGCGAATGACCTGCACAAGGTAGGCGGCAGTGCCGCAGCAGAGGTCCAGCACATACACCCGTGGGTCGGCCAGGCCGTCCGGGATGTCCAGTTCCTCGCGCAGCACTGTGTCCACGCGCTCTACCTGGTATTCGACGATCTCGGGCGGCGTGTACCAAACCCCCAACTCCTTGCGCAGCTCAGGATCAAAGGCTTCCAGGAAGGGCTCGTAGAAATACTGGACGGCGTGGGTCTCCAGGAACTTCTCGAAGAAGGCGGGGCGGTCCACGCGGTTGAGGGCGGCAGCGGTCCAGTCGAGCACCTCGACCAAGCCGAGCGGGCCGAGCTGGGTGGGGGTGGCCACTTGCTCGAACAGGCCCTTGATCATCGGCACGTGGAGCGTCCACGCGGCGGCGCGCCAGTCGAAGGCATCGGTGCGTCCCGGGCGCTCTTTATGCCAGAGCACCCAGGCGGAGAAGACGCCGTAGAACAGGGTCTGGACGAGCGTGGAGCGGAAGAAGTGCTCGCCTTTGGCGGCCTCGAACTTCATGCCGAGCGCCTCCTCCAGGGCGGTGCGGACGGCGGCCAGCGCCGGCAAATCTCCCGCGTGCTCGACCCGGGCGCGGGCGTCCCGGGCGTAGGACGCGAGGAAGAAGGCCACGTCGCGGGGGTTGTTGAGCGGGGCGGCGTGAAGCAGGACGCGCTTGAGGTATTCGGAGAACCGTTCGCCCAGGGTATCGGCGGTCTTGCGCGGGTGCGCGGCGGCGGCCCAAAAGGCGGCCACGCTCTCAGCGAGGCGGAAGGATTCGAGGGATTGGGGCGCGCTGCCAGGACCGCGCTTGAGCAGCAAGAAGTCGCGGTAGTTGGTGAGCAAGACCTGGCCGTAGCCGGAGACGTATTCTCTGACCTGCTCGGACGGCGCGATGGCGGAAAGCTCCTCGGCGGCAGATTTGACCTCGATGACGCCGCGCGCCGGGGCCAGGCCGAGGAGCGGGGCCTGCTCATCCGGGTGCTTGAGTTGGTCCGGCGTGAACAAACCGCCGTCCGGAAGGCCCACGCCGCGGTTCTTGAGCTGGATGATGCAGCGGACCTTGGGTTTAAGGCTGTGCCCGACTGCGTTCAGGAGATTGGCGAGGGCCGGATAGCCGGAGGTCTCGGCTGTCGCCGCGCCGCTGTCGTGGATTTCACGCAGCTCGGTCAGATAGGTTTCCAGCGGATTCATGGTCGGGAACGGCCCACGCGGCAGAGGCTACCGAACCAGCGCGGTGGTGTGCAAGTGTGGCGTGCGCGGCGGAAGTTTTCCTGCCGCGTTTGACAATTAGATAGACCGGGTTTATGTGTAAACCGATAATGCCGCTACGCCCGCGCTGATTGGGTAAACTGGACAGCGGCTATGTTGGTCAAATGCGTCAACGTGAGCTGAACCACGGGCGGGGAAGCTCGCCTTGAAAGCGGGGCCTTAGGAAACAGCCCCTGCGTCTGACTTCTTCGGACGCCTCGGAGATTATGGCAATAGCACAACTCGATAGTACCGCGGCGAGTTGGTCATTGTCTCCGTTAAGGTGAGAATGCCGGTGGTCGTGGAGAGCGGGCTGCCGAGGTTGTTCCAGATGCCTTGCAGCAGGTTCGATTTGCATTGCACCTGGTAAACCTGCCCCGTCATGGCGGTCCAGCCGAAGCAGAGGACACCATTGGTCTGGATCACAGGCACGATCACGGGTGGCGGATACACGCACCCGGGGTAAGCACTGAAGTCGCTCAACGCAAAGTTGATCGGCTGGCCCAGGCCCGCAGACAAACCAACCAGGCCGTCAGGCGCGTTAAGGCTCAGATACGTGACGTGGATTCGGCCATCGAAGAACAGCTCGATCTGGAAGCTGTTCGGCTGGTTGGCGGCGCCATAGCTGGGCACCGCCTGGTAAGTGACCGCCACGCGGTCGGGGAGCTGTTTCCAGGAGATGGTGCCGCCGACCGTTGGGTCCAGGTCGCAGTAAAGTGCCGACACTCGCGGCAGCGCGAAATGGCTGGGATAGGAGGGTATGTAGCTGGTGTCTCCGGCGTTCATCGTCAGATAGCCGTTGCTGCCGATAAAGATCACATTGGTTCGGCTGGTATATATGGCCACGCTCTTGCCCCCGGATAGAATGATCTGGGCGTAATCGTCATCGCCCAGGGTTAAGGCGGTGCCGCCGGCAGGGTCGGTGGGGAAGGCCAGGGCCGGACGGCTGCAGACGACATAGAAATTGGCGCTGCCGTCGGGCGTCCAGGTGAAAGTCTTGGAAGCCATGATGTTGGTGATGGCCGCCCCGAGGAACTCAGCGAAGTAGTCCGACGGAGGCAGAACCACGGTGAGCGTTCCGGCCGGGCTATTCGTGGTCCCGAAGGAGTTGCTGACCAGGCAACTGAACTGGCTGCCCGAGTCGGACAATTGCACATCCTTCAGAACGTAGCCGGAGGCCGTTGCGCCGGCAATGGGCGCGTTATTCCGCTGCCAATAATAGCCGAGCGGTGGCGCGCCGATGGCCCCGACACTGAAAGTGGCCGTGCCGCCCACGGGCACCACCTGGTTCGTGGGGGCCGCGGTGATGATGGGCGGCCCATAGGGCGCGATGGCCTGGACGATGGCCGATTCCGCCTGGGTAACGTTGGTCGAGATGGAGTGATAAAAGACGAATGAAGCACTTGCGCCCGGTGCGAGCACCAGCTCCCGGCCAATATCGAGCGTCAGGTCCACCAGCGCCCCGCCTGAATCTCCGCCATTGGTGGAGAAGAACAGGTTCAGGTTGGCGGAACTCTGGATACCGAAATAAGAACTGATGCAGGCGGCCAGCACCGCGCCCGGGTCGGCCGTGCCCAGAATGACGACCGGCGACCCGGGGCTCAAGATGCCCCGCCCCATATATATCGCGGTGCCATTAGTCACGAGGGTATAGCGATGGGCGTACATAGAGTAGTAGCTCAGCCCGTTCGTCAGCCAATCGGGGTCGAAGGTGTCGAAGCATCGCAGGGTGATGCTCGAGGCGGCGTTATTAGTGAAGGTCTGCACGGTCAACAGGAGGTCGGACCCGGGCACCAGGGTGTAGTTGCGCCCGAGCGCTACGTTGGCGCCGCCCGCCGAGTAAAGGCCGGTGTAAAAGGCGGAAGTACCGCTGGCCGAGCGCAGCGCCATCGGCTGGCCGGTCGTGCCCGTGTTGGCTTCGTTGCGGACAAACGTGGCGGCATTGGTGCCGGTTTGCAGGCCCCAATCGGAGATGTAGGTGCCTACGCGATAGACCTCATTGCTCTGGAACAGCACCGAGTGGATGCGCGCGCCGGGGTTATCCAGGGTCACAACCAGGTTGCCGGCGGCAAGGACACTGGTGCCGGGCGTCAGGACGGTCAGGAGGGCATTGGAACTCAACGCACTTCCGAATGCGTTGGTGACCAGGCAACTGAACAGGCTGCCGGAATCGGCGAGCTCGATATTGTTGGTCGTATAAGTGGAGAGCGTCGCTCCCGGGATGGGGGTGCCATTGCGCCGCCAGGCGTAGCTGAGCGGCAAGCTGCCTGTGGCGGCCACATTAAAGGTGGCGCTCGCGCCCAGCGAGACGGTTTGGTTCGTGGGTTGCTGCGTGATCGTCGGCGGCACGGGCAACACGGTCAGCAGCGCCGCCAGGCTGTTGGTGGTTCCGTAGGCATTGCTCACCACGCAACTGAACAGGCTGCCCGAGTCGGCGAGTTGCACGTTGTTGGTGGTGTAGCTGGAGAGCGTCGCTCCCGGGATGGGCGCGCCGTTGCGCTGCCAGGCATAGCTTAGCGCGGGACAGCCCGACGCAATGATGCTGAAGGTGGCCGCGCCGCCTACGGTGACGATTTGATTGGCCGGTTGCTGTGTTATCCCCGGGGGTGTCGCCACCACGGTCAATGCCGCGCTGCTGCTGGTGGTGGTGGCGAGCGCATTGCTGACCACGCAACTGAAGATGCTGCCCGAATCGGCCAACTGCACATTGGCAAGGCAGAAGTAGATCTGCGTGCCGCCGGGGATCGGCGTGCCGTTCCGCTGCCAGAAGTAGCTCAGGGGCGCGACGCCGGAGGCGCTCACGCTGAAGCAGGCGGTGCTGCCGACGCAAACCGTTTGGTTGGTCGGTTGTGTCAGAATCACCGGGGTCAGGCCCGTGGGTGGGCCGTAGTAGATTGCGCCGTTCCAGATGCGCGGGTAAAAGATTCCGCCAGTGAAGGGCGGGTCGCCATTGCCACAGTTGGTGACGAGCTTGAGGTCGGCGTTCTCGTAGGTATTGCTCCCATCCGTATAATACATGGTGGCGCCCCCGCTGTAGTTCGCATAGACGTAGATGCCATAGGTCTGTCCCTGCACGAACTGCACACCGTTGCCGCTAATGTCCACGTGCGTGCGCGCGTTATCGCCGGCAGCCGTGGCCGTGCCGCTGGCCAAATAGATCCAGCCCGCACTGGAACCTTCATAACCGACACTGGTTCCGAGGCGGTAATAGACCGTTATCGTCGTGACCAGCCCCGCCGGCCCGACATTGACATCCAGCGCGTTGATCCCAAGGTTCGCCTTGGGCACAATGTCGAACATGTTGCCCGCATAACTATTATCGCTGGCGAACTCCGTCGTCAGGACGCCCGTCGGACTCGACTGGACGGTCAGAACCGCGCTGTAACTGAGCGCGGTCCCATAAGCGTTGGAGACCAGGCAACTGAACTGGGCGCCAGAGTCGGCCACTTGCACGTTATTGGTGGTGTAGCTGGGGTTGGTCGCGCCGGAGATGAAGGTGCCGTTGCGTTCCCAGAAATAGCTCAGGGGCAGGCTGCCCGTGGCCGCGACATTAAAGGTGGCCGAGCTGCCGACGTAGGTGCTCAGGTTCGTAGGTTGCTGGCTGATGGCGGGCGGCTGCGCCAACACGGTCAGCGTCGCCGTCCGGGTATTCGTGCTGCCATAGGTGTTGGTGACCACGCAACTGAACTGGCTGCCTGAGGCGGACAGCGGCACGTTGTTGGTGGTGAAGGTGGCGCTCGTGGCTCCCGGGATGGGAACCCCGTTCTGGCTCCAAAAATAGCTCATTGGCATGGTGCCGATCGCACCCACTGTAAACGTGGCATTGGCGCCTGAAGGCGCGATCTGATCGGCGGGCTGGGCGGTGAGCAGCGGCGGCTGATTGGCGTAGGTGACGTCGAAGGGATTGCTGAATCCGAAGTGTCCGGCGGAGTCGCTGGCCTTCAAGGTCACATTGGTCGCGATCTGCAGGGCGGTGATCCCTCCACTCCAGAGCCCTTGCACGAACGGCGTGGCGACCGTAGGCGTGATCGGGAAGGACAGCAGCCCAGCGCCGCTCACGATGGTATCAAGGGAATACCCGCTCCAGGACCGCATCGCGACGCCGCCGGGCAGGCCCGTCACGCCGCTGTACGTGATCGTATTCAACAAGGTAACGCCATCCGAGTCATACAGGTCGGCAGTGATGGCCGAGGTCCCCGAGAACTGGACGGCGATCTTGTACCACTTTGACGCTACCCAGGTCTGGCTGACAGCCGCCATCACCGTATAGCTGTTATAGCCGCTGTTCTGCTGGATCATGAACTGGCTCGTGTTCGGCGCGGCGACGGCCGACCAGCAACCGCCGGCGGAGGCGGCGAAGCCCAGGTAGGCTCTTCCCCCCGTGCTGGTCGAAGGCCGGATCCACCAGGACAGCACGTCACCCGCAGCGCCTATCTGGAAATCGGTGCGGTAAGTCCATTCCGGATCGCTCAAGCCGTAAAGCCCATCATGCGCGAAACTCGTCGAGAGTGTCCCGAGCACAGTGCCGGAAATGGCGAGCACCCACGGCCCGTGTGGCCAGACGCCCGATTCGAAGTCCTCAATAGACGTGGACCCGTATCCATTGGTTGTCGCTGACAGGTTCGCTGAACCATTGAAGTTGGTCGCGACCACATTGGCCGGATCGAGGGCGGCGATGGTCACAGGAAAGCTGGGAGGCTGGGGCGAAGCGATCGCTCCCCAGGCGAAATGGTCCACGGTCCCCGGCAGGGCTGTCAGCAGCGCGTTGGAGCTGACGGCCATACCCGCGGCGTTGGTTACGATGACCCGGTAGTAGGCGTCATCGCTCGGGGCCACATTGCTGACGGTGAGCGTGGCCGTGCCCGAACCGTAGATGTGGCCGCCGTCGGCCAGGTTGTTGCTGTTGGCCTGCCACTCGTAGGACAGGGGCTGCCCGCCGTTGGCACCCACGGTGAACGCGACGATGCTGCCGTCCAGCACGGTTTGGTTGGTCGGTTGGCCCGCGATCGTCGGGGGCGCGATGACCGCCAATTGGAATACCCGGCCCTGGCCAACGCCGTCGCTGAGATTGGTGAACCAAACGGTTGCGCTGTAGGTTCCCAGGGCGAAGGTGGTTGTAATGGGATCCAGGCTGACTGTGACCGCGGTTGCCGGGCCGCCCGGACTCAGCGAGCCACCGGTGAAAGAGACATCGAGCCAGAGGGAAGTGTTGCTCAGCGACCAGACTAGAGCGTTTGTCCCGCTGTTCGTCAACGTCAGGCTGGTGGATGTCACCGTGAACGGCCCGCCGACCCCTCCGCTGGAGGAGAAGCCGCTACCGGGACTGATTTGCAGGGTGTCGTTCGGGCCTGCCAGCGCGTCAACCAGGGCCTGGCCGGGCGGCGTTCCCCAGCCGGTCGCCAGGTCGTAGCCGGTAACGGCGGGGAAACGCGTCACACCGCAGGAGGTGTTGGTATTATTGCCGATGGTGATATCGTGAAAGACGCTGCTGTAGCTGGTGCTCTGCCCAACCGTGTAAACGATGGGATTGACGAAGCCGATGGTGGACCTGCCGTTGGCCACCGCTTGCTGATTCACCAATGCGCAGAAACCCGCCCAGAGCGGGGCGGCGGCGCTGGTGCCGCCCACGTTCTGATCCACACTATCGGCCCGCACATACACCTGGTCCGCCGTCAACGCCACATCGGGCGTGTTGCGCATGGTGGTCGAGCCGTGGTTCGCGGTCATGCTCAGCCCCTGCTGCCACGTCGGTATCGGGTATTGGGTGCTGATGCCGCCGCCGCTGCCGGTGCCGCCGCCCCAATTCCAGACCTGTTCGCTCGACCACGCCCCCCGCGGCCCCGTC
>Ga0181532_10003017_pt1 | contig 15357 bp, 18 predicted proteins | sample PEATcosm2014_Bin_33_FD_119768 | JGI IMG/M metagenome (GOLD analysis project Ga0181532, IMG submission 119768) | Peatland microbial communities from MTU Mesocosm Facility, Houghton, MI, USA - PEATcosm2014_Bin11_30_metaG | ecosystem: Environmental > Terrestrial > Soil > Wetlands > Peat | place...
ATAGGGCAATCCATCCTTCGTTTGGGCCCAAAGCGTAGGACAATCGCAGATAGTTTGCGTTGTCTAGATCAAATCCATGCTTACCGGCATCGAGCCAGAATAGCGTCAACCACACAAAAGGATCGGCCGGCATACAGGAGAGCGCCGTCCGGCTCGCATCATATAACGGCCTGTAGGCCGAATCGATAAGTGTTTGGTTGGCTGCTGCCATCGCCTCGTCCAGTATGGCGAGGCGTAGAATAACCGCATTGTGCAACTGGGTTGGATTGCAAAATGACGATTGCGCGACCGCATCAGCGCGTTGCGCTTCGTCTAAAAGCGTTTGCATTTTGAAGGCGTGACCGTGAAGGAGTTCCGACGCAACCCGATTAAGCGGTGCTTGCTGCCAGAAAAACGGGAAAACCAACCCGCCCCAAACGACGGCCCCAAGTCCTAGAAGGCAGACAAAAGTGCGCGCCAAAAATTGGACTGCTGAAATCCGAACACTACGGCCGTTATTCGGTATAGCCATATCGGCGATAGTTCCCATGATAGTAGTAGCTACCACCGCGACCGTCGTACCGTCCCATTGATCTCAGATTGACCTTGTTGAGTACGACTCCGAGCAAATGCTCATAAACGCCTCTGGAGGAATGCAGCGCCTGTTCCACAAAGTCAATTCTGGTTCGTCCCCACTCGACGACGCACACGTAGGCGTCAACTAAGTTTGTCGAAGCACGAACGTCGACAATCGGCATCAATGGCGAAAAATCAACGATGATGTAGTCGTAGCTGTGGCGTAAGCTTTCGAAGAACTTTCGCATCGGTGCCGATGCGAGGATTTCGCTAGAGTGGACCATGCGCGCTTTCACGGCCCCCGGCAGGAATTTCATATTGGTAGCCTGATCTGACCAAATTGCCTTATCGAGCGTCGTTTGTCCTCTGGCCACTTCCAGCAAGCCCAACGTAGCCTTTCGCGAAAATAAGCGCGTCAGCGACGGATTTTTAAGATCGCAGTCAATCAATAATGTCCTACTACCGGTGTGCGCCATCAACGTGGCAAGCGCCGCGGCAATGGTGGATTTGCCCTCATTTGGAATCGCCGACGTAACGCCGATGATCCTGCCTCCCGTCACGGTCGGGCTCAGATCGGTGGCGAGCTTGATTGATCGAATGGCCTCAGCAAACGCCGAAAACGGCGATTCCACCACCGCCGAGTTGACCCCTGGCACAGATGCGATCGTCTGATGACCTGTGTCGGCCGATTTCACGTTTTTCACGATCTGAATTTCGCGCGCTTGGTCGGCACTTTTGACTGGGCGGCCTACGTCGGTAATTTTATCCTCTTGCGAACCTTCTTTCACCAGTGGAACCAAGGCGATACATTCGGTTTGAAGAGCAGTCTCCACCTGATTGGCTGTGCGAAACACCCGATCGCTGAAGTCACGCCATGCTCCCGCGACGAAGCCCAAGACCAAGGCGATCATCGTCGACAGCCCTAGCACCACCATGGTCTTGGGATGGCTCTTGAACAGCGGCCGCGTTGCGGCGGAAATCACCCGAGCTTCGGTGATCGGAAACGACTGCTGTTGCACGGACTCCATGTAACGCTGCAAAAAGTTATCGTACAAAGCCCGGTAGGACTGCGCACTGCTTTCCAGTTCCCGCAGCGCGACCTGGGCTTGGCTGGTGACTTGCGATTGCGCCACTGCCTGGTCGAGCTGGCTTTGCACGCTGGCTTCGTTGTGCTTGGCGATCTCTAAATCGCTTTTGTAGGTCTCGGCGATGCGTTGCAGCTCGTTTCGAATCGAATTCTGCATCTCGCGCATCTGGTTGCGAAGATTAACGACCGCAAGGTGAGTGGCACCGTAGCGCACCGTCCAATCTGCTTCGCGTCTGGACAGCTCGAGATATTGCGAGCGCAGCTTCGTGATGACCTCGCTCTTAAGAGTGTCGGCGACCGTCGCTGTAACGGTTGCCTCCGGCGAGTCGTTCTGGAGAACCGCCTGCACGCGATTGAGCCTCGCGCTCGCCTCCGCGGTGTGCGATCGGGCAAGCACGAGCTCGCTGTTCAGTTCGGCGAGTTGCTGCTCATTTATCGTTCGGCCGCCAGCATCGACCATATCGTTCTTGTTCTTGAATGCGACGACCAAGCGCTCGGCCGTTGAGGCCTGTTCCCGCAACTCGCGAAGCCGGTCCTGCAACCAACTCCCGGCACGCCGGGCCGCTTGGTACTTGGCTTCGAGTTGATCATCGATATAGGCATCTGCAACCGCATTCGCGATCTGGGCGGCACGATCGGGACTCAACGACCGGAAGCCAATCGTGATGATATAAGTCAAACCGACACGCCGCACGCTCAATCGACTCTCAAATGTGCCGACCGCCGCTCGCGACAATGCAAACTCGGAACTGGGTTCGTTGGATGCAAATAATCCCATCACGCTGGACAGCAATGTGCCGATCAGTCCCGCGCCGGGGCTAGTGAATTCGGGATCCTCGGTAAGGTGCAATTGCTTGATGACGGCGAGAGCGATGGTCTCGGACTTCAGCATCTCGACTTGAGTCTCGACGGCGCCGGTATCGAACGGCATATCGTTGAACATCGATTGCTGCTGAAACAGCTGGACCTTTCTATCGATGACCATAGTGGCCGTGGCCGTGTAGCTCGGCGGCGTGGTGAGAAGGTATAAAAAGCCCATTGCGATCGCCATCGCGACCGTAACGGAAAGCACCAGGTATTGGCGCCGAACGAAGGCACGAAGCGATTGAAATGTTTCCGACGGCGACGGAATCGCCTCGGAAATCCTACCAATACTTTGGATGGGCGCAGGATATTCGGGCTGGAGCATATGCGCCTCTACCGATCAAACCCGACGACAATCGGGCCGACTTTGCCGATGGAATTGCGAAGCATCATCGCGAGCGGCGGTTTTCACAATGAATAACATCAAGGGCCATCACTCGTACGTTGCATGCTCACAAGCCTTTAGCTCAAGCTCCTCTCGCCGCAAAGCAGCCGCCCTTTTGCAAAGGCTTAGCGCGCGGAAGCCCACGACCAGAGCCGCTAGCACAGTTGTCTAGAGCAGACGATCTCGGCGCGCTCCGCCAACACAGACCTTGTCGGAACTGGCTTCTGCCTCCAACGCCCTCATCATCCTCTCGCGCCGACGATATGTGGCTCCGCCCCTCAGTACGGGCTTACACTCGTCGATCCCGGGCCGCCCGCACTCAGGGATAGCGTCGGGAAAGTATCCGGCTGGTTTCCAGTGCCTGGGAAACTTTGCGGGTTGCCGGCAAAAAAACCGCCGAGGCCCGAACCCGGAACCGTCCCCGATTCGCCGCCTCCACCTATGCCGGTGGTGCCGGTTGCCGCGGTTAGTTGTATGTCGCCGCCAACGGCGGCCTTGAACGCGACGAGAGCGGAATCATTTTGCGATGTAACAATCGCTCCCTGGATCTCGTTCGCAAAGCTCGGGTCGGTGCGCACCGCCATTACGGCGACTTGGCCGAGCCCGGTGCCGATAGCGGACGCTTGATCCGAATTGGCGCTTGCGAGCAACCCGACCAGCGCCTTTAGCGTCGCCGGGTCGGAGGCCGCGAGATTACGAATCTCCGTGATCATGGCGGGTCCGCCATTAGGATATTGCGTCAGTAGCGCCGCCGGGTTGGCGAGGAACTGCTGCACGGTCTGCGCCGGAAGCGCCTGTTGGGATGAATAAACTGCCGCCATGGCTGGCGACAGCGGCGCCAGCGCGCAGCCGGCGATCGCGGCTCCTAGTATAGCGCACTGAAACGTTCGGAAATTCAGCATGGCAGCACCTCCAGGTCGCTGTGCTAAGTCGTTGAGCTAAGTCCTTGTGCTAATCTCCAGGTTCTCGTGCTATATTGCTACCACAAATAAGTACGGCCTGCCAATGCGGTAGCCTGATCAGTCGTGGCAGTTCAGCCGGCTGAAGCCAGAAAAGACCGATCATCCTTAACCCACCAAACCGCACCGACAGGGCCGCCGCCCTTTGCTGATGCGACGGCCAAGTCGGGCTTTCGCCGGGATAGACCAGAATCCCGCAGGAAATTCAATAACATAAGTACCGCCCGGCGCGATGATCCTATCGCAACGGCATCGGCCGGGAGCCTGGGGAAACGCTTGCCGCGCAGACCAGAGGGCCCTCCGAGAAGGTCTGCAGCGAAGCTCCGTGGGCCATCGTGTTGCCGGCCCACAGATCACGATATCGTGGAGCCAACGCTCTTCGGGACCACGCCACTTCTCGGTAGCATGCTATCAAGGCTCTTTTGGCTCCGGTCACCAGGGAACGACCGCGCCAAGCCGGCGCCGATGAGTGACAGCGCCACAATCGAATAACCGGGAATCTGCAGCGTGAAATCGATCAGCGAGTGCAGCACCGCTAGCGCCGCGACTGCGAGCGCCGCGACCGGAACTATCAGGCCGCGCTGGCGGACAAGCGTACCGCGCACCAATACCGCAAAGATCACAATCCAGACGATAACGATAAGCGCTGCAATGGGCACCCCCATGTCGGCGGCTATTTCCAGCAAGGTGTTGTGAGCCTTGTCCCAGACTCCCCAGACGGAGACGTTCGTGCTTCGATAGGCTGGGAACGCGTAGGCAAAGGTGCCCTGCCCGGTGCCGAACCACGGATGGGCGGCGATCATGCGCAGCGTCGCCCTGTAGGTCTCGAGGCGGCCCTCGTCGGCAAGGCCTTGGGTGTTGAATCGGGCGTTGACACTGCCTCCGATGAGCTGCAGCAAAATGAGCGCTACCGCGCCACTTGCGGCAAGCGCGGTCACGAGCCCGCTCCACCGGGGTAGGTCACGCCGAAAGTAGGCGATGAACGCCACAATCAGCGCCAACAGCGACAGCACCGTGGCGCCGCGCGAGCCGGTCATGAACAACGCGACGAGGCACAGAAGCAGCATTGCCGAGGCAATGATGATCCCTTTCGGTGCCGCAGAAAAAAGCCGCTCGGGAATTGCCTTCCACACGAGCGGCCGAGGCATTTCACGCCGCACCCGCTGCCACAGCAGCAGCGACCACACTATCGCGCAAGAGCCGAAATAGGCGGCCGCCGTATTGCGATTGATGAAGGTGCCGGTAACCGACCCCAGATAGGCCTGTTTATCGCGCCAAAGGATGTGGGTCGGGTCGAAAAAGTAGGCCAAAATGCCGTAGGCCGCGTACGCGCCGCCCGACCAGGCGATCACCTTGATCAGCTGCCGTGCCCGCCCATCATCCGCGCCGACGAGAAAGCCGCAGGCAATTGCCAGCACGCAGACCAGGGGCCGGCCTAGCTCGAACCAGGGTTGATTGCGGGCGATCGAGACTGAAGGTGAAAGCGTCATCCCGCTCGCCTGCTGCGCCTCCTGCCAGATCGAGGCCGAAGTCGCAACCGCTAGCCAGGGATGTTCGGCGAGCTGCTCGTGCAGCACCAGCCCATAGGCGGCTACAACAATCGCCGCCGCGCCGGCGAGCGCCAATCGGCCGGCTCCGAGCCCGCGCATCGGTGCGATGACCAGGCAAACACCGAGCACCATGCACCAAAACGCAACCGCGGTTCCTTCGTACGAGCCAAACGGCAGCGGCGCGATGGCGATAGCCGCGAATAGCAGCCACGATGCGATTCTGACTAACCCGCCTGCCCTGACTCGTTGTTGCGTCATCCCGGCAGCATACGGGAGGGTTCGACCAGATTATGTCAAGGAACTTTGCTGTCGATTCGCCACGTCTCAATGTTTACGCCGGTCGCTGCGACGTTGTTAGGAACGCTGATCATCGCGTTGAGGAACGTCGTGAACTTCTGAATCTCAACCGACTGGGCGTTGGCAGCGAAGATGACGTCCTTGTTGTGCATCTGCACCTTGGTCGCGAGGAAATAACCTGCCGGATCGGCGAAGCTCACCGCATAGACGATCGGCACAGTCGGCCCATCCATCTTCGAGCAGTCGACCCCGAGCCTTTCGGCAAGCTCGCGCGGCTCACGCCGATACAGGAACACCGAACCGGGATCCGCCTGCAGATCGAGTAGCCCGCTCGCGGCCGCGACAGCCTCCGCCAGCGTCATGCGCCAAGCTGAGGACTGGCTGCCTGCCGTGAACTGGAACTGACCCTGCTGGCCGGTCGCTCCGAAGGCCAGGTAGGTCTGCGGCTCCTTATAGAGATAGAGCGTGTCGCCCGGCCAAGCCCAGATGTTGTTGCCCGGCTCGTACACCAGCGAGCCGAACGGAACCGAAGCCCGGTGGCCGTTGCGCTCCAGCACCACCCACAAATCCTGGCCCTGATCTCTCAAGCCACCAGCGCGCGTAATGACGTCGAGAAGATGCTCTCCGGCAGGTTGCGCCGGAATGCGGCCCGTCACGGACGTGATCAAATTGTTCACCTCGCCGACCACGGTAATCAGCGAAGTATTTTGAGTCACCAGAGCCACGACCGCCTGCGGCTCGATCGCTCGGTTCTTGATCCGGTCGACGATCGCCTTCTCCACCTCTGCAGGCGTCTTGCCAGCAGCCGGCACCAGGCCTGCATAGGGAATCGAGATGTAGCCTTTGGTGTCGATTGGCTGGTTCGGCAGCGTGACGAAATTGCCCGGGCGTACACTTGCCTCGGCCGGAATGAACAGACCACCGGCCGCGGCTTCGAAGATGCTGACGGCGACAATGTCGCCAATCCCGAACTTGATCTCGGGCGGTGGACGATGGTCACCAAATATCCCGGTGAGAGTCTGAGGCCCGTATTCTTGCAGGGTTTTGACAACGGTGGGATTGAACTGCACCAATCCGTAGGGCGGTCCGTTCCATGTAATACCTGTCCGGACACCAATCGCGTTGGGCCCATCCGCAGGCAATATCCCGCAACCGGCCGTCACAATCGCTCCGCCAATGACGACCAAAGTAGCGATACGGCTCGTCGCTCCCCACATACCCCTACCCCAACCTTTTGGTCAGCCAAAATTACGCTAGCATGCGTAAATCGCAACGGACAATGTTTGCCAATGCTCAGTCCACGAAAGAGTGCTATTCGTGACCACAATTCTGCGATGTGTTACCAAAATGATACACTTGGATCATGGCTCCTTCGAACAGGTTCCGGCGGGGGATGGAGCTTGCGAATTGGCCTAATTCTCGCAGCGGGAATCGGCCTGTTTGCAGCCGTGGCATTTGCCGATCCCCGGGCCCCACAGCAGCCAACCCCCGGCTGGCGTCTTCTGCGAACCCCCAACCCGCAGGGTGGCCCCGACGCGATATCAATGAGCCATACCGCCGATGCTTTGCGGTCCGACTTTGACTTGGCGGGACTAATGCTGCGATGCAGCGATGATGGAACAGAGGTTCTGATCGTCGTGGTCACGCTCTTCCCGCCTCGTGCTCGTCCCAGCGTAATCATCAAAGCAGACGGCAAGGAATGGAAATTCGATGCCCGTGTCGTGCCTCCTGGCGCAGAACTGTTACTTCCCAGGGAAGCCGAGCACCTCTTGGCAGGGGCCTGGCAATCTGCGCACGAACTAGTGATCAAGGTTTCATCGCAAGACCAATCCTTCGGCGGGCTGATCCCTATTGATGGCCTCGAGTCCGCGCTCGGCACGCTTGCGGCAAATTGCCCGGCCGGCCGATGACCAACCGCAGTGCAGTACTTCGCATCAGTGAAGATTTATCCATCACTCGAATGATTCGTTAGCGCGTTCTTAACGAGTCGCATCGGAGCATGGTCCGGCCAGGAGCTGCCCCGATGTCAATGCTCGCCCTGTTATCGTTTTTGGTCGGCGCTCTGCTAGGGATGAGATTCAAGGTCCTCATCCTCATTCCCGTCGGCCTCGCGATCAATGCTGTTGTCGCGATCGCAATCGCTCGCGGCGCCGCCCTATCCACCATGCTACTTGCAGATGCGCTCGTGTTATGCTGCCTGCAGCTTGGTTATTTCGGCGGCATATTCACACGCTACACGCTCGTCCTGGCGCGGGCAGCATCCATACGCCGGGCTTCGCTGCAGACCGAATCGGCCCGCTAGCAGCAAACCGCTTCTCCTAGAACGTCACTGGGGCAGTTCGGCATCGACCCAGTAACGCGGGTAGGCCCGCTGCCGGCCCAAAAAGTAATACGGCTCGGTCGTGTCAAAACTGCGCGGATCGAAGCGGATGCCATAGGTCGATTCCAATTCCCTATGGTAGACGTATTTTACGTAAAGGCAGCCACAAGGGCCGCACCGGGGCGCGGCGTATTGGTGGCGCGCGGGGGCCGCAAGCGGCAAATCGGCGGCAACAGCAGGTAGGGTCACCGCCGGTACGGCGGCAGCTGCTACCAACCCCACCGCGAGCGCTGACATTATCAGCTTCGACATTGGTCGGTCTCCTTCGATAGCACACCAAACGCCATCTACAGCTCCGACGCGAGACTAGGCCATGCCGTAGCATTTGGCAACGTTGGTTCACGCTGACGGCTTCGATCAACGCAAACCGAGACGCTGCGCGCTCTAACGCAGCTTCACGCAGGTGGCATCGAAGCGGTGTTCTTGCTGCTATAAACTGGGAGCGCTCGCCCGCGTCCTAGCGATCGACACCAGCCGCTTGAGCGAGGCGTCTCTGGGAACGGCTGACGAGGCCGGCGGTCGTCCGACGCAGACATAGGCAAAGCCGTGCCGGCTCATCTCCTCCGGCCGATAGATGTTCCGGAGGTCGACAATCACCGGACATGCCATCAGGTCATACAGGCGTTCGAGGTCAAGCGCGCGGAACTGTTCCCATTCGGTGGCGATGACTAGGGCGTCGGCGCCATCGGCGCAGTCGTAGACGCTTTCGCCATAGGTCACGTCATTGAGCATGGTCTTGGCCTGCTCCATGGCGGCCGGATCAAAGACGCGTACCCGCGCGCCCATGTCCTGCAGCGCCGTGATCAACGCGAGCGAGGGTGCCTCGCGCATATCATCGGTGTTAGGCTTAAAGGATAAACCGAGCACCGCCACCGTCTTGCCGCGCATCGCGCCACCGAATATGGCCGACACCTTGCGGGCCATAGCGCGCTTCCTGGCGTCATTCACCGCGGTGACGGCTTCGAGGACGCGCAAAGGTATCTCATGGTCTTGTGCGGTTTTGATTAGAGCGCGCACATCCTTCGGAAAGCAGGAGCCGCCGAAGCCCGGGCCGGCATGCAGAAATTTGCTGCCGATCCGGTTGTCGAGACCGATGCCGCGCGCGACCTCGCTTACGTCGGCGCCGACCTTCTCGCAAAGATCGGCGATCTCGTTAATGAAGGTGATTTTAGTCGCCAGGAAGGCATTGGCGGCATATTTGATGAGTTCAGCAGTGCGTCGGTCAGTGTGCAGAATGGATGCTTGGTTGAGACTGAGCGGACGATAAATCTCATCAACCACCCTCCTGGCGCGCTCGTCATTCGAACCGACAACAATGCGGTCGGGATGTTTAAAATCGTGGATGGCCGCCCCTTCACGCAGAAACTCCGGATTCGATACCACCACAGCATCGGCGCCCGGCCGAGCCTCGGCTATGATGCGCTGGATCTCGTCTGCAGTGCCGACTGGCACGGTCGATTTGGTGATGACGACGGTAAAGCCATTGAGTGCCGCCGCGATATCGCGCGCTGCTTGGTAAACATAGGACAGGTCCGCATGCCCGTCACCGCGACGCGACGGCGTGCCGACCGCAATAAAGACCGCTTCGGCGTCGCGGATCGACTCGGCCACTTCGGTCGTGAACGCGAGCCTTGCTTCCTCGAGGTTCTTGCGCACGAGATCCGTCAGCCCGGGCTCGTAGATCGGGATCTCGCCACGTCGCAGTGTTTCGATCTTGGCGGTATCCTTATCAACGCAGATCACGTTGTGGCCGAAATCGGCGAGACAAGCGCCAGAAACTAAGCCCACATAGCCGGTGCCGATCATGGCGATACGCATGAGAACGCCCCCAATTATCTTGCGGCTCCTCCGGACAACCGCCGGAGGTTTAACTTTAGCGTGCAAATGATATGCGTTGCGGTCAACACTTTGGCCATCTTATGGTCAACGCGATGAGCCGCTAAGGGCGTCTGGTCGGGCTTTCTTTGTATATTTTGTTCTTGTCATCTGCACCGACCCGGCGGCGGTCGCGTCGTCGCCAGTCTGGCAGAACATTTTACCAAGCGATCAGGGACCATGGCGCTCGGTTGCACTTACCCCGAGACTGCGATTTTCCGATCAACCCGTGAGCCGAAATCCGCAGCAGCCGGATCGAGGCACATTTCGTCCCTGCTTCCGGCGCAGCGTCGTAAACGGTTGGACGTCGGTCATGGGCACAATAGAAAAGCGGCCGGGACCAGAGCAAGCAAATGGGTGCAAAAATGGGGTGGAAGGCTCGCTCAAGACCGCCCTGGCGCGGAACCCTCCGAAGGGTCTCTGCCTCTATTCTGAGCCGCACGCTACGATAGGCACCTGAAGCGACCGGGCTTGCGGCCGGCCCTCGGCAAGCCACGACGGAACTCAGGATGCGGTTGTCAACGAGCTGAGTAACTGACGCACTCTGATCGTGCGCGGCTTAGTTGGACATCATCGCGATTTGCATAGCACTTGGCGCTCTTACAGTCGCCCAAAACTTTGGATTTTGCGGCGACTCGATCCGGACCCACTGATATTGACGGAATGTCATCGCTACCGGGCGGATATTGGCGTTTAGATTATCGAGCACCAAGTCTGTATCCTTCGTACGCACAACAAGAACGAGGTGATGCGCGCCGGACGGGACTACAACCTCAGACAGCAGCAAGGCGCGCGACGGCCAGCCGCGCGCCAAGAGTTCGTGCCGCTTGGTAACTGCGTAGTCTTTGCAGTCACCGACCCGCGGGAAAACCTGCCATTCCTCCGTTACGCTCTCGTCGGGGGCGATGTCTCGATTAACTGCGCGATTGACAACGTTCAGCTCGTTCCAGCGCTCCCATGTTAGCGCGATGTTGCGACGGCGGAAGTCGATCCCGTGAACCTCACAGTCCCCCTGGTAGCGCAAGCAGAACAGCGTGTGCCCGATGGGAGGGAGCGCCGGCCTATCGAAATCGATCCGCTCGAGCTGGTACCTGAGCGCGCGCGGCAGCCCGAAGAAGGCGGCTTCCGCCACGGGGGCCCACAACACGGCTGCGCTCATCGTGAGCAATAGCAAAACTTTCGCAGTTTGACGCATTGCCTTAATCCCTGACCGAATTGTTGGGGAAACGAATACACACGAGAGTTTGCGATTCCCCTCGTGCGACCCGCGCAAATCAATGCAAAATCGCTGTTTGCTCGCAGGGCTCTGTTAACTTAACCCTGGCGGCCAATGTTGGATGCCTACAGAGCCGGCCTGAAGAATCTGAAAGGACGATCAGTGAGGTTTCTGCCAACGACTAGGCACGCTGTGCCCGGCGATCCAGGAGAGACCATGAGCAGACGACCGCGCCAGAACCACGCAGCAGCCTTAACGTCGAGGGGGACGCTTGCCGCCAATTTAGGGTGATCGAACGCTGGCGCAGCTGGTGGAGCAGCTCGACACCTAACCCTGCCAGATCACCTCATGGAAAGCGCAGTTGGACGGCGAACTAAACAATCGTACGAAAGAAATAGGAGCTGATGGTTAAATGACGCATTGAATTTATAATTTTGCCGCGTTAAATTTTATCAATGCGCAGATTATTACGGTTCACGCGCAACTTTAGGGAAATGAAGTTCAAGAGCGGAGTGCCAACGATAACCAAAGTGGCCAAGCAATTGGCCGTTCGGCGCTCTTCGGGTGAATTTCGAGTAGTCCCGCTCGACGACAATCCGGAGATGGTTGTCATCCACCGGGAGAATGCAGAGTTTGCCTTGCCGGCTGACCGATGTGCCCTTGTAAGCAAGGGGCAGGCGTATGCTTTCAGCGTCGCCGGGCAGATTACGGATGCAGCGCTTGTGCGCAGCGATGTCGTCGGTGGGATGATTCATTCAAAATGCCACGGTACGCAATAGCTTTCAGGATATTAACGGTCCGTCAGCGCGAACGCGCAAGACCCTAAATTCGGTTCTACGATGCGCCCGTATTCACCGACCAAGCAACCAAGAGTACCCGAGGGCTTGCGCATCTATGCGATCGGCGACATGCACGGCTGCGCCGAGCTTCTCGACCAGGTCCTATCGCGCATTGATGCCCATCAGGCGTTGCATCCAGCGGTCCGGCCGATAGAAGTTTTTCTCGGCGATTACATCGACCGCGGACCTGCGTCGCGGGAAGTGCTCGATCGCCTGATCGCACGCAGCCGGGCAAGGGAAACGGTCTTCCTGAAAGGAAACCACGAGACCCTTGTCGAGAGTTTCCTAAAGGATCCCGCCATCCTCAGTGACTGGCGCCACTATGGCGGTCTCGAAACGTTGCTGTCCTACGGGCTTGCGCCGTCGGTGAATATGGATCTGGCTGAACAAACAAAGCTTGCCACAGCCTTCAGTGAAGCACTACCCGAAAGCCATCGCCGATTCCTTGGCGGTCTTAGATCATCGTTCACTTGTGGAGATTACTTTTTCGTCCACGCCGGAGTACGACCGGGCATTCCGCTCGCAAAGCAGCGCGAAGAGGACTTGCTGTGGATTCGCACCGATTTTCTTCTCTGTGAAGCCGAGTTCAGTAAATTCGTCGTTCACGGCCACACCCCAGTGCGAGAGCCTGAAGTTCGCGCCAACCGGATCAACATCGACACCGGAGCCTACGCGACCGGACAGTTGACCTGTCTGATGTTGGAGGGTGCCGAAAGGCATTTTATCTGACCGGCTCGAGGCTCTTGCCGGAAACGATGCGTACGCGATTGCTGTCGGAAAACAATATATTTTTATCGACTAACTTAAATCAACCGCAGCGGATGTTTGATTAAAGGCTGCCCACCGTTCGCACCGGGTGCAGGCATGACACGCTATTTCTTCGATTTCACGGCCCAAGGCCAATCGCTCTACGATTACGAGGGAGATGAGTTTCTAAACCCCAAGGGAGCTTGCCAGTATGCGGAAGTGATTGCTCTGGATTTAAAGCACCGTCTGAGTGGCGAATGGGACGGTTGGTCAGTTGAGGTTCGCGATGCCAAAGGCCGAAAATTCTTGTCATTGCCAGTAGCAGTGGCAGAGTTGATGGTGGCCTAGACTTTGCGATCCGGGTCGATACCGGGCAATTGACCTGCCCATTTATAACCTCGCAAGCTAGGCTTTTGTTTCGCGGCACTGGTTGAGCGGATTAACAGCTCGCGCGCGAGTGACGGTCCTTTTACGCGCTATTCATCAAACCAGGAGCATACTCGATTAAGTTTAGGAGATACAGCTATGTTGATTGATGAACGGCGGTCGAACGTCGGACGACGTTTAGGCAAAGATCGGCGGAGCGGCGCTGACACCCGCACCGAAGAAGAAAAGCGGGTGGTCGGTGAAAGGCGGTCAGCAATTGACCGCAGATCGGCTTTGGACCGACGGTCGAGCGCCGCACCGGCCTCTACTCCCAGCGGCGGTCGGCGCGACGGTTAGTTGTCAACGGCTGCCAGTGAAGTGGCCATACGGGAGGTGATAGCTGCACTTTACCACGCCGTCGGCACGACACGGATTTTGGAAGGGAAGAGCAGGTAGTGGGGCTTGGTTGAGCCACGGGATGGCGCCTGTTTGCAAGCGAGCGTGGTGATTGGCACGACTTTCTATGGTCAAGGAACTCGGCTAGGTTTGCTGCTGAGCTGCCCCCGCGAGAAGTGCCGAAACCTCGATCCCGATCCTAACAACAGGACGAGCTCCTCGCGCGTCGGATTCTTACCGAGGCGGGCGTGAAGGACTCGAGGGAGGAAAAGATGAAAATAAACTCGCTTATGGTAGCGCGCTGATCGTGGCCGTGGTGCAACGCCGGGCGCTACCTGAGTTGAAGTTGCGCTTGTGGTCGCTTCGGTTTCGACTTGGATGATGACGATTCTCGTGCTCGTGGTGGTGAGGCAGGTTTGATTGGAGACGACGTAGTCGGCGCGCTATGCCTAAACCCGACGAATATCGCACGATGGCTGACGAATGCCTCCGGTCGGCACGAGAGGCTCAGACCAAAGAGGAACGTCTGCTGTATCTCAATCTCGCTCGAGTTTGGCTGGAGTTCGCATCGCGTCAAGATGCTGAAGCTTCCCCTGCTCGTTTGCCGCCAGCGCCGCGTCTGAAAGGGTCATCCGCTGACTAACAGTCGGGGCAGCGACGCTAACGTATTGAAATTCACGTCACGGATTTCGGAAGGGGAAAGGAGGGCAACACAGTGCGTGTCCTTAACGAGCCGTTGCTGCTTGCCCCACACCAATCCGCACCATTGTAACAAAAGCATAACGGGGCCGGCGCATCTTGCATCAGAGTGCAGGAGTCTGCCATGCAAGATAAACGATGGGTTCAGCGCACGCGCACATTGAAGGGTGCTAAAATCATTTTGAATAATAACTCGTCTGTTTTCGACTGCACCGTCGTCAATTTAACGAACGTGGGTGCGTGCGTAAACGTGCCATCTTCTGTCGGTATCCCAAATTCGTTTGCTCTCTCTTTTGACCGCGTTCGTTCGAGCCGACCATGTCGCGTGATTTGGCGAACCGAAAACAAGCTTGGGGTTTCGTTCGATTGAGCGACCATGCAAATGCGCAATGTCGAGGGCGTAACATTCTTGTCGGTGCCGGTCGATGCTGCCGGTCGGCATCTGTGCCGACGTGACATTCTGGCATGATTGAATTCCAGGTGGTGGGTCAGTTTGAATAAGGCGGCATTAGCGGTCTTGTGAACGCCGCAGGTGGCCATGATACTGTTGGAATGGCTATAATTGCGGAAACACCTGTCTTCCACGTAATACTTACTGATCGCGATGAATGGGCGGTCGAGGTCGAGTGGGGCGACGGCACGCTTGAGCGAATTACTACTTTTAAAGCCCATATCTTGGCTACGATCTGGGTAAGCGCTCAATCCGACGTATGGCTAAAGGTACGGGGTATTTTCAGTGGCTCGCCATCCGAAACACCCTAGGGATTTCTCCCAAGCCGCTAAGCTGGTCGTGGATATTGCCACGGGGCAAGTCGCCCCGCCGGTCGAGGCATATAGGTGAGATGCGAGATTCCGGCACGAAAGTCACCTTCGACCCTCAGCCCCTCCGGGCTGGCCCTGGCGAATGGCACATCGTTGCCACTTATCACCCAAGCGGACAGCAAGAACATATCAGCGGGTTTCGCGATGAAGCGGACGCCAAGGAGTGGCTTACGGGCAAAGGTTGCCAAGCGTGGCTAAAGGCGAGAGGCTATGCGGAATAAAGCCCCCAAAGCGACCGCGTGATTTGACCGGGAGCTGCCGCTGCTATCCAGGAAAGAAAGGGGTGGGGAGCGGCTCGGCGATTGTCGAAGCGGCCCGAA
>Ga0181532_10003027_pt1 | contig 15328 bp, 11 predicted proteins | sample PEATcosm2014_Bin_33_FD_119768 | JGI IMG/M metagenome (GOLD analysis project Ga0181532, IMG submission 119768) | Peatland microbial communities from MTU Mesocosm Facility, Houghton, MI, USA - PEATcosm2014_Bin11_30_metaG | ecosystem: Environmental > Terrestrial > Soil > Wetlands > Peat | place...
ATGTTCTTGCCGGTGGAGTCGAGAATGGTCCATTTCGCCGACAGTTGCGCGTTGCCATTGCCGTCGGTCTCGAAGCGATAGACGTCAATCTGGACCTGCAAATCGACATGCACCGTGTTGTACCACGGGAAGATAATCACCTGCCCGGTCCCGGCTTGTGCGGCGAGGTCGCGCGCCATCACGTTGGTGAAGCCGTTTTGCACCGACTCGCCCCATCGCGCGTCCTTTGAGAGCTCGAGACGATTGGGCGCGGCGCGAGTCACTACTTCCTGGCGATCGAGGTACGGAGGCAGTTTGATCGGCCCAAGTCCGATCGCGAACTCGCCGCCCGCACTGGTCGCGGCGGCAGGCGCCGCTGTCGCACCGCCCGCGGTGGGTGTGAGGAGATAAAACTTCGTGATGTCCGGCTGCGGGGCGAGAATTGTTTTGGCGACAGAGGAGCACCCTGCCAGCGCCATCGCGATCGCGCCTACCGCACAAATTTTCAGAAGCTTTCTGGTCGAGGTCATCGTTAATCCTGGTTGAGGTCGCGCCCGCGAATGATTGCGCTGGGGTTGCGTTGCAGGTAGTCCGTCAGCTCCTTGATCGAGTGCGCGGCAGCGGAGACGTCCTGCAGGGTCTGCAGCACCTGGTAGTTTAACGGAGAGTTCGGCTCGATCGCCATTTGCACGGTGCCAAGCGTCAGCCGGGCCTGCTTCGCCGCGGCGTCGGCGGACAGCGAAGTCTTCTGCAAAGAGTTGGACAGGGGCGGCACCTGGCTGTTCACCGTGCTGAGAGTCTGCTGCGCGCCGGCCAGCGTGTGGTCGAGTTGCTCGCGCGTTTTTTCGGAGTTGGCGATCGCTTCCCTGAGTCCAGGCGAGTTGGTGATTTGCCTGATCGATTCCAGCATCCCGGTCATCTGGGTGAACATGGCGTCGAAGTCCACCTTGCTGAGCTTGTCGAAAATTCGGAGTGCCACCTCCTGGGCTTGTTCGAGGGTGGTTGGAATCGAGGGGCTTTCCTGGAGCGGAGAGCCTTGCGGCGCGATCATTTCAATCTTCGTATTCGGTTCGATGTCCAACGCCACGTACATCATTCCGGTTACGATGCTATCCATGCCCAGTTGCGCACGCATCCCTTCCCGGATCAGGTTGGGAATTGTATGCGGGTCGCTCAAGTCGATGGAGGTGGCGCCGCGGGAAAGAATCTTTTTTTGATCGAGCTCGATGATCACCGGGATGTGGACCTTGGCGCTCAGCTCGCGGGTCTGCTGGTTCATCTCCTGGCCGAGGCTCAATTGAATTTCCTTGACCTCACCTACCTCGACGCCCTTGAACCTGACCGGCGCGCCGACCCTGAGGCCGTTGATGCCGCCGGCGAAGTAGATGACAAAATCGTGGGTATTGCGGAACAGGTTTCCTGATCCGAAGACCACAATCGCCGCCAGGATCAGCCCAACCGCGCTCAAAACGAACATGCCCACCATCGCTGGATTGATTCGCTTACCCATGATTCCTCGCTGATTTTTCCGCGTCTTCTCCTCCGCGAGTGAGGAAAGTCCGCACGCGGTGATCGGTGCTATGCGCCAGCAGGTCCTTGGGGTCGCCGTGAGCGATCATGGTCCTGCTCTCCGCGTCGAGAAAGACGCTGTTATTGCCGATTGCAAAGATGCTGGCCAGCTCGTGAGTCACGACGACGATCGTCGCGCCGAGGTTGTCGCGCAGTTCCAGTATCAAGTCGTCGAGCAGGCGCGAGCTTATCGGATCGAGGCCGGCCGACGGCTCGTCAAAGAAAAGTATTTCCGGGTCCAGCGCGATCGCGCGGGCAAGTCCCGCCCGCTTTTGCATCCCACCGCTGATCTGGCTGGGATAGTAGCCCTCGAAGCCTTTGAGCCCGACCAGCGCCAGCTTCAGCGAAGCAACTTCCAGAATTTCCGCGTCCGACAGATCGGTAAATTCGCCCAGCGGCAATCCCACGTTCTCCGCCAGCGTCATCGAGCTCCATAGCGCGCCGCCCTGGTACAGAACGCCGAAATGCCGCAGCATCTCTTCGCGCTCAAGCGGCTCGCCCTTGGTGAAATTGAAATCGCCGTACAAAACCTCGCCCTTGGCCGGCTCGATCAGCCCGAGCATGTGGCGAAGCAGGGTGCTTTTCCCGCTGCCGCTGCCGCCCATTATTATGAAGATGTCGCCGTGATTCACGGTGAAGTTCACATCTTTCATCAAGACGAAGGTTCCGTACGCCATCGTGAGATTATTGACCGTGATTGGCGGGGGACCATCCTTGGGGAACTTCGGCACCGAGACGTGTTTGCCGTCCGAGGACCTGATTGTTGAGTGCGTGGTGGCCATCTCAGTGCGCCGGGCTGTCCAGCTTGATTCTCATTTGAGTCTGACGCCTAAATCCCCAGCACGTTGAAGACGAACGCGAATATTCCGCACGCGACGATTACATAGACGATTCCCGTAACCACCGCCTGGGTCGCCGCGTCACCGACCGCCGACGAGCTGTTGCCGCACTGGAACCCGCGCAGGCATCCGGCGACCGCGATGATTATGCCGTAAACGGCGGCCTTGAACAGGCCACCGAAGAACATGGTGAGCGTAACCGCGTGCTTGGTCTCGATGAGGTAGCTGCGCAAAGAGGTATGGAGCATCGTCACGCTGACGAACGCTCCGCCCGCCACTCCCATGCAATCGGCGAACACGCACAGCAGCGGGATCATCAGGAACAGGGCCGTCACGCGCGGCAACACCAGGAATTCGAGCGGCGAGATTCCCATGGTGGTCAGCGCGTCGATTTCCTGCGTCACTTTCATCGAGCCAAGCTGCGCGGCAAACGCGGCTCCGGTGCGGCCCGCCATGATGATCGCCGCCATCATCGCGCCCATGTCGCGGCTCATCGCAATTCCAACCAGGTCGGCGACGAAGATTGTGGCGCCGAACTGTTGCAACTGTACCGCGCCCTCGAACGCGAGAATCACCCCGACCAGGAATGTGACCAGCGTGACGATCCCGAACGCGTTGGCGCCGCAATCCTGGATCACGATCATCAGGTCAACTCTTCGAAAACGCGCCTTGCCGACGGCCAGCCTGGCGAACGCGATGGTTACTTCGCCAAAGAAGGCCAGAAATTCATCCAGCGACCGCGCAGCCGAAATCGCTTCCCGGCCAAGCTGCTCGATGAACGAGCTGTGCGCGGCCTCGTGGCGAGCGCCGGCTTTTTCCGGCACCGCTTCGGCCAGTTGCATCAAGCCCCGCACGCCCTCGGGAAGTGGGCTCCAATCCGCGGGCAACTTGCGCGTATGGCAGATCTCGCTGACGCCCAACAGGAACGTGAGCAGGCCGCTGTCCCAGTCGCCAAGCCCGGCAGCATCGAAGGTCAGCCGGGCGGGCTTCGGCGCGGTGTCGAGTTGTTTCAGTACAAGGTCTGGCCCGGGCAGGCCGTGACGAAGATGCCAATCGCCGGAGAGCCGGACGACCAGCGTAGAGTTATCGGAACGCGCAAACGAAAGTTGGCCCGACGGTTGCGATTGTTTGATCGCCTGCATTCGTGCGGCACAATAGAGCACGGCGACGAACAGTAGCGCAATTCTTGGGCGGTCGATCGCTCAAGAAGTTCTTTGGCAAGCCAAGGGCGGGCGCGTTGGGTATGATATCTTCTAGTTCGAGTCCGATCGTTGCGAACCGATCCAATCGTAGCGAGCAGAATAGATGAAAAAATGAAGGCGATGGTGGTCGAAAAACCCGCGCCGATCGAATCGGATCCGCTTCGCGCTATCGACGCGCCCGTGCCCGAACCGGGGCCAGGCGAAATTCTGGTCCGGGTACGCACTTGCGGCGTATGCCGGACCGATCTTCACGTCGCCGAAGGCGACCTGCCACCGCGCCACGCGCGAATTATCCCGGGTCATGAAGTGGTGGGCGTCGTGGACCGGCGCGGCGCCGGCGCCGCACGTTTCAAGCAGGGCGATCGAGTCGGGATCGCATGGCTTCGCGAGACCTGCGGCGTATGTATCTATTGTCGTCGCGGGCGCGAAAATCTCTGCCCGAACGCGCGCTTCACCGGCTACGACCACGACGGCGGGTACTGCGAATGGGCCGTCGTGCGGGAGGATTTCGCTTATGCGCTTCCCGACTGCCTCGGCGATGAAGAAACGGCGCCGCTGTTGTGCGCCGGAATAATCGGGTTCCGCGCAATCAAGCGCGCCGAGGTCAAGCCGGGTGCGACGGTCGGACTGTACGGCTTCGGCGGCTCGGCTCATCTTGCGCTTCAGGTGATCCGCCACTGGGGATGCCGCGTGTTTGTGATGAGCCGGGGCGGACCGCATCGCGACCTGGCGAAAGATCTTGGCGCCGAATGGATCGGCAACGCGGAAGATCCGCCGCCGGCGCGGCTGGATGCGGCAATTCTGTTTGCTCCGGCGGGAAATCTCGTGCGGCCGGCTCTGGAAGCGCTCGATCGCGGAGGAATCCTGGCGGTCGCGGGAATTTATCTAAGCCCAATTCCGGCGCTGGATTACGAAAGACAGCTCTTCTACGAAAAGGAACTTCGCAGCGTGACGGCTAACACGCGCGCCGACGGCGAAGAGTTCCTGAAGCTTGCGGGCGAGATACCGATTCGCACCAGCACCGTGGCCTTCGGGCTGGGCGAGGCGAATATGGCGCTCAAGATGCTCAAGCACGACGAGATCAAAGGGGCCGGCGTGCTGCGAATTTCGTGAGCAGGGGTGACCCCTGCACCCAGTGTTAAGGCCGCCCGCCGTTGGCGGGCGCGGGCTGCGCGGCCTTGGATTTGTCTGCAACGGATTTCTTGTTGTTTGAGAGACCCGAGCCTCGCATGCCCGGCACGACCTCAGCCACAAACGATTCAAGACCATCGTTGTAGGTCCACCAGACAGAGTCGCCACCCATACCCAGACCTACGCTAACCACAAGGCCCGGGTTAACCGTCCCGTTGGGCCCATAATTGCTCATTATGAAATTGATCAAATCCTGCAACGCCTGCGCGGGATTGCCCTCATCCTGGCCCCCAGGCGCGAGTAATCCGTCATAGTATGCGCCCGCTGCGCTTTCCATTTTGCGCTCTACCTGCCACTGGGCTGGCGTGATGCGCGGCCCGGCAGCCACGATTTGCCAATCATTGTTCTTCGATTGTCTGCATCCGGGAGGACCCGAATAGCTGGCCCGCACCGCAAGATAAATTGGCCCCGCTGATGCGGGATCGGGATTGAAAGTAACTTGCGTGGTGTACTGACCGTCGTTCGCATGTGCGTCGCCATGCGTGCCGTCGTCGTACATCGGTCCCAGGTTCGCGATCTGGTTCCCAGCGGCATCGACCTGGAACAGCGTCACGCTGCCACTGATCAGGCTGGGGTCAAAGGGCACCTGCGTGGTGACCGTGGCGACGGTGTCTTCATTCGCCAAGAACGTCCTGGGGTTGGCCCTTGGTGGACTTGGCCCCCACGACTCTCCCACCGGGCAGTCGGTGGTGGGGCCCGCGAGATTCACCGTATCCGATCCTGCGGCCGTGTTGTCTGCCATCGTCAGCGTCCCGTTGATCGTGCCGGTGGATTGCGGCGCGGAATCGACGGCGATTGCGATTGTCGCGATGACCGCCGCCGCTAGCGAAACTGTTTTCTGCAAGTTTACCTTCACTTAAAGCCTGCGTTTCATTAGACTTCGTTGACGTGGCGACGCGATGCTTGCTACGCTTCAATTTAGGAGATCTAACGTATATATCAAGCGCCAGAGGCTTCGATGGCATTAATTAAAAGCGGGCTCGAGTCGACCAAGGGCGAGGAGATCCTGCTCGGCGATACCGCGGTCCTGACCCGGCTGGACAAGGCGATTGGTTGGGCGCGAAAATTTTCGATCTTTCCGTATCCGTTCGCGACCGCCTGCTGCGCGATGGAGTATATGTCGCTGTCGATGACCCCCTACGACATCGACCGCTTCGGCGCGCTGCTGCCGCGGTTCACTCCGCGCCAGGCGGATCTGCTGATGGTGGTCGGCACCGTGACGGTTCGCCAGGGACCGATTTTGCGCCGCGTTTACGATCAGATGGCGGAGCCCAAGTGGGTGATGGCGTTTGGCGCGTGCGCCTCGACCGGCGGCTTCTACGACAACTACGCGACCGTGCCCGGCATCGACAGAATTGTCCCGGTTGATGTGTATGTTCCCGGATGTCCACCGCGGCCCGAAGGCGTGCTCGACGCACTGATGGCGCTGCAGCGGAAAATCCAGGGCCAGAAGCAGAAACTGATGGCGCTCAGCGACAAGCATCAAACCTCCTGACCGGACGACGGACGCACCCGGATTCACATGGAACGGATACTGACTCGCTGGCTGGATATCCCTGACCTTCGCAAGCTCGACGTGTACGCCGGCAACGGCGGATACAAGGCGCTGCGCAAGGCGCTGTTCGAGATGAAGCCCGAGGAGATTATCAACGAGGTCAAGAACTCGAATCTGCGCGGGCGCGGCGGCGCGGCGTTTCCAACCGGCGTGAAGTGGAGCTTCATTCCGAAGGAATCCAAGAAGCCGGTCTATCTGTGCTGCAATGCCGACGAGAGCGAGCCCGGCACGTTCGCCAATCGCTACGAGATCGAGTTCGATCCGCACTGCATCCTCGAGGGCATCGCGATCGCGTGCCGCGCGGTCGGCGCGCATACCGCATACACTTACCTGCGCGGCGAGTTTACTATGCAGAAGAGAATTTTCGACGCCGCAATCGCCGAGGCCTACGCCAACAACTACCTGGGCAAGAATATCCTCGGCTCCGGCTTCGACCTCGACGTCTTCACGCATCGCGGCGCCGGCGCATACATCTGTGGCGAGGAAACCGGCCTGCTCGAATCGCTCGAAGGCAAGCGCGCGTATCCGCGCAACCGCCCGCCGTTCCCCGCCATCCAGGGCGCGTTCGGATGCCCGACCGTGGTCAACAATATCGAGACGCTGTCGAACGTCCCGCACATCATCAATCGCGGCGCCGATTGGTACAAATCGATCGGTCCCGAAAAAAGTCCCGGTCCCAAACTCTTCTGCCTCTCCGGCCACATCAACAAACCGGGATTGTACGAATTGCCGATGGGCTTTCCGCTCAAGGATCTGATCTACGAGGTCGGTGGTGGAATCCTCGATGGCAAGGCGCTCAAGGGCGTCATCCCCGGCGGCTCGTCGTTCCCGATCTTCACGGCGGAAGAGGCGGTCAAAGTCAACATGGATTTCGAGTCCGTCCGCGCCGCCGGTTCGCTGATGGGAACCGCGGGCGTGATGGTGATGAACGAAGACACCTGCATGGTCGATGCGCTCAAAACCATCGCGCATTTCTACCATCACGAGTCATGCGGACAGTGCACGCCGTGCCGCGAAGGATGCGGCTGGATCGAAAAATTGCTCATCGAGCTGGAAGCGGGGCGCGGCAAGATGGAAGACCTCAAGGTGCTCATCGATGCCGCCTCCAACATGGAAGGCAACACCATTTGCGTGCTCGCCGACAGCCTCTCGATGCCGGTGAAGAGCTTCATCCCCAAGTATCGCGACGAATTCGAGGCGCACATCAAGCTCGGGCGATGCCCGTTCAAGGACGGCTCCGCGAGACAGGCTGCCTGATCGCGGGCGCAAGCGAAAAGAGCAACACTGAAGAAACCAGATGCCCAAGCTCACCATTGACGGCAAAGAAGTTGACGCTGGCGCGAACCTGAATCTCGTCCAGGCGGCCGAACTCGTCGGCATCGAGATCCCCCACTATTGCTACCATCCCGGCTTGACGATCGTCGGCAACTGCCGGATGTGCCTGGTCGAAATCGAAAAGGCGCCCAAGCTCCAAATCGCCTGCAACACCCGCGTCGCCGAGGGGATGGTCGTCCATACCAAAAGCGAGAAGGCCAAGACCGCGCAAAAGGCGGTGCTCGAATTCCTGCTGATCAACCATCCGATCGATTGTCCGGTCTGCGATCAGGCCGGCGAGTGCAAGCTGCAAGACTACTACATGGATTACGATCAGCAGCCGTCGCGCTTTCCGTTGCCAAGGAAAAATCACAAGGGCAAAGCGATCGACATCGGCTCGGGCGTGATGCTCGACCAGGAGCGATGCATCCTGTGTGCGCGATGCACGCGATTCTTCGACGAAGTGACGAAGACCTCCGAGCTGGCGATTTTCGAGCGCGGCGACCATAACCGCATCGACATCAATCCCGGCCAGCCGGTCAACAACAAGTACGCCGGCAACGTCGTGGACATCTGCCCGGTCGGCGCGCTCACCGAAAAAGAATTCCGCTTCCGGATGCGCGTCTGGTACCTGCATCGCACCGCGTCGGTATGCGGCGGATGCGAGCGTGGATGCGCGATCGATATCCACCACCATCGCGGACGCATCTACCGCTTCAAGCCGCGCTTCAACCCCGGCGTCAACAGCTACTGGATGTGCGACGAGGGCCGTCACAGTTTCCCCGAGCTGCAAAACGAGACGCGCCTCACGTCGCCGCTGGTGCAGGCGAAGGACCAGCTGGTGACCGAGCCCTGGGGCGAAGGTATCCGGCGCGCAGCGTCGATCATCGCGGATTACAAGCGCCAGTACGGTCCCAATTCGATTGCGGCGGTCGTCGATGCGCAGTCCACCAACGAAGAAGCGTTCGCGCTGAAACAGTTGATGAAAACCGCGATCGGATCGGATCGAATAGCGACGCTCAATTGGTCGCCGTCCGGCGCCAGCAGCGATGACGACTTGCTGATCCGCGCGAACAAAAATCCCAACGCGCGCGGACTCGCGGCGCTGGCGCTCCCGGCCGACGGGCTCGACGGACTCGCAGCCGCAGTCGCGTCGGGCGAACTGAAGATGCTGATCGCAATGCGCGCCGACCTGGTTCGCGCATTCGGCGAAGAGGAGTTCGTCAGGCGCTTCAGCGCGCTCGACTACATGCTGGTGCTATCTACAGACGCCAACGAGACCTGCCAGATGGCCAACCAGGTCTGGCCGATTGCGGCGTATCCCGAAATCGACGGCAGCTTTACGAACTTCAAAGGCCGTGTGCAGCGAATCAACGCGGCGTTTCCACCGCCCGGAGCCGCAATCACCGCCATCGAGGTAATCGCGAGGCTCGGTCATGCACTCGACGGCGTCGATCGTCCGAACTCGGCGGACGCGGTGTTTGCGTCGATGGCTGCCGCGGAGCCCGCGTTCAAGGGCCTCAGCCTCGCGACACTGGGCGAGCACGGCGCCGACGTGGCAAGCTGAATTCCCTGAGCCCTGGCAGTTGAAGCGCAAGCTCGCCGCCAATGACGCGGCTGCGCTAATCCGTGGACGGCTGGTACACTATCTCGACCCGATCCATGTAGTTGAGCAACTGGCGCGCTAGCGCGGCCACTGCGCCATCGTCGCGCATCGCGGCGGCTTGCTCGAGCGAGCGGCCCATCTCCGTCATCGATTCGAATCCGTAGCTGGTGCCTTCGCCCTTGATCCGATGCGCGATGCGGCCGATCTCCGCGTAGTCGCGGCGCGCATTCGCGTCGACAATCGTTACGACATCGGCGCGCTTGTGCGTCAGGAACCCCGGGATCAGCTCGCTAAGGTCCTCGTCCACTTCGACTATTACTCGGTCTGGCATGTTGCCTCCTTGAGGTTGCGGTTGATAAGGCGCGCGGGCTCGTCATCCAACGGGTTGGCTTCGATCGCGCCGCGAATGGCGTCGAGCAGCGTTGATTTTTTGACTGGCTTGGTCACGTGCGCGTCGCACCCCGCGGCCTTGGTGCGATGTGCCGCTTCTTCCAGCGCGGACGCCGTCAGGGCCACGATTGGAGTGCGGCGGCGATGGTTTGTCCGTTCCCAGCCGCGAATCCTGCTGGTCGCCTGGTAGCCGTCAACGATCGGCATCCGGATATCCATCAGCACCAGATCGAACTTCCCGGCGATGAATTTATCGATTGCCTGCTGGCCATCTTCGGCTTCTTCGAGGCGATAGGGCGTTTTTTTCAGATACGCCCGGATCAACGCGCGGTTATCCTGTGAATCGTCGGCGAGAAGAATTTGCAGCGGCCGATCGAGTATTGCCGAAGCCGTTGAAATCGGCGCGATTGCCGGCGACGCGAACCTGTCGCCGCGCGGTTCGACGCACACTCCGTCGCACGCTCGCGCGACCGCTGCGAACAACTCAGCGCGCCGCACCGGTTTGACAATATAGTGGTCAACCCCGATCGCACGCAGCCGCCCAACCTTGCTGGTCAAGTCATTGGTGCTGAGCATCATCACGATCCGCGGCCGCCCGGGGCCGCCACTCATGAGATTTTTTGCGAGGTCGAATCCGCCCGGCGCAGGCATCGTGCTGTCGAGGAGTATGATCTGGAAGCACGAGTTTCGCGAGTCGTCGCTACGAAGTACGGCCAGCGCCTCTGTTCCCGACACAGCCTGAGTCACAGTCGCCCCTTGCGCTGTGAGCAGTTCCGAGAGAATCGACCGGCTATCGGAGTTGTCATCGACCAGCAGAATTCTCACGTCGCCGAACGTCAGATTCCGCGGCTTCGCCGGCGCCGTCCTGGCGCTTGCCGCCCCAAATTGTGCAGTGAATGAAAATGCGCTCCCAACTCCAGGCTCGCTGGTTACCGCGACCTTGCCGTGCATCAGCTCAACCAGCCGCGCGACGATTGCCAGTCCGAGCCCGCTGCCGCCGTATTTGCGCGAGGTCGAAGAGTCGGCCTGGGTGAATGCGTTGAACAGCAGGTGGAGCTTGTCGGCTGCAATTCCGATTCCGGTATCGGTCACCGTGAACTTGAGCCCGGCCGCGGTTGTGGAGTTTCGGTCGGGCTCGACCAACACCAGCACCTGTCCGTGCTGCGTGAATTTGATCGCGTTGCCGACCAGGTTGATGAGGATCTGCCCGAGTCTGAATGGATCGCCGAGCGCGAGCTCGGGGACTGCCGGCGCAAAGCGCGCCATCAGCTCGAGGCCTCTTTCATGCGCGCGGATCGCCAGCGTCTCGAGTACCTTCTCGGTCACGTCTTTGGGATCGAATTCGACCGCCTCGAGGCTGAGGCGCCCGCTCTCGACCTTGGCGAGGTCAAGGATGCTGTCGATCAGTTGGAGCAGCACCTGGCTGTTGGTGATGACAGTGCTCAAATATCTTCGCTGCTCATCGTCGAGTTTCGTTTCCATCAGCAGATCGGCCATCCCGAGGATCGAGTTCATCGGCGTGCGAATCTCGTGCGACATGCTCGACAGGAACTCCGACTTGGCCCGCGACGCGGTCAGCGCTGCCTCGCGCGCGCCGACCAGTTCACGTTGGGTCATCTTGAGGTCGGATATTTCGCGCGAAATAGTCAGGCAGCAGAGCTGTCCATACAGCTCCAGGTTCACCGCTGAAATTAGCACCGGCCGCTCCGAGCCGTCCTTGCAACGGAAGGCTACCTCAAGGTTCCGGACTTCGTTGGTGCTGGAAAGAGTATTGGCGAAGGCAATCATTTCGTCCGGATGGATCCACATATTGAGCTCGGTGAAATGATGGCCGATGGTCTCTTCGCGCGAAAACCCGGTCGTCCGGGTGAATTGCTGGTTGACATCGATGTACTTTCCGTCGACTCCGTTGAGCGTCATGCTGTCCAGGTTCGCGTCGAAAAGTTTGCGGAAGGTCTCCTCGCTGGCGCTCAGCGCGTTTACCTGCCGTGACAATTCCTCGCGCGCAGCCAGCAGGTCGCGCTCGACGCGCTTGATCTCCGTGATGTCGCGAATCATCGAAATCACACACGACTCGCCATTGACTTCGACCACCGAAGCCGAGATCAGATTCGTCTCGACGCTGCCGTCTTTGCGGCGCTGGGTGATTTCCATGTTCTTGACGCGCCCGGTTTGTCGAATGCTCTCGAGGAAGCGGTTTATCTCGTCTTCATGCGGCCACAGCCCAAGCGCGAGCAGGTTGTTCCCCATCACGTCGCCGCGCGTGTAACCCGCGACCCGGTACTCGTCGTTGACGGCAATGAAACGTCCGTCGGAAAGACGGTTGACCGCGATGTTGTCCGGTGACGCTTCGAATACCTTGCGCAGCATCGACTCGCTGGCCTGCAGCCGGACGTGACCGCGTTCCCGCGCACCTGCGGCTTGCGCGCGCAGCTCCATCTCGCGCCTGAGCAAGCGATGGTTCTCGGCCAGCGCCGCCAGCTGCTCGGCCAGTTTCCGGCGATAGCGGGTGCCATGGACCGCGCTCAATTGCGACAGCAGGGCCGCGCTCACCAGCACCATCCAGGCGATCGCGAGGCGCGAATCCGGACCCGTCGCGTGCATCGAGTACCCCAGCAGCGCCAGCGCCCCGCTGACATTGAAGGCTGCCTGCCAACGCGGGCTCCATGGAATCAACGCGCCTGAGCCGAGAAAAGACAGCAGAATAGTCGCGACCAGTACGTCGCCGTCGCTATTGATCGCTGCAATCCACGCCGTGATCGCCAGAATCGACGCACCGATTGCCAGTGCTATCGCGCGCCAGTTCCGCATCGCACGCGGCGACAGGGTTGCCATGAGCGCAACGACGCCTAGCGTCATGCTGGTGATATGAAGCGGCAGAGTTCGCGCGAAGGTCTGCGGATATTCCCCGCCGTCAAGCACCGTGTATCCAATCTGAAATGCTATGATCGCAAGTGAGGCCGTGCGCAGTACCGACGACACCCACTCGGAATTGTCGCCGTCGCCCATCACGAGCGTCACCGCCTGGTCAGGATCGCCCGCGGGCTCCAGTGCAATGCCATCAGTTATGGCGGGAAATGCGTCACGCGTGGCCGACGCAGCCGTACCGTTGGCTAAGTGGCGCCGTACGACCTTCCCCAAGCCGTCGGCGAACGGATCTATCTGATGGTCCACACCTCAATAGCAAGTCCAATGCCCCCGCGGAGCGCGGCAATGAGTCGCTAACGCAGGCTGAGCTTGGCTTCGGTCGTCGAATTTCTCCGCAGTCGCGGCAGGTGTCCCAAAATGCGTTGCTCGCGACCCATTCGCCATCAGCCGACGGAAAGCTCACGGAAAATAGCTGTCGGCAAGCTTGCCGCCGATGGGCGCCTCGACGGGCAACGAGGCTCGCGCGAAAAGCGCCGCGGTCCTATCGCTATAGAGCAAATGCCACCGTCCGTCCTTCCTGACGACGTCGTAGGCCCTGGTATGCGGGCCGATAAGCACGAAGTCGTGGGGATAGGTGTCGAGCACATTTTGCGCGCCCTCCAGTCCGTAGAAAAAGATAGCATATTGACGGATCAGCCTGTCCGGATAGACCAGCTCGCAGCGTCCGTCGATAAAGACCCGGCTGTCATTGCCCACGTGCCAGATCAGATACTCGCCCCATTCGTACTGGTTAAGGATATTGCCGTGAAGGCCATTGCGTTCTATGAATGCTACCGCGCCGGCCGGCTCGGGCTTCCAGGTTTTGAGCCGATTGGAAAAAGTTCCACCCACTAGCGCGATTAGAAACGCCGAAATTGCCAGGAGCGCCGGCGTGGGCTCGGTGCTGGCCGTCGGCTGCGGCGGGTCGCTCTCCAATGCCAAAGTGGCATGGCGCGCCAGCGGAGTTGCGAGCGCAATCACCGCCAGCGCGATGTTGCGCGCGGCATAGAAGGCGCCCCCGATGAAGATCGTCGCGATCGCGATTAAGGCCGCGTCCCCGAGCCAGGGAGCCATCGCAACTGCCGCGATGAAACCGGCAAACAGCAGGATCGGGGCAACATCCTTGAGCAGCTCCGGCTTGGATTCCCGCCACATGGATAGCAGCGTGCTCGGCAACGGCACCCAGTCATTGACTATCTGCCGAATGAGCGGATCGGAAACTGAATGCGCCACTCCTGTCCACAGGCCCACTCCGAACGGATTGAGAAGCGTGGCGCCCGCGCATCCAAGCGTGACCAATCCCAGCCGGCGCGCCGAGGTCTTGCGGCCTGCGTCTCCAAGGCCCTGGATGAACAAAACCGCAACCGCAATGATCATCGCGCCAAGTCCTATCGTGTAGCCGCCGTGAAGATTGGCCCACAGCGCGAACATCGGAATCAACGGCCACAGTATTGCTCCGCCCCGATAAACTTCGATCGCGACTACCGTCATCACCACGCTCAGCATCATGAAGGTGAAGAGCTGAGGCCGAAACTGCATCTGAGTCGCCAGCGCAACGGCGATAAGTATCAGCGTCATCCTCTGAATCCGGCTCGACGCGCGGGTGGCGGAAATTCCGATCGCCAATGCCAGTATCGTGATGCTCGCGCAGACGAGCTTGAGGAGCTTGAGGCCGAATACGCCGAGATGTGCGTAACTGACGGCCAGCGCCACCTGCGCCAGCCATTCGTGATTGTGCCACGGCATTCCCGCCGCGCTGTAGGAGTAGGTATCGAACCGTGGAATATGACCGGTGCGGAGGATCGCCTGACCGGTCAGAATGTGCATCCACAGGTCTGGATCGGCGAAGTTGTCAGCCGTCGCGAGTGCAATCGAAAGCACCACCGTCCATCGCGACGCCGAAAGTAGTGAGTAGCTCTGGATCTTCAACGACGGCTGCGAGTGAATCATCGTCGGCGCATTTGCGCAATACCGACAGGCTCGCGGCGCGCTTCCACCGCCCCGATCGCGCCGGTAATCTAGTCGTCGTCAGGTTCTAATTGAAAACATGAAAGCTCTCGTAATCGGCGGCGGCATAATCGGAAGTTCGGTGGCGTGGCGGCTCGCCTGCGACGGCGTCCAGGTCTCCGTCTTCGAGCGCGGCCGTCTCGGCCTTGAAGCTTCGTGGGCGGCGGCTGGACTCATCAGCCCGCAAGCCGAAGCGCACGAACCCGGCGTGTTCTTCGATCTCGCTCTGGCCGGCAAGAAATGCTTCGACGCGATCGTCGAACGGCTCACCGCCGAGAGCGGCGTCGATCCCGAGTACGACCGTCACGGGGTGCTCTACGTCGCCTTCGACGAGGCGGCGCGTGCGGAACTGCAATCGCGGGCGCGATGGCAACGCGCGGCCGGTGGCGACGTCGAGGAATTATCCCCGCGCCAGGCGTTCAAGCTCGCGCCCGTGCTGTCGGAAAAAATCATCTTCGCGCTCCACATGCCGGACAATCGGCGCGTCGAGAATCGCAAACTCACGCTTGCCTATATCAACGCCGCCACTTACGCCGGCGCCGATTTCCGCGAAGGCGCGCGCGTCGATTCGATCACCACCACCGCCGGGCGCGCCACCGGCCTGCGCCTCGCCGACGGATCACTTGAGACCGGCGATGTAATCATCAACGCTGCCGGCTCATGGGCTGGAGACATCCGCGGTCTCGAAGACGATCATATCCGCTTCTACCCGGTGCGCGGCCAGATTCTATCCTTCGACGCGCGGCCGGGCCTGGTCGTGCCTTCGCTG
>Ga0181532_10003028_pt1 | contig 15327 bp, 15 predicted proteins | sample PEATcosm2014_Bin_33_FD_119768 | JGI IMG/M metagenome (GOLD analysis project Ga0181532, IMG submission 119768) | Peatland microbial communities from MTU Mesocosm Facility, Houghton, MI, USA - PEATcosm2014_Bin11_30_metaG | ecosystem: Environmental > Terrestrial > Soil > Wetlands > Peat | place...
GTATCGAACGCAACTAATATCCGTCTTCCGCGGGCGCCGCGCAAGTCGCGTAAAACCATCCTAAACAGCCGCGCGCTTGCGAATTTCAAAACCACAGGCGCGCCACATCTTGGCTGCGCAATCGCCGGTAATAGCCCGAGCGCGTTCCTAATTGCCCCGGCATGAGTTCCCCTCAGTCGACAGGACCATCTCTCATTTGATTCGCGTGGCGGCGTCGCTAGACGCCGCGGCGCCCCCTGCATGAGAAGCGCGGAGTCGCGCGCAGCAACAAATAGCGCTGCACCATTGCTAATCTGATGTGGCGGTAACGGCGCGGAGGCGACGGTGACTTAAGCGGCCAGCAGTTTCTGCACTTCGTTGACGAGTTCGCGCAGGTGGATCGGCTTGGAGAGGACCTTGGCGTGCTTGGGAGCGCTGGAGTCGGAATTGAGCGCGACCGCGGCAAACCCGGTGATGAACATGATCTTGATATCGGGATCGAGTTCCGCGGCGCGGCGCGCCAGCTCGATGCCGTCCATCTCCGGCATGACGATATCGGTCAGCAGCAACTCGAACGGTTCTTCACGCAGCCGCTGATAGGCCGACAGGCCGTTGTCATACGACATCACCTCGAAGCCGGCATTTTGCAACGCCTTGACCAGGAATCGCCGCATGTCGACATCGTCTTCCGCAAGTAGGATTTTGGGCATGGCAACTCGAACCCGGCTTTACGCCGGCCCCCCTTCATCCCATAAGCCGGATGGCGGGTAAACATGAGGTGAAGGTTGCGCTTGGCAACCCGCTCGACGCCCTGGATAATGGCCGTTAGCCGCAGGCTAGGGATCGATGTCATTGCTGGATCGTTAAGTCTCGCAAAGCCGCCAGGGGTCATGTTGGAAATCCAGGACGAATTCGATCCCCCGTTCGAGGCGCTGGAGCCGGCGGAATGCCGCGGCCCCCTGCTGTTTAATTCGCCGCATAGCGGCCGGGTCTACCCCCGCGAATTCTTGTTGGCCTCGCGGCTCGATCTCGCCACCCTGCGCCGCTCCGAGGATTCCTTCGTCGACGAACTGATCGCCGGCGTCGTGGCGCGCGGCCACCCGCTGGTGCGGGCGCACTTCCCGCGCTGCTATGTCGACGTCAACCGCGAGCCCTACGAACTCGACCCGCGGATGTTCGATGGCCGGCTGCCGTCGTTCGCCAATACCCGCTCGATGCGGGTCGCCGGCGGCCTCGGCACGGTGGCGCGCGTGGTCGGTGACGCCCACGAAATCTACGATCAGCGCATCTCGGTCGCCGACGCGCTGCAACGCATCGACGGCCTCTACAAGCCTTACCATCGGACACTGCGCCGGGTGTTTATGCGGCTGCACCGCGATTTCGGCGCCGCCACGCTGATCGATTGCCACTCCATGCCTTCGGCCAGCGGCGCCAAGGACGAGCGTCCGCGCGCCGACCTGGTGCTAGGCGACCGCTACGGCACAAGCTGCGTCCCGGTCGTCGCCGAGACGATCGAAATAACGATGCGCGGCTTCGGCTATGTGGTCGGCCGCAACAAGCCCTATGCGGGCGGCTTCATCACCGAGCACTACGGCAATCCAACCGCCGGCCTGCACGCGATCCAGCTCGAGATCAATCGCGCGCTCTACATGGACGAGCGGCGCTATCAGCGTGCCGCCTCGTTCGCCAGGCTGGCTGCCGAATTTGAAGTCTTGGCCGACCGCCTGGCCACGATCCCGATCGAAGAATTGCGGCCCTATCGGGCCGCGGCGGCGGAATAAGCCGCGGGATCGCCGAGCCGGGAAAGCGCGCCCGGAGAGGGGAAAAGAAAAAGGGCCGCTCGCAGTTGCAAGCGGCCCAAGTCTAGGGAGGAAACGCCCAAGGAGGGCGACGGTAGCGCGAGAGAATCTCTTGCTACCGCACTGCAACAACATACACCGCGGCGCACAAAATACAAGTCCGTTGTTCCACCTACCCCGTCATTTTCCCCCAAAAACTCCTGCAAATTGTGCAGAGCAGGTCTTGGCAAGCAAGTGAACCCTTCAAATGCCCGCGCGCCCAGGACAAAAACATTTTGAAGTCAAGGATTTAGCACCGCTGTCGGAAACCCGTGTGCGCCTGCGTAAAATAGAGGCAATGCCCCCTTGAGGTCCGGTCGGGCGGGGTTTGGGAAGTCATTTAGTGTCTGAGCGTGTCTTATCGGCAACACAGGAATTGCCTTATCCCGAGTGACCGATACTTGCAGCCACCAGAAGCTGTCTCCAGAGGCCCGACACATGACGGCGATCGATTTTGCAGCGTTCGTGGACCAGCTGGCCGCCGTCTCGGGAGAGACCATCCGGCCGTTCTTTCGCACCGCGCTCGGCGTCGAGAACAAGAGCCGATCGGGCGGCTTCGATCCGGTCACGGCCGCGGATCGCACCGCGGAAGCCGCGATGCGCGCGCTCATCAAGCAAACATTCCCAGAGCACGGCATTCTAGGCGAGGAATTCGACGCCGAGCGGCCAGACGCGGAATATGTCTGGGTGCTCGATCCGATCGACGGCACCAAATCCTTCATCTGCGGCATGCCGGCCTGGGGCACCCTGATCGCGCTGACGCGGCGCGGCGAACCGATCTACGGCATGATGCACCAACCGTTCACCCGCGAGCATTTCAGCGGCGACGGCAGCGCCGCGAGCTATCGCGGCCCCGCCGGCGATCGGGCGTTACGCACGCGCACTTGCGCCGAGCTGAAGGACGCGGTGCTGCTGACGACCAGTCCGCTGCTAATGCGCGACGCCGATCGGCGAAGTTTCGGCCGCGTCGAGCAGGCGGTGCGGTTGTCGCGCTACGGCGGCGACTGCTACGCCTACTGTATGCTCGCCGCCGGCCAGGTCGATCTTGTCATCGAGACCGAGCTCAAACCGTACGACGTGCTGCCATTGATTCCCATCATCGAAGGCGCCGGCGGCATCATCACCAGCTGGGAAAATGGCCGGCCGCATGGCGGCGGACGCATCATCGCCGCCGGCGACCGCCGCGTGCATGCGCAAGCCGCGGAGTTGTTGCAGGGGTGACTAATACAACGGCGTACCGGGAACGAACGCATCGAACGCCGCCCAGAACTGCGAACGGAAGCGGTCTTGTTCCATGAGCAGCTCGTGCTGGGCGCCGACCACGACCAGATGCGATCCGGCGCGCAGCAGCGTGGCGAAATCCTCAATCGCCGTATTCGAAACGATGGCGTCGCGCCCGGCGGCGACGATGAGGATCGGCTGGCGGATTCGCGCCGGGTAGCTCGGCTCGCGCAGCGCGCGCATGGCGTGGAACGCGGCGTCGCACCACGCCACCGTCGGCCCGCCGAGCGCGAGCGCGGGCTCCGCCTCCAGAATGGCCGCGTTGCGGGCATAGCGCACCGGATCCGTCGTCAGGATGTTGCCGGCGAAGGGGCGCATATCCAGCACGCCGGCATAGCGTCCCGGCACATAGATGCCGCCGAGACCGCCCAGCCGCATCACGCGCACGGCCGACCCCGTGATCGACATCGAGTTCACCATCGCCAGCGCGATCATCGGCGCGCTCAGCACCATGCGATCGAACCAGCGGTGGCCGCGGGCGACCGCGCGGATCAGCACGGTCGCGCCCATGGAATGGCCGAGAGCAAAGAAGGGCGGCGGACAATCCGGCAACACGATCTCGCGCATGAAGGTCTCGAGATCGATGTCGTATTCGGAAAAGCTCCGCACATAGCCCTTGTGACGGTCGCCGAACGCGCGGTCGGACAAGCCCTGACCGCGCCAATCAAGCACTACGACCGCAAATCCGCGCGCGCGCAGGTCGCGAACGGTCTCGAAGTATTTCTCGATCCATTCGGTGCGGCCGGGAAAGATGCATACGGTGCCGCGGCGCCCCGCCGGCGGCTCCCAGCGCGCAAAGCGCAGCCCGGCGCCGTCCGGCGCTTTGAGCATGCCCGTGACCACGTTGTCCGGAACCGGATTCGCAGGGATCGAGACGAGCTTCATGGGGGCGTTCAGCGCGAGAAGGGTCATCGCTTATAGCAGCACATGCCGGTCGCTCAATCGGCGCCCGGCTGCGATGGCCAGGAAACGGGTGGTAAGCCGCAGCCGAAAGCGGTCCTATGCGGCGAACGTAGCCAAGACAAACCATAGAGACCAAACATCATGAGCTTCCGAATCTTGGGCCTGCCCACGCAACACTTCGCCCACCTGTTCGCGCTCTCGGATAACGAACTGGCGGTGCAGGGCGCTGTGCGCCGGGTCGCCGATGCGCGTAGCCCCGGCTATCCGTGCCGCGTCAGCCTGACCGATTCCACACCGGGCGACACGCTGCTGCTCGTCAACTACGAGCATCATCCGGTCGATTCGCCTTATCGCATGCGCTTTGCGGTCTATGTGCGCGAGGGCGAGGAGACCTACGACAAGGTGGACGAGATCCCGGAGCAGCTTCGCCTGCGGACACTTGCCGTGCGGGCGTTCGACCGGGGCGCCATGATGCTTGCCTTCGAACTGGCGGACGGACGAGATGTCGAACGCTCGATCGAGCGGATGTTGGCCATGCCCGACGCCGCTTATCTGCACATCCATTTCGCGGCACCGGGTTGCTATGCGGCACGGGTCGAGCGCGCCTGACCGATTAGAGACGAAAAACATTTATTATCAGTAGCTTACGACCCCTTGCGGCGGCCGCGGGGCATTCCCATCTGAGCGATGCGCAGGCCAAAGACGGCTGCGCATCATAGGCTTGGCCCCAAAAAGGCAGGCCCCCGCATGTCGCTTCAGAAGGAGGATATGCCATGCGAACTTTCGATCTTACCCCGCTTTATCGTTCGACCGTCGGTTTTGACCGGCTGTTTTCGTTGCTCGACCAGGGCGTCGAGGGCGCAGCTCCCGGTTATCCGCCCTATAACATCGAGCGAACCGGAGACAACGAGTACCGCGTGACGGTCGCCGTAGCCGGCTTCAGCGAGGCCGAGCTCTCGATCGTGGCGAAGGAAAACACGCTGACCATCCGCGGCGAGAAGAACGCCAAGGAGGAAGAGAACCGCGGCGACGTGCTCTATCAGGGCATTGCGGCGCGCGCGTTCGAGCGCGTGTTCCAGCTCGCCGACTTCGTCCAGGTCAAGGGCGCCAAGCTTGACAACGGCCTCCTGCATGTCGACCTGGTGCGCGAGATTCCCGAGGCGAAAAAGCCGCGCACCATTCCGATCGGCAACGGCAACGCTGTCGAGAGCCAGAAGCAAGCTGCGTAAAGCAGTGCGTTGTCTGTCAGTGAGTGTTTGAGTCGGCGCCCCGGTTTTCCGGGGCGCTTTTTTTTATTTGCCCCTTTCCGGTTGCGGAAAGAGCGAAAAAACGCCGCAGCTTTCGCATGGCCTTGCTTGTTATGTTGCCGCGGTCAACTCGATGAGCCCGAGATGGCGCGCCATCGGGCGGAAGTCGCTGTCGTTGTGCAGGAGTGGTGCGCGGTTCTCGATGCACCAGGTGCCGATCAAGAGGTCGATCGTCCTGCGGATGGTGATGCCGCGCCTGCGTAAGGAACGAAAATTGTGGGCAGCCGCCACGGCGATCGCATCACCGGCCATCGGCACAATTTCGAAGCGACGAAGGAGGGCCTCGACCTCCTGAGCCATTCGCTCACTCTCCAAGCCTTGCAGGACCTCACAAAGCATCACATCGCCGACGATAACCTCTTCCACGCCGAGGATTGCCCGCAGTTGCTGAACATAAGCCGCATTGCGGCCATTGAGAAAGTCGATCCAGACGCTGGTGTCGACGGCGATCACCCGGTCCCTCGCCCTTTGCGGCTCCGGGCAAGATTGCCGCGCCAGCGGTATTTGCCGAAGGCGGCGTCGACCCGCTGCTGCCGTCGCAGCCTGACCATCAAACGGAGGGCTTGTTCAACCGTCTGTTTTTTGGTTGCGTGTCCGGAAGCTCTTTGCGCTTCCGCCATGAGTACGTCATCGATTTCGATATTGGTGCGCATGGAGAGATTCCGCGTTATGTGTATGAATGAATAGTGCCATACACATTCGCTTTCGACAACTTATCGTGGCAGCTCGGCGTGGATGCGCCGCGTGAAGCTGCGGCATCACCAGCGAAGGCGCGCCGCGATACGAGCGGACAAGGCCTAGCCCTATGCCGCAATGGCTTCGAGCCGCCGCTTGGTCACCCGCGGCCCGAAACCGCCGATGACGATGAACACGATAACCATCGCGCCGGCGATGAAGCCGAACACGCCGGTGGTGCCGTATCGGCCGAGGAAGAAGGCGATGATGAAGCCGGAGAAGATGGCGCTGAACCGGCTCCACGAATAAACGAAGCCCACGGCCTGAGCGCGAATGCGGGTCGGATAAAGCTCGGCCTGATAGGCGTGGAACGAAAACGACAGCCAATTGGCGCACAGCGTGATCAGGACACCGCATACGATCACGCCAATCGCGGCGGTCTGCTGGGCGAACAAAAGGCCGAACCCGGCGATGCCGATGGCGGCCCAGGCGATCTGCCATTTGCGCTCGAAACGGTCGGCGAAGTAGACGCCGATCAGCGGGCCGACCGGGGCCGCTACCGCGATAATGAAGGTATAGGCAAGTGACTTGGTGACGCCGATGCCCTGCGAGATCAAGAGCGCCGGCACCCAGCTGGAAAACCCGTAAAAGCCGATCGTCTGGAACAGATTGAAGATCACCAGCATGATAGTGCGGCCGCGGTAAGTCGCGCTCCACATCTCGGTCCAGGCACCGGGCTTGCTGTCGGCCTCGCCGGTTACGGTTTGCGGCGGCGCCAGCTCACGCCCGGTTTCGGCGCGGATGCGGCGTTCCATGTCCGCGACGATGCTTTCGGCTTCCGCGATGCGGCCGTGCTGGGCCAGCCAACGCGGCGATTCCGGCAGGTTGCGGCGGATCCACCAGATCAAGATTGCGCCGACCGAACCGATGATGACCACCACGCGCCAGCCGTCGAGGCCGAAAATCGTCTGCGGCACCAACTGCCAGGCGAGGAACGCCACCACCGGTACGGAGGTGTACATGATGCACTGGTTATAGGCGAAGGCAGGCCCGCGCTGCTCCTTGGGTACCAACTCCGACAAATAGGCGTCGATGTTCACCAGCTCGACGCCGAGCCCGATGCTGGCGATGAACCGCCACAGATCGATCGCCTCCGGCGTATGCTGAAACGACATGACTAGCACGCCGAGCGAGTACCAAAGCAGCGAAAAGGCGAGGATGGAGCGGCGGCCGAAGCGATCGGACACCCAGCTGAAGACAAGCGTGCCGACAAACATGCCGGCGAACAGCGCGCCGACGAAACTGGCGAAGCCGTGCAGGTCGAACAAACCCTGCGTGGTCGGCTTGAACAGGCCTTCCTTGAACAGCCCGATCGCCACATAGGCGGTGAAGAACAGATCGTAGAACTCGAACCAGCCGCCGAGCGATAACAGCGTAATCAGCTTGCGCGCATAGCGCGAGGGCGGCAGGCGATCGAGCCGCGCCGCCACCGTGACCGCCTCAGCCGTCGCCATGAAATGATTTCCTCTCCTTGGGGGGTCGTGCTTTGGCGCGTTTTTCTACGACCCGCTTCGGTCGTTGTCCGCCGCTTTATCGACCGCAGGGAATCCGTCGACGTGACAAGCCTATGAACAGCTCAATCTATGAGGACCGCCGCCCTTGTCAAACTCGCCGCCAGCCGGTTCCGGTCGCGGCCGTTCCGCGACGCGATGTCTCGCGCCGCGGTTGAATCCGCGTTAGCCCCGGCTGGTGACTCGGCCCGCGGTGCCGACGTCTTCGTCGTACTTCCGAGAAGGCTGTGTTGACGCCAAGTATTAGCGATGGCCTGAAACTAACTGCCCAAAAAAGTAACCCGTACCTTGCGGATCATCCGAGCCAAGGGAAGGACTATCTTAAGCGACCAAGGTGCGTTCGGGATTTGAAGGGTTGTGATCAGATTATCATAGCCGGCAGCGTGTGCCTCCAGATTTGCGATCTGTGAGCGCAGATCGGTGATCCCCGACTCAAAAGTTCCCAGAAGCAATAAAGCGTTCCCGCGGTCTATCGTGGTTGGGTCGTCGTCGCTGTCGCCTCGCTCGGACGCGAAATTCTGAAGGAAATCGGTGAAGTGCCATTGGTCGAATGGCAGGTAAAGCATCCGCCAATTGGCCCTCCGGTAGGGCTCTGGCAACCGATCTGGATTGAAGCACCCAGTACGAACAGGCACCGGAAATTCGTGCGCTCCGACCAGCACTTCCCGCATGAAGATCAAAAATGAAAGGAAAACGTCATTCGGCCAAGCACAATCCATCCTGCTTTTCGAGACCAAACCACAGTCAATTAATGTGGCACCGGCGGCCGGGTCGATGATGATATTCCAAGTACGTAAGTCGTTATGATAAAAACCCGCAGCCTCCATAGCTTAGAGCTGGAGCAAAACCTCTCGTAACACGCGATCCGGATCATAGGTTCTGCGATCCTCTGCGATATGAGTCTCCAGCGTCATGCCGGGCAGAAGCTCGCGAGTAAGCCACGCCTCGGTATCGGTCCTACCGCAGGCATCGAGCTGCGGTAGGGTTAGGCCGGGTGGCGCATTCCTGAGGAACGCGACCGCATTCTCCCATTCCAATAGGTTCTGCTCGCGGTTCGCCTTCTTATCGAGCCGAAACAGAGTGATGAATTTGTTGTCGCTGGGTAGGAACGTCGGGTACCCCGGTGCGGGTCCAGCGCTACTTTAGTTCGATACGGCCGTCCATCTATCGAACACAGCCGCCTGTCCATCAAGATACCAACAACGGTTGCTGGTGAAATAGAACGGCCGGCGAACATCCGAAAGGTGCGTGCCGTGACGGGTCTCATGGACAAAAGCGTAATCGCTCAGCAGCTCCCGTGCGGATTGCGGTTGCGCTGCCGTCCAATATATTGGCTCCTCTGCGACAGCGATCTCGAATAGCGCAGCAGCGACCTTAACTCCGGCAGCGGCCAACATGCCACGCGCAGGCGGCGCGCCCCGAGCTTGCACTATGTGGTGGAAAACGCTCAGCCCCAGAATCAAGTCATAACGGTTCACCTCAAGTCTCGATAGAACATCTTCAATTCGCGCAGTCTCAAAGAGGATGCCGCGATCGCCCCGCTCCTCCGCAAGCGCCTTGCAAACTGCGATGTTGGCTTCGAGGAAGTCGACGCCATGTACCCGTGCGCCGAGTTGCGAGAGGCTGTGGCTGAAGAAGCCTTGGGCGCAACCGAGATCGAGCACGCGCAATGGTCGCGCGAACACCTTGTCCAAGACCTGATAGACGGAGATGATCTGTGCGAGGCGGTCGTCGCACCGTCTCGATACGGTAGGGCAGAGCTCGGGGTGGCCAAAGATGGGCTGGTAGGAAAGGATTGCCGTCTCCGCGGTCAAACCCGACCGCTTGTTCCAGTCCTGCCCTGGTCTGACGACGCGCTCGATGCCTTTGCCATACGCATGACACAAACACGAATCAAAAAAGCAGGGGGCGATGCATTCAGCAGGAAGCTACAATGATCCGCCCCATCGCCTTGACTATTATCATCGCAGTGACAGCTTTCTCGTCCTTGGCACTCGCCCAGGAGGAAGGTCGTTCTCATAACAGGGGCGCCTGCCGCGCCGACGCCGAACGACTATGCGCTGGCGTCGAACGCGGCGGTGGCGGCATCCTTAATTGTCTTGCCGGCCAGAAAGATAAGCTCAGCGACGACTGCCGGAAAATGGTGGAAAGCCGGGGCAAGTAACGGCTCGGCCGCGCGGCTGAATGAACCGCAGCGCCGATTGATGGAAATCTGGCTCCGGAAGTGGAGTTAGCCGCATGGCCCCCGCGCCGGGCGTAGCAGAGAATGGCGTGGTGGACGGGACCTGTGTTACATTTGATTGCGCGTTCACCCGCCTTTAAGGCCGAATAAGACCATTCGCGTCACGAGGTCTCTACGGGGTAAGCCCATGAGATTGGCCATCGCACGATTCTTTCTGGCAGCATTCGCCGTCGCGCTGTTGGTAGAGAGCGCCCATGCTCAAACCCCGGGCGGTTTCGGCGGCGGCCGTAAGCATGAGCAGAAATCGGACAAGCCTACCGAGCAAAAACCGAAAGTCGACGACAAAGCTTACAAAAACGCGCTCAAGAGCTTGCCGAACAAGCCGTACGATCCTTGGCACGGCGCGCGCTGAACTGCGGCGGTCCGGTCCGGCGAATCAGTCGTTGATCGGGACCGGCGCCGGCGCTGATTTGTTCGGCGCTACCGGTGCCGCCGCAGGCCCGCTGACGGCGGTTCCGGATTTTATGTCCGCTTTGCCGGCAGGCATCATGCCCGGCCTCGCGTCGGACTTCGCCTCAGGCTTGGCCTCTGACTTGGCCTCTGACTTGGCCTCTGACTTGGCCTCTGACTTGGCCTCTGACTTGGCCTCTGACTTGGCCTCTGACTTGGCCTCTGACTTGGCCTCAGGCTTGGCACCAGATTTGGCACCAGATTTGGCATCATCGGCGGCTTGGCGCGACGCAAACTCCGGCGGGCGCGGTCGCGGCAATGGTGGACCGGATGCGAGCGGATGCGCGCCGGGACGAAGGGCGGCCGCCGGCAGCGGCGGCGCGAGTGGCGCTGGCGGTGCTGGCGCTGTCGTGGTCTCCTCCTCCGGCACCATTTCCGGACCCGCGATGTCCGGCGGCGGATAGGCCGGCGCCACGCCGTAGGGCGGCGTGACTATTCCGGGTTGACCATAGGGCGCCACGCCGTACGGCGGCGAGACCATTCCAGCCTGACCATAGGGCGCCACGCCGTACGGCGGCGAGACCATTCCGGCCTGACCATAGGGCGCCGGACCGGGCACGATTCGATTGACGGCACGGATGGCGCCGCTTCTCGCATCGACCACGACGCGCACGAGGATGCCGCGGAAGTCAGTCGCGCGCAGCACATAGGTTGTGCCTTCACGCAAAGGCGGCGCCAGCGGCTCGAAGCCGGCCGAGCGCACGATCCTGGTGATCTCAAAAGCCGGCATGAAGCCCGGCAGAGGCGGCGCTTGCGGCGGCGGCGCAGGCGGCAGCGTCTGCGCATGGCTTGGCGCCGCGGCCAACAACGAGACACACAGAGAAAACGCCGTGGCCGCTAAGACCCCTGCCCTCACGGACGCACCCCTACCCCCACACCGCGCGGCGAATACTCGCACGCCGCCAACGTCGCCCGCAATTAGGGCGGCGCTTAGGCGCTGGGTGAAAATTTCTGCCGAGTTCTCGAAACAAGGAAGCCGCTTGAGCACGGCGTCGCGGGGAAGATCAAGCGGACGCTGCCGAAAACTATTCTTAGGCGGCGGGAGCGGCCGTGGGTTTACTCATGCGCTGCACCGCCGCGGTGACAAGACGCTGGGTCTCTTCGGAGAACCATTGATCGACCAGTTCGTCGAGATGAGCATCGTCGAGCGCGTGCATCCGCGCCGCCAATGCCTGCCGCGAGTATCGTTTGAGCCGCCGATAGCCGCCGGCAGGCTTGGCCGCCAGCAGGCGCGCCTGTGCGAGCGCCCGATCGATCAGCTTGTCCGGCTCGACCACCTCGTCCACCAACCCGAGCGCCAAGGCTTGCTCCGGCGCGAAGCGCTCGCCAGAAAACAGCACGCGCTCGGTGAGGCGGCCGCCAAAAAAGTGCCGCATCATCTCCGCGACCCCGACCGGCGCGGCGAGCCCAAGGTCGATCTCCATGAGGCCGAACACGATGCGTCCCTTCGCCATCACCCGATAATCCCCCGTGAGCGCCATCATGCAGCCGGCAGCGACGGTGTGGCCGTTGAGCGCGTAGACCTCGGGCTTGGGGTAAGCGACCTTGCGGCGCACAATGCCGGTAAGCGCCTCATAGAACGAGCGCATCTCCGGGCCGGAGCGGCCCATCAAGGATAGAAGATCAACGCCCGGACAGAAGATCGTCTTGTGCGTCGAGGTCACGACCAGCGCCCGGACGGCGCTGTCGTTCTCGGCCTCGTCCATCAGCTCATGGGCTTGGCGGATGAAATCGTCGTTGATCGCATTGTTGCGGTCGGTATCGACGTAGAGGATGCCGATCTGACCCTGACGCTCCAGCTTCACGGCGGCCTCCCGGGATCGGGCGCGCAGTCGCTGCAATTTTGCGCGCTCCGACACTTCTGCACAACTGACCCGAAATGTTGCATCCCGGCGATGATCGCACCACCCCGCCCATTGCGCTTGCGCCCGACCCGTGGTCCACTTGGCGGGCAGGACACTGCCGAATCCGAGCCGAAAGGCGCAAGGCCGCACCTTTTCCTCGCCCGCCGGGAGCGGCGGACTTGTGCTTACGCTCGGAGTTTGCCATGTTCCGCATAGGACAGCATTGCTGTCCTAATTGGTGGCCAGTAGCGCGCGCGGCCGGGATGACCCCGGCAAAGATGCGCGGGGGCCAGCCGCCGAAGGCGAGGGCGCGTCGGACGGCGGCATAAAAGCAGCCAAGGCCGGCAGCGGCACGAAGGTTGCCTCCAGAATGAATGGCTCGCCCTCGGGCGCCGGACGATGACCGGCGCGAGGAAAATCTGCGACCACCTTGGTGCGCGCCATTCCGGCGCCGCCGGGGAGCGCGAGGATGACGATGAGCGCGCAACCGTTCGGCCTCTTCGATCCGGCGCTGGAAAAAGATTCCTGCGGGGTCGGATTTATTGCCGACATCAAGGGCCGCAAATCGCACAAGATCGTCGAGGATGCGCTGACGATCCTGCTCAATCTCGAGCATCGCGGCGCGGTCGGCGCCGATCCGCGCGCCGGCGACGGCGCCGGCATCCTGGTGCAGACCCCGCACAAATTCTTCGCCAAGAAGGCTGCCGGGCTCGGTTTCAGATTGCCGCCGGCCGGCCACTACGCCGTCGGCGCGCTGTTCCTGCCGCACGACGACGCCTGGCGGCAGGAGATCATGGAGACCTACGCGGCGGTTGCCGCGCAGGAGGGCATGACGCTGATCGGCTGGCGCGACGTGCCGACTGACAATTCGACGCTGGGCGAATCGGTCAAGCCGACCGAGCCGGTGCACAAGCAGGTTTTCCTCGCGCGCAATCCGAAGACGCAGTCGGAGGACGAGTTCGAGCGCCGGCTCTATATCCTGCGCAAGACCATATCCTCGACGATGTACGGCAAGCGTGAGCGGCGCACCTCGGGCTATTACCCGGTGTCGATCTCGTGCCGCACAGTGATCTACAAGGGCATGTTCCTCGCCGACCAGCTCGGCACCTATTATCCCGACCTGCACGATCCGGATTTCGCGAGCGGACTGGCGCTTGTGCATCAGCGCTTTTCCACCAATACGTTCCCGACCTGGTCGCTGGCGCATCCCTACCGCATGATCGCGCATAACGGCGAGATCAATACGTTGCGCGGCAACAACAACTGGATGGCGGCGCGGCAGGCGTCGGTGTCGTCACCGAAGTTCGGCGCCGACATCACCAAGCTGTGGCCGATTTCCTATGAAGGCCAGTCCGATACCGCCTGCTTCGACAACGCGCTCGAATTTTTGACCATGGGCGGCTATCCGCTCGCGCACGCGGTGATGATGATGATACCCGAGGCGTGGGCGGGCAATCAGCTCATGAACCAGGAACGTCGCGACTTCTACGAATACAACGCGGCGCTGATGGAGCCGTGGGACGGTCCGGCGGCGATCGCGTTCACCAACGGCCGGCAGATCGGCGCCACCCTCGACCGCAACGGGCTGCGCCCCGCGCGCTATATCGTCACTCGCGACGACCGCATTATCATGGCCTCGGAAGTCGGCGTGCTGCCGATCCCGGAAGAGGACATCGTCACCAAGTGGAGGCTGCAGCCGGGCAAGATGCTCTTGGTCGATCTCGAGGAAGGCCGGCTCATTCCCGACGAGGAGCTCAAGGCGACGCTGGCCAAGAGCCACCCATACGGCGAATGGCTACAGCGCACGCAGATCGTGCTCGAGGATCTGCCGTCAGCTTCCGAAGCGGCGCCGATCTCGAACCTGTCGCTGCTCGATCGCCAGCAGGCCTTCGGCTACACCCAGGAAGATCTCAAAATCCTGATGACGCCGATGGCGACGACCGGCGAAGAGGCGGTCGGCTCGATGGGCAACGACACGCCGATCTCGGCGCTGTCAGAGAAGCCGAAGCTGCTGTTCACCTATTTCAAGCAGAACTTCGCCCAGGTGACCAACCCGCCGATCGACCCGATCCGCGAGGAACTGGTCATGAGCCTGGTCTCGATCATCGGGCCGCGGCCGAACCTGTTCGACCTCGAAGGCATGTCGAACACCAAGCGCCTGGAGGTTCATCAGCCGATCCTCACCAACGCCAATCTGGAAAAGATCCGCTCGATCTCTGAGATCGCCGAATCGCACTTCAAGTCGCTGACGCTCGACGCCACCTGGCCGGCCGAGGCTGGCGCCGCCGGCATGGCGGCCGCGGTCGACGCGCTCTGCCGCCAGGCCGAGGCCGCGGTGCGCGAGGGCATCAACATCATCATCCTGTCCGACCGCCGCGCCGGCGTCGACCGCATCCAGATCCCGTCGCTGCTCGCCTGCGCCGCCGTGCACCATCACTTGATCCGCGAGGGCTTGCGCACCTCGGTCGGCCTGGTGGTGGAATCCGGCGAGCCGCGCGAGATCCATCATTTCGCCTGCCTCGCCGGCTATGGCGCCGAAGCGATCAATCCATATCTCGCGTTCGAGACGCTGACCGCGATGAAGGCGGAGCTGCCGCAAAAGCTCGACGACAGGGAAGTCATCAAGCGCTACATCAAGTCGATCGACAAGGGACTGCTCAAGGTGATGTCGAAGATGGGCATCTCCACCTATCAGTCCTATTGCGGCGCGCAGATTTTCGACGCTGTCGGCTTGAAGTCGGATTTCGTCGCGAAATATTTTACCGGCACCGCGACCCGCATCGAGGGTGTCGGCCTGACCGAGATCGCCGAAGAGGCGGTACGGCGGCATCGCGACGCTTTTTCCGACGCGCCGATCTACCGCAGCATGCTCGACGTCGGCGGCGACTACGCGGTGCGCGTGCGCGGCGAGGATCACGTCTGGAACACGACGACGGTTGCGGCTTTGCAGCACGCGGTGCGCGGCAATTCCTACGAGAAGTACCGGCAATACGCGGCGATCATCAACGAGCAATCGGAGCACCTGTTCACGATCCGCGGCCTGTTCCGCGTCAAGTCGGCCGCGGAAGACGCCCGCGCGCCGATACCGATCGAGGAGGTCGAGCCGGCGAAGAGCATCGTCAAGCGGTTCTCGACCGGCGCCATGTCGTTCGGCTCGATCTCGCGCGAGGCCCACACCACGCTCGCCATCGCCATGAACCGCATCGGCGGCAAGTCGAATACCGGCGAGGGCGGCGA
>Ga0181532_10003029_pt1 | contig 15325 bp, 16 predicted proteins | sample PEATcosm2014_Bin_33_FD_119768 | JGI IMG/M metagenome (GOLD analysis project Ga0181532, IMG submission 119768) | Peatland microbial communities from MTU Mesocosm Facility, Houghton, MI, USA - PEATcosm2014_Bin11_30_metaG | ecosystem: Environmental > Terrestrial > Soil > Wetlands > Peat | place...
AGATAGGTCTGGGCTGCGTTGATGGCGGCTTGCACTTCCTGTTCGGCAACGTCGATATTCAGTTCGAGGGAAAACTGCAAAACAATAATGGAGCTCCCGTCGGAGCTCGTGGAAGTCATCTGATTGAGGCCGGGAACTTGACCGAACTGCCGCTCCAGCGGTGCGGTTACGGCCGAGGCCATGACGTCGGGACTGGCGCCGGGATAAAACGTAATCACCTGAATAGTGGGGTAATCGACTTCTGGCAGAGCAGAAACGGGCAGTTGGAGATAGGCGACAAAGCCAGCGAGTAAGATGGCCGCCATCAAGAGCGACGTCGCTACCGGCCGTAAAATAAATGGGCGAGAGGGACTCACTGATGCGAGGCTCCGTTTTTACCGCCGGCGGCGCCTCCGTTAGAGGCTCCGGACGGAGCGGATTGGTTCACGTTGTTCTGGCCGGTTTGAGGCTGCTGGCCAGCGGCTCCGCCACTTGCTTTCGCAGGCGTGCGAATGGTGACTTTCGCCCCATCCAGCAGCTTGTCAAAGCCACTCACCGCAACCACTTCCTGAGGCTCAAGACCTTGGACGGCAGTCACGGATCCGTCCGTCGTGCCGGGGGTAATCGTCCGGATGGAGGCAGTCTGGTCATTTGTGATCACGTAGGCAAAGGCACCTTGGGCGTTGCGCTGAATTGCCGGAGTGGGAATCAAAGTCGCATTGCGCTGGGTGTCGACGAGCAGCTTCACGTTCACGAACTGACTCGCGAAAAGAGCGCTGTCTCTGTTGTCAAAGATGGCTTTGAGTTTCAAAGTTCCGGTGGTAGGGTCGATGACGTTGTCGAGTGTCAACAGCGTTCCGGATGCCAGTTTCGTACTTCCTTCACGGTCGAAAGCGTCCACCGTCAGTGTCTTTCCCTTGCGTAATTGTTGCTGAATCTGGGATAGGGAATCCTCCGCGATGCTGAAGATGACCGTGATGGGCTGGAGCTGCGTGATCACCACCAGGGCAGTGGTGCTATTGGCCTGCACGATATTTCCGGGATCGACCAACCGCAGTCCGACGCGCCCGTCGATCGGTGAGGTGATGTGCGTGTATACGAGATTGACCTTGGCGTTTGCCAGTTGGCCCTCGTCATTTTTCACCGTGCCTTCATCTTGCAGCACGACTTGCTCCTGATCGTCATATTGCTGCTTGGCGATGGCATTACGATCCAGGGCCTGCTTGTACCGTTCCAAATCGATCTTGGCTTCCGTCAAAACCGCCTGATCGTGCGCCAGTTGTCCCTCGACTTGCGTTAGCGCAGCCTGATAAGGGCGCGGATCGATTTCAACCAGCGGGTCGCCCTTCCGCACCATTTGCCCTTCGTGATAGTAGACCTGCGTAATCTCGCCTTGCACGCGGCTGGTCACCGTCACGGTATAGACGGGCGTCACCGCACCCAATGCGCTCAAGTAGATCCCGATATCGCCTTGATGCGCTGTCGCCGTCGTCACCATAACCGGCCGCGAGGCCGCGTCACCGCCGGCTTTCGCGGCAGGGTCGGCAACCCCGCGCTGCCACCACCACCCGCCGCCAACTATAACGGCGGCGGCGATCAGCCAGATCCACCAGCGGCTCTTATGCGTGTTCGAATTCTCGGTTATTTGCGGCTCGGATTCCCTGGCAACAGCTGCGTCTGGTCGTTGTTCCGTCACTTGCACTCCTCAAATTGATCAGGGAAAGCAGCTCTTATGTATGGCTTTCTGGTGAATATTATCATCTATTTCCACACTCATTGGACGTGCGGGAGAGCAAATCGAGTCGAGTTTTTTGTGAAGAATTGTCAACGCTTCCTTCTTGGGCCGGTTCGCGGACGCGTATAATTTGCCGGGTGATCGCCGTCGAAGGCAACAAATCAGGCAATAAAACCGGCCCAGGGCTGCAAGGAATTGCTCTGAGATTATTCTTGGCTGGCATGGCTTTGCTGGGAATCGCCTATGCTGCGGACTATTGTGTATTTCGATATCGTCTGGCAACGAATCACCAGGCCTTTGGCAGCGTAACTGTCGAACATTATTACGCGATCGCGCACAAAGACGGGAGGGCCGAGATGATTTTTGATCCACCAGTGCAGCAGACCTGCGTGCACAGCCTCTTCCCACACTACGGGGATCGCCCCTGCTGGTTTCTCACCCGGCACGCTGAGCAAAGAACCGATATGTAACTTCCCCTGTCCGCTCAAAATTCACCAGTCGTTATTCGCCAGTCATTGAGATCCGTAGAGGCTTGTGGTGGACCTGTGTAGCGTGTGATTGCCAGCGTGTTCGACCTAGCGGTCAGCGGGTCACGGCTTCGTTTATTGTCACCAGTTCGTAGCCGACGGAGCGCATTATCTCTCCCCACGCCGACTCGACCTGGGCGACGCACCGCTCCGGCAAGGTGGCTCTCCAGCCGCCCGATGCCGCCTTGCGAACGAACGACTTATCCTGGCGGGTGTTCTTGGTTTCCTTCCACTGACGCGACTGTTCTTTTTCCAGTTTGCGCATGCGGTCCGCGGAACTGAGGGCCACCGCACGTGCGATGCGTTCGGGGTTGGAATCAAGGCCGAGAAACGAGGCAATCGTTGTACTTACCTTGTGGGTGTCGGCGAGCATGTCTTCATAACGCAGCAGCAGGAAGTTCTTCTGGCCGCCGCGCGTAGCGGTCCAACTGACGACGTGATCTCGCCAGGTGCCAATCTTCGGCTCGATCTCGGATTCCATGAAGCGTGGAACGAACTCCTCCAGACTGCAGTCGTCTGAAATGACCCGGCGCTTGAGCTGAAACTCGTAATACGAGATCAAAACGTCGCGCGGGTCGCGCACGATGTATATGATTTTCTTGTAACGCGGGTCAAAGCATTCGTGGCTCTTGATGATGCGCGGTCGGGGGAATAAGCGCAATTTCCTGTCGGTGACATCATAAATCTCGGGGATGCGCGACTCCAGTTGAGCAAAATCAACCGGATCATCCGGATTCATCAGATTGCAGACCAGGAAGCGGGTCCATGTGTTTCCAGATCTGGGGAAGGAAACCAGGAAGGTGTCATCGGGATAAACCGTTAGACCTCTCGCCGCAGCTTGTCGTTTTGTGACCGTCCGGGCATAGGCCGCCAGCTGTTCCTTCAAATTCGACATTGATTCCAATTTCCCTTTAACGTTCAAGATGAGGCTTTTCGTCCGGACCATAGCATTTCTGGCTTTTGCAAGGCAAGTTACGAGATAGCCGTGGTAGCGGAACACTTGCTCATGGTTAAGAAACGGATTCTATGGACCATAACGGCGCGCGCCGCCGAAGGCGCGTCGGATGCCTTCACCTGCCGCTAGTCTAGTCTAGTGTAGTGTAGTGTCCAACACATAACGAGACATAAGAAAACCCCGGAGTCGGGATGACAGATTTGTAAAGTCTTTCGTCGAGCTCTTAATATTAAAGAAAGCCTCAGGTCGCTTAAAGGAGACTCCGCATGAAAAATCTTCTGTTGGTCGTCGTGGTCGCGTTCACAGGGCTGCTTGCGGGATGCAGCAGCGGAAGTTCAACTCCTACCCTCACTTCGATTGCGGTTACGCCGGCAACGGCGTCGGTGGCTGCGGGTCTGACCCAGCAATTGAAGGCCACCGGCACGTATAGCAACAATACCACTCAGGATCTGACGGCGACGGCGACCTGGTCGTCCTCGAATGCGTCGGTGGCAACGGTCTCGGGCGGGTTAGCCAAAGGGGTAACGGCCAACGCCACGGCGGTCACGATCACGGCGACTGTGAGTGGGGTTTCCGGTGATGCTGCGCTGACGGTGACGGTGGCGGTGCTGGAGTCGATTGTGGTGACGCCGGCGAACGATTCGGTCCCGGTGGGCACACTTACGCAATTTACGGCGACGGGCACGTACAGCGATGGGTCGACGCAAAATCTGACGGCCACGGCGACGTGGACGTCGTCGAATACGGCGGTGACGACGATCTCGGCCAGCGGGTTAGTCACGGCGCTAACGATCAACGCGACGCCGATTATGATTACGGCGACATCGGGGACGGTCAGCGGGAACACGGGGCTAACGGTGGCGGCGGCAACGCTGACTTCGATTGTGATTCCCAGCGGGCCTCAGAATACCATCACGATTGCCAATGGCACGAGTTACCAGTTCACCGCTTGGGGCTTTTATAACGACGGCAGCAAGCGCTACATCACGTCGCAGGTGACGTGGAGTTCATCGATGCCGGGAGTGGCGACGATAGCACCGGACGGCCACGCACAGTCGGTGAGCAACGGTTCGACCACCATCACCGCAACGCTCGGTTCGGTCACCGAGAACGTGACGCTGGATGTAAGCACAGCAACGGTCACCGCGATTGTGGTGGGGCCTTCGGGTGCAACGATTGCTCCGCTGACAGCGCAACCCTTTACGGCCATCGGTACTTTCAGCGATGGCAGCACGCAGAACATCACGCAGGATGTCGTATGGGCGAGCAGCAGCACGGCAGCGGCGACCATCAGCAATACGTCGGGGAGCATTGGTGTTGCGACGGCGGTTGCGTTTGGCTCGCCGACGATCTCCGCCGCATTCGGAGGTATGAGCGGATCGGCGATGCTGAATGTGAGCTCGGCAACGCCGACTTCGATCACAGTGACGTCAGCGAGCGCGGGGATGGCTGCGGGCTCGACAGTGGCGTTGCAAGCCATCGGCACGTTCAGCGACTTGACGACTCAGCATATCGGCACTGTCGCCACCTGGTCGTCTTCGGCGCCGACAGTGGCATCAGTCAACGGATTTGGGATCGTAACTGGAGTATCGAATGGCCCGGTGACGATAACCTGCCAACTGGGCGGGGTGAGCAACACGGCGAGCCTGACGGTGGAAGGGTTGACTGCGATTGGGATTTCGACAGGCAACAAGGCTGGCTTGAGCGTCGCGGGGGGCACGTCGATTGGTTTGGTGGCAACCGGAACACTGACGGACGGGACAAGCCAGGATCTAACGAATTCGGTGCTGTGGACGTCGTCGAATCCCGCAGTGGCGAACATGAGCGACGCGTCGGGTTCATTCGGCTCGGCGATCGGGAATGCGCCGGGCACTTCGACCGTAACCGCGGTATTTTCGGGGCAGATTGGAGTGGCTTCGCTGACGGTAACGAACGCTACGCTGAGTTCGATTACAATCAAGCCCGCAAACCCAACTATCACGCTGGGTAATCGGTTGCAGTTCGGAGCCACTGGGACATTCAGCGATACCACAACTGAGAACCTGATTGGACAGGTGGCTTGGACTTCGTCGGATATAACGGTTGCGATTATCGACAATTCGGGGGCGATTTCGACTACTGGCACGGGAACAACGACGATTACCGCGACGCTGGAGGGGGTCAGCCATGCGACGGTGCTGACGGTTAACTGAGAGCTGGGTCGCGGAACGATCTGCTCCGGGACAAGGCGGGGAATTTTGGAGTTATCTACAAAATCACTCCATAGAGGAATGACGGCTGGCAAGAGAATGACGCATCGCACATCGCCGTTGTCATCCTAACCCTGAGCGCAGCCGAAGGATAGCAACCTCCTGTTTTCGAATCCGCAGGATTCGTTCCGCGAAACATTTGTACTTGCGGAGATGCAGCGTACAGGAGAAAGCTTTGCACTGCAGGTCTCCGCTCCCACGTACTTGGAGCCTTCGGATGAAACTGCACTGGCCACGGGTGGGTTCGCGGATTGGGCGCTCTTATCGGCGACCGGCTGGCGAGCCTGGACGGAAGCGAAGGCGACGAAGACGAGAAGAGATAGAACCGAGAGCAGGAGAAATCGAGTGGTCCTTGAATTTGCTGGCATTGGCACCCCCTCGGCACTTCCGGTTTGTTCATGAATGTGCGACAAAGGTTTAGAGTCGGTCCGGCATCGTCTCGTCAACCGGACTATGCTGCTGAGTCTTCCTGGCGACGTGCCGTCATTTTTGGACCAGTAAGCTAAATCCCAACTCGAAATGTGAGAGCATGCTGTTCACGATTGCTCAGTGTTGGTCGAGAAACTACGCGCCCTCGTGACATGCCATACGACCTCATCAACGAGGTGCATCATTCGTGAGGACCACTTTGAGTGCGCCGTGCTTTGCCGCGTTTGCGAACGTGTCATACGCCTTCATGATGTCGTTCATCGCGAAGCGATGAGTCACGAGCTTACTTGGCTGCAGCTTGCCCGAGCGCACAACTTTCAGCAGCATGGGTGTGGTTACCGTGTCCACGAGCCGGGTGGTGAGCGCAATGTTGCGGTCCCAGAGCTTCTCCATGTGCAGTTCCACGGGCTTGCCGTGGACGCCCACGTTCGCGATTCGTCCGCCGGCCGCGACCATCGCTTGGCAGATGTCGAAAGTGGCAGGAAGCCCGACGGCCTCGATGGCCACGTCGACGCCGGCCCCCTCGGTCAGTTCCATTACGTGATGAGCGGCGTGTCCATCCGAGCTGTTGATTAGATTGGTTGCGCCGAGCTGCTTCGCGACCGCCAGGCGCTTGTCGTCCAGGTCGATCATGAGGATGGCCGCCGGTGAATAGAATTGCGCCGTCAGCAGAACAGCGAGCCCCACGGGCCCCGCGCCCACGATGGCAACGGTGTCTCCGGGCTTCACTTGGCCGTTCACGACGCCGCACTCAAAGCCTGTCGGCAAAATGTCGCTAAGCATTACCATGGCTTCTTCATCGCCATCGACCGGGAAGTGGTAGAGACTGCCGTCGGCTTGGGGGATGCGGACATATTCAGCCTGAGTTCCATCGAGCGTGTAGCCCAGAATCCAGCCGCCATGCCGGCAGTGAGAATACATGCCTCGTTTGCAGAAGTCGCACTTGAGGCAGGCGGTGACGCACGAGATGATGACTTTGTCTCCAACGTGAAACTCCGAGACGCCGGTTCCGACTTGCTCGATTACGCCAATCCCTTCGTGGCCGAGAATGCGGCCATCGGTCACGGCGGGGAGATCGCCCCTCAAAATGTGAAGATCGGTCCCGCAAATAGTCGACGTCGTGATGCGCACGATGGCGTCGCCCGGATCCTGGATGGCAGGGCGGGGCCTTTCCTCCCATGCAGACTTGCCTGGACCGTGATAGACGAGCGCTTTCATGGTGGTGCTGGTGCATCGAATTGCCGTACTCGCAGTCGCCAGTTCGAGTTCAGCGGTTGTCATCGTCATCGATATATCCTCGTGATTTCTTGTCCTCAGTCCCTCGGGGTACGAGCTTAATGATGGCACCGTCATTTTTCTGAGCAAAAATGATCACTCTCACCCAGCCAATCGGACGCCGCCAGATGCAGTCGGCGCTCGTAACGTCACCCAAACGGTTGCTGGCTCGCTGACTCCCCATTCGGAACCCTGTGCAGAACAGCTCACTTCGGAAACACTGCTGAGACATGTAATGTCGGGCTATTCGAAGCAAAAAGGAGATTCCGATTGACCGTTGACACTACCGAGCACCCCTTCGTCGACCCTAGCCATCAACTCCCGGCTCACGGTGCGGAATCTCACCGACATAGCGTAGTGCGGATCGTCATATGGATTCTGTTGTTGCTGGTAATTGTGCTTGTAGTGGGCTGGTGTGGCGCCACCTCCACAACGAACGACGTATCCTTCTCCGCTTTGTCTACTTTAACAGGCATGCTTCCTCCATGGTTTCATGTGATGTTGGACTCTGGATCGGCGTAGAAAAAATCTCGGCTCCATTCAGAGAAACAGTAAAAATCTGAACTTCCCTGCCTCATATCATCCGCCGATCCTCTGACACTGTTCGTCTTCGAATAGTCCAACCCTCCGACCCTGAAAGGGGCATGTTCTATCACATTTGAGATGTTACAGTTCGCGGATTGGTACGGCTGGTCAAAACCGCACGGTTATGAAAGTTAATTGTGAAACTGGCAGCACCTGTTCAACAAACGAGCGATGGTCTGACAGTACCATTTGACAGCCCGAGCAAGCCGCTGTGGCAGGCTCAAGACGATATCTAGCTTTTGCGGCATTGCTCCGATAACAGAAGCTGCGTAGAGTAGCTTCTGCAAGCAGCGATTTCACTAACTGAGAGTTGATTGCGGTGTCGCGGCCGTCACCTACTACCCCATTTGACGAGCCTGGGGCCGGCACGCTGGCGAGCTCGTGCGAGGGGCGCCGCCTGCACGGGACGTATCGAGCAGGCCGGAATTCTCAACGAGGGCCTGTTGCAGCAATCGTCCGCAGACGCAGCCCTTCAACTCCGCGAATCCGTGAATCCTAATTGACGGTATCGCGATCGATGCTAGCGCCGTTTGTAAACAGGTTCGCCGTGTTCAAGAAATCTCATATTCGCATGCCGGACTCCAGCACTCGATCTCCAACACTTTGACGATAGCGCGTTCTACAAGCTCCGCGTCCGGCTCTGCGAGTCGCATGTGACAGTGATCTCCCAAATTCTGAGAACTCGCCAAAGTTTGCCGGAACGCCCCGTCCCCGTCTGTTCAAAAATGGACACTTCTGCTGGCTCTCGATTGGTGAGGATGATACACGGACAACGACACAAACAAAGCGCGGTAATAGGAAGAATTGCTTGTGCTTTGCTGGATCACCATTGTCGGAGGGCAATTTAGCTCTTGGTGCTGGGAGTCCTTGGGTGATCGGCGCAAGCATGAGATGAAAACTCTCTGTCGCGCTGCAATTCGAAATTCCTCATCATTTCATCAAAAGAATTGCCGGTGAGCGAGCCGGAAGGTCTGAACACCCAATCACATTCGGAGCAACCAAAACCACGAAAACGTTTTCCGTCGATCCATACAAGGCTGCGGGGCGGTAGTCTTTTAGCGTCGGTTTGGGACATGAGACACTCTCCTCCCGGAGAATGGTTTGGGGGAGGAGAAGGCGCGGGGAGGAAGCAACGAACTCGACATTGATAGTGCAGGTAGTTTGCCAACCGACGAAGTGCAGAAAAACCAGTGGCATAGGTCGAAATCGGGTGGGGTCACACCGTAGCTCTTACGCACACGATGCACTTCCTTACGCTGTTACTTTGGCAACTATAGGCCACCTCACCGGAGCACCCACCTAGCCTACGGTCGCCCATGCCGCCGTGCTCGCTCCAAACGCCAGCAAGGAACCCAAAATACCAGTTAATCCGTGTTCGGGTCATTGATTGATCCTTGCAGATTAGGCGATTCATCGCCATCTCTCCGGACGATTCACGGGTGGGCGTCCCTTTACCGCTCCGGCATCGGTGAGCATCAACGTCCTCACACCAAAAAGAAGAGGCGGCCCCTTTAAGCAGGCCGCCCCGTATGGCGGATGAATCCCCCTACACTGCTACAGGGGCGTTATGGAAGGTCGAGGTAACGGCTTCAAACGTTTGAACCGTGGGCGTTCCATCGATCACTCTTGCAAATGTTCGCAACACTTCCGGGTAAAGATTAGTGTTGTAAGCATCGGCGCTGACTTTGTTCTCCCACAGACTGATCGAAATCGCATCCTGGCTGCCGGGATTTGCCAATGTGATTTCTTCCTTAAAGCCCTTCTGCTTGTGCAGTAAAGGCAGAATTTCGTTTTCAAGGGTCCGGGTGTAGTCAGAAAGCATGTTCGATTTCAGACGAAAAGATACATTGCGTGCAAACATATCAACCTCCAAAGGTTGTAGTCGCTAAGAGGGGAGAACTTCAGATGAGCTGACTTAGTTTCAGGGAACCTGAAAGAGGAGAAGAATGCTCACTCCACCCAACTGTCTGCATTCAGGTGGCCCTCAGCATCAACCGCGCAACTTATTGCTTCTATACGTCACATAGCAGATCCGACACCGCCGAGTCGGGGTTCCGTCGTGTACCTTTGGCGGACAGCAAGCACAAACGGCCACCTTTATAAGGGAATGAAAGTCACAACGGGCCGCGCGGTTTTGTCAATTGGCGAAAAATCGCCATCACCGAGTAGCCAGCCCCCATTGCTGGGGGCCAGCCCTCTCAGAACCGCTGGCGGACACTTCTCCGCTTCCTGCTCGATCGCCTGAATGAGTTCCGCGATAGTCGGGTTCAGTCGATCCAGCAACTCCAGCAGATCTCGTCGTCGCCGGCTCGCCCATGGAGCCAACCGGAAATGCAAAATCAGTCGCGCATTCTGCCGATCCGTCTTCTGCTTGTGTGCCCAGTCTTGTGCCCACCCCGCCCGCTTTGTGCCTATCTGACCTTTGCGTTGTGTCGACTGCGAAGGCCGCTTGCGGCCCACTTTTCCGTGCATCGCCAACCTAGCGAAAAGGAGCGACTTTTATATTGCGTAAATGGGGGATTTTTCACCAACAATCGCCGGAATCGCGCCGATCCGATGGAAACGACGGGGAAGTGGGCTACACGAGGGAACAGCGGACCGACAATCAGGACTTGCCGTCACTGACGAACCGGCTTTCTTGCCCAAACTCGATTTGCCAGCCAGCAAAGCAATTGAACCGGGACCTGAGCAGGGGTGCATGGCCTTTCGTTCCCACTTCGTGACCTTGCGAAGGCCGCGACAGGCTGCGAACATCAAAAAGGAGCGAGACCATGAAGATCTTGCTGGTGGAAGACTCCGTCATCGACAGACACGAGATCGGCAGGCACTTGAGCGAGTGGGGGCTCGATTACGTTGCCGTGGGAAACGGTACGGAAGCGGTCAAGCTTCTGGAAGCTGCTGGCGCGCCCAATCTGGTACTGCTCGACTGGCTGCTACCGGGCCTCGATGGCATCGATGTATGCCGCCAGATCAGAAAACTTGGGAAGAATGGGGCGTACACCTACACCGTAATGCTCACGGCAAAGAATCGAAAGCAGGACCTGCTGATGGCTATGGAAGCTGGCGCTGACGACTACTTGGCCAAGCCCGTCGATCCTTCGGAGCTGCGGGCTCGAATCCTGGCAGGTAAGAGAATACTGGAACTCCAGCAGTGCCTGCGGTTCGCCGCGACTCACGATTTTCTAACTAATCTGCTAAACCGCTCCGAGATACTCGCTGTCTTACAAAAAGAATTCTCACGCAGTGAAAGGGAAGGCAAGCCTGCAACACTCATCCTGGCTGACATTGATCACTTCAAACGCATCAATGATTCTTTGGGTCACGCTGCCGGCGACGAAGTTCTGAAAGAAGTCGGACGGAGACTGGGATCGGACTTGAGACCCTATGACGTTGTGGGACGTTATGGTGGCGAGGAATTTCTGCTCATCCTGCCAGGCTGTGACTTAGCGACAGGTCGGAGGCGCGCCGATGAGATTCGTGACCTGGTTGGCAAAGATCCCTTCCCCACGCCCTCCGGGACAACGTCAGCCACGATCAGCATGGGGGTTTCGGTCACGTCGCTCAGTCCGGAGCGTTCGGTGACAGAGATCCTTCGTCAGGCCGACATAGCGTTGTACGAAGCTAAGAAGAACGGAAGAAATCGCGTGGAAGTCTTTTCTGCGGGAACCCAGGCCTTCGATCAGCCTAAGGCAAAATCGGCATGCTAAGACGAGGCTTGATCGCGCAGTTCATCGTGGCCAACTGTTGCAGCGCAAGATGCTTTCCGGGGCACACCCTTGCCTTAAGACACTTCCAGCCTGAAGAAGCGACGATCGCGGCCTGTTTGGGAACACCTTGTCACGAAGGCTTTTTCACAGCGGTCGGCGGCTCGGAACGCGGCCCGATCAGGGAGTTTGCGATTGCGACTTCGATATTCTTATGTGCAAACGTGCGTGCGAGTGCGGTACCGATCTTGCCGGAACCAATAACGGCGTACTTCATAGACTCCTGTCCTAGAACGGCAGTGCGAAAAACCGATCATCCATTTCTTCCCAGCTATTCCTGCCGGGAGTAATCGGTCGTTCGATTGGTTCGTAATTGACGAGAAGGAAAACCGTGAGAGAAGCCCGGCGGAGTGCCCGCCTCCGCAGAACGCTATTGTACGGAATTAAAATATGTCTGTAAATCATTGATAAAAACTGAGATATTGGTGGAGGCGGCGGGAGTCGAACTAATCAGCTTGTTGACAGGACGTAAGTTATTGATTCCAGAAACTGCCACAACGGCTAAAAAGGCCTCATTGCCCAATCCATTGTACGTTTATTGTACGAAAATGCTTTTCGCTCTGGAGTCCCGCAGACCCACATAGCGACCACAGTATCCCATAGATCTGCCGGGCTGGATCGAGAAAAACAACCAGCTTCTACGACACCCAAGTCACCGCCTTTCCATTTCTTCGCTATGCCCGCTTGCCCTCTCGTAACTTCCGGGGGCCGTCCTCCGACCAGAATCGATGCCAAGTGCGGGGTTCACTTCCCACGAGCCGACCTGTCAGGACAAATCCGGCACAGTCCTTAGGTTTGGATTACTTCCCGTTAGCCGACCTTCCGCCCGGAATGTGCCGGATGGAGTCTTCCGGAATCACATCCGGGCCATCACTGGTTGTACTTCTTCTTATAAAAATCGAGCTGTTGTTGGAGCTGTTCTTTGCTCAGGCCTTTTGTCCACTGGTGGTAAGGGCTGTTCATCACGTCTGCGGTCACGCCGGGAAGAAGCGTCTCAGCTTCGGGAATGAATTCCGTATAGAAGGTCTTCGCGACTTCGTAGAACCCGTGCCACTGCGTGTAGTCCGGGCCCATCATTGCTGTGCCCATCCGAGCGCGCCGCCCCTGATGATGCCAAAGCTCATAGTAGGTCCATTCGATCTTTTCATCGAACGGTGTTTTCGTGAGCTTGTTGGCGGCATAGAGCTTATCCATGATCGCTTTGGCTGGCTTGGCAAACTTCTCGTTGTAGAGATCGATGGTGTTCTCGTATTGCTTATAGAAGTTCTCGACCCAGCCCGTGGCGTGGCAGTTTGAGCAGACATCCTGCATGGCGGCACGACGCTTTTCCCAGTTTTCCAGCTTGAAGCTGACGACCGGCCGTAGTGTGAAGCTGATACGGTCTCCCACATCGTGGGTCACTGGCTGATTACTGGTCGCGCTCATGTGACAGGTTGCGCATGTGGGTGCCGCGGAATAGTCCTTCCCAACTACCCAGGACTTTGAATCCAGGTTCATCTTGGCAATGTTGGCGCGGAACTGAATGCCATGCTTCGATTCGGTGTAGATCTCCATTTGCGGATGATCGGGACCGAGGTGACACTTCCCACAGTTTTCGGGCTGGCGAGCAAGTGCTGAACTGAAGGAGTGCCGCCCGTGACAGGCAGCGCAGGAGCCTCGGCTGCCGTCAGGATTCACGCGCCCAATCCCACTGTTCGGCCAAGTATCCGCGTCAAACTTGCCGTCTTTCAGGTACTTGACCTCGCTGCCGTGACACTGCCGGCATCCGTTCGCTGCAGCTGGGCCGCCCTCAACTACCTCTCCCAACATATTGTCCAGAGACCCGATGAATTGTGCTGCCTGAGAATGACGACTTTTTTCGAACTGTTCTACTTCCTTGCCGTGACAGCGCCCGCAGTAGTTGGGCGTGACAATCACGGCAATGCGCTGGCCGTAGTGCTCAAATGTGGCGGGAGCTTTCTCATTGGCACGATGGCACGAGTAGCAGTCCACTTTGTTCTTGGCGTGCGCGCTTTCTCGCCACTGCTCCACAATGCCCGGCGTGCTACTGCTGTGGCAATCTAGGCATGCCTAGCCCTCTGCGGATACTTGGGCACGAGCAACTGTGATCAACGTGAACAGGACAAAACTGAGAAAAACCACAAAACGCATAGGAACCTCCGATCGGCAACATTTTTACTGCAATCATTTTCTCAGCTACCCTCGTGCCTATGGCTGAGGAACTGCACCAGCAGCGTCATTATCACTGGGAAGCCGGGCGCATTGGGCCGGCCAGCCTCTTTCTCAATGCGCGTCGCTAGTGTGGACATGGCTTCCAGCTTCGGTTAGTGCGCCTTTTCCATTGCAATCGCTCTTGGGAACAGGATGTTGTTCTCCAAGTGGATGTGCTGATGGAGGTCGGCTTCAAAGTCTGCCAGGGCTTTGTACAAAGTCTGGAAGCTGATGCAGGCATCGTCTGGGGGCGTATAACCCGCGCAGGCCTTGCGCATCGAGCGCAGGGCTTCACCTGCGGAGTCGTGCTCGTGCATCATCATCGTCACCGGGTTCTGCACGCTGCCGAAAGGCGGCGGCAACACCGGTTCCTTCTGGATGACCGACTCTTCCATCCTTATTATGTAAGGGAACAGGATCCTCTCTTCCTTCATGATGTGCATCGTCAATTCCTGCTCCAGCCCCTGAAAACTGACTCGAACCTGCAGCAGTTCCGGATGGTTTTTCCCGTGCACGGAGCAGACCTTGTCGAACAACGGACCGATGCGAGTCATCTCCTCGCGCGTGTACTTGTGATGAGTACTGATGATGTGCGCAGCCAGGTCAGCCAGCATCTCCGTTGTCCAGTTACGGTCCTTTTGGACGGCGCGTGCAGACTGCTCGGCCATTTCCAGCGAGTCCAGCACCTCATCTATCGGGAGATTCGCGGTGCGGCACGATTCTTCGAGGGATTTGTCGCCGCCACAGCAATAGTCGATGCCCAGCTTCTCAAAAACTCGGGTCGCAGCGGGGTTTTCCAGGGCCACTTCTCGAACAGTTTTCTCAGCGGTGATGCTCATTACATCCTCCTCGTGGCCCGGCTCCAAGCCTCATGGCCACGCTTCATCTTCCGAAGTTAGCGGAGTAGCGCCGCCGTGCCGATGACTTTTGTCACGGCACAAAGCCTGGTGAGGGACAACCATCATAGACATGAATAAACGGAAACCACGGAGCGGACGCGGGCAGGCGGTGGACCCCGATGCCACCCTGGTTAATCAGCAGACTGCAGTTCGGCTTCCAGGGCTTTCAAGTTGCGGACAACCACGCTGCGGCCATCGATCTTGATCATTCCCTCCGCTTGCAGCCGGGAGAGATTGCGGGATACAAGCTCGCGCACTGTGCCGATTTGCGATGCCAATTCCTGGTTGGTGACTGGCATGATGATTTCCACGCCTTCGGAGGTGCGTTTGCCTTCCTTCTGGGCAAGACGTAAGAGAAAGGAAGCCAGACGGTGACGCACTGTGGTGAACGAAAGCTCTTCGATGATGTCCACTAACCGGCGCAGACGCCCGCCAATCACCTGCAAAACTTTCAGCGCGACATGGGGATGCTGCAGACAGAGAGACTGAAAATCCTGGCGGCTGAAGAAGAGGAGCGTGCTATCGCTGACCGCCTGGGCAGAGGCTGGATAGTTCCCGCCATCGAAGACAGGTAGTTCAGCAATTGAGCTGCCGGGCCCGTCGATCGAAAGCACTTGCTCGCGCCCACCAGCCGAACTCTTGAAGATGCGCACATTGCCCGACTGAACAACGTACAGGCCGGCGCAAGGATCGCCTTCGCCGAAGATCAGTTCGCCG
>Ga0181532_10003030_pt1 | contig 15325 bp, 18 predicted proteins | sample PEATcosm2014_Bin_33_FD_119768 | JGI IMG/M metagenome (GOLD analysis project Ga0181532, IMG submission 119768) | Peatland microbial communities from MTU Mesocosm Facility, Houghton, MI, USA - PEATcosm2014_Bin11_30_metaG | ecosystem: Environmental > Terrestrial > Soil > Wetlands > Peat | place...
CACTCGGTGTGCGGGCTTTTCATCGTCGCCGCACTCGTTGTCCTCCGGCGAGCAACCCATCATGAAGGTCCCCGATGGTATCCACACATAGTTCAGACCATCCTTGAGGTTCTCACGCGTTTGAACCGGTGTGGGATCGAGGTTCCCCAGACGAGCTTCGATACTTCTTGCCAGACCAGCCACGACCGTTATCGGCTGCTCGCCCTTCTGGCCGGCAAGGGCGCTAATTCGCTTATGAGGATTGCTCGTATTCGTAACTGCGCCGGATAGTGAGAATGGATCGCGTGCATTGGCGAATGCGCTCACAAAGAAAAGAAATCCCGAAAGAACTATCAAGCGCGGGCGCATTTTCCCCACTTCTGCAGTTTTGGAATTCTTGCTGAAGTACATCTCTGGCATTTGGCACCTCCCAACTGAATTGATGGATATCAGCTACATCTCCATAGTCGGGGCCTTGTCGCGCCGCCAGCCTTGAGGCTGGCACGCAGACTAAAGACTGCTGGGGATTGGAAATCGAAACCTGAGACGTCAAAGTCCGGCCGCGCCAGTGAATGGGCGGGGACGCACGTCGTACGACCCGAGAAACCCATTCGGCCAAACCGTGTGTGTCGTGTCGACTGTCCAAGAAGGGGTTTGATTCACCAGCACCCATAGGTGAATGAGAAGGCGGGAGTAGCCGGCCTCTGCATTCCATAAGGCGCCCCTAGCCTTGGTTTTTACTGTTTTGTCATAGTACAGATCAGAAACAATCGCAATGACCACGAGCAGAATTCATGGTGATAGCCATCAATTATGTAGAAAAACTAGTGGGCTGCTCCCCTTTGAGTGAGGAGCGAGCAGTTACGTAAAACCACTGATGAAGGGGGCAGTGTCGATTCCGGCACGTAATGGAGAGCTCTCCATTACTTGCCATGATCGGCATAGGGGCCGCAGTCGCCCGCGGACCCCTGCCACACCACCGTGCGTACGGGTCCGTACACGGCGGTTCGAGCGGTTACGCTAGCCCTTCTCGGCCAATGACGGAAGACCGTGCGAACGGAAGTAGGCGTTCGACAGGCCGATATGCAAGGCCTTATTCTGACTCGTGGACCAGGGACCCCGGTAGCTGGCAGCCGTATTGTGGGCCAGCACCGGCCCCACCCCAAGCGCGATCAGGGCTGCCCGGCGTCGGCGTGCGGTTCGCCACTGCCGCCACAGCGCGCAGCGGAGTCGCCGCCGGACCCAGCTGGTCAGAGAACTCAGCACTTCCGGTGTCTCACAGAAGCCAAAGTAGTTGCGCCAGCCCACCATGTAGCGAGCCAGCTCTTCCAGCGTGGCCTCCATGCTGACGCCCTTGGCCCGTCGCGTGACCTCCCGGATTCGTCGCTTGAAGCGGTCCAAGGCTTTAGGCGCTATTACACGCTTGAGCTCCGGGCCGAAACAAAAGCTGAATCCGAGAAACTTTCGCTCCTGCGGTCGCGCAACCGCACTCTTCGCCTCATTTACCTTGAGCTTGAGCCGTTGCATGATGAATCGCGTAATGCTCTCCATCACCCGGCGACCCGCACGCTCGCTGCGAACGTAGATATTGCAGTCGTCCGCGTAACGAACGAAGCGGTGTCCCCGGCGCTCCAGCTCGCGATCGAGTTCGTCGAGCACGAGGTTGCTGAGCAGTGGCGAAAGTGGTCCCCCTTGCGGAGTCCCTTCCACACTAGGGCTAACCAACCCGTTCTCCATCACCCCAGCATTCAGAAATGCCCGGATAAGTTTCAACAGCCGCTTGTCCTCGATCCGTTTCGCAATCCGGCCCATCAGTTTGTCGTGATTGACTCGATCGAAAAATTTCTCCAAATCAAGATCAACGCACCAGCCGTAGCCCTGGGCGATATACTGCTGCGCCTGGGCCACCGCCTGATGGGCCGACCGTCCCGGTCGAAAACCGTAGCTGTGTGATGCTTTGGTTCGGCTTGAAGGAATAGCCAGGCTGGTTTACTGACTGCTGCGCTGTCATTGGACCTTCCCGCAATGCCAAAACCGCCACTCAAAATGGGGCACTTAGCTCCTGCTGAGAAGCCAACCTTTTGGACCACCGCCAGAATGGGCCGAAATGACCGCGATGTGGCTTCGCTCAGTATTTGCTGGCGTGCTCGGCGCACGCCAGGTTTTGAGACGAGAAACTGGGCGCACTTGCGACGGCCACGAAGGTGTCCCAAGACTCGATTTGCGGGGTAGCTTCAGAGTTGTTGACATAACCGGCCCAAAGCCACCGGCTGCCGCATCCGCGCACGGGCCGTTGTACAGCAAGGTGCCTTCCACTAGGCGCGAACGCACCTTTTCAGGCCGGGCCCCCAGCTTAGGTCGCCAGCCGATTTGTTGGTCCTTGCGTTCCCGGTGCGCTGTGGGTAGGATGAGTTTTATGTTCTATGCTGCTTTCCCTGATGTAAAGTACAAAAGTTGGTGGTAGGATGCAAATGACATGTTCCCTGGACCATTGTTTGGAGGCTGGATAACCGTACCCTTTATCGGCATCGCAATCGCGGGGTGGGGATTTGTGTGCCTTCTGTACCTAATCCCGCGCACGCAAGGGAATCCCAACGTCCGCACGGACATTTTCTCTGTTAAGGCCTCTTACTGGGCGATAATTGTGGGTTTAGTCTGCACATCTGCTTGGCTTTTATCAGCGGTCATCATTCGGTCGTTGGTAATTCTTAGAGTAACTCAAAACCTACACTGAAATGTTTATCGACGGACCCTATATCGACAGAAACTACCGGCAGTTCTTTCCGGTGCCCGAGCTTTTTGATCGAAAGTTTGTCCAGCAGGCTTCCTATGACCTGCGCATCGGCGACGAGGTCTTTCTATCTGAGGGGCGTGTTCCAACTCGGCTCACGACTGAAAGCCCATTTCTTATTCTTCCTCCTGGTCAGTTCGCGCTCATCAAAACATACGAACAGATATCCGTTCCGAATGAGTTTGTAGCCCTTATCTCAATAAGATCGACATTCAAATTTCAAGGCCTCGTGAACATTTCCGGCTTTCACGTCGACCCAACTTACAGCGGCCACTTAATTTACGCTGTCCAGAATGTCGGTCCTAACGACATTCGGCTAAAATACATGGAGCCCACCTTTATGATAATGTGGGCTAGGCTCCAATCACCATATGAAGGAAAGAAAGAACGAAAGAAGGGTTACGACCGTATTCCCATGGAATTGATGGCTCAGTTGGGGGGGCCGAGCGTGACTCTGGTGTCCCTAGAAAAAAGGGTTGCGGAAATGTCTGTTTCCATGAAGATTTACGGGGGCTTCGCCATAGCTGCCTTTCTCGCTGTCCTCGCCTTGGTTCTGAGAATCATCTTCAAGGCTTGATGATCACTCAAATGGCGAACACGCCACGACTTGCCGAACTTAAGATTGAGCTAACACAAGAGTGCCCGCTCTCTTGCATACACTGCTCTACCCGCTCCAATCGTTTCACCAGGAACTTGTTACAGTCCGACGTAGTGGTGCGACTCCTTCATGAGGCCCGCAAAATGGGCGCGAAGAAGGTGGCATTCAGTGGTGGCGAACCCTTAGTCTACCCGGAGCTAGACGAGGTCCTGAGGAGCGCATGTTCGCTTCAATTCTCGACATCCCTATACACAACCGGCATAAAAAACAATAGCCTCGACCCGCTTAACTCGGAGGATGCTTCCGGCTTGGTAGCTGCAGGCCTGGGTCGCGTAATATTCAGTATTTATGCAGGCAGCGCAGAAGTTCATGATTCAGTCACTGGCTTCCACTCTTATGAGTCAACGATTAGCGCCATCAAAGCATGTATTCAGGCAGGTCTTTGCGTCGAATTTCACTTTGTCCCTATTCGCCGAAATTATTCTGAGCTCGCGCGAATAATCAGGCTCGCTGAGGGGCTTGGCGTGCGCACCGTTAGTGTTCTTCGTTTCGTGGCCCAGGGCCGGGGGGCCATGATCAGAGAAACGGAGGACCTTAGGGCTGTGGATTATCACCGGCTCAGGGACTCCATCAATGAATTGATGACCGGTCACGGGGCTCAAGTGAGGCTGGGCGCGCCAATGAACATCCTCGGCCTTGGCCACACCTGCTGCGACGCTGCCCAGAGCGTCGTCCTAGTAGACTACCGAGGTCAGGTGCGCCCTTGCGACGCGTTCAAAGGAACCGACTACCCGGACCACGTTTACGGGTCCATCTTGGGAAAGCCACTGCAAACGGCATGGGTCCGATCAAGGTATCTGAATGCGGCGAGGCTTCTCCGCGCAGAGCGTGGGAATGGCCGCCGGTCCTGCCCCACAGATTGCCTTGCCCAAGAGGCCATTCGTGAGGGCGGATTGCACAATCTCACTCGGCTCCCCAGTCGCTAATCGGCAGCCGCCGCCCTTTCGTCCTTTCGATCAGTTCTAACAGGAAATCTGATTTACTTGCGCCGTGAAAGTGGTTTTTCTTCTTGGCAAGGAAGCTTGCGGAAAGGCCGAGCTTTTTTGCGTCCTCCAGTTGAAGCTTCCAGGGTCTATGAATTGCGGTCCGTGGTCCCGGATGGTACAGGACCCCTAAATGCCGGCCATTCCAACTGTGCAAGCGGCCCACAGACTCTTTGAGACTAAGGCCGTGACCATCAATCCTCTTTAATGCCTCCAGCGCCACCCGGCCTAGGGCAATTACGACAGTCGGATCCACGTATTGGATCGTTCTTTTGAGAAATGAAAAGCAGTTGTTAATCTCCAAACGTGTCGGGGTATCGTTGTTTCCGGCGTTGTCGCGTGGATTGCAGAGCACGACGTTGGTTAAGAACACATCGCTCCGCCGGAGCTTCATGTGGGCAAGAATTTCGTCAAACCTGTCGCCGGTGCGATCGCCAAAGAGTGGTATGCCTGTGACCTCTGCACCCAAACGACCCGGCGCTTCCGCCACAAATAGAATCTCGGCGCTCCAGTCGCCGTTGCGGTCACTGAGGACTTTACGGGAACATCCCATTCGCGGGCACAACTGGCAGGAGTGCGCTTCCTCCAATAGTTCTTTCTTGTTCTTGTTTGTGCTCAGCGAAGATCCCATGGCACCTCAAGCAGACAGAGTTCATGGCCTTTGCCGACCTATAGGCCTGTAGCGTGGCCGAATTCTCCCAAACCGCAATCAGTTTTCTTGGGGGTTCTAAGATACTCTCTTGGCGGGTTGTTGGCATTAAGTACTTGCATGCGTTGCAGGGCGAAATCGTTCCGTCCGCGCGGATGATCAATTGTCGGTCATTTGCTCCGCAACTCTCGCCTGAGCCGGACCACCTCCGTCGCCACAATCGGCTGACATAAAACATCGTTCTCGGCAGTGTCACCAACGAGGATGCGGCCCTTTGGAGCATGTGTTCGTGGCTTGCACTGAGGCCTAGATATACCGATGCTTCGTTCCGACCCTGCCTTGTGGGGAATTGAAGGTGAAGCTCGCTGCATTCCAGGCCTTCGGCCCAGTCGTAAATATCCTGCAACCCTGCCACGCTCGGGTCTGAAGGGATGAAGTGGGCTTGTACGTCTATACTCGCCGCGTGCGCCCTCTGAATCGCTAATTCGTTTACGCTAAACGCGTCTCCCTCGGCAGGCTTAAGCGCAACGACTCGATTGTGGTATTCACGCTCTTTTGGTGCGGCGTAGGTAGAAAATGCTGCAGAGACTAGTCCCTGCTCCTTGAGAGTTTTCCATTCCTGTGTGTCAATTGCCCCCCTGGTCTTCTTGTCTCGAATCCCGGTTGTGAATATTGTGACCGGAAGTCTCAATCTTCTCGCCATTCTCAGCGCCGGCGCCAATGCCGGGTAGCAAAGGGGCTCACCCCCCGAGAACACAATGTTTTTAACCCCGATCTTTGCGGCTTGCTCGAGAAGCTCGAATAACCTATAGGGAGGGAATCGTTTGGTCCTCAACGGACCAGAGGAGTTCGAGCAATGCCTGCATGATAGCGGACATTCCTCGGTTAAATCGAATTGAATGAGCTCGAGCGGAAGCATTACCCCACCATTCCTATTGTGCCACAGGCGTCAAGCAGCCAACGCAAGAATGACCTGACGCCCACCCGAAGGAGCATCTAGCTGGGCCACTCCGGCCACACAAATCATTCGCCTGAGCGACAGGCCCATCTCCGTCGCCATAAAGTGCCCCAAATTGATCAGTCCTAGATAATTGCCATATGCTCTTTCAAATAGGTAATGCATAGGGTAGAACCCCATTACCGCAAGAGAGCCCTCGCCCGCATCAGGAATAAAGGCTAGTTGCTGCAAGCAGGGAAAGCCAAGATACGGTGAGTTGTTTAGATCTGTCAGGGGGTTCATCAAGCATGCCTGAAGGGCGGTAACCCGGTGGGTTTTCTGATACGCCCCGATGATTTGTTCCAGCTGATTGAATCCCGGGCTTCCCCTAGCGCCCGGAAAGTTAATCAGGCGTTCAAAATAGTGGCCTTTGTTATTCTTGCGGCAGCCCCTCAGTTTTGGCAACACTCTAAGGAATCGCTCGTAAAGTTGCTGGCGCGGGGCTTTCGGATTCCAAAGGCCACTTGGGAAAATCGTCCTTGCGACGGTTTCTACGCTCGCCTTTCCGTGGTCGTAGAGTACCCGATTGAGGTCATTCCGGAACTGCATGTCCTCATCTGCTTGGCCGTTACAGATTTCTTCAATTATTACGGTCAACCCAGTAACTCGTCCACGATTTTCACGTGCGACCCGAACAGCCTGCCGCCATGCTTCATTAATGCTCCGTTGTCTGATCTCTGGCATCAGTCATGCTCCTCTAAGTACCTGAATTCATAAAATCCAATAAACTCCTTCCGCGAAACCCTAAGCTTTACTTTTCGTCCAGACGTCTCCAAAAAGGCTGCACACTCCCCAATTCGACTCACTGAGAATACTTTTTGTCCAGCCGAGGGAGAGACGGCATTTAGGAATCGTTCTGTGCCCCGAGTGCTCAATCCAGTGACATAGTCTCCGATTTGCATGTGTACGTCCCTTCCGTTCCAAAGTTCATCCAATATCCAGATATCATTGTTTGTACTTTGGCCAATCATGCCCGCACGCAGGCTCGTGAGGTCGGTCTTCAGCAATTGCTTGTATCGAGAATAACTTATAAGTTTCAGCGACAACCTCATGTGGTGAACCAACGTTTCGAAGCCAACTCCTAGCCATCCTGACACCACATAAATCTGCTCCGGGGATGGCTTTTGGGGGTCATAACCACGCGATCTAAAGCCCCGCTGAATGGCCGACGGTGGCATTAGGATAGAATATGCGAACGTATTAGCAACGCTTTCCTCCACTGAATCATCGGTTGCGCGGTCCCTCAAATCGAGCGCAGCATCCAATTGTGTTCCATGCCCAAAAACTCTATGGCCTAATTCGTGAGCGGCCGTCAGCCTTTGCCTGCCCGATGGGCGTCGCGCGCATACGCATAGTCTCGTGACCTCCGGCTCTTCAAGGTACATGCCTTCCAAGCTCGGGACATCAATGAACTGAAGCGTGAGGCCTTGTTGCGATATCAAATCATACACGTCACACGGTCGATCCAGCGCGAAACCAGATCTTGCACGTAAACCAAACGCAGCTTTCACGGCCTGTCTTGCAGCGATTACATCATCGTTTCTCATAGGGCCAGATCAACGGCCTTGGCGTGGCAGTGAGTCGATGATTCGAAGCACAGCATCCAAGTCCTTATCTTTTAAGGCGCTCAATTTCCGGGCTGCTAGCTTTACCTTTTGTCCTTGCAAGACCGCCTCGTCAACCAGCCATTCTACGGATACCTTATACAGGTGGGCAAAATCCTTAAGTTCTCCGGCAGTTACTTTTCGCGTTTCATTCTCGATCTCCGTAATTGTGGGGCGATGCATGCGCAGCAATTTTGCCGCCTGTCCCTGAGAAAGTCCCGCTGCATCCCTCGCTTGGCGAAGTCTTTCTCCGATTCCAGGCAAGTCCGGTTTCTTGAGGCTCATTGTTTGACACCCATGAGAGAGAGAATAGCGATAACAATTTCGTTGAAGGTTCTTGCTCGGGGCTTTGAGTCGACCTCCTTTATGAAAATGTTATCGGTGAGATCAGCGATCCCAAGAACCGTTTCCAGTTCAACTGTCACCTCGATGCCGCACTGGCTGTCGAATCCGGCAATATCGAGGATGGGGCACAATTCGTAATCTGTTAGATTTGGCATTTCCTTGCCGCTCAGGCTCAAGGTCTCGGCGATTGCATTATTCAACGCCTCAATGACATGCTGCTTAGTTTCCGTTGTATTCTTGCTCATAAGTTTCTCCTACCACGTGGTAAGGAAAGCTTACCACAGACAACAACGGTGTCAAGCTCTTTTTGTAGGGTGGCTTAGGCCGCAAGTGGCGCCTACAGCGCCGTATTTGTATTGCGTCCCAAGCCCCGCGCCGCGACATCTGGCGCCAAGTGTGCGCGTCATCCGATCTATCGCCAGATGCGCGCAGCTATGATGACATGCTGAAAACGCGCATACATGCGGATCGATGTATGCGCCACCCGACGCGACCTTCCGTCACTTGACCGTTAGTCGCCATGTCGGAAGCTGGGCCGGCCGTGTATAGGTAGCTTGAAAAAACCAAAAATCCCCGCTGGTCGCCTGGTTTTTATCGACGAATCTGCTGACAATCAAACATTCCGAGCGGATCACGCTACTCGGAAGTTTGCCCCGGAACCGGCTGCCAGCGACCACTTTCCGGGAAGCCCCAGGCGATCACCCCTTCCTAACGGCGAGTTTACCGATTCCCTGTCACATCTCGTATGGGCAAGCCGCATTTGCGACGCAATCTGGCGAGAAGCCGAAGGCACCGTTGGCCCGCAAGACCAATCGGGAGACTTTGGCCTCAGAATGTATCCCTGAACGCATTGGCAACCATGGAGAGCGGTTATTCCAAACGCCGCACTCGGACAGCTGAACCCACCGGCGGCAGGGCCTTGAGGCTGCTTGACCATTACCCGGCTTACGTGCCTTGCATCGAAGGAAGGCAGCGATTTTTACGACTTTGCCGCGACGCGCGCCTTGGCGCCATGGGGAGCGGCCCTCAGGTACTGCACGGGCCAAGGGACGGGATATCCCAGGTCGCGTGCCGCCCGCAATGGCCAGTAGGGATCACGCAGGAACTCCCGCGCCATGATCGCCACGTCTGCCTGGCCGGTGCGGATGATATGGTCGGCCTGCACCGGGGCCGTGATCATGCCCACCGCACCCGTCAGGATGTTCGCTTCGCGCCGGATCCTTTCGGCGAAGGGCGTTTGGTATCCCGGCCCCACTGGAATTCGGGTAGGCGGCACATTCCCTCCGGAGGAGCAATCGACCAGGTCCACGCCGGAATCCTTCAGGCGCCGGGCCAGCGCCACGGAATCGTCGAGGGTCCACCCGCCTTCCTCCCAATCGGTTGCCGAAATGCGCACGAACAAAGGCGCACTCTCCGGCCACGCTCCGCGGACTGCGCGGACCACCTCGATCAGCAGGCGCATGCGGTTCTCGAGCGAGCCGCCGTATCCGTCGGTGCGGCGATTGGCGAGCGGCGAAAGGAACTCCGAAAGCAGGTACCCGTGGGCGGCATGGATCTCGATCACCCGGAATCCTGCTGCGCGGGCGCGCCGGGCGGCTGCCACAAATGCCTCAACGACGGATTGAATTCCCTCCGGCGTCAGGGCTTGTGGCTGCACATAGTTTGGAGCAAAGGGAATTGCGCTGGGCGCCACCACATCCGTCCAGCCGCCCGACCCCTCCGGGACGGCGCCGTCCCCATCCCAAGGCCTGTAGGTGCTAGCCTTCCGCCCGGCATGAGCCAACTGCATGCCGGCGACGCTGCCCTGGGAGTGGATGAAGCGGGTAATTCTGGCAAGAAACTCGATATGGTCATCGCTCTAGATTCCGAGGTCTTGCGGACTGATCCGCCCTTCCGGAGCAACGGCGGCGGCTTCCGTCATAACCAGTCCCGCACCACCGACGGCCCCGCTTCCCAGGTGGACCAGGTGCCAGTCGTTGGCAAACCCGTCGGTGCTGGAATACTCGCACATCGGCGAAACGACGATGCGGTTGGGAAGGGCCACATCCCGGATCGAGAGCGGATCGAACAGATTGGGCATAAGCTTGCTCCATTTTGGTTGCTATCTTGTCCAACAGGCGCCGTTCCAGCCAGACCGCAGACTTTTGGATCCCGGTGTTCCTGTCGTGTGCCGATTATAGCGTTTTCGACTTCAGCTTGATCATCGCGCCATCCACAACGAACCTGCCGCGTCCGTGTTGGCGGATGGCCGCCGGACCCTTTTCGTGCCGGGAAGCCACGATGGAAACCCGTTTTGTTCGCTTAGTGAATCGTCGGCGGCTTCTCCTCGGGCGGGGGAAGTTCTGCGACCACGCCCGGGACGATGTCATTGATGGTGCCCGTGGAGGCGAGTTCATCGGATTTCATTTCATCTTCGACGGCGCAATCGTGCCACTGAACGGAGACCGACTCTTTCGTCACTCTGGTCACCGTGCCGGTGTGTTCCAGCCAGTCCGCTGTCCGTCCCTTGCCCGAAGGCTTGACGACTTCCTTGATTCGGAACATTTGCACTCCTGCGCTGTCGCAATCGAAACGGTACGCGGTCATTGATGTCGTTGTCGCATTGACAGCAGGTTGCTTCACGCTGCCGTCACTCGTCCGCAAGCTTTCGTTCACACTATAGGACCGAGCATCCGCTCAACACAAGGCGCTCACCCGCCGCCCCGCAGCCGGCCGGAGGGCTTTACGCCCTGAGTTCCCTTATTGCGGCGCCTGCCCCCTCCAGAGCATCGGCACGCCGCAAACGGTCGGCCGGCAGCGGTGCCAGCGATGGCCGGCGGCGATTGCGTGGGGCATGCCGGGGGTCTCGATGGCAGGAATGACATCCTGAAAAGGTGTAGGGTGTAGGCAGTGTAGCCATTTCCAGAAAGTCCCTATACGAAGAACGCAGTAAGAAAGTTTGCCCAATTGGCTACACACCCTACACCCTACACTCCCAGCCTGCACTCAGTCCAGTGCATCCAAGATCGCCTCGGGCTCGCCCCAAATGCCTTGGCGCACCCTGAAGCCCTTCCATACCACGCCCTTGTTCCGCCGGGTAGATTCATACCCCTTCTGCCCCATCCGGTATTTGAACTCACGGGCGTCCAGGACGAAGTAGTTATTCTCTTCGGCAAATGACTTGAAGGAATCGTAAGCCGCGCCGGACCCGGACTCAAAGTTCTGACCGTCTTCCGTGCATTCCTTGAGCCATTGCCCCAGCGAGTCTTCATCGGCGAAGTATTCCCGGCTCGCTTCCCTGACCTTGGCAGGGTGGCACAAGCCCTTCTTCAGCCATTCCACCGCCCCTTTAACGCACCAGGCAAGGATCCCTTCCCTTTCTGCCCATAGCTTCTCGGGCAGCTTCATATCCACATCTTCTTCGGGAATCCGGACCGTGAAGGGCACAAGTTTGATGCGCCGCTTCATCGCTTCGGACTGGTCGATGATCCGGGGTTTGGAGTTGCTGGCAAGCCAGAGGGTGAACACCGGCATGAACTCCATAGGCTCCTGGTAAAGGTGCCGCGCCTTCTGCCTGTCCCTGCCCGTCAGGGTCTTGAGCAGGGCTTCGTTGAACCTGCCCGTGATGTTGCTCTCTTGCGCCACCACCATCCGCTTTCCGGCAAGGCCCGCGATGTCCGGCGAAGCCCCGCCGGGGTTGTGCTTCGCCCCCTCCAGGAAAGTGGCGAAGGGAACGGCCGTGGCGTAATCGCCCAGGATGCGGCAAAGGATCTCCAGGGTCTTTCCCTTGCCATTGCGCCCGTCGCCCCACAGGAAAGTCGCCGTTTCTTCTTCCGAGGACCCATACATGCTGTATCCCGCCAGCCGCTGCAGGAAGCCGATGATCTCGGCATCGCCCCGTTGCACCTTGTCGAGGTGGGCGAGCCAGACGGGGCATTGCGCCGTGGGGCTATAGCTTACGGGCGAGATGTTCATCATCCAAAACTTGCGGTTGTGGGGAAGGAGTTCCCCGGTCCGAAGGTCGATGACTCCGTTGTGGCAGTTGAACAGGTGGGGGTCCTGGTCAAACATTTTGGCGCGCTTCGCTATCGTGCCCTCCGAAATCGCCATTTCCCGCATGGCGTCAAGGCGGGACTTCCCGCAGGACATCCAAGCCCATTTCCGCACGCTTTTTGCCTTCTCATCGCCGTAGGCGTCCGCTTCGGCAAAGATGCTCTTGGCAACATCCTTCGCCCGCCTGTTGACCTCCACATTCCCCAGGTCTTCTGCCCACTTCCTGCCGTCCCAGACATACCAGCACTTATGTTCCACGACATGGCAAAGGTCGTTCCCGCAGAAGCGGGCGAGGCGCTTGCCGTTCGCCAAATCGGTGCAGGTGATGTTGTCGTCATAATCCCCCACTTCCATTTCGCCGCAATCGGGGGACATCACTTCGATTTGGGGCATGGCGTGCCCGGAGCGCGCCAAGGCGGTGCCGGCCGCCTGGTGTTGCGGGACTTCAGCGGCCGGATGGGTCTCAGGCCCATTGGCCGCATCCACCACTTCCAGACCCGCCTTCGCCCCGTCGGCAAGCAGAAGGTCGATGTCGTCGTGCCGGTAGATTGTGCCGGACCAGCGCGTCCAGCCGGGATATTCTTCCGCCATCCGTTCCTCAAATTCCTGGCGGGAGTTCACCCCGCACTTTTGGCAGGTGAACCCGTATCCGCTCCCCGAGAAGAGGAACTTGGTGAGAAAATTCGTCTGCGTCGAGTTTGCCCTTGCCTTCGCCCCGCACAGCGGGCACTCCGCCAAGACAAGCCCGTAGCTCATTCCGGCGTCAAGGTCAAACATCCCTTCCGTCTCGCCATCGGCAAGGCAGCACTCATTCCAGTCCAGGAAGTCGGCGGTCTCGAACTCCGGGTGGAACTCCCACGGCTCCGAGTTGCCCGTGTATCCCGGTGTGTCCTTCGCCTTGCCGTGGGACCTGAACCATTCCGCCAACGCGGGGGCATGGGGGCAAGGCATGGCCTTGCCCCCATCGGGGATATAGAAACCTTCGCTTTTCCTGCCGTCATCGGAAGCGCGGCGGAAGCTGCCGGGGGCGGCTACGGAAGCATTGTTCAGCTTGAGTTCGGCTATCGGGCGAACGCTGTCGCCTGGGCCGAATGCATCCGCCTTTGCGCCCTTGAAGGCATCGAAGGCGGCGTGCCAGGGCAGGTAAATGTGGAATCCCCCGCTGGGCGTGTTCACCTTGAATCCCCCTTCGATCCATTTCGGGTCAAAGCCTGCGTCAAGGCATTCCTTCCAGTCATCGACGTCCAGGGCGGCGCATTTCCCGAACTTCGCCACCATCACAAGCTGGCGGCCGGAAGCAAGCCAGCCCTTGATTGTCTCGGGGTCTGCCGTGGCAACGGTGTTCCAGCCCATATCCCCGCGTGTCTCGCCCAGCCTGGCGGGGGCAAAGTGGAAGCCTTGCTGCGCAAGCATGCAGGCGAAGCGAAGGCGAATTTTGGGGCTCTCGGCAATCTGCTGGTCGGCGTAGGTCTCGGTTTCGGCGTGCATGTCAGTTCACCTCTTCCTTCCCGGTCTTAGGGTGTTCCGGGCACAGGCGGATTCCGGGGTGCCCGCCCAATCGCCGTATTCCCTGCTTTTGGGCAATTGCCTGCACCTTCCATTCGGGGATTCCCACGGCCAAGCCGATTTCCCGGTAGCTTTCCAGGGGGTGCGTCTTGATGTAGCTGCCAACGTAGGCATCGAACTTCTCTTTCGTCTCTCTTATCTCTTCGTAATTCACGGTCTGCCTTCTTTCTGCGGTCAAGGAACCTGCAAAGGGAGCTTGGAATTATCTGGCTCCCTGTTGAATGCCCTCCGTAGTCGTTATTTTCGGCTCGCCGGCACGGCCGGTCGGAAGGCTTCGGGGGAAATCCAGGGCAGGGGGTCTTGGAGATCAGCATCTCGGGGCGGGGGAGATCCTGATGTGCCTCCCGCCCCGATACCCGCAGGCTGAATCTCGTCGGTAGAAATTCACTTTCCCGGCTTCAGTTTTTCCCGAAAAACCCGGTTTTGCTACGTATATTGTAGGAGATGGGAACCTCTCCTCCCGCCATCAAGCCCCGCATGAACGCCGTCGGTTTCAAGCGCCGCCCAAGCAACTTGGGCACCACCGCCACCGTCTCGGCGGACGCCCCTGGGGCCGACCTGGAAAAAGCCTCCCAACCTGCTGCTGTACAAGTGTGCCGCCCGCAGGGGACCGGGGGCGGGGAACTGGAGGGACGGCTGTCTCTGTGGGCGCAACGCCCCCCGTCAACTACCTCGACTTCTTGCCCCATGATGCCCGGCCCGGCGGATGGATGAAAGGAGAGCAGCATAACATGCGAGTCGCCCTGTACGCCCGAGTCAGCACCCTGCACGGACAGAACCCCGAGACCCAGCTTGTCGAGTTGCGGGAATACTGCACTCGCCGCGAATGGATAATCGAGGCGGAGTACGTCGATGCGGGGGTGTCAGGCGCCAAGGACTCCCGACCGAGCCTGAACCGCCTGATGGCGCACGCCCACCAGCGCCGCTTCGACGCCATCCTGGTCTGGAAGCTCGACCGCTTCGGGCGCTCGCTCAAGCACCTCGTCACGGCGATCGCGGAGCTCGAGGCGCTGGGAGTCACGTTCGTCAGCCTGAAGGACAACTGGGACCTCAGCACGCCCTCCGGGAGGCTGATGTTCCAGATAGTCGGCGCCATGTGTGAGTTCGAGCGCAGTTTGATAGCCGAAAGAATTCGCGCCGGAATGCGGCGCCGAAAACTGGAGGGGTTGGCCTTGGGGCGTGCCCCCATCCAGGTTGACCATGCCCGGCTCGTGGCCGACAGAGTTTCTGGAATGTCATTGACCCAGGTCGCGAGGAAATTTTCGGTCAGCCGGGCCAGCGTGGTGCGGTGGGTGCGGGAGTCGCAGCGAAATAAAGCCGAGGCTATCCCCGCCATGATGGTTTCCGCAGGCGCCGGCCAAGCCGCCCAGCACCTGATGTGAGGCATCGAGGGACGGAGGATTATGCCTATGGCAGACACGGCCGTACAGTTGCCCGAGTCCATCGAGTGCCCTTTGTGCCTCGGCAAGGGCGAGCTCAGCCGGACGGAAGTTCTCGAGCGGCTCGGCATGAAGGACTTCGCACGCGTTGCGCAGCTCAGCGCAGAAGAGGCCATACGCCTTATCCTGAAGAAGGAGAAGGATGGCGAGCAGGCCCGTTGGGCGAAGTTCGACGGGGAGCTTGCCAGGCGGACCGCCGAGCTCACAGGCAAGCATGCCGCAGAATTGCAGCGGCTCCAGGCGGAGAAGGGCGAGCTGACAGCCCGCCTGAAGGGGCTTGAC
>Ga0181532_10003031_pt1 | contig 15324 bp, 15 predicted proteins | sample PEATcosm2014_Bin_33_FD_119768 | JGI IMG/M metagenome (GOLD analysis project Ga0181532, IMG submission 119768) | Peatland microbial communities from MTU Mesocosm Facility, Houghton, MI, USA - PEATcosm2014_Bin11_30_metaG | ecosystem: Environmental > Terrestrial > Soil > Wetlands > Peat | place...
CTTGAGCGGCGGACTGAATAAAGGACGCTAATTGTCATGCCAGCCCGGGGCACCTGAAATCACAGTAAATGGCCCATTTCCCGGCCAAGCACGGACCCCCCTTGTACGAGACAGGTACCAGACACGTACGAGACAGGTACTAGCGACGTACCAGCCTCGGGGCCGAGAAGGCTCCTACGATCATGCCGGCTTATGGACTTCGGAGAGGGATTGCCGCGTGAGCCCTTGGGTCAGAGTTTGTTACTCGAAGATCGTGGGAGCGCCCGTTGGCCACGGCACCTATTCCAAGTGCCGCGCAATCAAGCCTTCACGCCTTAAGTAAGCGCCATTCCGCGAAAGCGCCCTTCCGCGCACGGTCAAGTGAAAGCGCTTCGAGGTTTCTGAGTGGCAAAGCAGGTGGAGCGGAAAGGCCAATAGCTGGAGGTAAACGGCTAAAGGCGGCTTTCCCGCGGCTGCGGAAGACCTTCGATCTGAGCCTGTTACGTGGTCTGCTACCCACTGATTCCCGGCTTGGGGGTGGTTATCACGGGGTCGGAGCTAACGCGCGGCGGAACAAGGGCTTACGATGCGAGGCGCAAAAGCGCTGTTACGGTGTGTGTCTGGCGAGTGTCCGGCGAGTATCCGGCGTATCTCTGGTGCGAGTCGCTCGCAGGCTACGCCATAAGGCGGTCAATCGAAATCGCTCCCGCCCAAGCTCGGAATCCCCACCCGCCGACGACGCCGTTCTGCCGTTTCACATGCCAAAGACGTCGAAGATATGCTGAAAGCCGCCCCAGCGACTGGGTGGCTGCGTGGTAAGCAACTCTCCTTTGACGTGGCCCAGGTCGAACTGCACCAGGACCCCAATGCTGTTGGCGCCCGTACCGTGCGTCCGGATAGCATCCACGCCGTAGCCGTAGCCGACCAGGAACTTCCAGGATGGGGATTGGTAGAGGATGCCGCCGCCTATGCCCGAATTCCAGTTCCCGGGCTGCTCAAACCCCTGGAGGTAATCAACCCAGGCGGTCGCGCCGCTGAAGGCGAGGTTCCAGCGTTGCCGGTGGTCTAGCGGGAGGATGTAGTTTGCGCCCACCAGCACGAAGCGGCTGGCGCTGATTTCCTGGTAATAGTAGCCGGGCAGCGAGAGCGGGAATTCAGACACCAGCGGCAACATCGCGCCGAGCCGATACGCGCTGAAGCGGTCGGCGTCGAGACTCGTGCCCGCTGTGACGCTAAAGTAGAGGTTCTGCTTGGAATTGGGGAAGGTGTACGAGAGGAGCGCCTCGCCCCAGAACAGGTGGGACTGCGGCTCGACGGTGAAGTCGCCGAAGCCGTAGTTGCCCGCCCCTGTACGGAACTGGCCTTCATACCAGGCCGAGATTTCCATGGCCAGCGGTGGGAACAGGATGGGCTCCTTTCCCCCCCAGCGCAGGCCCGCGCGCACGATGGCGGTCTCGCGGGGGGGCGGCACTTCGAATCCTGGGTACGTGTCCGAGGTGGGTGCGTAGGTCGAGTAGCGGACCCCGCCGCGGAGCATGCCGTTGAGAGGGATCTGCTGCCCGGGATTGAACAGGTGGTAGATGCTGGTATCGGCTTCGCCGCCAAAGCCGTCAAAGGATTCCCCGGGAATATAGGTCCCGCGGCGAATTTCGTAGTAGTCGTCGGCGAAGCCGCCGCCCGCGATCCCAACACCAAGGTCAGTGTATTCGCCAAGCAGAGACCTGAAGCCCAGCTCGGAATCCAGGTAGGTGGGCGCTACCGCCAGGCGGAGCGTTAGGTTTGAATGCTGCAGGAAATCGGGCTGGTTGCGGTAATAGAAGGCATAGGCCGCCAGCGGCGCCTGGCCTTCCAGGGCGGCGTTGTAGCCAACCTGGATCAACTCGCGGTTGGCTGGGTCAATTTGGCCGCGGACGGTGAAATGGCAGAGGCAGCCCGCGAGGACCAGCAAACCTGCGCGCCCCCAGCACTGATTCACAGCTCTCCGATAGCGCACGCCCCCGGAAATGGCAAGTGGGTGCACGACCCATACGCTAAACTGCATCGTTGCCTTGAGTCAATTCAGCGTTATGGTGAGTCCATGATCAAGGTCAAGAAGCTTCTGCACACGCGCTATCGGGTGGACGATCTGGAACGGACGGTCAAATTCTACCGCGACGTGCTGGGATTGGAAGAGGTGCGCCGGCACAAGTCGCCCCGTGGCTCGGAACTGGTGTTCCTGAAGACGCCCGGCAGTGAAGAACTCATCGAGCTATGCTGCTTTCCGGCAGGCGGTCACGTGCAGGTGCAATCTGATCTAACCCATTTGGCTTTCGAGGTGGACAGTCTCGCGGAGTTCGGCCGGCACCTGGCCCGGCTGGGCTTGAAATACTCCGACGGCCCGCATCTGGACGCCGACGGCGAGGGCATTGCCTTCATTGATGCGCCGGAGGGATACGAGGTCGAGTTGATCGAGATGGGCAAGCGGGGCGGGAGCCGCTAAGGTTCGCGCTCCATGACCCTCCGCGCGCGCCAATTCGAGTTTACGTTCCCGCGCCCGGCGCTGGTCATGGGCGTCGTGAACGTGACGCCGGACTCGTTTTCCGACGGCGGCCAGTTCCTGGACTCGCGCGCCGCGGTGGCCCATGCGTTGCGACTGGTCGAGCAAGGCGCCGAAATCCTCGACGTGGGCGGGGAATCTACGCGTCCGGGCGCTATGCCGGTGCCGGAGGCGGAAGAACTGCGCCGTGTCGTGCCGGTAGTCGAGCAACTGGCGGCGCGCGTGCGCGTGCCCATCTCAATAGACACGATCAAGCCCGGTGTCGCCCGCGCCGCCCTGGCAGCCGGGGCGAGCATCGTCAATGACGTGGCCGCCAATCGGACAGACGAGGCAATGTGGCAGGTCGTGGCCGGAGCCCAAGCCGGCTACGTTTGTGTGCACATGCAGGGCACGCCGCAAACCATGCAGGCCAATCCCGTTTATGCCAATGTCGTGCGCGAAGTAGGCGAGTTCTTCCTGGAGCGCCTGAACAGATTGAGCGGTTGCGGAGTGGGCCGGGAACAGGTTATGCTCGATCCAGGGATCGGCTTTGGAAAGACGCTCGAGCATAATTTGCAGTTGCTCGGGGCGGTGCGCAGCTTTACAAGGTTTGGGTGCCCATTGCTGCTCGGTGTCTCGCGCAAGTCCTTCATTGGGAAGCTGCTGGGAGCGGAAATGAGCGCGCGGCTGCCGGGTGCCCTGGCCTGTGCCTGCCTGGCAGTGGCCGCAGGCGCACAAATCATTCGCGCGCATGATGTCGCGGAGACCGTGCAAGCGATCCGCATGACTGAAGCTATCCTGGCAAAGCAAAACGTGTAATGTGGGAAATTGTAAAGACCGTGTGGCGCCCCGGTTCCGTGCTGGAGATTCTCATCCTCGCGGTAATCGTTTACTACGCATTTCGTTTTGTCCGCGGCACGCGGGGCGCGCCGGTGGTGACGGGTTTCCTCGTCGTGCTGCTCACGCTGGCGCTGATGAGCTTCCTGCTCAAGCTGCGCGTGCTCCAATACCTGTTGGGCGGGTTTTCGGCCTTCTTCGTTTTAGCCGTGCTGGTCATCTTCCAGCCCGAACTCCGCCGGATGCTCGCGGAGCTTGGCAACCTGCCTCTCTTTGCCACTGCTCATGAACAGCGCGAGAACATTGAGGTCATCATACAGACGGTTGAGCGGCTGGCCGAGGTGCGCATCGGCGGCCTGATCGCCATCGAGCAATCCATCCAGCTCCAGACGGCCGTCGAATCCGGCCTGCCGGTGGATTGTGAGGCTACGCCTGAAATGTTGGAGACCATTTTCTTTCCGAACAATGCCATCCACGACGGCGGGGTCATCATTAAGGGCGACCGCATTGCCTTCGCCGCGTGCATTTTCCCCCTTACGCAGCGACAGGACCTGAATAAATCGCTCGGCACACGCCACCGCGCTGCCATTGGCTTGAGCGAGGAGACTGACGCGGTCGTCGTCGTCGTGTCGGAGGAAACTGGCGCGATCTCCTATGCCTACAGGGGGCAGTTCGTGCGCGGCGTGACCCTTGAAGAGTTGCGCGCGTTCCTGACCTCGGTTTTGCTCAACCCCGTCCGCTCCCGTAACTGGATGAGCTGGCTCCGTTCCTGGACGACCGATCGCGTGAAGTCGGTCCCCGCAGCCGTGGCTAAAGAGAATCCAGCCCCCACAACCAGCGAGGCCGGCAAATGATCAAGTTCCTGCGCCACCTGTTCGTTGATGACTTCATGCTCAAGCTGTTCTCGCTGGCGCTGGCGCTCCTGTTTTGGATTACCGTCTCCTTCGCCATTCAGCAGAAGGAAGGCTTGCCGACGCCCGCCCTTTCCTTGACCAGTGAGGTCCGCAGGTTCTTCAATATTCCCGTGCTGGTCGTCTCCTCCGCCTCGGATGTGCGCTACTTCAAGGTCAGCCCCAGCCAGGTCGAAGTCAAAGTCCAGGGCGACGCACCCATCATCGAGACCTTGCAGAGCAAGGACCTCCGGGCGCTGGTGGACCTGACGGGCATTGAGAATGCCCAGAATCTCCGCCGGCGGATCGAGATCTCAGCCCCGGCAGGCGTCACCGTTCTGAGCGTCCTCCCTCAGGAGGTGCAGGTGATCCTGCCGGCCAAACCCGCAGCACGATGACCTCCCCCAGGAAGATATTTGGCACTGACGGCGTTCGTGGCACCGCTAACATCGAGCCGGTCACCGCCGAGACCGCCCTCAAGCTGGGCCGCGCCGCCGGCCATGTGTTTAAGCGGCTCGAGACCCAGTCCCGCGGGCGCGGGCGGCATAAGATTGTCCTGGGCAAGGATACGCGCCTCTCGGGTTACATGCTCGAAAACGCCCTCTCCTCGGGCATCCTCTCTATGGGCGTGGACGTGTTATTCATAGGCCCTCTGCCGACCCCGGCGGTCGCGATGCTGACCCGCTCCATGCGGGCCGATCTCGGCGTCATGATCTCGGCGTCCCACAATCCTTACGACGACAACGGCATCAAGTTCTTCCACGCCGACGGCTATAAGCTCGACGATCGGATTGAGCAGCAAATCGAGGGCCTGGTCTTCGGTGGTGAGATCGAGAATATCCGCCCGACGGCTGACGAGATCGGCAAAGCCGTGCGCATTGACGACGCGCTGGGACGTTACATCGAATACGCGAAGGCCTCGTTCCCGCGTGGCATGACACTCGAAGGGCTGCGCATCGTCGTGGACTGCGCGCACGGCGCCGCCTACAAATCCACCCCCTGCGTCCTGCGTGAGTTGGGCGCGGAAGTCATTGTGTATGGCAACCAGCCCGACGGCAAGAACATCAACTATGACTGCGGCTCGATGCATCCCTCCCTTATGTGCCAGAAGATTTGGGAACATCGGGCCGACCTGGGCATCGCGCACGACGGCGACGGCGACCGCCTGCTGCTCTGCGATGAGAAGGGCACCCTGGTAGATGGCGATGACATCATGGCCATCACGGGCCTGGATATGCTCGCCCAGGGCACGCTGGTTAAGAAGACCCTGGTGGGCACCGTCATGAGCAACTCCGGCCTGGACGCCGCCATCGCCGCCGCGGGAGGCAAGGTGGTGCGCACCGGCGTCGGCGACAAGCATGTCATAGATGAGATGCTGCGCAATGGCTACAACTTGGGCGGCGAGCAAAGTGGCCACATGATCTTCCGCGAGTACAGCAGCACCGGCGATGGTTTGGTGGCCGCGCTACAAGTCCTGCGGATCATGCGGGCGAAGGACCTGCCGCTCTCCAAACTCGCGCGGTCCTGGACGCGCTTCCCGCAGATCGTCACCAATATTGTCGTCCGTGAGAAGCGGCCCTTCGAGCAAATGGAGCAGGTTGACCACCTGGTTGCCGAGGCTCAGAAAGAACTCAGGGCCCAGTGCGGCCGTGTCTTCCTCCGCTATTCGGGGACCGAGCCCAAAGCCCGCCTGCTCATCGAAGGCCAGGACCCCGCCACGCTGGAAAAGTGGACCCGGAAGATCGCAGAAGTCATTAAGGCCCAGGTCGGAGCGTAGGCGTGTCAGTTTTCGCGGTCATCCTCCGCCGGTTGAGCCAATTCAGCCGGCGGTTGGTTGGTCGAAACCCGGATACTGAACGCCCCGACGTAGCAGGAATCCCCCGCTGACGCCCACTTGCCCCGCCTGACCTCGCGGGCGGCATTGTGAACGACATTCTGATCGTTGAAATGCCAGCTCCATCCACCCTGGCTCCGCGCGCACAGCCAATATTTCACGCCGCCTTGCAACTCCGGTTTCTTGGCAGATTCGAGCCGAAGCAAACCGGTTGCCTCCTCGGCGGACACGGAGAATGATTCCAGAGTGCGTCCGGGAAATCCGTTCCTGTTCCTGGCAAGGAATATCGTCGCTTTGCCTGGATGCGGATTCCCGCCATCCGGTTCCACGGCCATTTCGATCTCGGACAAGTTTCCCGACCTCGTCGGCACGAACCACTCCGCGTGGGCTTCGCGCCCGACGGCCCAGGCGTTCGTCGCCTTGTAAGTCCTGGAGGGGCCGAACGAATTAAAGACCAGCATTGGATCACCGGCGACCGGTTTATTCGACAGGAAAGGATTGGTCGGCGGCGCGCGCAGCGCGTGACGGGCGTGTATCGGCGCCAGGAAACCGACGATAGGACCCCAGAACATCGCTATGACGATGCCGGCGAAAACCACCACGCCGAGAACCTTTCCCAATGGCGTTCCCACCTGCCGCGCCCCCGCCCCGGCGTAAGGCCAACCCATGGGCCCGGCAGCGGCCGCTTGAGCCGGCGCCGCCAGTCCCAGGGCATTGCTTAACCGGAGACGACGGTCCGGGATACGCCGTTTTCAAAGGTGGCGGACATTGCTGCCAGAGTGGCAAACGGTCCCGGCAGCGTCCGGCCACCCTCGACGGCTGCGCCACCCATGACCACGAATTTACGGATGGGCTGCCGCGGCAGTCGGCGCGACCAGCCGAACGGGCCGAGCCGGTCCGAAACCGTCAAACGCTCGTCGCGCCACCGAATCCGGCATCGTCCGAACAGAAGGAGTAGTCCCAACCCCGCCGGCACGCAGCCGGCGGCCATAAAACAAAGCAGAAACGCGCAGATAAAAAAGGCGAAGGGTTGGGGGTGATTCCCCAGATGGCGGAATTGCGGCACGACTATAGTACCGATAAAGCCGCACCACACCGCGCTGAAACCAATCGGCACCAACCCCGCCAGCCGTAATATCCCCAATGGCCGTGCCGGCAGCCGATAGGTCACCTCCTCCCCGACCGACTCGACGCCTATCTCAGGTATGGCTGCCAGCTCCATAATCGTCCAGCGGACCTGGCAGCCAGGCCAGGGTCCTCACGATTGAATTCATGAACACCACAGTGCCGAACGGAACCCCGCTCCGCGATTACAAATTGCGCCGAGCTTTGCACCACCCGGCACCTCGATGGCGCAGCGTAGGCCGCCTTCCATCAACTAAGCACCTATCCCCTGCTCCGTGAGCACCTCCTCACCATAAGCAATATCCCGATCCTCTATGACCCTGCCCATTCGCTCTTCCACGACAATTACATGGTTATTGATTCCCTTCTCGAGCTTACCGGCTCGTTCAACCTCACGCCGGCAGCCGAGTTTCACAACGCCGAGAACCTCATCTTCGTGGACTCCCCGCAGATTGCCGACCTGCACGCCGCCAACTGGCTCACCCACAGAGCCCACTCGGTGGCGTAGCTCCAAAGCGTAGCCTGACCGCCACGTGCTGCAGAATCCTGTTGCTACCAGCCAAACTTATGAATACACTCGCTCGATGGTGCCTCTAGCGCGCCCACGCCGAAAGCAGGAGGCTTTATTATGGCTGATGCGAGCAGCGGGAACAAAATCAACCATGGCCTATCAGTAGCGCTAGACTACCAGAACTTGATCGATTGGTAGGAATAACCACATGAAGTCGTTGTATTGCATTCTCGTCACTGCAATATTGGTGATCGGCTGCAAGCCCAAAGAGACTCACGTTATTGCGGATAAAGTCGTAGAATCCGACCAGGTGCTCATAAGCGGCCAGATGTTCATCGTTACTGAGTCGCGTGCCAATGTCGTTTTCGGTGACGTCAAGATAGGACTAGTGGACAGGGACACCATTATCAAGTATTTCCGTTCTCATGCCATTGCTTGGTCAAACGAACTGATAGAGGCTCAGTCGAAAGTGGACTTGGCAATTACGAAGTATGATGGGCTTAATTGGCAAAACATTACAAGGCTCGCTAGTGCCAAAAAGTATTTTTGGGAGCGATATGAGCGGTTAAAAACAGAGAAACTCGACGCCGAAAAAAACCAAGCCTTCGACCATTACCTCGCAGCCAGTGTCAAATTAGCTGATCTATTCAAAGCTAAGCAGGCCTCTGAAGTCGCCAGCGGCCTTAAAGAGGCCCTATTGAAACAATCGTTGCATTACGATAGAATCAACTGGCCTTCGGCAGAGGAGCCGCCTGCAATTTGGCAAGCCGTTACTGACAGTGAAGGACGGTTCAAGTTTTTAGTTCCGGCCTCTTCTACAAATCTGATGCTTTTGGCGAAGGCAGACCGCCAGATTGGCGACAAGAAGGAGCACTATTGGTGGTTGACAGAGGTTAGTTTAAGAGGCAAAACGACGGAGGTTATTTTGAGCAACGACAACCTCGATCACTGCGGCGTTTGGTATTTTCTGCCCAAACCTATCCAGGAGTATATGATCAGCTATGAATCTAAGCTGCATTCTTACGAATCCGATGTGGTGAGCTGGAGCTTTCTCTTGGACAGTCACGACTCGCAGATTGAGCAGGAGGTGCAAGCCGCCGAAAAGCGCCAAGCCGATGTAATCCTATTAGAACTCGGGGTTTCTTCGGTTGAAATTAACACCAACTCCGAAGCCGACGACCGGCGTGCTCAGGCCGAGGCCGAGGCCGCAGTCAGAGCCAAGGAAGCCCACCTTGCTATTGGCATGCAGGCCACGTTCAAATTCTACCAGTCCAAGGCGCAAGCTGGTGAAGGCTATGCGCAACTGCGGCTTGGTGAGATTTACCTGCACGGCAAAGGTGTGGAAACCAACTTCACGCTTGCCCGCCAATGGCTATCCACGGCGCTCACAAATGGCTATCCGCAAGCAGCAGATCTGCTCAGCGAAATCGAGCGTAAAGGGGTCCGTGAGAATGTCAGCTTGCCACGGTAAACGGATCAGTCATGGGTTGACCGGATTACGATTGAAGCAGTGCCGACCTGCTGCTTGCTTCACCCGCAAAGCGCTAAGTGCAACCGGGCGCAAAAACCAGTTTCCTATCAGTGACCATAACGGCGGCGGCACCGTCTAAATCGCCTGCGACAAATCCATAAGCGGTAGCGTGAGCTCTATTGCCGCGGCGACGGCGACACCGCCTCCGTCTTTCTGGCGCGCGACACCCCCTCGCCTTACGTGGACACCTGGCCCTTGAAAACGCTTGGCAAATTCGAAATGCGGGAGCACAATGGTGTCTATGTTGTGGGTGGCGAAGAAATGGGCTTCTTCAGCGACGAAATCGCCGTCGCCTGTGCGCGTGCGCCATGATACTCGTGCGCCGCAGCCATGTAAGCTCTGCTGTCGGGTGCTAAAGCTCGTGAATTCTCATATTATTCCCGAGTTCTGCCACGCCGCCACGTACCCTCCGAAGCCCGGGCTCCATCGCTTTCATTACATGCCCGATGTTGACGCCGGGGAAGAGAAATGGGAGCAGCAGGGGTTCAAGGAATACCTTTTGTGCGAACAGTGCGACAACGAGAAGTTGGCGGCTTGGGAAGAACACGCCACGGGGTTGTTCAAAACTCAAATGCCACAGCCCGCTGCAGGCCAGGCACAGCCGATTCTGTTTCACGACCCGGATTACTCGAGCCTCAAACTCTTTTTTCTGTCAGTTCTCTGGCGTGCGGGCGTTTCGACGCACCCATTCTATGAGCACGTTCGGCTCGGTCCACACGAAGATAAGATTCGGGACATGTTATTTGGCAACATCCCGGGCGACCCGACAGACTATGGCTGTGTCGTTTCCTTACTGCTTGACAGGGGGCAGCTTCTGCGCGACGTCCTCGTCCAGCCGACCCCCTGCGGGATCCAGGATCCGGAGCATGACCGCTATCTCTTTGTGTTCGGGGGATTTCTGTTTCTGTACTTTATATCCAAAGAAGGTTTAATACCAAAGCTCCAACAAAGCATGCTCAAGAAGGATGGCACCCTCACCATCGTACCAGCAGAATACGACGATTTCGCTGTCCTCAGGGACCTGCGCAAGCGAGCGGCTGGGTCCGTTCGCAACCCCCTAACGGAATGACCGCACCGACGACTTCACCAATTCCACAAAAATCGAACCTGAGCACATGAGCATCACCATGCCAAAAGGAAAAACAAGTAACTGGATAAAGGCCCAAATCTTCGAGCCGTTCAACCTCGGCAAGCGCGGGATTGAAATTGTTGTTTGGCGGAAGTATTACAAACAGCATTCCGGCACTGTCAGAATCACCGTGGGCGGCATTACGTGGCAAGGCTACAACATGAAGAAGCCTGTAAGAATCTCATGGGCGAAGTTGCAGGAGATTGCTGAGGCTTGACGTGTCAGAGCTGTGATCGCATGCGCACGCTCTATGAGCGTTGACAGCTTGGCGCCTCCACCGAGTGGCCGCTTGCTGGTCAAACGGTTGGGTAGCAGCATCACCAGGCGTATTCCCAAGCCGCTGGTTATCGTGGATACGCGCGAGCAGGCCCCGTTTCAGTTCGCAGGCCTGAGCAACTGGATTGGAGGAACGGTCAGCCGCAAGCTGGACGTCGGAGACTACTCCATCGTGGGGATGCAGCGTCTCCTGCGGATGGAGCGGAAGAGCCTTACGGACCTCATCTCCACGTTGATGCAGCATAGGCAGACCTTCTTTAGATGTTGCGAGGCGCTCGCGCGCTTCCGGCACCCGGCGTTGCTTGTCGAGGCCACCTACGAGGACGTGAAGTCGTTCTACGACGAGGAGCTCTGCACCCGGGCGCACCCAAACGCGGTGTCAGGGACGCTGGATGCCTTGGAGGCGCGGTTCGGGATACCTGTCATATACACCTCACGGCACCGGCCCCTGGCAGAGGAGAAGGCCGCGAGCTGGTTATCGAAGCACTTTACGTACTGGTATCTGGAGAAGGAGGGAATGGGCCGGGTTCTCCAGCCTGGCGACCTCTAGTCGGAATTAACGAAAGCAATTCAATGTCCCTGTGCAGTAGTAAGGTCACGCTACTTCAAGCCGAAATTGAGGTTCTTCACTCCGAGCTTGTGAAAGAAGAAGCCAAAATGGCTAAGCTGAAGGAGGAGAAGAGGTATTCCGCCACGATTCCGACTATCTGCTCCCAATTAGTGGCTCGGCAGGCACAGCTCACGGAACTTACCACCCGGCGGCTTATTTGGCTCACCTGGGGGCTCCTCGCGTTGACGGCTGCGCTCCTTATCTTCACGATAGCACTCTACAAGGAGGCACAGGCACAGGCACAGGCACAGACATACCGCCAACAAACCAACCAGCCGCATCCACCATCAGCGTCAGTTTCGCCCTCGAACGCACCGGCTTCACTCTCCTCACCAGTGACGAACATCACGGCAACGAACTTGCAAGCACCGCCCGCAAGACCATAGAGATTAAGCTTAGGTCCGGGCCGCCAAACTGCCGCCACTGACCTGGGTCGTCAAGCGCCGCCCTCGTTCCGGCGCCCTGCTCGTTCTCGAACCACCACCCCCCACTCTGCAAACCCATAGCCTGACGGCCTTAATGCTTCCCGCCGCCCCTCTCCCTCTACAGCACGCAAAATGTCACGCTTTACTACCCGCGCCCGCCCCCCTTAGGAAGGCGACGGCAAGGGCGCGGAGCGCGGCGTGGACCGCCTGCTGTACTTCTACGAGTGCAAGGACGAGCGGCGCAAAATCATCGTCCAGGTCAAAGGCGGCGGCGTGAAGCGCGGCGACGTGAACAACCAGAAAGCGGCGGGCGGCATTCTCCTCACCCTCGAAAAGCCCACCAAGCCCATGCGCGACGAGGCGGCGGACGCATGCCGTTACGAATCCAAGCTCTGGCACGACAAGGACTATCCGAAAGTCCAGATACTCACCAACGAAGGCTTGCTGAACAACACGGAGCGCGTTGGTCCTGAGCATAAGTGCGATGACGTATCCGAATGGCACTGGGACAAGGCGTAAGTCGCCCAGCGACAGTTGCTTGCAGAGATGGCTAGAGTTCCTGCCCTGGGGCGGCGTTCCCAGGCCCAAGTGCCTCGTGCTCGATCTGGAACCCGTCCCGGCCCACCCGCGCCTCAGATTTGCAACTTCCTATCTCCACGTAGCTTCCCAACCGTTTGCCGTCACCACAGCACTGTATCCCCGCCTTAGCCTCTCCGTAGCCCCTCCGTAGCACCTCTTATCGGCGATAAGAGGTGCTATGGAGAGGTAACGGTGAGGCTAAGGCGAGGACAGGCACAGGATCGGGAGCGGCGGGAGCAGGCTCGTCTGCCCTAAAGCGTCGGAGCGCAGCCTTCCGGTCTGCCGTATCCAAGCACCACTCAGCCCTCAATCCCAAAGGGATTCCATCACTCAGCCCCGGGTTGCGCGCCGAGCGCTACCCTGGGTGTGCGCGTCGAGAGCCCTTTACCCTGAAAGGGTTTGATCGCCTTGCATGCGACGAACGGTAGCTGTGGGATTGATGGCTGTGAGGGGACAACCGATATAACCCTTTCAGGGTTTATCACAAACCGATTCCTACCCCGGGTAGCGCTCGGCGCACAACCCGGGGCCGAGTGATGTCATCCTTTCAGGATTGTGCGCCGCGGAAAATGTCCAAACTCCAGCGGGTGGCAGTGTCCAGATGCGCCACTGCTCGGCGCCCATCCACAAAAGGCATTGAATGCCGGCCGGCATGTGCTACAACCCACCCAATGAAGCTCAAGCGACGCGCCTTCCTCAAAACCGCGAGCCTTGGAACCGCAGGCCTTGGCCTGACCCTCAGCGTGCCGCTCGGCGCCGCTGCCACGGAGGAGACCAGCTTTCTGGTCCGTCGCCCGAACATGCACCTGGGCCTGGTCACCTACAACCTCGCCGCCGACTGGGACATCGCCACGATCATCAAGAACTGCGAGGCCACGCAGTTCGAAGGGGTCGAGTTGCGCACCACCCACGCCCATAAAGTTGAGGTGAATCTTTCCAAGGCCGAGCGCCAGGACGTAAGGAAGCGCTTTGCAGACTCCAAGGTGCAATTGATGGGCCTGGGCAGCATTTTCGATTACCACACACCCGATCAGGCCAAGCTTCGCAAGGATATCGAGGCCACGAAGGACTACATCATCCTGGCCGAGGACGTCGGCGCGACCGGCGTAAAAGTCCGCCCGAATGGCTTCCCCAAGGACGTCCCCCAGGAGCAGACGCTCGAACAGATTGGCCGCTCGCTGCACGAACTCGGCGACTTCGCTCGCCAGCATGGGCAGGTCATCCGGCTGGAGGTTCACGGCACCGGCACCTCCTTCCCGCCGAACATCAGGAAGATTCTCGACGTGGCGGACCATCCCAGCGTGGGCGCCTGCTGGAATTCCAATGCCACCGACCTGGCGGGCGAGGGCTGGGACCACAACTTCGACCTGCTCAAGGACAAGATCTTCTCCGTGCACATGGGCGACCTGTTCCAGGAGAGCTATCCCTATCGCAAGCTCCTCAACCGCCTCAACGACATCCGCTTCACCGGCTTCTGCCTCGCCGAGATCCCGCCCAGCGCTGACCCGGTGCGCGTCATGAAGTATTACCGCGCGCTGTGGCTGGCCTACCAGGGGCTGCTTTAGTCGCCTCGCACGTATATGAAGCGCCGCTCCTCCCGTTGCCTCGCCTTGTTCGCGCTCGCCGCTGCTTCTACTGCCCTGCGGACCGAAGCGCAAGCTCCCGCCGCCTCCGAGCAAGGCGTCCAGATCAACCAATTGACCAACCGACTACGCGTCGAGATCAACGGCCAGCTTTTCACCGAATACTTCTTCAAGGACGTGCCCCGTCCGTATTGTTACCCGCTCATCGGCCCGGGCGACGTCGCCATGACGCGGAACTGGCCGATGAAGGACACACCCAACGAGGAGCACGATCACCCGCATCATCGCTCGCTTTGGTTCGCCCACGGCGCCGTCAATGGGCACGACTTCTGGTCCGAGGCGAAGGGCTTCGGCAAGATCGTGCATGACGGCTTCATCGAGGTGAAGTCGGGCGAAGACGTCGGTGTCATCAGGGAACGCAACAACTGGGTGACCGCCCAGGGCGAACTCGTCTGCACCGACGAACGCACCCTGCGCATCTACAATCCTGGCACCGCGCCCGAGCGCGTGTTCGACTTCGAGATCACGCTCCGCCCCGCCGAGGGTGACCTGACCTTCGGCGACACCAAGGAAGGCACGATGGCCGTGCGCCTCGCCGAGACCATGCGCCTCAAGGGCAAGGTCGGCCACGGCCATATCGTCAACAGCGCCGGCGTGCGCGACGGCGACACCTGGGGAAAGCGCGCCGATTGGTGTGACTATTACGGCCCGGTGGACGGCAAGGTCGTCGGCATCGCCATCTTCGACGACCCGCGCAACCCGCACCACCCGACCACCTGGCATGTGCGCGATTACGGCCTCTTCGCCGCCAATCCCTTCGGCTTGCACGACTTCGAGAAGCTCTCCAATAAGAATGCCGGCGACTCGGTCGTCCCCGTCGGCAAGAGCGTCACCTTCCGTTACCGCTTCTACCTCCACGAAGGCGACGAGCAGCAGGCCAAGGTGGCCGAGAGATACAAAGCCTACGTCGCGGGTAACCGTTGAAGCGTGAAAGCGTTGAAGCGGCAAAGGCGTTAAGGCGTCAACCGCCTTGGCGCAGCGCTCCATCCGGCCAAGCCCTGTGGCACAAAACCCTAAGAATTAGCATAAAGGGCTGGAGCAGATAATCGTAACCTAACATTCATACCCCCGTCTAAACAGTGCGAGCGCTTCTATGGAACCCTTAAAAGCATTCCGGACCCTGCCCTTGGCCTTGGCTCTATGCTCCGGTGGCCCAACGCAAGCCAGCCCGGAGCCAGGACAAACCGACCAGCCCCCGCCCGTTTACCAAATCTACGCGGGCACCACGCATTCACATACCTCGAATACCTGGTCGCACGGTATTCAATGGGGCGGACCAATATCAGAAGAGGCCGAGCCGAAGGGTAAAAAGCAAGGGCTCAATGTCACCCCTGACGGCGTCAGCCACGCCCCGAAGAACCGGGCGCTAAAGCCGAACTGGGAAAAGCTCCAAGGGCCGCCCTCCGCGCACTTCGCTTTGGCCAAGGCCAACGGATACGA
>Ga0181532_10003033_pt1 | contig 15322 bp, 12 predicted proteins | sample PEATcosm2014_Bin_33_FD_119768 | JGI IMG/M metagenome (GOLD analysis project Ga0181532, IMG submission 119768) | Peatland microbial communities from MTU Mesocosm Facility, Houghton, MI, USA - PEATcosm2014_Bin11_30_metaG | ecosystem: Environmental > Terrestrial > Soil > Wetlands > Peat | place...
CTCAAGGCCGAGACGGTCAAGCTGATGGAGCAGAACCAGATCGGCGCGGTCTCGGTGCCCGCGCTCAAGACCGCGCTGCCGCGCAGCGCCGACTTCACCTTCATCGCGGACGGGCGCGACAAGTGGGGGCTCGGCTTCCTCATCACGGTCGATCAGGTGCCCGGCAAGCGCTCTCCCGGCTCCTTAAGCTGGGGTGGCATCAACAACACGTACTTCTGGATCGATCCCGCGCGCGGCATTGGCGGCACGATCATGATGCAGTATTTGCCGTTCGCCGACGCCAAGGCGCTCGCCGTCTACGACACGTTCGAGCGCGGCGCCTATCAACTGGTGAATGCGGAGCGGTAGCGGGATTCAGCCTTCCGCCTTGAACGGGCGCGTCAGGAGGCCTTCGACGGCCTCCTCGATCGTGGTTGCGCCGCGCAGGATATCGGCGACGGCGTTCGAGACCGGCATGTCGACGCCCTCGGCCGCCGCCAATTCCACCAGCACCGGCGCGGTGAAGGCGCCCTCGGCCAGCTTGCCGAGTGGAGCGGCTTCGCCGCGCCCAAGCGCCAGCCCCAACGCGAAATTGCGCGATTGCGGCGTCGAGCAGGTCAGGATCAGATCGCCGAGGCCCGAAAGGCCCGCCAGCGTTTCGCCGCGCGCGCCAAACGCGCGGCCAAAGCGGGCCAGTTCGGAAAAGCCGCGGGTGATCAGCGCGGCCTGCGCCGAGGCGCCCAGATTTTTGCCGACTGCTATACCAGCCGCGATCGCCAGCACGTTCTTTGCCGCGCCGCCGATCTCGACGCCGCGGACGTCGGTCGTGTGGTAGGGCCGAAACGTCGCCGAGCCCAGCGCCTGCACCAGATCGCTGGCCAGTCTCTCGTCGGCTGCCGCCAGCGTGACCGCGGTTGGAAGTCCCCGCGCCACTTCTTCCGCGAAGCCGGGACCGGAGAGGATCGCAGGCCGCGAGGCGGGCGCGGCTTCCGCGATCACTTCGGTCATGAATTTGTGGGTGCCGCGCTCGATGCCCTTGGCGCAGGCGACGAGCGGCGTTCCCGCGGCTAAATGCGGGGCGATCGCAGTCGCGGCCGCGCGCAGATTCTGCGCAGGCGTCGCGATCAGGACGATATCTGCGGAAGCCGCGCGCTTGATGTCGCCCGTTACTTCGATGCCGGCGTGCAGGGTGATGCCGGGCAGCTTGGGATTGGTGCGCGTGGCGGCGACGGCAACCGCGGCCTCAGTACTGCGCGCACAAAGAATGACATTGCGTCCCGCGCGCGCCGCAACACCGGCCAGCGCCGTTCCCCATGCGCCTGCGCCCAGAACCGCGACTGAGTTGAATGATGGCATGATCGACCTCAAAACCCCGCACGCGTATTGTTGTAACCGGCCGGTGCGGTCGCGGTATTGTCGAGCAGCCAGCGCGCGCGGGGCGCCGCATCCATCGTATCGGTCAAGCCAAGCGCCAGCCGCTCGGCGCCGGCCCAGGCGATCATCGCGCCATTATCGGTACACAACGCGGGGGGCGGAATGATCAGCGTGGTTTCGGCTTTCGCGGCGACTGCCTGCAACGCGCCGCGGATCGCCTGGTTGGCGGCAACCCCACCGGCTGCGACCAGTGCGCGGGGCGGTCCGAACCGTTCGTGGAACAGACGTAAACCTACACTGAGCCGGTCCGCGGTCGATTCCAGCACGGCGGCCTGAAAACTCGCACAGAGATCGCGAATGTCCTGCGGTTCCAGCGGCACGAGCCGGGCGGCTTCGTTGCGCACCGCCGTCTTCAACCCCGACAAGGAGAAGTTGGCGTCGTCGCGCCCGAGCATCGGCCGCGGCAGCGCGAAGCGCTTAGGGTCGCCGCCGGTTGCCGCGCGCTCGACCTCCGGCCCGCCGGGATAGGGCAGGCCGAGCATTTTTGCGACTTTATCGAACGCTTCCCCAATGGCGTCGTCAACGGTGGTGCCGAGCCGCACATATTGGCCGACGCCGATTACGGCGACGATCTGGGTGTGGCCGCCGGAAGCGAGGAAGAGGCAGTACGGAAAAGCGAGCGCGCAGGTGAGCCGCGGCGTCAGCGCGTGGGCCTCGAGATGGTTCACCGCAATCAGCGGCGTGTCATGCACCATCGCGATCGCCTTCGCCGTCGTCAGTCCGACGATCACCCCGCCGATCAGGCCGGGACCGGCGGCGGCCGCCACCGCCGACAACTGCGCAAAGCCAACGCCGGCATCCTTCATTGCGCTGTCCACGATGCCGTCGAGCAGATCGACATGGGCGCGAGCGGCGATCTCCGGCACCACGCCGCCATAGATCGCATGCTCCTCGGTTTGCGACCGCACGATGTTCGACAGGATTATGCCGGTACCGTCGCTCCGGCGCTCGACCACGGCGGCTGCGGTTTCATCGCAGGTGGTTTCGATTCCGAGCACCAATGTTCTGACGTCGTCGGCCAATCCAGTGCCCACTTTTCGAAGTTCGTATTCCATCGCAGCGCCCCCTTCTACGAACTTCGAAAAGTTATGGGCACTGGCAAACTTATTGATTTCTGGTGCCACTTTCCATTTGAAGTTCCTGGAATGAGTTTGCCGCTTGCGGTGCAGGAACTTCAAATGGGCGGCGCCAGCTCTGTACTTTCAGCTAATCCGGCTTTCCCTTACCTATTCGGTAGCATTCCGGACTTATAAGGTGCAATCGTCCGGTGCGCCGGAATTCTGAGTTTCGGAGCTCGACCCGAAGGCTCGCCCCGAGAGTTTAACCATGGCCGTTCTCGTCACCCGCCCGCTTCCGGATGGTGAGGCCACCGCCGCCCGCTTGCGGGCGAAGGGGTTTGAAGTCTTGCTGGCGCCGATGCTGCGGTTCGAACCGGTCGCCTTCCATGACGATCCGGACGCGCAATATGGCGGGATCGTCGTCACCAGCGCCAATGCGCTCCGCGCCATCGAAGCAAAAATCGAAGGCAGCCATCTGCTCAAGCTGCCGCTGTTTGCGGTCGGCGAGCGTACCGCGGACGCGGCGCGCGCCGCCGGATTTACCAAGGTGATCTCGGCCGACAGCGATGCTGCGGGCCTGCGCGAGCGCATATTGGCTAGCGTCAAGGCGAAGGCGTTGAAGAAAACAAGCCCGCTGCTTTATCTCGCCGGCGCCGACCTCGCCCGCGATTTGCCCAGTGAACTCGGCGAGCGCGGTTTTACCGTCGTCACGCAGACGACTTATCGGATGGTCGCGTTGTCCAGTCTGCCCGATGAGGTCCGCAAGGCTTTCGCCGCAGACGGAATCGAGGCGGTGCTGCATTACTCGAGGCGCAGCGCGCGGGCATTCATCGAGGCGGTGCGCGGGGCGGGTGTCGAAATATCCGCGCTTTCGCTGCCGCAATGCTGTCTTTCGGCGGGCATCGCCACCGTCCTTCGCGATGCCGGGGCCAGCCAGGTCGCTGTCGCGTCATCGCCGGATGAGGGCGCCTTATTTGTGGCATTGGAATCGGCGACTTGCTAACGATCGGACGAAATCGAAGCTTAAGGGAACCCGCATGGATGAAGACAGGCCCGACGATCCCGCGCTCCCGCCAGATGCGGGCCGGCCGCGGCGCGCGCCGCCGACCATCGACCTTGAGGCTTCCGAGGTAACGGAGAAGACCGAGGGTGCCGGCGGAGCTAGCCCAGCCGACCACGGTGCCGGGCCGCGCCACGACGCTAAGCCGCGCTTTGCCTGGCTTTCGACGGCGGCGATTTCCCCGCATCTGATCCCGGCTGTCACGGCCGCGGTCACAGCGGCGCTAGTGATCGCGGCTGCCTGGGCCATCGGATGGCCCGGCGAGAGCGCCCAGCCGATCGCGAAGGCGGAAATCACTGCGGGCGCGGTCGAGCAACTGTCGTCGCGGGTCACCGAACTCGAGGGCCGCGCAACGAAGCCTTCTTCTCCCGCATCGGATCCGGCGCAATCGGCCAAGCTCGACGCGCTGGAAAAATCCCTTGCGGCGCTGCGCAGTGAAGTCGCCGCGGGGCGCGCGCGATCGGAAAAACTTGCATCCGATCTCGACGCCGTGAAATCGGCGCCGCGGGCATCTGGCGCCTCAACCGATGCGCCCGATCTGGCCGCGATCGAGGAGCGCCTCGCCCAGGTCGAACGCGCAACCCGCGCCGAGAGCGACAAGGCCGCGCAAGCCGCGACCAAGCCTGCGGACGATACCGCGCTCCGGCGTCTTGTCGTGGCATCGATGCTCGATATTTCCGTGCGCCAGGGCGAGCCGTTCAAGGAGGCGCTTGCCGCGGCGAAAGCGCTGGCGCCCGATCCGCAGGCGCTCAAGCCGCTTGAGGATTTCGCAGCCTCAGGCGTGCCGAACCCGGCCGCGCTTTCCCGCGAATTGCTGACGCTGGTGCCGAAACTCTCGCAGCCCCCGCCGGAGAATTCCACCACCGGCACCGGCATCGTCGATCGTCTCAAGACGGGTGCGGCGAAACTGGTTCGGATCGAGCGCAGCGATGTCGTGGGCAACGACCGCAGCGCCATTGTCGCGCGGGTCACGGCGGCGGCGCTGCGCAACGATGCGGTAGAGGCGCGCCGCGAACTGAATTCGCTTGCGCCTGCCGATCGGACGCCAGCGCAAGCGTGGCTCGACAAGGCCGGCGAGCGCGACGCGGCGCTCACCGCCTCGCATCACTTTGTGGCCGAGGCCATGGCGGCGCTCGCTAAACCTGTGCCATAGCCGAGAACCATGTACCGGATCATTCTCTTTCTGTTGCTGATCGCGCTCACAGCGTGGGGCGCGGCATGGGTTGCCGATCAGCCGGGCGAAGTGGTGTTTTCATGGGACGGCGGGCGGGCGCATGTCACGCTGCTGGAGTTTGCGGTTGGATTTGGCGTTGCGGTCGTAGCAGTGATGGCCTCCTGGGGCATCCTGCGGTTCTTGTGGCGGCTGCCGGAAAAAATCCGAAAGGCTCGCCGCGAGCGGCGTCATGCGCGCGGCCGGCATGCCATCACGCAAGGCCTGTTGGCGATCGGGCACGGCGATTCCACCGCCGCGCGGGCGCATGCGGACGTGGCGCGCCGCCATGCCGCCGGCGATCCCCTGACGTTACTTCTACATGCCCAGTCCGCGCAGCTCGACGGCAACCGCGCCGCCGCGCGCGAGGCGTTCCGCACCATGGCGGGGCGCGAGGACACGAGGTTGCTCGGCCTGCGCGGCCTGTTCATCGAGGCGCAGCGCGCCGACGATGTCGTGGCTGCGGTCGCCATTGCCGAAGAGGCGTTGAAAGCATCGCCGTCATCGACCTGGGCCTCGCAGGCGGTGCTCGGGTTCCGCTGCGCGAGGGGCGACTGGATGGGCGCGCTCTCCATCCTCGACAACAATCTCGCCTCCGGCCTGATCGACAAGGTAGCCTATCGGCGCCAGCGCGGCGTGCTGCTCACGGCGCGGGCGCTGGAGCTTGAGACAACCGATCGCGATCTGTCGCGTGACGTTGTGATGGAGGCGATCAAGCTCGCGCCGACGCTGGTGCCCGCCGCGGTGCTGTCAGCCAAATATCAAAGCGAGGCGCATCAGATCCGCCGCGCGATGCGGATCGTGGAGGCGGCATGGTTGGCGCATCCGCATCCCGATCTTGCGGACGCCTATGCCCATGTGAAGCTGGGGGACTCCGCGCGCCAGCGGCTGGTGCGCGTCGAGACGTTGGCGGCGAAGGCGCCGCTTCATCTGGAAAGCGCGCTGGCGGTCGCACGTGCCGCCATCGATGCCAGCGAGTTTGCCAAGGCCCGCGATGCGCTTTCGCCCTTCATCGACGCGCCGACCCAGCGCGTCGCGATGTTGATGGCGGAGATCGAGCGCACCGAGCATGGCGACAGCGGCAAGGCGCGGGCCTGGACGCTGCGCGCGGTGCGCGCCCTTCACGATCCAGTCTGGACGGCGGACGGTTATGTTTCCGACCGATGGCGGCCGGTGTCGCCGGTCTCGGGGCGGCTCGATGCGTTTCGCTGGCAGATGCCGCTGTCGGCGCTGCCACCCGCTGGTGGCACGGTCGAAACCTCGCCCTTCGAACAAGCGATGCTGGCCCCGACCGCGCGCCCTGCCGAGACGGCGAGCGATGCCGCGTCCTCATCGCCGCTATTGGTCGAGCAGGACAATGCGCCGGCAATGCCTGCCGCTGATGTCGCGCCTGCGCCGCCGCCAGCCACGGAAGCCGTTGCGCCGGCTGCACCGCCTCTGTTTCGTGCGCGCACCGATATTGTTAGCCCCACCGCCAAGGCGGCGCCGGCGATTCCGCCGGTCATTCCGATTGTTCGCCCGCCCGACGATCCCGGCGTCGATGAGGGAACCGAGCCCGACGAATTCGCCGAGCCGAGGCCGCCGGCGCAGGGCCAAGCCGGAGGCTGGCGCGGCTTTCTCTCCCGCATGCGCGGCTGATTCAGTGCTGCTTAGGCTTGATCCGGCCTCAAGGCGTGCGTTGCGGCGCCTAACGGCGGTTTTTACGAAAAGATCACGGCAAACAAGGAGATGAGATCGGGCCGGACCGCGCTCTTAATCTTTGGTTTGACGCGTTTTCTTCCCGCGAACCGGTTCCCACTTCGCTGGAAAACGCTCTAGAGGGCATGGGCCGTGGCGGAAGCGTTTTTCTTGCCAAGCGGGGCGCTGCCCGATATCAGGTGCGGGCGTTTTCAAGCGAACCCATAGGCCAAGTATATGCCCTCACGGCCGAAGAAGACGCGCTTCGAAGCGGGATTGATGGTTCGCCGCAATAGCTCAGTTGGTAGAGCACGTCATTCGTAATGACGGGGTCACAGGTTCGAGTCCTGTTTGCGGCACCACTATTTGACCGTCCCGCCGAATAGGTCCTTCCGGCAAGCGGGGACGTGCCCGGCATATCACAAATTCGAAGGGACCTCGCCCGATCTCACCGGGCTAAGCTTCCGGCGTTGCCTCGAATCACGTACGGATGTTCTGCTCGTAACGGTTCCGCTGCGCCAACTTCGGAGGCAGTCGTTGGCGCCTCCATGTGCGCTTTAGCAACCCTCGATGTGACAGGCCAATGGTCCCCTCAGTCCAAGAACTACTGAACCAAGTCGCGCACCTGAGACACGCCAACCAGTCGTTGTACGGGGGATTCGCTCAAAGCCTTGTCATTCCCGAAGCAACATATTCCCCGTGGCTTCAGGATGAGGAATTTCTGGCAGCCTTTCGCGAGGTTCAAGCCAGCACTGTCGTCGACGTCTACCGCTGCTACGAGTTGTGGCAGCTCACAAGACAGTTAGCGCGCATCGATGGCGACATTCTCGAAGTAGGCGTCTACCGGGGAGGTTCAGGCTGCCTTCTGGCCCGCGCCGCTCATCACGGCGATCGCACGAAACACGTCTTTCTGTGCGATACCTATGCCGGCATCGCGAAAGCGGGCCCCGAGGATACCTATTTCAAGGGTGGTGAGCTCGCGAACACGTCGGTTGATCTGGTAAGAGGTCTTGTCGAAAAGCTTGCTTTGTCGAACGTTTCAATCCTGAAGGGAATCTTTCCTGATGAGACGGCGTCGGCGGTGAACGACAGGCAATTTTCATTCTGCCACATTGATGTCGATGTCTATCTTTCGGCCCGGGATGTTCTCGATTGGGTCTGGCCGCGTCTAAGCGTCGGTGGCGTCGTTGTCTTCGATGATTACGGCTTCTGGACGTGTGACGGCATAGTCAAGATCGTGAACGAGCGTATCGGCCAGATGAATGCCACCACGATTCATAATCTCAACGGCCACGCCATCATGACCAAGACGAGCGCCTGAGGCACTTGCCGGTTACATGGCGGTTGTGGTTTTTTCGGCTTAGCCCCAGCATTGCGCCGGCAGATTCGGACGCATCTTGCCTAGCTTCCATTTGTGCCGAGTGCGACGGATCTATCCGGACCATTGCTGTGGCATTCGGTGACGAGTTAGAAAAATGAGATTGTTGCGCATACGCCCGCGCCTCTTGCGGCACCGCCGATTCGGCTTGGCGATTCTCTCACTGGTTTTCCGCTGCGCGGTTGTCCCGGCCGGCAGATCGGCGTAAAGCCGTTTGCCTCATCATCAACAAGAAAACGACAAGGCCTTATCAATGAGCGGATTCAAGGAACCTGGCTTCGCGGACCGACAGAAGGCGGCGCAGGAAGCGAGGCAGAACATGCTGAACAAGTTTCGCAGCCAGCCCGGACCCGACGATCCCGCGGTCAAGGCGCGGCAGGCCGAGCGCGAAGCGCTGGCCACCGGGCGTGCCAAGGCCAACCTGGCGCGCGAGGCCGCCAAGGTCGAGCGGAAGCGCCTTGAGAAAGAGGCGGCCACCGCGGCCGCAGCCCAGCTCCTGCGCGAAAAGGAAGAGGCCGTCGCACGGCAGATAGCGCTCGAAGCCGAGCAGAAAGCTGTGCGCGACGCGCGCTACGCCGCGCGGAAAAAGAAGAAAAGTTAATCCGGAGACGATAGCTGCCAGCGATGCCGCGCCAGCGGCCAATGGCAAGCACACCTGCCGCCTCGGTCGAGAGGCGGCAGGCTTGAGCTACCACGGTGGTTCAGCGCCCGTCTTGGCTTTGCTTCCCCTTGATGTTGATCGTCGTGCTGCCATGAACGAAGTGGAACGTGATGGTCGCAGGTTTTCCCTGGAATGCTTGCGGGACGTCATACGAGCTGAACATCTCGGGCCGTGTGCCGCGGCGGCTGCGATCGGCGTTTTCGAAATCGAATTTTGCTTTTGTAACGAACAATTCCCGCTTATTTCCCCAATGGTCACGGTTGATCATGCGTCCTTCCCGGTAACGATCTGAATCTGCCGAGTAGTAAAGCGTGCTGCCGTCGAACAGAAAATCGACCGGGCGGCATTCGTTCGCTTCGACGTTCCACCATCCCGACGCCGTGAAGCCATCCTGAGCCTGATAGGCAAACGCCACATGGATCGGCGCATCGATGTCGTTGCAAACGACGACGTCAGCCTTCGCAGCCGACCCGAGGATAAGGAAAGCCGCAATCGCCGTCGCGGCGGCAGTGAGAGATTTGGTCATGTGCATTACTCCCAAATGTGGCCGGGTCGGCCAATCCGGCCCGTTCCGCTGATCTCACAGACGGACGCACCGGCATTTTTTTCGCGAGCGCGCGGCCGGGTATTTTTCTGAGTGAACGGGTCCTCGTTCACTCGCAGGAAATTCGCCCGCACGGGCCAAAATCATTTCCGTAAAAAAATGCTCCGCCGGTCCGTCCATGGGAGGAGCGGGGCGGATTGGCTGCCCCACACGATAAATCCCGGCCCGGAGGCAACCGCCATGACGACGATCGATCATCACGCCACTTCAGAGACCGCCGCAGTCCAGCCCCGCTCGCCGGCTTCATCCGAGGCTGCGACGAAGAGCTTTCCGGCCGTCACGACCGTCATCCTGATTGTGATGGGCCTGGTCTTCGCGGCTGAATTGTTGCTGGGCGTCGAGCCATGGCACGGCGTGCTTCGGCCAGGGGTCACGACATTGTTGGCCCTTGGCGGGCTGCAACATCCGCTCGTCGTCGATCAGGGCCAGTGGTACCGGCTTTTCTCAGCCCCGCTACTTCATCTCGATGCCACCCACGTTCTCATCAACGGCCTTGTACTTTGGTACGCCGGCCGCGCGCTCGAGGCCATGATCGGACGGCTGTGGTTCGCCACGATCTTCATCCTCGGCGGCCTTGCAGGCGGCGTAGCGTCGCTCGGCGGCAACGCGCACAATGTCGTCTCGGTCGGCGCATCCGGCGCCATCATGGCCGTGCTTGCCGCGACTTATGTTCTGGCTTTTCACTACGGGGTGGGCCCGCGGCGTTCGGCCATCCAGTCCAGTGCATTGCGGCTATTGATTCCTTCGCTGATCCCGCTCGGCGTCAGCTTCAGCGCAAGCGCGATCGACTATCATGCACATTTCGGCGGGACCGTTGGCGGCGCCCTGATGGCGGCCATGCTGCTGGCGATATGGTCGAAGCGCAACGCCACGCCCGGACTGTCGTTCCTTGCGGCTGCGATCGTCGCCGTCGGTTTGTCCGCGACGGTCTACTCGGCCGCGGCCAACGCCAGCACCTACCGCATCTACAATATGACGCACTTGTTGATTCCGGCGGCAGACATTCCCAAGGGCACTCCCGCCGTCGTCGCAAAGGCACCTGATCTCCTGAAACAATATCCGGCCGATCCGCGCGCGCACCTCTATCAGGCGGTAGCGCTCGCCCAGGCCAAGGATCTTGCCGGCGCCGAGCAGCAGATGAGGCTGGCGCTTGCCGACAACGACAAGCTCCGCCTCCTCTTCGCGCCCTGGCTCAAGGTCCACCTGGAGAGCTATCTCGCGCTGATATTGACCGACGAACAACGAAAGGACGAAGCCGCGCAATTCGCCAAGGCCGGCTGCCTCGATACATCGGCACCTTTGCACACAGCCCTGGTTAAGGCAGGACTTTGCGAGATGCCAAAATCCTGATCCCGGCGCGGCGGATCGCCGGGAAGGCAAACGAGCCTGCGATGCGGAATACGCGGCCTACGAAGATGGCTGTGCCGGCCCGCCAATTCGGCCTATAATTGGAATTATGAAACGTCGCGGTGTTGCGGGCGATCGTTATGTACAATGTTCTGTACAATGTTTTGTACGATGTTAGATACCGGGCGGCAGAATTTTGGAATATTCATTTTGTCAGTCGAGACTGAGCAAGACGCTCACCTGCCTCGAAGCCCTTGATTAAGATCAGGTCTCAGGGCCCTATTTAGGACGAACGATGGATCAGCGCGTCCCTGTGAATGGGCCCCATGCTTCAAACAAATCCACGGTCTGAGCTGGCGCTTGTCAAAGCGGTCGTGGCCGGGGATCTTGCCGCGGCGCAACAATTCCTGGACGCCGTCTCCGGCACCTTATGGTCGGTCGTCGTCACCCTTGAAGGCGACGGCGCTGACGGCGAATCCGCTTTCCTTGGCATTATCGAAGCCCTCAAGGCCGGCGGCTATGCGCGCCTCAAGGCATTCGATGGGCGCAGCCGTCTCGCCACTTATCTCGCCATTGCGGCGCGCGACATTCTCGCGGACCGGTTGGCCCGCAGCTTTGTCGAGGCGCCGCGCAGTAGTTGGACTCGCTTCGAGCGGTTTTTCGGTGCCGATATTCGTCGCCGGGTAGCGCAGCGATTTCCACGCGAAGCCAATTCAGGTCACCGCGACGATGCCTATCAGGAGGTTTGCCTCAAATTCATCGAAGACGATTATCGGCGGATCCGTGCCTATGACGGGCTTGGCAGCTTCACCGGATACATACTTACCGTCGCCGAACGCATCCTGATTGATCTCTTGCGGCGCGACGCGCCGCGCCGGCGCCTGCCGGCGGCGGTCGCCCGGCTTTCCCAGCTCGATCAGGATATCTATGCGTCGATCATCTGGAACGCGCACCCGGCCGACGCCGATCGGCTCGCGATGACGATGCGCGGCCGCTTTGAAAAGGACCCGGATGCAGCGGAAATCCGCCAGGCGATGGAGCGCCTTGCCAAGCTCGGGCCACTGGTTCCGGCAGGCGCCTCCGGGCGGGGCCGCATGGTTTCGCTGGAGAGTTCGGGAGATGGCGACGACGCGCTTGCTATCCCTGATCACGGCGCCAACCCCGAGGAGGAGCTGCTGGAGGCCGAGGAGGAGCGGACCCGGACGGAACTGCTCGAGGCCGTCAAGGCCGCAGCGGCCGAACTTCCCTCGGACGAACGGCTTTACCTCCAGATCGTCTGCTCGGCCGCCGACCCCCTACCTGCGCGCGAAATCGCTCGCTCGATGCAGCTTCCGGTAGAGGAGGTTTACCGTTTGAAACAAAGGACGCAACGCTGGCTGGCCAACCTCGCTACCAGTCTCGAAAAAAATTAGTTTGCCTGTTTAAAAAACCGGAAGCTGTCCGTCTGAACACTGAAGGCCACAAGACTGGAATGAAGAAGCCATGACCGACAGCATCAAACGCGAGATCGAACGCCTGCTCGACGAGCCCGGCGATCCGGCCGCAACCGGCCAAGGATCGGGGCAAGGGTCGGAGCGGCTGCGTTCCAGGCTGACCGCCACCATTTCGGAGGGGCTTGGCGATGCGCCGGTTTCCTCGTCAGAGGGCGCCAGCCGCGATCTTGCAGCCGTGGCGGCCTTTATCGATGGCCAGCTCACCGGCGCCGAGCGAGACAAATTCGTTGCCGACCTTGCCCAGCACCAGAACTTTCGCGCCGATCTGGAATCCACCGCTGCGCTGGTTCGCGCGGCCGAGGACAATAAGGTGCAGATCCCGAAGCATTTGCACACCCAAGCCGGCGCGCAGTTCGCCCCGGCGCCGCAGCCGCACACCGCCTCGCAGTGGGATCCGGCGGCTTTTTTCTCCGGCATTCTTTTCCCGAGGCGACGGCTCGCTCTCGCCATGGTGGCAGCGCTCGCCCTGATCGTGGCGGTGCCCGCTGGTCTTTGGATCAGGGGTCAGTCTGGCGGCGGTGCGCAGCCGGAACTGTCCGGGGTCGAAGAGCCGGTGAAAGATACGTCGTCGCAGAAGGACAAGTCCTGCGACGACAAGTTGAAAGAGGACAAGTCAAAGGACTTGGCGAAGGCCGACAAGTCGAAGTCCAAGGATCTCTCCAAGGACGCCCCGGTCGATCCTTGCGATCGTTCGGCGCCTGGCCGCGACGCTACCAAGAAATAACTCGCGAAGATATTTTCAACGGTTAGTGGCCGGCGCGAGATTCGTTTCGTTGCCCGCGGCCGGGGCAACGGACAGGACCGCCTGATAGGCGTCGACCAGACCGGCGCCTGCCTGGTCATCGGCGGGCGTGGGACCTAGATGATGCGCGCTTGCCATCAGGGCCCGGCGCAACGTATCCGGCGCGAGATCAGGCTGGCGTTCAAGCATCAGCGCCACGATCCCGGTGACATAAGCCGCCGAAAATGAGGTCCCGGACATTCGTTGCAACTGGTCGTTGGGCGCAAGCAGCATCAGATCGACACCGGGCGCTGCGACCGCAACATAGGAGCCGCGGTTGGCGAATGCCGGCAGCTGATCGTTCTTGTCGGTTGACGTCACCGCGATGACATTGCGGTCGGCGGCCGGAAACAGCGGCGGGGAGCTCGCGCCCTTATTGCCGGCGGCCGCTATCAGAACCACGCCCTTGTTGTGGGCGGCAGCAATGCCGCGCGTGATGCCCGGATCCTGCGGACCGGCGAAACTCATGTTGACGGCGCGGGCGCCATGCAAAACCGCCCAATCCAGTCCCTTCATGATCGCAAAGGTAGTGCCGTCCTCGGCGCGGCCATTGCCGCTGAAGGCCCGGACCGCAAGTATCTGGGCCGCCGGCGCCGCACCCGTCAGCCGGCCATGCGCGGCAATTCCCCCCGCGATGGCCGTGCCATGCGGATGAACGGGAACGCCGACTCCGATCGCGTCGAATGTGTCGGCAATATCGCCCGCCAGATCCGGATGTGCGACGTCCACGCCTGAATCGATCACGGCGACCAGCACCTTGGCGCCGCGCGCCAGTTGGTGAGCCTCCGGCAGATTGATCTTTTTCAGCACGTATTGCGCTGGATCGGCTTCGCCCGCTGCGGTTGCCGGCGGATTATCTTCCAGGAGCGCAAACAGATAATTCGGCTGCGCGAAAAGCACGCCGGCGTCGGTCTCAAGCGCGCGCACCACCGCGGGCACGGAGCGCCGATCGGGAATCCGCAAGCGCAACAGGATCGAGTTGCCGAGCCGGAAGTCGACCGTCTCCAGGGTGGCAAGGCGAAAGCGCTGCGTCAGCGCGTTGATCTGCTGCGGGCTCGTGGAACTGGCGACGTCGACCACGATCTCGTCGGGTACATAACGCTGCTCGCCGGCGGGAGGAACGCCGCTGGGATTGCGCGCCGCTTGCTGCTGCTGGTTTCCGGCTTTCGGCTTCTTATCCTCTTTGCTTTCCTTTTTCGCGGCCTGGGTCCGTTTCGCAGCAGCCGGGCGGCTGCTGTCGGCACCGCTGCCTTGCGAACCGGAAGCCTTCTGCCTTTTGTCGTCAATAGACTGGATCGTCTGCTGGACGATCCCGCCCCTGATTGCCTGTTCGACCATTTGCGCGCGCGAAGGCGCCGTTGAGCCGACGATGCTGCAACCCGCGACAGTCAGCAAAACGATCAGAATCCTGACTGGTTGCGCGTTCAACATCGAAGAGCCCGACAACATTTTCGGATCGGCAACGCAAGCCTAGCCCATTGAAGGGCTTCTCACCAGCCGGATACGGGGGCTTCGGCCAAACTCGATGCGATCTTGAGACGACGGAACGTCCGCGGTCACCGCGGATAAATCCTGCTTCTTGCCGGGGCTCAATTCGTCCCCGACGAAAATCTTGCGAAATTCTAGAAGGTGTACCGCAGTCCGCCTGACACACCCGCCGTGTGGGTGCCGGCAACGCTCGAAAGATGGCCCTCGATGTAGGACGAGAAGTTGCTCGTCCAAATGAAATCCAGTTTCGAATTGCCCCGGAGGCCGAGCTGATTGAGCTGGGCAGTGACGTTCGGCAATCCCGCGGCAGCAACACCACCTGCGCCCGACACGCTGACGATCTCAAAGGCCGCGGCGCTGAACGATGGCTGCAGCTTTAATCCACCGGCCATGATCTCGCCGCCGATCCGTCCGCCGCCGTGGATCTCCGTGCTGCCGCCGATCGAGTTACCGAAATTCGCCGTGTAGAAATCCGTGTAGATCGCACCGGCTGTCGGTTCCACAAACCAGGAATGCCCGATGTCGAATTTGTACTGGGCATTGCCGGTATAGCTCAGCAGGCTGCTGTTTACCGGCGCGGCGATTCCAAGCAACGTCGAGCTGTTGCTCGTCCAGCTTGCCGTTGTCGTGAAATCCGTCGAGAAACCGCCGTTCAAGTAGGCCAACGTTCCTGAGCCGCTTGGCATAGTTGAATTCTGGAAACTGGTCGGGATGTGAGACCAGGAGTCGCTTCCGGTCGCCAGAAACGTCAACGCGTCCGACGCCGTGAAGATTCCGATTTTGGTGACGTCCACCGCGCCGACGGCGGTCGAGGTCGTGGCGAGACTTCCAATCGAAGTGGTGCGGTCATAGCTGATGATGCCGTTGACGCCATAGAGCCATACCGGGGCTGGCGCCGCGGGTGGCGCCTTCGGAGCTTTTGTATACGCCAGTGCGGTAAAGGGATCGTCGGCACTTGCTGCCGCAAAGGGATTGCGATTGTCGAATTCCGTCTCTTCCGCGCTGAAACGCGATCTTCCCGCTGCGGGCGGAATGAACCTTCCGCTCTGAATCGGATCGCGGATCTCCTGCAGCGTATTTTGAATGATATTGGCGAGGATTCGTTGCTCCACCAGCTGAGCACTCGCAGGCGCGGCGACAACGCATGAAAGC
>Ga0181532_10003036_pt1 | contig 15316 bp, 6 predicted proteins | sample PEATcosm2014_Bin_33_FD_119768 | JGI IMG/M metagenome (GOLD analysis project Ga0181532, IMG submission 119768) | Peatland microbial communities from MTU Mesocosm Facility, Houghton, MI, USA - PEATcosm2014_Bin11_30_metaG | ecosystem: Environmental > Terrestrial > Soil > Wetlands > Peat | place...
CATGCCGACCTGAAGCGGGGCGGAAGTGACAAAGAAGAATCCGCCGCGAGAGATGTTGGCGGTCTCGGCGAAATGCTCGGCAGCACCAGACGCCAATCCCACAGGACGAAAACGAAGTGGAACCCGAATGCGAAAGCGCTCGAGTTGTCGGCGTTCCGAGGGGGCCACGCAGTGCTCCCGACCGGGCCAGAATTGCAGTAGGACCCGGCCCTAGGCTTGGGAACCTAGGTTAACAGAGGTGGGGGCAGGGTCAAGGCAGTAGTGGTAGTGCTATGGGGGCAGTACTCCCGGTATCAGGGTTTATGCAAGATTTGTTGGCCAGCCAATTTCCTTTAGAGACAGACACCACAGGAACTGCCGGGGCCACAGGCTTTCTCCTGAAATCTACAAAAAGGGAGATGTACAGTGCAGGAATCAAGAGGATCGCAGCGATGGCCAGGAGCCAGCGCCTCGAGTGACTGGGCGGGAGAGGTTCTAACATTCGAACAGTTTGTATCTCTATTAAGGCAGACACCACTGCGGAGAGAATTTGCCGCCTGTGTTTCCTTTACCCGATTGGCACTCGTGGGGGCACGGGAGCGGTTCAATGAGCTGTCCAGGACTGACAAGAGGCGAGGCATGGACTAGACTTGGCACATGGCTACAGCAAACCTGAGCGGAAGTTCCAGCAGTTCACCCATCGATTGGCAGAGGATTATCGAGGCGCACGAGCGGATTCGGGCGAGGATTCATCGGACGCCAGTGTTGACCAGTGTGTCGCTCGACAAGCTGGCAGGGGCGGAGCTTTTTTTCAAGTGCGAGAACCTGCAGAAGACCGGGTCGTTCAAAATCCGTGGAGCAACCAACGCGATTTTTTCGCTGCCGGAGGAAGAGGCGCGGCGAGGTGTGGTCACGCATTCAAGCGGCAACCACGCAGCGGCGGTGGCGTGCGCGGCGGGATGGCGGGGGATTCCGGCGTCCATTGTGATGCCAAAGAACGCGCCAGGGATCAAGTGCCGCGCGGTGGAAGGGTATGGCGGGAAGATTACTTTTTGCGAGCCGAACGTGACGTCGCGGTCCGAAACGGCCGCTCGGATTCAGGCGGAAACCGGCGCGGTGATGGTGCACCCGTACGACGACGACCGGATCATTGCAGGTCAAGCGACGGCGGCGAAAGAGCTGTTGGAAGAGGTGCCGGACCTGGACGCAGTGCTGGCTCCGGTGAGCGGCGGAGGGTTGCTGAGTGGAACCTGCCTGGGAGCGAAAGGTGCTCGGGCGGGAATACGGGTATACGGATGCGAACCGGAGCGGGCGGATGACGCCTATCGTTCGATCAAGAGCGGGAAACTGCAGGCGCTCGAGTCGAGCGACACGATTGCGGATGGGCTGCGCGCGTCGTTGGCGGCGCGGACGTTTGCGATCTTGCAGAAAAACGTGGACGGAATCCTGCTGGTGAGCGAAGCAGAGATCGTGGGGGCCATGCGGCTGGTTTGGGAGCGGATGAAGATCGTGATTGAGCCGTCGAGCGCGGTGGCGCTGGCGCCGTTACTGCGGAAGGACGGGTTGAAGGAAATGGGAATGACGGGGCGAGTCAAGCCGAGAATCGGAGTGATTCTTTCCGGGGGGAATGTGGAGTTGAAGTGGTAGAGGCGGTGAGTACAGAGCAAGTTAAAGAGTGGAAGAATTTTACAGGGCAAGAGTAAATGCCACCGCTGAGTCTTGGACGGCGGAAGCGCTCAAGAGAAAAAACGGATGAGTTCTGTATATTACTGAAGTACGTAGCACGAGAGTAGAGGAATTGTGCGACGTTGGGGCGGTGTGTAGACTGAATTGAGAGCAGGTTCCTCTCCGGGAGATTGCCGAGAGCTTGAAGCGCGGAATCGGAAAAAGTGTGGCATGAGCTGTGCGCTGGAAGTTTGCCTAAGGGCCGTAAAGGGGTGGAAAGACTTGCCTTTGCTGCGACAGATTGTCCTGCCAAGTATCCTCGGTTTAGCTATCGCCGTCTCGAGTCCCATCGCTCGCGCCCAAAGTTTCCCATCGCAAAATCAAGGCGTCGATGAACAGCCCCTTGTGCGACTCGAGAACACCCGGCACCCGCTGGCGATCGAAGCAAACGCTGCCGGGCGAGTGGAAGGCGGCCGAGCGCTGCGACGAATGCTGCTGGTGCTGTCTCCCGGTGCGGAGCAGGAAGACGCACTGAACACACTGCTGGACGAGCAGCAGACCCGCAATTCTCCCAATTATCACCACTGGCTGACGGCCGCAGAATTCGGAGCGCGATTTGGCGCGGCGGACGCGGACGTGCAAAGGGTGCGCGCGTGGCTGGAGGGCGCCGGATTCACGGTGGAGCGCGTTGCAGGAAGCAAGCGCTGGGTGGAGTTCAGCGGCACGGCGGAGCAGGTGGAAAGCACGTTTCACACGGTGATGGAGTATTACCGTGTTAACGGAAAAACGTACCTGGCAAATTCTACGGATTTGGCAGTACCCGCGGGGCTCAGCGGGAATACCCGGGGCGTGGTTTCCCTGAACAATTTTGGGAAGAGGCCACCGTTGCAGGAAATGCATGGGATGGCGGGGCGCACGGCGAAGGGAGTGAAGACGAAACTGATGCCGGGCCTGACGGCCAGCGGGACACCCAATACCTATTACAACGCGCCGGGAGATTTTGCGGCGATCTATAACACCACGGGGTTGCTGAATGGCGGGATTGACGGGACGGGAGTAGCGATTGCGGTGACCGCGCAGTCCGATATTGAACTGACGGACGTGCAACAGTTCCGGCAAATTTTTGGGTTGAAAGCAAACGATCCGAATATTTATGTGAGCGGGCCAGACCCGGGGATCGCCGACCTGACAGATTCAGAAGAAGCGATGCTGGATGTAGAGTGGGCCGGCGCGGTGGCGCCGGGCGCGACAATCAACCTGGTGGTCGCGGGGACCACGGACACGACGAGCGGCGTGGATTTGGCCGCCACGTATGCGATCGACAATGAAGTTGCGCCGATCGTGACCTACACCTACGGAAGCTGCGAGTCGGCGCTCGGAACATCAGGGAACGCATTTTACAACGCGCTATGGGAGCAAGCCGCCGCGGAAGGCATCACGGTGCTGGTGGCATCGGGGGATAACGGATCGGCAGGGTGCGACAACGCGATGGCGGGGGCGCCAGCGGCACTGGGCTTCGCGGTGAATGGGGTGGCGTCGACACCCTACAACGTGGCCGTAGGCGGCACGGAATTTGCAGATGGATCGCAACAATCGAGCTATTGGAACGCAACAAACACAGCGGACTACGCGTCGGCGATTGGCTACATACCGGAAGCCGCCTGGAATGAAAGCTGCGATCCGGGGCAAGCGGCGAGCGCGACGAATTGCGCGTTCGGAAACGTGAATTTCAGCCTGCTCGCGAGTGCGGGTGGAGCGAGCACGGTTTACAGCAAGCCCTTATGGCAATCGGGAACCGGTGTGCCAGCGGACAATGCCAGGGATTTGCCGGACGTGGCGCTGGCGGCTGCATCATTGCACGACCAAGCGGTTTTCTGTACCAGCCTGGCGGGAACACCTTGCCAGATTAATGCCCAACAGGAGGTCGTGGGGCTGACGCTGGTGGGAGGAACTTCGGCGTCGACTCCGGCGATGGCGGGAATTCTGGCGCTGCTGGAGCAGAAGAACGGGACGTTCCAAGGGCAAGTGAATTATGTGCTGTACCGGCTGGCGCAGACGAATGGGAACAGCTGCGACTCTTCGACACAGACCAACCCCAAGGCTGTAAATTCCTGCGTGTTCTACGATGTGACGACGGGAAGCAACATGGTGCCGTGCGCCGGCGGCTCGCCGGGATGTTCTTCGACGCAAAATGGAACGAACGGATTCATGACGGGAAATATGGCGGGCGTCGGTTACGACCTGGTGACCGGACTGGGATCTGTGAATGCGACAAACCTGGCGACTGAGTGGAAAAACATTTCGCTAGCGCAATCGCAGACAACGTTGCAGACATCGAGCGCGAGCTTAACGCACGGCACGGCCATTACGCTGAATGGCAGCGTGTTGCCCGCAAGCGGAAGCGGATCACCGACGGGGACGGTGTCGATCAAGACGGATCAGCATGGCGATTTGCCACAACGTTTGAACCTGGGCACTGGCGGAACATTTTCCGGAATGGTGAGCGATCTGCCGGGTGGGCAATACAACGTGTTTGCATACTACGCGGGAGACTCGACGTACGGCTCGAGCAGCTCCTCTTTAGTGGCTGTGAATGTAACGCCGGAAAACAGCACGACGACGCTGGCGGCAAGTGCGAGCGGCACGGTCGCCTATGGGGCGGCGGTCCAGTTGACAGCAACCGTTGCGGGTGTCTCCGGACAAGGCGCGGCCACCGGGACCGTGACAATTCAGGACAGCGGAAACAACGTGGGAACGTACGGACTGGCGGCAGCGGGCACCGCTACTATTCCAACGGGTGGGGGCAGCGGATATTCGTTTGCGCCGGGAACGCATTCGCTGACGGCAGTCTATTCCGGGGACAACAGCTTCAACTCCAGCACGTCGGCGGCTGTGGGATTTACGATTGGAAAAGGTACGCCCTTCGTTGTAATCGGCGTCAATACGAACACTATGGCGGCGGGGGACACGCTGGGTGCGCACGTGGTGGTTTCCGGGTCAGGGACGGCCGAAGCCACGGGAACGGTGCAATTCACGGTTGACGGGGTCGCGTATGGCGCGCCAGTCACGTTGCAATCGGGCGGCTTTTTCGGAACGCAGGCGCAGGCGTCGGCCTTGATCGCAACGCTGACACAAGGGACACATGTAATTGCAGCAAGCTACAACGGAAGCACGGACCCGAACTACGCGAGTGTGGCGATCGGGGACCCGACCGAGTTCACTCAAACGGTCACAGTGGGAAGCAACGCTGGTAACAAAACCACAACGAGTTTGGCCATAAAGACCGCGCCAATGAATCTGGGGGACACCGGTGTGTATACAGTACTGGTGAGCCCGGGAACGGCAACGGGAACAGTAACGTTGTGGGATGCGGTAGGGCCGCGGTCGGCAGCAACCACAATCGGAGGAGGTACAGCGACAATTCAGTTCGCGTGGACGCAGGCGGGCACTGCTTCTCTGTACGCGGTTTATTCGGGCGATGCGGTAAATGCAGGATCGGCGAGTGCACCGGTGACGTTCACGGTGCAGCAGGGCACGCCGCAGGTAAAACTGGTGGCGCCAACCAATGCGTCGCCAGATCAGCAGGTGAGCCTGAATACCAGCGTCAGTGGCAATCCGGGAAATTCACAACTTCCCTACCCCACCGGGATCGTGGAGTTCTGGGATTCGCTGAACGGTGGCTCGGCGCAATTGCTGACGGTGCAAAGCCTGACGCTGGGCGCAGGCGGAATTGCAGTCTCTGGAGTGCGATTGAAGCTCGTGCCCGGCACGCACAGCTTGTATGTGCACTATCGCGGGGACACCAACTGGCAGGCAGCAAATTCTGCGACGATGCCGCTGCTGGATGCCGCGACGTTCAGCCTGAGTGTATCGCCGAACCCCATCGCCATTGCCGCCGGGAGTCCCGGAACCGGCACGATTTCGATCACTCCTGGGAGCGGGTTTGCGGGAACGGTGGCGCTGACCTGTGCGTCAGGAGGCACTTTTGTGCCGGCAGGGTATACGTGTTCGTTCGGAAACGCCAATGTGCCGGTGAACGGAGGAGTGGCGACGACCACGCTAACTTTCACGCCATCCTCGGCAGCGGCGGGGGCGGTAAAGAGCGCCAACGTGCTGGGAACGGACAGTTCACTGTGGGGCATGGGCTTTGGGGCCGGATTGTTGCTCCTCGGGTTGCTGGGATTTGGCGCCGGAGAAGCGAGAAGCTCGAGAAACTTTTTGCTGGCCCGCGGGTTAGTGCTCTGTGTGTCGAGCTGTGTCTTGGGCTGCGGCGGAGGGGGAGGAGGCGGCGGGGGCGGACCGGTGCCTACGACAACCACAATTGTTTCTACGAATCTGAATGTGGCTTTTGGAACGCCGGTGACGTTCACGGTGACAGTGAAGCCAAATGGAGCAGCCACACCCTCCGGACTTGTCCAATTGTATGACAACGGACAAGCGTTCCTGAGCGAAGTAAAGGTGAACGCAGGGATAGCAACTTTCCAGGCCGCGACATTGCCCGTGGGAGTGCACAACTTGACCGCGCAATACCTGGGAGACGCGAGCACACAGGGATCGGCTTCCGCGCCAATCCAGCAGGTGATCACGGGGCAAGTGCCGATGCAGATTTCGGGAGTGTCGGGAGCAACGACAGAAGTATTTAACTTTACAGTAGTGGTGAATTGAAGGCGGTAGGGTACATTGGAAGAACAAATGGGGGATGCGCCCAGTCAACCGTTTGCCGGTGAGTAGCATCAGTAAGAGGAGCAAGGACCGTGGCCGCGTCATGGGGGCCGGAGACGCGGTTCCTGCCTGGTCTGCATTGCGTGGTCAATCAAATACGATTGGGGAGTCTGAGGCGAATATGAATAGAACAACATTGATCCTCCGGGCAATTTTGTCTGCGCTGGTGTTGATGCTGGCAGGGAGCGCGAGCCTGTGGGCCCAGAAGTCGGTGGTGCCCTCGCGCGTGATGGAAACGGTGGACGACACGCGCACGGTGGTATTGCATGGGAACGTGAACCCACTGGCCAGACCGGAATTCGATCAGGGAGCGCTGCCGGATTCGCAACCAATGACGCGGATGATGTTGCTGTTGCAGCGGAGCTCGCAACAGGAACTGGCACTAAGGCAATTGCTGGACGCCCAGCAGACGAATGCATCGGGCAACTACCACGCCTGGCTTACACCGGAACAATTTGGGACGCAGTACGGACCGTCGGACGGGGATGTCCAGGCGGTGACGAATTGGCTGACCCTGCAAGGCTTTCAAGTGGCCAAAGTGGCCGCAGGGCGCACGGTCATTGAATTTAGCGGGAACGTGGCGCAGGTACGCAGCGCATTTCATACCGAAATTCACAAGTTTGTTGTGAACGGGGATGAACGATTCGCCAACACGACGGACCCATCGATTCCGGAAGCGCTGGCGCCAGTGGTTGCGGGAGTTGTGGCGCTCCATAATTTCCCAAAGCATCCCAACGTTCGGAGAGCCGGGCTCTACCGGCGATACAAGGATTCGGGCAAGCTGGAGCCGCTGTTCACGTTCGGGAACCCGGCGAACTACGCACTCGGGCCCGGTGACTTTGCCAAGATTTACAACATTCCGGCCGGGGCGACAGGGGCCGGGCAAGCAATCGCGATCATTGCGCAGACGAACATCAATACCCAGGACGTGGTCGATTTCAGGTCCATGTTTGGGCTGCCCGCGTACAGCTCGGTGTGCACCTCAGCGCTGCCGCCAAGCTGTCAATTTAGCGTGATCATCAACGGAACCGACCCGGGCATTCAAGGGCCGGATTCCCCTACAAACGATGAGCTCGAAGCGGACCTGGACACGCAGTGGGCAGGTGCAGTAGCCCCAGGAGCAAACATTTATTTGGTGGTCTCTCAGTCGACCGAGTCAAATCCGACCCAAGTATCGCAGGGAGTAGACTTGTCAGCGTTGTACGCAGTTGACAATAACCTGGCACCGATCATCAACGAGAGCTATGGATCTTGCGAAGCAGTGTTAGAGACAGCGGGAAACCAATATTACAGCACGCTCTGGGAACAAGCCGCAGCGCAGGGAATTTCCGTGACCGTATCCGCCGGCGACAACGGTTCGGCGGGCTGCGATCCTATTGCCACCATAGATCCGGATGCGGCCAGTCAAGGAGTCGCGGTGAACGGCATCGCCTCAACACCCTATAACGTAGCCGTAGGCGGAACCGATTTCGATCCGACTACCACCGGCGCCAACGTTGCAACTTACTGGATTACCACGAGCGATACGATCACCTCGGCGAAGGGCTATATGCCGGAGATCACCTGGGACAATTCTGCCTGTGCGCTCGCCTATCCAGCAGCTTGTACAGGCGTAGATACAAGCGGCTATGCAGCAGACATCAGTGGGGGCGGCGGGGGACCAAGTAACTGTGTGGTGACGACGGTCGCGAGCAACGGAAATATCAGTTGCGATAAGAACAGCGCGTTCCCAAATTATGGGTACGTAAAGCCCTCGTTTCAAACAGCGCTTACTCCAGCCGATTCTGTACGCGACATACCGGACGTATCGTTTTTCGCGAGCAACGGAGGTCCGATCTCAGGAGGAACGGGCGTGGCCTACGTCGTTTGCCAATCGGACTCGAATCCGCAGAACTCAACGACGCCCACAGGCGCATCCTGCAATCTGACTACGCCCTACGCGGACTTCAGCGAGGTGGGAGGCACGTCAGCGGCGGCACCGGCGTTTGCGGCAGTCATGGCCCTCGTCAATCAGTCCACGGGCCAGCGGCAAGGGAATCCGAATTATGTTCTCTACAATCTTGCTGCAAGCGACACACATTATACGGCAGGAAGCTGCGCGTCATCGCTCGGGCAAACGCCGAACGCCAGTTGCGTCTTCAACGACGTAACCAAGGGCAACAATGCGGTGGCCTGCGACGCAGGGACGCCAAATTGCAGCAACGGAGGGTCGAGCGGGTACGGCGTGGTGATCTGTAATACAACCACTTCGCCGGCGTGCCCACTGATAGATAACGGAAACCCTGCTTTTCTGTCCGGCGCGAAATATGACCTGGCTACCGGGCTCGGCTCGATCAACGTCAAGAACTTGCTGGCCAAGTGGACCAGTGCTGTACGCACAGCAACGACAACAAGGTTGACGAATCCTAGCGGCGGTTCACCATCTGGGCAAACATTCACCGCGACGATAGTGGTTTCGCCCGCGCCAACCAGCGGCGAACCCGTTTCGTTGATCGCCCTGGCGAGCGACGGCGTGACAGTTTTGGGGTCGTTCGGCCCCTTCTCGCTGAGCAGCGGAAGTGCGGCGGTGTCCGTAAATCTTCTGCCCCCGGGCACAGCAAATGTGCAAGGAAGCTACGGCGGAGACGCGACGCTTGCCGCAAGCACATCAACAACCGTGGCGTTAGCAGGAACGGTAACGGGGACCAACCAATCGAGCACGCTTACCATTTACTACGTGGGATTTGATTCGAGCGGAAATCCGACAACGCCGACGACGAGCAGTCCCGGAAGCTTCGCGTATGGGACGGGAAACGGATACATCCTGAAGATCGTTGTGACCGGTTCGAATGGAAGCTGCAGCTTCAGCTATCCGAACACCAAGCCGTCCATTCCCTGCCCGACGGGCACCATCCAACTCTTCGATAACGGGAACCCATTGACCGATTTCCTGAACAACGGAGCCGCAACCAACCAAACGAATCTGAACAATCAGGGGTTCGCGGAAGATCAACCGATCAATGTGCCGGTTGGAACTCACAAGCTCACCGCAACCTATGGCGGAGATAAGAACTACGCGGCCACCAACTCAAGCAATACCCTCACGATTACGATCACGCAGACGTCGACGACAACGACAGTCACAAGCAACCCATCTTCGACTACCTCGGGAGGCAGTGTGCAATTGACAGCGCTCGTGGCCACCTCGGGTTATGGTGCGCCTCCGACCGGGAGCGTGCAGTTCACAAACGGCAGCACCACTCTAGGCTCGGCCAAGTGCGTTGGGACAGCCTCAACGCCAACTACGCCGTCGTATTGCACGGCAACGCTGACAGCGGCCATTTCGTCGGTTTATCCGCCACCGGTGAATGGGCCGAAAACGCCGGTGCTGCCGATACTCCTAGCCTTACTGAGCGCGGTACTGTTTGCTCTGGGATGGAAGTGGATGCCACAACCGCGGCGGCGAGCTTATGGGTATGCCGGGTTGCTGGCGTTTGCGCTGCTGGCCGTGGGAATTGCGGGTTGCGGGGGCGGAGGCGGTGGCAACAGCGGAGGCACTACGCGGACGATCACTGCGGCGTATCCGGGCGACACGAATTACTCGTCGTCGAACGCGACCACGCAGGTATTGGTACAGTAACAACCAATCCAGAGGTTTGTGCCAAGGGGCACCTCGAGAGCATCGAGGTGCCCCTTTTCGTTTCCAGAGTGCGCAACGCTGCGCCCTTACAGAGAGACTGGAGACGGTGATGGACAAATTGTTCCTTGTGGGACGTGACTGTATGGACATTACCAGAACGAACTGCTAAGCTCTGCCCAATTACGCAGCTGCTCCAGGTTGAATTCAAATTCCGGCAAGCCGGACGGAGTATGAGCGCAAATCGAGTTGGTCTACGAAATAGCCTGCTGTCTCTCTCTTTTCTGATCCTTCTGATTACAAATGATGCAACCGGGCAGGCGCTGCCGCGCGTGGTGGAAACGGTGGACAACGCACGACGGGTGACGCTCGCGGGGAATGTCCATCCCCTGGCGCGGGCGGAGTTTGACCGCGGGGCGGTTGCCGATGGACTACCGATGAAGAGAATCCTGCTGCTGCTGAAGCGCAGCGACGAGCAGGAGGGGGCGCTCGAGGTTTATCTCGGCGAACAACAGGACAAGAGCTCACCCAATTACCACCAGTGGGTGACACCGGAAACATTCGGGGCGCAATACGGGCTGGCGGATAGTGACATACAGGCGGTAACGCAATGGCTGGGAAGCGCAGGGTTCACGATTGAGAAGGTGTACAGCGGAAAGACGGTGATTGAGTTTTCCGGGACCGCCGGGCAGGTGCAGACGGCGTTTGGCTCGGCGATCCGGAACTACCAGGTCAACGGGAAGATGTACGAGGCCAATGCCAACGATCCACAGATACCGGTGGCGCTGGCACCGGTCGTTGCGGGGATTGTGTCGTTGAATAATTTCCCGCGGCAGTCGCATGTGCGGATGGCAGGAGTGGCGCGGAAGGTGGCCGGCAAGGCGGGATTGGAGCCGTTGTTTACGTTTCCGAATCCAGACGGAAGCGGAAATTTCTACGGAGTGGGGCCCGGGGATTTTGCGACCATTTACAACACAGTTCCACTGTTGAATGCCGCGTCGAAGATAGACGGGACAGGCCAGACCATCGCGATCGTAGGCGAAACGAACATCCATGTGTCTGACGTGCAGTCGTTCCGACAGATATTCGGCCTGCCGGCAAACTTTTCTGCGTCGAATGTGGTTTTGAATGGCGAGGATCCGGGCATCACGTCGACCGATGAGGAGACGGAGGCGGACCTGGACACGGAGTGGTCCGGAGCGGTGGCGCCGGGGGCAACGGTACAGTTTGTAGTGTCGGCATCGACCGCGGCATCCGCAGGAATCGACCTGTCGGCGCTGTATATCATCGAACATAACCTGGCCGGAGTGATGAGCGAGAGCTATGGGAGTTGCGAGCCGGGCCTGCTTAGCGGTGGGAACGCGTTTTACAACTCGCTGTGGGAGCAAGCCGCTTCGCAAGGCATCACGGTGATGATCTCTGCCGGAGATAACGGGTCGGCGGGTTGCGATGATTTCACGACAGAGACAACCGCAACGCAGGGGCTCGCCGTCAACGGAATCGCCTCAACGCCATACAACGTAGCGGTGGGCGGAACGGATTTTGATCAGGTGAACAAGTGGATCAGTTACTGGAGCGCGACCAACGGAGCGACGTCAGGAGCGTCGGCACTGAGCTACATTCCGGAAATTCCGTGGAACCAGAACTGCGCGCAAATTGGATTGAGCGGTTGCGGTGCGAACGCGCCAAGCGGCTCGCTGAACATCGTGGCGGGGAGCGGCGGGCCCAGCAGCGTATACCCGAAGCCGAACTGGCAGATGGGTGTTACTGGGATGCCCAGCGACAACCATCGCGAGTTGCCGGACGTCTCTCTGTTCGCGAGCCCGGGGTTTGACGGGAGCGGATACATCATCTGTCAGGCAGATGCGAATGGTGGTGTACCCTGCAGCTTGACTGCGGGTGCGATTGATTTTCTTATTGTTGGTGGCACCTCGGCATCGTCGCCGGCGTTAGCGGGAATCATGGCGCTGGTGAACCAGTATCAGGCGGCGAATAACGGGACGAGCCGTCAAGGAAATGCCAATTACGTGCTGTACCAGCTGGTGAAGAAATCGGGAGCGAGTTGTGCTTCGAGTGCGGCGGAAGCGGCGGGCTGCATCTTCAACGATATAACCAAGGGGAATAGCGTCCTGCCCACGGGCGGGATAGGTGTAGGTACAAACAGCGTGCCGTGCACGAGCGGGAAACCGAATTGCAGCGCAACGGTGGCAAGCGAGACCGGGGTGCTGGTGGAGCCGAGCAGCGCAAAGACAGAAGCGTGGACGGTAACGGCCGGGTACGACACGGTGACGGGACTAGGGTCGGTGAATGCAAATAATCTGGTGACGAAGTGGGGCTCGGTTTCGACGGTTTCCACAACGACGACAATGACTCTTTCGCCGACAACAGGGATTACGCACGGTACAGGAGAGAATGTGACAGCAAACATCACCGTGACGCCAACAAGCGGGACGGCGACGGGAGACGTGTCGCTGATTGCCAAGTTTGCGAATGGAACAACGCAGGGGCTGGACCAATTCACCTTGACCAGCGGCAAGGTAACGAACGCCGCAGAAAACAGTCTGCCGGGAGGAAGCTACACAGTCATTGCGCATTATGCGGGAGACGGGACGAACGCGCCGAGCGATTCGGCTCCGGTGACGGTGAGCGTGGCAAGAGAGAGCAGTCAGACGTTCATTGTAATCCCCACATTCGACCCGAGCGGGAATCAAACCAACGGAAATGCCACGTCGGTGCCGTACGGGACCGATTACATCATTCGGATGTATGTAACGAATTCGGCGGCTACGCCCACCACGACGGGGCCGCCAAACGGCACGTGCGACCTGATGAATCTGCGGACTTGTCCGACCGGAACTGTAACGCTGAGGGATAACGGCGCGCTGGCGGGGGCCGGTGGCGGAGGCGTGGGAATCTTCAACATGAACAACGCCGGCTATACCCGGTACCTTTCGCCGAATCTCACCGCGGGAACGCACAGCTTGGTGGCAACTTATAGCGGGGACAACAGCTATCTCTCGAGTACCTCTGCCACTGTCAGCCTGGTGGTAGTTCCCGCGACCACGACAACGACCATCGACACCAACGACAATGCTACGGCAGCAACGGTTGGTGTTGCTTTCAACCTGAACATGACGACACGGTCAAATAGCCTAGGGATCGAGCCTACGGGCACGTACACGGTTTACGACGGAGGAAAGGCCATCGGGACGGGCACCATCTGGAATGGGCAACCGGGCTCTTCGGCGAGCGGCGCGTTTATTCAGGGAAGCGCTACGCTCAATTTCTCCACAACGGGAAACCATATTCTAACCGCGACGTACAACGGGGACGCGAATTATGCAAGTTCCACGAGCGCAACCTCGTACACAGTAACGGTGGACAATAGCTCCGTTACGACTATGACGGCAAGTCCGTTGAGCTTGATCGCAGGCAATCAGGTAACTCTGACAGCTATCGTCGATACAACGGTGAAATCTCCCTTTCCTGGACAAAACGTGCAGTTTTACACTTCGGTCGACGGATACCTTCAGGGCAACACGATCACCTATAAGAGCATCACGGATGCAAGCGGAAATGCCGCACTTCAAGCGACAGCGGTGTTTACGCCTACGGCAAGCGAAGTGATCTGGGCGAACTTCAACGGCGATTCGACTTTTGCAGCGTCGTCGTCATACCAGTCGCCTGTCAACCTGACGGTAATTACGCCGGACTTCAGTGTGAGCCCTCCGCAGTTAACGCTCACAATACCCTCGGGTCAATCGGCCAGTGCGTCAATCGCGGTGACGCCAGCAACAAACTTGAGCAGTCAGGTGCAATTCATACTGCAGCAATTCTCGGCATATGCGCCGGGAATGAATTGTGGCATGAATCCAAATCCGGTGAGCCTGTCGGGGCAGCAAGTCGCCACAGCTACCTTTAGTTGCAGTGTGCCAGCGCCTTCGTCTTCGACGACAACCAGTACCACATTTAGGATGCGTTGGCCCGGATCAGAGCCAAACAGGAATTTGTGGGCTGTAAGCGGAATGGCGCTATTGTTGGGGATTATATCCATGCTGTTCCCAGGGCGGCTAAAGATGTGGCGGCTCTCCGTACCCTGTTTTGCCGTTGCGCTGATCAGTTTGCTCATTGGCTGCGGTGGAGGAAGTAGTGGAGGGGTAGGAAGTGGCGGCGGTCTGACGCCAACCAGTGTTACCATGTCGGTGCCGAGTACAAAAGTGCCATCAAACACGAATGTGACTGCCTCTGTCACTGTGAGCGGATCTCACTCACCCACCGGAACAATAACCCTGTACGACGATACCTTAAATTTGCCTCTGAACGCTGCGCCGCTCGTCAATGGCCAAGCACAGATTTCGACGAACTTCGCCGGGGTCGGCGCGCACAGCCTTATCGCCCAGTACTCAGGAGATACAAGAAACAGTCCCTCACAAACGATGACTCCGCTGGTGATGGTTGTGACGGGAACCCAAGCTGGGTTTTGGATCGGCGCCGAGACAGGCCGAGACTTGAAGACCATCAACGTCACGCTGGTAGTGCAATAGCAAGAGCACCTAACACCTAACTGGTGGCGTTCGGTGGGAAGAAAATATTCCAGAACTGGGGTGAGGGGGCGTTGAACTCGATGGGGACGAGTGAGCCCTCGGAGTTCATCTGTGGAGGCCGGACGACGTGGGCTTCGACCTTGTTCTGAGTTTTGGGATTTTCGATTGCGAGCTTGGTGCCTGTTGGCAGCCCCTCAGCAAGAATAACCATGGCCCCGCTCGCGCTGACGGTGTGGGTAAAGCCGTTAATGGGATTGGGCTTGCCGGGCAAATGAATCAGAACGGGCATGCGAAGTAGCACGCGCTGCGCGCGGCGACGCTCTTCATTGGTCTGCGGACGGGCAGCGGTGGCGCTGCGTTTGACTTGCGGCGCCGGTGCAGCCGCCGGCGGATTCGATTTCGGCACAGGTGTCACAGTTCCAGCCCCCAGAAATCCATATCCGGCGCAACGAGCTCCACGCCGTACTCCCAGCCCTCCGGCTGTTGATTCCCCTTCCAGACGACAACTGCGGCATTGCTAGCTTGCGTGGCGAGATTGGTAAGGGCCAAACGCTGCTCAAGCTCGAGCGAATTGGAAAGAACAACCATGCAGCCATAGGGGTTGACGATACGCGTATGGGCTTCGACGGAATGGCGATGTCCGCCTTCGGAATCCCATTCCAGGCGGACTTTGACGCGGGAGTTCATGCGCCGACCTCGGCGCTTTTCTCCGTACTTCGACCCTACTTGCTTCAATTCGCGCAAGTTAAGCGACATTATTGCCTCTAGAAGTTCATGCTAAAGTTAGTGG
>Ga0181532_10003041_pt1 | contig 15291 bp, 9 predicted proteins | sample PEATcosm2014_Bin_33_FD_119768 | JGI IMG/M metagenome (GOLD analysis project Ga0181532, IMG submission 119768) | Peatland microbial communities from MTU Mesocosm Facility, Houghton, MI, USA - PEATcosm2014_Bin11_30_metaG | ecosystem: Environmental > Terrestrial > Soil > Wetlands > Peat | place...
GTCTCGGTGCGTGAATCGGGAACCAACATCGTCTTCCTGCGCAAGGTGGAACAGGGAAGCGCCGACAAGAGCTACGGCATCGAGGTCGCTCGCCTGGCCGGCCTGCCCGGCAAGGTGATCGCGCGCGCGCGGGAAATCCTCACTCGCCATGAACAAACCGAGCACACCCTGAGCGAGCGCTTGACCGCCAAGCCGGGTGAGGCGAAAACCGGCCCCGTGCAGCTCACCATTTTCACGCCCCTGAACGCTGACGTGGTGAATGCCATCGAACGGGCCGACCTCGACAACCTGAGACCGATCGAGGCCTTGAACTTGTTGGCGGAATTGAAGAAGCAGATCCAGTCCTGATACGGACTTGTCGTGAAAATACTCTCGCCCCCTTGGGGGAGAGGGTGGCCCGCGACGGCGCTTTAATCAGTCGTCGCGGGCTGGGTGAGGGGTCCGTTGCACGAAAACGATCTCGGCCAATTGCTGTTCCTGAAACTAGACGAACTGCGCTGGGGGCCCGCCCTTGAGCACACCCTGCGCCGTTTGGGCCCCAGCGGTGTGCTTGTCGATGCGCCGCTTCCCAACGGCGCCGACACCCTCCGCGAATTCCTGTCCAAGCTGGCCGGCTCGTTCCCAACTGTGCCCTTCCTTGCCCTCCGGGAAGAAGGCGGGCTGATGGATCCGCTCGAAGCCTTCCTGCCTCCGCTCCCCTCACCGCGCGCGGCCGCCGGGAAAGGCCTTGCGGCGGTCGAACGCCTGGGTGAATTTGTGGGTGCCGCCCTCGGACTTCTCGGCTTCAATACCGATTTCGCTCCTTTGCTCGATCTGGGGTTGTCCGCAGTGAATAAAGCGCGAGCCTTCAGCGCCGACCCTCAGCAGGTGGCGAAGTGTGGTGAAGCATTCCTGGAAGGGCTCGAGGCTCACAGCGTGCTGGCCTGCGGAAAACATTTTCCCGGCTTTGGCAGCACGCGCTCCGCCGGCCTCGCCGAACTCCCCATCGTTTCCAAGTCCATGGCCGAATTGTGGCGCGAGGATCTGGTCCCCTATCGGGTGCTCTTGCCACGGCTTGCCCTTGTTTTGGTGAGCACGGCCGCTTATAAGGCCTACGATTTTGATCTGCTGCAACCTGCCGCGCTATCTTCAAAGGTTGTTGAGGGCTTGCTCCGCATCAAGCTGGGCTATGACGCCGTTGCAATCGCCGATGGACTCGAAGCGGAAGCCGTGCGCGGAACTTTGAGTCTGGAAGAGGCGGCCGTTCAGGCTGTGAGCGCGGGATGCGACATGCTTCTCGTGGAAGACCCGCAAGCCGCCGAGCGTGTCCAGTCAGCCTTGAGCGCCGCTTGGGAGTCAGGGAAACTCGCGGGCGCGCGAGTCGAACAAGCTCTCCAGCGCATTCAGCTTGCGAAACGGTGCCTGCGCCCCCCCGCCGATAAGCTGCCCCGCGGCTCGCTGGAAAACCTTATGAAACAATTCGCAGCCTTCTCCGCCGTCTTCGCAGGCCCGGAAAATCGCGACTAGGATTGTTTGTCTCTTGACAAAACCCATAACGATAGGCTATGATGAAGAGGGGCTGGAGGGTGGTGCGACTTCGTGGCCTTTGCGCACTTTGCGCCTTGGCGTGAAACCGGGTTTGTTACCTCGAAAAACCGGGGAACAAAGCGAGAATGTCGATGAAAACAAAAGATCGCAGATCCCGCCTCGCGGTGGGGCTGATCTCCGGCACCTCGATGGACGGCATCGACGCAGCCTTGGTGCGCCTCACCGGCTCTGCGGATCAACCCCGGGTGCGCTTGCTGGCCTTCTCCACACTTCCCTACCCTTCTGAAGTCCGCCAATGGATCATGCGGATCGCCGCCGGGGAGCAGACCTCGGCGCAGGAAGTCAGCCGGCTTAACTTTCTGCTTGGTCAACTCTTTGCCGAAGCCGCACTCCAAGTATGCCGCGAAGCACATGTTCCGCCGCAGCGTCTTTCCGTCGTAGGCTCTCACGGCCAGACCATTTATCATCAGGGCAGGCGGGAGGTGATTCCAGACCTCGAGGCAGAAGTAGGCCCAAACACGCTCCAGATCGCGGAGCCTGCCGTGATCGCCGAAGGAACGGGCGCGCCCGTGGTGGCGGATTTCCGCACCGCAGACATGGCGGCCGGAGGGCAAGGCGCGCCGCTGGTGCCCATGGTGGACTACCTCCTGCTTCGCGACGCGCGGAAAGGGACGGTGGCCTTGAACGTCGGCGGCATCGCCAATGTTACGGTGATCCCGGCTGATGCGAAACCGCTCGATGTTGTTGGCTTTGATACCGGCCCAGGCAACATGGTAAGCGATGCCTTGGTACGATACTTTACAGGGGATCGTGAATATTACGACGCCGACGGCCGTGTGGCAGCGCTTGGAAAAGTAAATGAACTTATCCTTGCCGACGCGCTGTGCCACCCTTTCTTCTCCCAGCCCCCACCCAAGAGCGCGGGGCGGGAACAGTTCGGCCGCGAATTCGTGCAGCGCTGTTTTTTCTCGCGTAAGGAATATCGCTTCGAAGACATGCTTCGAACCTCTCTCGAACTGACCGCGCGGACCATCGCTGACGCCCTGGCTCGTTTTCTTATTCCTGGAACAAAGTTCGGCCGCTTGGTTGTCTCGGGCGGAGGAGCTCACAATGGTAGGCTCCTACAGCGCTTGGCGGAATTACTACCCGAAATGACCGTCGAACTCTCCGACCGCTACGGCCTGCCGGTGGACGCCAAAGAGGCCATCGCCTTCGCCATGCTTGCCGACCGCACAATGCACCGGCTGCCTGGTAACCTTCCCCGCGTCACCGGCGCGCGCCGCGCCGTCGTGCTCGGCAAAGTCGTCCAACCTTAAACAATCCTCATCGCTCCCGCGAAAGCAGCAGCCCACACCCTCGTGGGGGCTGGCGCAGACATCCGATTCTCGATGTCTGCGAGGATCGCGGCAGCGAACCCTGGTTGTGCATCGGCCAACGCCCCCAAGCGTCTCGCTGCGCGAAATCGCAGACTTCACAAGCTGGTAGCGCGGACCACCGTTTCTGTGGTCCGCGGCTTGTCCAATCGAACAACCGCGGACCGCAAACCCGGCGGTCCGCGCTACTCGCTCGCTTCAACCACCGCAATGACGTTTCCAGTTGCGTCGTAGAGGCAGTAGTCCGTGACCCCATTCCACGGTTCTTTGTCGTAGCCGTCCACTGGGATTTCGAGGGCAACTCGCGACCTATCGTTTGTGTTCCATCCGGCAGAACGTAGGGCGGGGTCGATGAGCAATGCGCGCGTGGCAGCTTCGGTTGTTGGTCGCATTCTGTTATGCCAGGCCATGGCAATACTGAGGTTGCATTTTACACTCTTTCAAGTCTTAAATCTGTGGTCTTCACGCTGGCTGGCGGAGACTCCGAACTGAGGAGTCTCCGTCGGCTGAGGTGCCATCGGGGTGGTTAACTCCGTTTGTACTTGACACATGTGGTATTATAGGCTATAATCGGGCGGTAAGGTCGGACAAGGCGCTCAGGGCCTGCCGGGTACGCTATGCCAGAAAGTCCTCTTTTGTTTTCGTCCGTAGTTCCTGCCTGTGGTTCCTGCCTCCAAGTACAGTCGAGAAGTCGAGGTAGCGCGGAGGTACGCGTTCTTAGCGTTCCTCCGCGGTTCTTCGCTTCCGCGGATGCTCGCGCGATCCGGAATGCGCGTTCGGCCGAAAGGCCGCGGAGGAAGCCAGACTGCGGCTACCTACGCGCTACTCTTTCCAGAATCGGGGGAACAAAGCCAGAATGTATATGAAAACAAAGGACAAGTACAAAAAGTCTGGTAGCGCAGACCGCCGGTTCTGCGGTCTGCGGCTTTTCCATGATCGCCGGGGCGACCCGCGGACCGCAAGCACGGCGGTCCGCGCTACACCAAAACCAGCGGAACAAAGCGAGAATGTCCATGAAAACAAACGAAGAGGTCAAGAACCCCTCACCCGGCTCGCTACTCTCGCCACCCTCTCCCCCAGAGGAGAGGGACCGTTGATGACGTTTGTTTTCGGCGCACAAAAATCGGGGGAACAAAGCCAGAATGTATATGAAAACAAAGGATGAGTACAAAAAGTCTGGTAGCGCAGACCGCCGGTTCTGCGGTCTGCGGCTTTTCCATGATCGCCAGGGCGAGCCACGGACCGCAAGCACGGCGGTCCGCGCTACACCAAAACTAGCGGAACAAAGCGAGAATGTCCATGAAAACAAAGGAAGAGGTCAAGAAAGTCAGGAAACCCCTCACCCGGCTCGCTACTCTCGCCACCCTCTCCCCAGGGGAGAGGGCCGCAAACGAGGTTTGGTCGCGGACTGAAGCAATGCGAGAAAATGCGAAAATCGAGGGAGCAAAGCCAGAATGTTTATGAAAACAAAGGACAATGACAAGAAGTCGAGGAGTTAAGGACTCGTGCAGTCGAGGACTGGAAGACCATGCGCCGACCGTGAACCCCCTCACCCGTCCCGCCTCCCGATGAAGTGCATCGGGACTGCGTGCCACCCTCTCCCCCAAGGGGGAGGGGGGAACTGCCAGGTAGGCCAGAAATCTAGTCAATCAACCCCTTTGAAAGTAGATTAAGCCGTAGTCTCGAACGCAATTACGGCCCTGCGTCTCAACACCTCAGCCCGATTCACCCGCAGCGAGGGAAGGCCTGCTGGAAAAAACGGCGGCATTTTGTTACCATTTATGCAGGGTGATCCATGGGCTTGCGTCCGCGCACGCTGTTCGTGTCTCTGCTTCTGGGGCTGAGCACCGTTCTGATGGCCTTTCAGCAGGACGGCTTTGCGCCCTGGGATATGGAGGAAGCTCCCGCCCAAACCAACGAAAAAGCTGAGTTCACTTTCGGACGCCTGCGGTTCGCCACCAGCGGCAGCAGCTTCGGCGGGTGGCGCCGCCTCGGTTGGTCAGAGGATTTCCCCAAGGCCGATCGCCAGTTTTCCGAGGGCGTGCGGCGTCTTACCCGGCTCAACGCTCGCAGCACGGAAAAGGTCCTGGACCTGGACAGCGACGAGATCTTCAACTGGCCCTGGCTGTATGCCGTCAACGTCGGCCGCTGGAACTTCACCCCGACACAGTCTCAGCGCCTGCGCGAGTACCTGCTCCGAGGCGGCTTCCTGTTGGCCGACAACTTCCACGGCGCCGCGGAGTGGCAGACTTTCCTCGAGGGTATGAGCAGAGTGTTTCCGGAGCGCCAGGTCGAGGACCTGAAGAACAGCGATGAGATCTTTCACGTGCTCTATGACGTGGACGAACGCTTCCAAATACCGGGTTATCAGTACATCTGGACGGGCAGAACTTATGAGCGGGACGGTATCGAGCCGCACTGGCGCGCCATCCGGGACGACAAGGGCCGAATCATGGTCGCCATTTGCCACAACATGCATCTGGGAGATGCTTGGGAGCACGCCGATGATCCGCGCTACCCGGAACGGTTTTCCTCGCTCGCCTATCGCCTGGGGATCAATTACATCATCTACGGGATGACGCACTAATCGGAAGAACCCGAAACTCGAAATTCGAAGCTTCTCGACGGCGCACAAGTGAATCAGGAGCGGCGGGTTCTGATTTCCGAGTTTCGATTTTCGAATCTCGGCTTTCGGCATGGACAGACGAGACTTCCTCAAATACGGATGCGGTAGCGCCGCGGCGCTCGCCGAGGCCCGCCGGCTCGGGTCGCAGATGCCGATGCCGCAGGACTCGCCGCCCGAAGCGGGCGGGGCGGATGTGACGCTCAAGATTGCCCCAGTGATTGTGCAGCTTGATCCCAATCGCGCCATCAGCACCATTGGCTACAACGGGTGTTCACCTGGCCCGGTCTTGCGCATGCGGGAGGGCAAGCCGATTACGGTCGAGGTCTTGAATGATACGGACGTGCCGGAACTCGTGCACTGGCATGGATTCTTCATCCCCCCCGAGGTCGATGGGTCGGAAGAAGAAGGCACGCCGATGATTCCCGCTCATGGCCGGCGGCGCTATCAGTTTGTGCCGCGCCCTGCGGGCACCCGCTGGTATCACACTCACACGATGGCGGGTATTGACTTGCACCGAGGCACTTACACCGGCCAATTCGGCTTCGTCTACGTCGAGCCGGCCGAGAATCCGGGCCAATACGACCAGGAAGTGTTTCTGGCACTGCGCGACTGGGAACCGTATCTGAGTTCAGAAGATATGGACGAAATGGAGATGGGGCCGCCGGGGCCGCAGCCCGAAAAGCCCGCAGTCCCCGATAAGAGGCAAAACGGTTTGGAGGTCGGCTATCGGATCTTCTCGATCAACGACAAGTCGCTCGGCGCGGGAGAGCCGATTCGAGTCCGTCAGGGCCAGCGCCTGCTGGTGCACGTGCTCAACGCCAGCGCCACGGGAAACCGCAGCATTGCCTTTGCGGGTCATTTGTTCAACGTTCTGGCTCTGGATGGAAACCCAGTACCGTCTCCGCGCCCGGTCGAAGTCCTGGCGATGGGTCCGGGCGAACGCGTGGACGCGGTGGTGGAGATGAACCGGCCGGGGATTTGGATTCTGGGCGCCACCAAGGACGACGACCGCAACGACGGCATGGGTGTCCTGGTCGAGTATGCGAACCAACACGGAGATCCAAAGTGGGTCGCCCCTACAAACCTTCAATGGGACTACTCGATCTTCGGCAAGCCCGCCGCCCATCCGGCGCCGGATCAGACGATAGACATGGTCATCGAGGTCATTCCGGGCGGACCCGGGAACTTCAACCACTGGCTCATCAACGGCAAGGAATATCCGCACGAGGGCGAGTTCGTCCTGAAAGAGGGCGCGCGCTACCGCCTGGTGTTTCACAATCGGAGCGACGATGCCCACCCCGTGCATATGCATCGGCACACGTTCGAGCTCGTCGACGTGAACGGTAAAAAGACCGCAGGGGTAATCAAGGACACGGTGGTAGTGCCGAATTACGGGGTGGTTTCCGTGGACTTGCTGGCAAACCAGCCGGGGCTGACGCTTTTTCACTGTCACAACCAGCAGCACATGGACTTTGGCTTCAGGGCGCTGTTCCGATACGCGTGAAGCGTGGCGGCCGTGCCTGTCGTCCTGAGCGCAGCGAAAGATCTCCGCAGTTCGCCGTAAGCTACTGCAAACGAATCGCAACCGCCCAGATTTTTGGCTGCGCCCAGGATGGCTGCACACACTGCGATCTTTTTGCATCCAAAGGGTAGTACAGGGCATCGTACTCAGGGTAACCAGGGCTTCGAGATTCTTGACGTAGAGCATATCGGCAACCGCGCGTGTTGCCTCCACGGGTACTACATGTTTCAGTTTTTCTTCAAATACCCACGCCTGGTATTTGGGCGAGGCGAACTGGTCCTGCTCAGCAGTTGGCCCAGATGGCTCCTGGCATTGCTGGTGTTGCTGGCAGCGGGCGCTTTGGCGGCGCTGATTCGCGCTCGCCTGCCGCAGGCTGCCACCAGCGTGCGGAATTGGCGGGCAGGGGTCATCTGGCTTCTGCAATCGTGTCTGGTGGCGCTTCTGCTGATCCTGCTGTGGCAACCCGCCCTGGTGGTTGCGCAACTTGAACCCCAAAAGAACATCATCGCCATCGTGGTTGACGACTCGCGCAGCATGGCCACCACGGAGGACGGCGCCTCCCGCCTGGAACGTGCCGTCAAAGTTATGCGAGGCAGTGTGCTGGCAGGTCTCCAGAAACAATTCCAGACGCGCTTTTATCGGCTCGACCGCGAAGCGACGCGTGTTTCGAGCCTGGAGGAATTGCGGCCATCGGCGCCCGTAACGCACCTCGGCGCGGGATTGAAACAATTGGCGGAGGAGACCAGCGATTTGCCGATCGGGGCGGTGGTTTTGCTGAGCGACGGGTCGGACAACTCCGGCGGCGTCGATCTGGACACCATCACGGCTCTTCGCTCACGCCGGATTCCGGTGCACACCGTCGGCTTCGGACGCCTTGCCATGGCGCAGGACGTTGAGATCGACGACGCGACGGTTGCACCGCGCGCCTTGGCGGACTCACGCCTGTCGGCGATTGTGCGTTTCCACCAGCGCGGTTACGCAGGGAGGAAGGCTACGCTGAGCGTTCACGACGGTGCGACAGCGCTGGCAGCGCGAGAGATTACCCTCTCCGCCGACGGCGCCGCCCAAACCGAGAATTTGATGTTCAATGCCGGACGCGCCGGCGCCAAGGCGCTGCGCTTCTCCGTTGACCCACTGCCTGGCGAAGAGAATTCCTCCAATAATGCCGTCACGCGGCTCGTAAATGTCGAGTCGGGCCGGCGCCGCGTTCTCTATCTCGAAGGCGAACCTCGTTGGGAATACAAGTTTATCCGCCGCGCAGAGTCCGATGACTCCATCGTCCAGCTCGTCTCGATGCTGCGTACGACGGAGAACAAGATCTATCGCCAGGGGATCGACGGTCCCAACGATCTCGCGCAGGGCTTCCCGGCCTCCGCCGAGGAGCTATTCGCCTATCAAGGGCTGATTATCGGGTCCGTCGAAGCGGGCTACTTCACTCCTGCGCAGCGCGATTTGATCGAGCAATTCGTTGATCGCCGCGGCGGCGGGCTCCTGCTCCTGGGCGGTCGCTTCGCCTTGTCTGACGGAGGCTGGAGCGCCTCCAACCTTGCCGACCTTCTTCCCTCGCTTCTGCCCGCTCGCAAAGGTACATTTCACCGAGACCCGGCGACCGTCACCTTGACGCCCGTGGGCGCCGACAACGTCATCTGCCGATTGGTAGAAGACCCGGCGCGCAACCAGGCACGCTGGAAGAAACTACCCTACCTCGAGGACTATCAGGACTCCGGCACGCCCAAACCCGGCGCGGCGGTCCTGGTGGAAATAAACGGCGGAGGACGAAAGGAGCCGCTGCTGGTCACTGAGAATTATGGGCGCGGACGGACCGCGATCCTGGCCACGGGCGGGACGTGGCGCTGGCAGATGGCACTGCCCTCCGGTGACCAGGCGCACGACGCCTTCTGGCAGCAACTGCTGCGCTGGCTCGTTGCCGACACACCCGGTCACGTCGTCGCGTCCATCAGCAAGCCCATACTGTTTGACGAAGGACGGTCAAAAATTTCGGCCGAGGTTCGCGGTCAGGATTTCGCGCCCGCCCCCGACGCCCTTGTTCAGGCCCACATCTCGGGACCGGGAGGCGTAAACGCAACGCTCGATCTCGCTCCTGACCCGGCCTCCCCCGGCACGTTTCAGGGAGAGTGGACTGCCGATCGGCCGGAATTGTACTCGGTCCTGGTGACAGCCAAGCGCGGCGACGCCGATCTCGGCAACGACAACCTGGACTTTGAAAGGATGGACGGGGTTGCGGAGAACTTTCATCTCGAGCAGAACCGCGACCTTCTGGAAAGGCTTGCTAAGCAAACCGGCGGGCGATATTGGCAGCCCGCTGAGGCTGCGCAGCTTGCCCGCGACATACCCTACTCGGAAGCGGGAATCAGCGTCCGCCAGATTAAAGAACTGTGGAACATGCCGGTCGTTTTCATTTTGCTTTTGCTCCTGCGCTGCTCGGAATGGGTGCTGCGCCGGAGGTGGGGGATCGTATGACGAGTTCATCCGACACATACCCTCGCCCCCTTGGGGGAGAGGGCGGCGCGCAGCGCCGGGTGAGGGGGTCCGTCTGGACACCCCGGTCCGCGGGTTTGCCGTTGGCAATACTGCTTATTTCCGTGCTTCCCGCCAAGAGCGCGACGTACTACCTGACTGTCGCCGGGCTGGGCGGCGAACCGGAGTATGAGCAGCAGTTCACGGGGCTGGCCAAGGACCTGGACAAGGTGCTGAGGACCGCGGGCGCGGACGCGCATGTCGAGACGCTGTTCGGCAAAGAGGCCACGCGCCAGCGACTGACTGAAAAGTTCGGCGTCATCTCAAGCCAGGCTAAGCCCGAAGACGAATTCGTGCTGATCCTCATCGGCCACGGCTCGTTCGATGGCGTCGAATACAAGTTCAACCTCGTCGGCCCGGATGTTTCAGCCGAGGAGCTGGCTCGGCTGTGTGATCGCGTACCCGCCAAGCGGCAATTGATCGTCAACACCACCAGTGCCAGCGGCGGCGCCGTCCCCGCGCTCGAACGGCCGGGACGGGCGGTCGTCGCCGCCACTAAGTCGGGAACTGAGAAGAACGCTACGGTCTTCTGCCGTTACTGGGTCGAGGCGCTGCACGACCCCGAGGCTGATGTCGACAAAAACGAAGCCATCAGTGCGCTGGAAGCGTTCCGGTACGCCGCACGTAAGACCGCAACTTACTACGAATCGGAAAAGCGCCTCGCCACCGAGCACGCCATGTTCGAGGACACGGGCAAAGGCGAGGCGGTGCGCGCGGCATCGAGCGAGGCTGGGGAAGGGTTGATGCTGTCCGGCTTCACCCTGGTTAGATTCGGCTCCGCGGAACGCGCCGCCAACGATTCCGGCAAGCGCGCCCTGCTGGCCAAGAAAGAGGAGATCGAGCGCCAGATCGATACCCTGAAGTATCAAAAGGCCGCGATGTCAGAGGAAGACTACAAGAAGCAACTCACCGCTGCGCTTCTCGAGCTGGCGAGTGTCCAGCAGGAGTTGGATAAATGATTCGGGCGGCATTAGGCCGTGGGGGCGGCTCTGCCGCTCCGATTTGCGGAAAGGCCTCGCCTTTCCAGGCGGCGCAGCCGCTTTGGCGTGCGGCAGCTTGCTGCCGCTTTTCTGCCGCGAGCTTGCTCGCCCTTCGCCCGCCGCGCGGCCAGCAAGCTGGCCTAAAGAAAAGCGGCAGCAAGCTGCCGCACGCCAAAGCGATTGCAGCATTTTGGATGATGGCCGCGCTTGGTCTCAGTGTCGCGGGCGCCGCAACGCCGGATGAGTGCCACGCACTCAGCAAGCATGGTCGCCGGGATGCGGCTCACGCGTGCTACCAATCGCTTGCGGCGCGGCACGATCATTACCTCCGCGCCGAAGGTTACTGGGGTCTTGGAATGTATCAGCAGGCGAACGACGAATTTCGCGAAGCTGTGGCCCAGGACGACCGCAATGCCAGCTACCGCGTCCGCTGGGGCCGCCTGCTGCATGAGCGCTTCAATAACGTGGATGCAGAAAAGCTCTTTCAAGAAGCCTTGCAACGCGACCCCAAGAATGCCCAGGCCTATCTGGGCCTGGCACTTGTCAGTGCCGATGGGTACGACTCGGAGGCGGTGAGATGGACCGCCCAAGCGCTCGCGTCGGACCCCAAGCTGGTGGAAGCGCACGAACTGATGGCCAGTCTCTCGCTTGAAGATTCCAATCGGGCGGAGGCGTTGAAGCAGGCTGACGCCGCCCTGCAAATATCCCCCGAAGCGCTCGACGCCATGGCCGTTCACGCGGCCGTGGAGGTCCTGGAGGACCGCTCGCCTGATTCCTGGCTGGCGAAGATTGGCCAGGTCAATCCAACCTACGGAGAAGGCTGCGCGATCATTGCCCACCACTTGCTGCTGAACTATCGTTTCGAGGATGGCGTCACCTACTACCGCAAGGCGGTCGAACTTGATCCGCAGCTTTGGTCGGCGCGCTCTGCACTGGGCGTCAACCTGATGCGCTTCGGAGATGAAAACGAAGCCCGCCGCCAACTCGAGATGTGCTACGACAACGGCTTCCGGAACAAAGCGACCGTTAACACGCTTACCTTGTTGGACAGCTACAAGAACTTTATTACCTTCAAGGATGGGGCCACGGTTCTGAGGCTGAACAAGAAGGAAGCCGAGCTTTTGCACCCGTACTTCAATTCCCTGCTGCAGCGCGCCATGGCGACCTACGAGAAGAAATACAAGATGACGCTTCCCGGTCCCGTGCAAGTGGAAGCCTACCCCGACCACGAGGACTTCGCGGTCAGGACCATGGGAATGCCAGGCCTGGGCGCCGAGGGAGTTACGTTTGGCGAGGTCGTCGCCATGGACAGCCCCTCCGCACGCCCGCCCGGTGATTTCCACTGGGGCGCCACGCTGTGGCATGAACTGAGCCACGTCTACATCCTTACCGCAACCCACAGCCGCGTGCCGCGCTGGTTCACTGAAGGTCTGGCCGTCCACGAAGAGGCGGACGTCTCTCCGGAATGGAGCAGCCGCGTCACGCCCGACATCCTTGTGGCCTTGCGCGATAAGAAATTGCTTCCGGTTGCGCAACTCGACCGCGGCTTCGTTCGACCGGAATATCCCGGCCAGGTCTTGGTCTCCTACTTCCAGGCGGGCCGCATCTGCGATTACATCCAGGGCCGCTGGGGCGACGAAAGGCTGCTCGAAATGGTGCAATCGTTCGCCAATCGAAAGACTACATCCGAGGCAATCCAACTGGATCTCGGCACCTCGCCGCAGGATTTCGACACGCAGTTTCAGGCGTGGCTCTACGCGGACCTCGGCAAGACTGCCGCGGGCTTTGACGCCTGGCGGGCGAGCCTGAAGGCCCTGGCGGCCGCCGCCAAGGCCGGCGATTACGACAAGGTGCTGAAGCAAGGCGAGGAAGTTCGCCGCATGTACCCACAGTATGTTGAGGACGCGAATGCTTATGAGTTCCTTGCGGATGCGCACGTTGCCAAAGGCGAGAAACGGGCCGCCGTCGAAGCGCTGACGGAGTATGAAAAGGCCGGTGGCCTCAGCCCGCAAACACTTAAGAAGTTGGCCTCGCTGGAGGAGGACCTGGGCGAACCCAAGGACGCCGCCGCCACGCTGGACCGTATTAACTATATCGACCCGTTGGACGAGGAGCTGCATCGCCGCCTCGGCAAGCTTTGGCTCACGCAGGAGAATTATCCCGGCGCGATTCGTGAATACGGTGCGGTTGTGGCCATGCACCCGCTGGACGCCTCCTCAGCGCAGTTCAATCTGGCGCAGGCCTATTTCGCCGCAGGCCAGCGCGATAAAGCCGAGGAACACGTCTTGGCCTCGCTGGAGGCGGCGCCGGGCTACCGCCCCGCGCAGAAACTGCTCTTGCAACTTCAGGATTCTACGAAAAGGTGAATCATGGGGACTATCACGGAAGTACAACCCGACTTAACTCAACTGAAGAGCCGGATTGAGCGATTCCAATCAGTGCGGGACAACATTCTCTCCCAAGTCCGGCAAGTGATCGTCGGGCAGGAAGAAGTCCTCGACCAGATTCTCATCGGCCTCTTCGTCGGCGGGCACTGCCTGATCACCGGACTGCCCGGCACGGCCAAGACACTGATGGTCCGCACCATCGCGAGGACGCTCGGCCTGCTTTTTACGCGCATCCAGTTTACGCCCGACCTGATGCCTTCGGATATTACTGGAACGGATATTATTGAAGAGGATCCGACCACCGGCCACCGGCGTTGGACGTTTGTCCAGGGACCCATCTTCGGAAACATCGTTTTGGCGGACGAAATCAACCGCACCCCACCCAAGACGCAGGCCGCACTGCTGGAAGCGATGCAGGAACTCTCCTGCACGGTGCGCGGCAACCACTATCCGTTGCCGCTGCCCTTCTTCGTTCTGGCCACTCAAAACCCCATCGAACTCGAGGGGACATATCCGCTTCCCGAAGCTCAGCTTGACCGTTTTTTATTCAATACCCTGCTCGGTTACCTGAGCGCCGAGGACGAGGCCAAAGTCATTGACCTGACCACGACCACGCGCGTAGCGAAAGTGGAGGCGGTGACCAACGCGGAGGAAATACTCGAGTTTCAGGGCTTGGTTCGCATGGTGCCTATCGCGGATTCCCTGGCGCGCTATGTGGTCAGCCTGGTACGCGCCACGCGTCCCAAGAGCGGAACGGCGCCGGACTTCGTGAAGAAATACGTCAACTACGGGGCCAGCGTACGCGCCGCGCAGTTCATCGTGCTGGCGGCCAAAGCTCGCGCCCTTGCGCACCGGCGCTACCACGTGACCTACGAAGACGTGCGGGCGCTGGCCACGCCGGTCTTGCGCCACCGGATCCTTCTGAATTTCCATGCCGAGTCGGACCGCATCGATTCGGACGAGATTCTTCACCGCTTGCTTGAGCAAATGCCGCCTCCGGCGGGAGGATGAGCGTGCAACGTTTCATCGATCCGGCGGTGCTGTCCGGCATCTCCGGATTAGACCTGATCGCCAAGACGGTGGTGGACGGCTTCATCGCCGGGCTCCATCGCTCGCCGAACTTTGGCTTCAGCCAGGAGTTTGCCGAGTACCGCGCCTACACGCCCGGAGACGACTTGCGCCACATCGACTGGAACGTTTACGCCCGCACCGAGCGCGCCTACTTAAAGCGCTATCGGGGGGAAACCAACACCCTGCTGACAATCCTCCTCGACTCCAGCAACTCCATGAAGTACTCCTCGCACGGGGTGAGCAAGTCCGAATACTCGCGCTTCACGGCTGCGGCGCTGTTTTATCTCACCACCCAGACCCAGCGCGACGCCGCGGGGTTAATCGTCTTCGACGACGAGGTCCGCAACTACATCCGGCCGTCCAACCGCCAGGGGCAATTCCACCGGCTCTTGAGCGGCCTCGAGCAGGCCGAACCCGGCGCGAAAACCGACTTCGGCAAGGCCCTCGAGCGCTTTCTCGAAGTCTTCCGCAAGCGCGGCGTGGTCATCGTGATTTCGGACTTTTATGAAGCCCCGGAGCGGATTATCAGGGCGCTCGAGCCGTTGCGATTCCGCGGCAATGAAGTGCTCCTGTTTCATGTCCTCGATCCCGCGGAGGTTCGCCCTCAATTTCGCGGACCCACCACCTTGATTGAAATGGAGACGCAGGAGTCGCTCGAGGTGAGCCCCGACTACGCCCGGCTCGAATACACGAAGAAGATCGATGCGCACATCGAGTCGCTGCGGGATGGCGCCCGGGGTTCCGGAATGGACTACTTCCTTTTGGTAACAGACCGGCCGCTGGACGGCGCGTTGCGGGAATACCTGGCGATCAGGCAAGGAAAGTGGTGAATCCTGTCTGGAGTGCGGCAGCTTGCTGCCGCTTTTCTTCAGGCCAGCTTGCTGGCCGGGCATCGGTAGTACTGAGTACGCCTTGGGGCTGACCCCAAGACGCAGAGACACGCGCGAGCAAGCTCGCGCGAAAAAAAGCGGCAGCAAGCTGCCGCACTCCAAAATGGAGACCGTGAATGGGTTTTCTTTCCCCATGGTTTTTGGCGGCTGCGGCTCTGGTGGGCCTCCCACTGTATCTCCATCTGCTTCGCCGTCACCAGTCGGAAGCGATGCCGTTCAGTTCGCTGATGTTTTTCGAGCGGCGCACGCAGAGTTCCATCAAGCATCGCCGCCTGCGCCATCTGCTGTTGCTGTCGCTGCGCATCGCCGTGCTGCTCTTGCTCGCCCTGGTCTTCGCAAACCCCTTTCTTAGCCGGCCGGTGGCGGGCATGATGGGA
>Ga0181532_10003042_pt1 | contig 15290 bp, 10 predicted proteins | sample PEATcosm2014_Bin_33_FD_119768 | JGI IMG/M metagenome (GOLD analysis project Ga0181532, IMG submission 119768) | Peatland microbial communities from MTU Mesocosm Facility, Houghton, MI, USA - PEATcosm2014_Bin11_30_metaG | ecosystem: Environmental > Terrestrial > Soil > Wetlands > Peat | place...
GCGATCTCCGCCAATTCCCTGCCCGCCAGCACAAAAAGCGCGGCAATGAAAACCGATTCGGCGGCCTTGCCGTCCTTGTTGGTGGTCGTCTGGAACGATTGTCCGGGAGTGTCGGAGAAGCAGTTGAGATTCAGGCAATCGTTCCAGTCGGCGCGGCCGATCAGTGGAAGCCCATGCGGCCCCAGGCGGTCGAGCGTGTATTGGAAGCTGCGCTGCAAGTGCTCGTAAAGCGGCTGCTCCGAGCCCGGAGCGTTGTCGTAAGGGACGGGCTCGTCCAGAACGCTCCAGTCGCCCGTTTCTTTCAGATACGCCGCCACCCCTACGATGAGCCAGTGCGGATCGTCGTTGAAATTGCTTCCCACATCGTTGTTGCCGCGCTTGGTGAGCGGCTGGTACTGATGATAAGCGCCGCCGCTGGGCAATTGCGTGGCTGCAAGGTCCAGGATGCGTTCGCGCGCTCGCGCCGGAACCATCTGCACGAAGCCCAGCAAGTCCTGGTTGGAATCCCGAAAGCCCAGGCCGCGCCCGATTCCCGACTCATAAAAAGACGCCGACCGCGACATGTTGAAAGTGGCCATGCACTGGTAGGCATTCCATATGTTAACCATGCGATTGGTGTGCACATCCGGCGTCTCCACCTGGCAGACGGCGAGCAGCCCGTCCCAGTATCGACGGAGATTTTCAAACGCCGCGTCGACCTCGGCGAAGTTCAGGTACTTGGCGATCACCGGTTTTACCGTCTTCTTGTTGAGCGTCTGCGAATCGGGCGGATCGAACTTCTGCTCCTGCGGATTCTCGTGGTAGCCCAATAAGAAAATGACCTCTTGCGTCTCGTCAGGCCCCAGTTCGAGCTTGACGTGGTGCGCGCCGATAGGCGCCCAACCGTGGGCAACCGAGTTCGATAGCTTTCCGCATTCGACAGCCAGCGGCTTGTCCCAGCCGCGATACGGTCCCACAAACGCCTCACGCTGGGTTTCAAATCCTTCCGTCTGGCGCGAGCAGGCAAAGTAGGCGAAGTGATTGCGCCGTTCGCGGTATTCTGTCTTGTGGTAGATTACGCCGTCCTCAATTTCCACCTCGCCGATGCTGAAGTTGCGTTGAAAATTCGTGGCGTCGTCGTTGGCGTCCCACAAACAAAATTCGATGCTGGAATACACAGAAAGGGCGGCAGGCTGAGAACGCCGGTTGGTTACAGTGAGCCGCCAGATTTCGAGGTCTTCGTCCAAGGGGACGAAGTAAGCGGTGCGGGCTTCGATCCCACTGTAGCGCGACCCGATGATGGTATAACCCAGGCCGTGGCGGCACGTATAGTCTTCGATATTGTTCCGGGTGGGCTGCCAGGAGGGAGACCAGAACTCGCCGCTTTCATCATCCCGCAAATAAACGTAGCGGCCGCCCAAGTCGTACGGAACGTTGTTGTAACGATAGCGCGAGACGCGCCGTAGCCGCGCGTCACGATAAAACGAGTAGCCCCCAGCCGTGTTCGAGATAATTCCAAAATAAGCCTGGCATCCAAGGTAATTAATCCAAGGCAAGGGGGTATCCGGTTGCGTAATAACGTATTCCCGATTTGCGTCGTCGAAATATCCAAATTTCATATGGAGGGCTCCAGGAATAAGTGTCGGTCTCGCGAAAAAGGTTCCCGCCTTCGTGGGAATCATTGCTTCTCAATGGACGCGCCATTATACCCGAATCTGCTGAGAGCGGCAGCGGAGCGTTACGAACTGCGACGTTAGTTAACCCTCTCCCCCTTGGGGGAGAGGGTGATCCGCGACGGCGTCGTCATCAGCCGTCGCGGGTCGGGTGAGGGGGTCGCATCGTCCAGGCGGCTAGCCACGCCAGCAAGACCGGCGGTGCGCTCTGGGCTCGCCAAATCCATTTGCAAAGACGAAAGGAAACTGAGACACTCATTCTCCTTAATACCACCCGTGCTGCGAATGGAGACACAGGCATGCGCGATTCCCCCACCGAATCCTCCACCTACGCACCGCGCTGTCGCCCTTCGACGAGATTGGCCCGCATCGTTCCTCTTATCTTTCTTCCGGTCATTCTTCCGGCTCTCGCCTGCGGCCAGAAGAGCCAGAGTCCGAACATCAAGCTGGATCAGGAGGGTTATCCCACAAACGCTCCGAAGGTCGCCCTGGTGAGCGTACCGTCACGGACCTTTCAGGTGAAGCGGAGCAGCGACAATGTCGAAGTCTTCAAAGGAACATTGAGCGCCGGCGCTACCGACCCAAACTCCGGGGACGTCGTGCAGGCTGCGGATTTCTCCGGTCTTCGAACCGCAGGAACGTATTACGTCGAAGTGCCCGGCGCCGGTCGTAGTTGGGATTTTTCAATCGGACCGGACGTCTTTTCCCGCGCCTATTATCTGGCCATGCGCGCCTTTTACGGGCAGCGCTGCGGAACGGCCGTAGACCTGGGGCCGGAATTTCCAAACTATAAACATCCGGCGTGTCACCTCGTGGGGATCTATCATGCATCTTCAGGGAAACAGGGCCGGCGCGATAACCTTGGCGGCTGGCACGACGCGGGGGATTACGGCCGGTACGTGGTGAACTCCGGGATTACCACGGGCACGCTACTCTGGGCCTTCGAATTGTTCAGCTCGAAGTTAAGAAACCTCAAGCTGAATATTCCCGAGACCGGCAACGGCACGCCGGACATCCTCAACGAAGTCCGCTGGAATCTCGAGTGGATGCTCAAGATGCAGGACGACGACGGCGGCGCCTGGCACAAGCAAACCAGCGAGCACTTTTGCGATTTCATCATGCCCGAAGACGATCACCTCCCGAGCGAAATAATCGGCACGGGCAAGGCTCCCTACAAAAGCACCTGTGCCACAGCCGACCTGTCCGCAGTGGCGGCCATCGCCGCGCGGGTGTACCAGCCGTTCGACAAGGAATTTGCCGCCCAGAACCTGCGCGCTGCGCGGGCTGCGTGGGCCTGGACTGAGCGCTACCCGGACGTAACTTTCAAGAATCCGCCCGGAATCTCCACCGGCGAATACGGTGATCCGGATTGCGGGGACGAGCGGTTGTGGGCCGCCGCGGAGTTATGGCGAACCACCGGCGAGGCCCAATATGATCGTTACTTTGTGGACCATTATGCGAGCTACCTCGCGTCCCTGCGCGCGCTCGATCCCGAAACGTGGCGACTGGTGGCGCCGATGGGCTTATGGGCATACGTGCTCGGGGCGCGCCCGGACTCGGATTCGCGCGCGCTGGCCGCGGTCCGTGAGGCCGTCCTGGGAGCAGCCCGCAAGACGGTCGAGCATACCCGCCGCAATCCCTACCACATCAGCCTGGGTGAGGGGGATTTTCGTTGGGGCTCGAACGGTCTGGTGGCGAATTACGGCATGGAGTTGCTGATTGCCAACGCGCTCTCCCCGGACCGCGCCAGCGTGGAGGCCGCGCTCGACAACCTTCACTACTTGCTGGGCCGCAACACCTTTTCGATCTCATGGGTGACGCAAGTGGGCGAGCATCCTTTCCGTCATCCCCATCATCGCCCGAGCGGCGCGAACAAGAATCCGGAGCCTTGGCCCGGGCTGCTCTCCGGCGGGCCTAATGCCGACCGGCAGGACTCTGTTCTCAGCGCCCTGCCCGCGGGTTTGCCGCCGGCGAAAGTGTATAGTGACGAGCAAGGATCATACGCCAGCAACGAGATTTGCATCAACTGGCAGGCGATGCTCGTGTTTCTGCTGGCGGGGGTCATGCAGAAAGGCAATTGAGCAGGCAGATGGGCAGGTAGGCAAGTCAGGGTCCCGAAGGGACCCAATTTCATTAGCCGTAGGTGAAACCTACGGAAAAGGTAACGCCAGAGGCCATCCCAACCCCGAAGGGGTTGAATTATGTCCACCTACACTCAGACTCTGTATCACCTTGTGTTCGCGACCAAGGACCGCCGGCCGGTGCTCTCGGACGGGCGGAGAGAAGATCTCTTCCGGTACGTGAACGGCATCATAAAGCACAACCAATGCAAGCCCGTATGGATTAACGGCGTCAGAGATCATATTCACATCCTCTCGAGCCTGCATCGAACGCTGGCACTGGCGGAGCTCATAAAAGACATCAAAGTCGCCTCGTCCATTTGGATTAAGGAGAAGCACGTGTTTGCTAACTTTGAAAGCTGGCAGGAAGGATATGGCGCCTTCACCTATTCACTTCGTGACGAGCCGGAATTGATTACGTACCTGAAACAGCAGGAAGAGCACCATCGACGGATCACGTTTGAAGAAGAGTACAGGATGCTGCTCATCGATGCCGGCATTCAAATCGACGAGCGTTATTTTCCGTAGCACATTCGACCCCTTCGGGGTCGGATGAACAACTCGTCATAGCGAACCGTAGGTTTCACCTACGGCTAATGATCTTGGGTCCCTTCGGGACCCCGAAGTCATAATCAGCGAGGTTCCATGAAACTTCACCCCATCGATATTGCGATCATCCTGGCATATCTCGCTACCTCGGTGCTGGTGGGCTACTGGGTTTCCCAGCGCGCATCTCGCGACATCAAGGCGTATTTCCTGGGTGGCAATGTCTTGCCATGGTACGTGCTGGGAATTTCTAATGCCTCCGGCATGTTCGACATCAGCGGAACGATGCTGCTGGTCTACTGGATGTTCATCTACGGCCTGAAGAGCGTGTGGATTCCCTGGCTTTGGCCGACTTTCAACCAGGTTTTCTTGATGGTCTACTTGTCAGCGTGGCTGCGCCGCTCGAACGTGATGACCGGTGCGGAGTGGATTAAGACACGATTTGGCAGCGGCCGTGGCGCGCAGCTTTCCCATTTGATCGTGGTCGTCTACGCCTTCGTGAGCATCATCGGGTTCTTCAGTTACGGTTTCAAAGGGATTGGAAAGTTCGCTTCGATATTTCTGCCCTGGCACCTGTCCCCGAACGTATACGCCACCATTTTGATTGCAATCACGGCCATTTACGTAATCAAGGGCGGCATGTTCAGCGTGGTCATCACCGAGGTCATTCAGTTCTGCATTCTCTCGATTGCCTCGTTTGCCGTGGGCATCATTGCCATGTCCAAAGTCGCTCCCGGCACGCTTCAGCATTTTGTCCCCTCCGGCTGGGACCACATCTTCTTTGGCTGGAATCTGAACGTGGATTGGTCTTCGCTACTGGCCTCTGCCAACGCCAAGATTACGGAAGATGGCTACGGGATCTTTGGGTTTTTCGTCATGATGCTGCTGTTCAAGGGCATACTGATCAGCATGGCAGGCCCGGCGCCGAATTACGATATGCAGCGGGTGCTTTCCTCCAGGGATGCGCGCGAAGCATCTTTGATGAGCAGTTGGGTGAACGTCGTCCTGACGATTCCCCGCTACTTCCTGATCACCGGACTCACCGTCCTGGCCATCGTTTTCTTTAGCGACCAGATCCGGTCCATGGGGACGAACATGGATTTCGAGTTGGTGCTTCCCTACGCCCTGGGGAGATTTGTCCCCACCGGCCTGCTCGGGTTCCTGATCGCCGGGTTACTGGCCGCGTTTATGTCGAACTTCGCGGCCACCGTCAACGCTGCGCCGCCGTACTTTGTGAACGACATTTACAAGCGCTTCATCAACCCGAATGCCAGTCCCAGAACATATGTTCGCCTCAGTTATCTGAGTTCATTCGTCGTGGTTTTGGTGGGCGCCTCGATCGGTTGGTACGTCGCCTCGGTAAGCTCGGTGGTCCTCTGGATTGTCTCCGGGCTCTGGGGCGGGTACACGGCTTCCAACGTTCTCAAATGGTATTGGTGGCGGTTTAACGGTTACGGCTATTTCTGGGGCATGGTCACGGGTATCGCCAGCTCCTTGATTCTGCCTTCGCTGCTCCCCAAAATCTCCCTGGTCGGGGCGTTTTTGCAGGCGCATGCGGTGAACTCCGATGTGGCGCTCGTCTTCCCGCTGACCTTTGGGATCTCCCTGGCTGGTTGCCTTGCCGGAACATGGTTGACCAAGCCGGAAGACGACGAAATCTTGAAGGACTTCTATCGGCGCGTGCGGCCTTGGGGCTTTTGGGGACCGGTTCTGGCCAAAGTCCGCGCCGAAGATCCCAGCTTCGAGCGCAACAACGACTTCTGGCGCGACATGTTCAACATCGTGGTGGGCATTATCTGGCAGGTCAGCCTCGTCGCTTTGCCGATGTACGTGGTGATCCAGAAATTCCGCAACGCCGCCGTCACGGCGGTGATCATAGCCGTAACCTCGATTGTGCTGAAATTCACCTGGTATGACCACCTGAAGGTTCGAGAGACCTTTGGCAAGACGGCTGGCCGGAACGGGGCCGCAGAGCCCGTTGCGATAGCGAAATGAAAGCCAACGCGACAGAAGCCCTCTCCCGTTTGGGGAAGAGGAACGGGGGCACGAGACCTGTTATGGCTGCGCGAAGGAAGCCCATGACACGAAAGCCCTCTCCCCCCTGGGGGAGAGGGCCTCGTTCTTTGGGCCGCGAAGAGAAATGCCTCTATGGACCTGCGTGAACGCGTCGCATCCGAACTACGAACGAACATCCTGCCGTTCTGGCTCGAGCACGCAATCGATGAGCAGTACGGCGGCTTCCGCGGACAGATCGCCAACGACCTCATCATCCACCCCTTCGCGCCCAAAGGGCTGATCTTGAACGCACGCATTCTGTGGACCTTCTCGAAGGCCTTCAGCGTGTACGGCGAGGAGGTCTACCGTCAAACCGCACGCCGCGCCTACGACTACATTACGCAGCATTTCTGGGACAGGGAATTCAATGGGGTTTACTGGCTGGTGGATTATCTGGCTCGCCCAGTGGAGAACAAGAAGCGCATCTACGGCCAAGCCTTCGCCGTTTACTCGCTGGCGGAATACTACCGCGCCACCGGCGATCAGGAGGCACTTACCCGAGCGCTCACACTCTACGAATGCATCGAATCCGCGAGCCACGATGCGCACCATGGAGGCTATTTCGAGACCTACGAGCGCGACTGGACGCTGGCGCACGAGCAGCGCCTGAGCGCGGTCGACATGGACGAGAAGAAGTCCATGAACACGCATCTTCATCTTCTCGAAGCTTACGCCAATCTGTTGCGATGCCGGGACGATGGCGTCCTCCGCGGCCGCCTGAGGGAACTCGTCCGGATATTCCTCGAGCACATCATTGATCGCGCGACCCACCACTTCAGAATGTTCTTTGATGAAGAATGGCATTCCAAGTCGGATCATATCTCCTTCGGACATGACATCGAAGGATCGTGGCTGCTTTGCGAGGCGGCAGAAATACTGGGCGATGAGCATCTACTCGCCGAGGTGCGGCAAGCGGCAGTCGAAGTGGCGCAAGCGGTGCTCGATGAGGGAGTTGATCCCGATGGCGGGCTTCTCTACGAGGCAGACCCGAGCGGGATTATCGATCCCGGCAAGGAGTGGTGGCCACAGGCGGAGGCGGTGGTGGGCTTACTAAACGCCTATCAACTCTCCGGTTTCGAGCATTTCAGGAAAGCCGCCGAGAGGAGTTGGGAGTTCATCGAGAACTACATCGTCGACCGCCAACACGGGGAATGGTTTTGGAAGGTCTCGCGCGAGGGCATCCCGAGCCCTGACAAGTTCAAGGTCGACCGATGGAAATGCCCGTACCATAACAGCCGAATGTGCTTCGAAGTCCTAGCTCGGACGTAGGCGCTGCTTTCGTCGCCGCCCGCGGTCGACCACAAAGGTCGCACCCGCAAACCGGAGGATCGAAAATGAACCAAGCTGAGTTCAGAAAGGGTGTTGAGGGACTGTTCAAACGGCACGCGAAGCTGATCACACGCAAGAACCACAAGGTGCAAGGCGGCAACGGTGTCTTCGATCGTTACGCCTTCCCTGTGTTGACTGCTGAGCACACCCCGGTCTTCTGGCGCTACGATCTCGATTCGAAGACAAACCCGTACCTGATGGAACGAATGGGCATCAACTCGACGTTCAATGCCGGAGCGATGGAGTTTGACGGCAAAATCGTGGTTCTGGCTCGCGTCGAAGGCGTCGATCGGAAGTCGTTTCTCGCTGTGGCCGAAAGCCCCAATGGCATCGACAGCTTTCGCTTTTGGGACTACCCCGTCTTGATGCCGGAGACCAGCGATCCCGACATCAACGTCTACGATATTCGCGTGGTGCGCCACGAGGACGGTTGGATTTACGGGCTGTTCTGCACGGAGCGGAAAGACCCCCAAATGCCGCTCTGGGACACTTCTTCGGCTGTCGCCCAGTGCGGACTCGCCCGCACCAAGGACCTGACGAACTGGGAGCGCTTGCCGGACTTGAAAACCAAGTCGCCCCAGCAGCGCAATGTGGTGCTCCATCCGGAGTTTGTGGATGGCCACTACGCGTTCTACACCCGGCCTCAGGACGAATTCATTCAGGCCGGAAAGGGCGGAGGGATCGGCTGGGGCTTCGCCGCCAGCATGCACAACGCCGTAGTCGATGACGAGACGATCATCGATAACCGCGAGTACCACACCATTAAAGAAGTGAAGAATGGCCTTGGTCCGGCGCCCATCAAAACCGATAAAGGCTGGCTGCACCTTGCGCATGGGGTACGCAATACGGCGGCCGGGTTGCGCTACGTGCTCTATCTCATCCTCTGCGAACTCGCCCGCCCTTGGGTCGTCACGCACCATCCAGCCGGCTACTTTCTTGCCCCGCAGGGGGAGGAGCGGGTGGGGGACGTGTCGAACGTGGTCTTCAGCAATGGCTGGGTGGCGCGCCCCGATGGACAGGTTTTCATCTACTATGGCTCCTCGGACACGCGTTTGCACCTCGCCACCAGTACCGTCAGCAAGCTCCTCGATTACGTCTTGCACACGCCTGACGACCCTCTGCGCAGCTACGCCTGCGTCCAACAACGTTACGCGCTGATCGAGAAGAACCTCAAGATCATGGGTTCAATTCAAAAGCGTTCCACGAAAAGGCGGGCGAGGCCAGCATAATGGGGGCAAGGCGGTGCCTCGCCCTCACCGGCGAAACGCCGGCTGGATTGCTAACTACCCGGGGGCGACGGGGGCGCGGGGGGCCTCGCCCCTACGGGTTGGACACGCGTGGGCCGCAAGGCCCGCCTACAGCGCCAACCGGCCTCCCGACCCAGTGTATTTTCTGATAGTTTCTAAAAGGGAAAAGTGCTATGTTTCAATGGCGAGCGGATCTGTGTGTCCGGCGAGTCCAAACAGCGGCCCAAGGTAATCACCTGCCCTCGGCTTTTCACGCAGGCGACCCTCGGTGCTGGAGTGGTTCTTCGGCCCCGGTCCGTCGGTGCCGCGCGTTAAGAAACCGGTTTGACGATCGAGGAGAGCGTAGCGTAGTTACTAAGGGGTCAAGGAGCAGGGTGAAGATTCGGAGCTGGGAACCTTTGCAGGGTGGTCAAATCCCTACATGCGGTCCAAGAACTGTTTCAATCCTTAGCCCTTCAGGTTTTGGGGAATCGCTCCTTGGCGTGGGGTGCAAAGGGGAGTAATGAGGCTGGCAAGGGCCTCAGCAGACTCTCCCAAGCCCGGCTCGAGGAATGCTGTATGAAGAGGCCGCCGTCACGGGCTGCCCAAATTCTGGAGGAGTAAATGGCTCAGAGATTATTCGTGGGAAACCTTCCCCGCAGCGTAACCGACAGTGTGCTCAGTGAATTCGTCACCAACGCTGGGTTTCAAGTTGTCTCCGCGGTCGTCATCCGCGATAAAATGACGGGCGAATCCCGGGGATTTGGTTTCGTCGAACTTAGTGAGGAAGAAGACATGCAGAGAGCCATCCAGGGACTTAACGGCCAAGCCTTGGAAGGGCGTCCCCTGACCGTGAATGAAGCCCGGCCACAACGCGCTGGATTCGGCGGCGGTGGGGGTGGCGGTGGCGGCTCCCATCGGGGTGGTGGTGGTGGCGGCGGTCGCTCGGGCCACAGGCGCGATTACTAACGAGTTTCTCCCGGTTCGCTCGATCACCGCACATCTCTTCCGGACGACACCTGTCAGCCGGGCGTTGCGCCCTCAGTCAAACAGGCGTATGCGGCGCTTGGACTCTGCCCGCAGGCGGAGTAGTCCGGAGGGACGCTTGTTCCAACCACTCTTCACAGGCGTGGAGCCTAGCACCATGGATGATCCGGAGCGTCGTGCTGAATGGACACTCGCCGGCGTGGTTGTTCCCGACCGTGCGGCAAAGCAAGTTCCAAACGCCTGCCAAATTGCCGTGGACGCCTTCGGCGCCCTCTCTTGCCCCAAAGACCACGCACGGCGGGGAGTGGCGCGCGCCTCGCTGGGCGTTGGGTTGGGGCTCTGTGTCTTTCTCTTAACGGGGTGCTCCGCGAAGAAGGCGGAGACACAAGGACTACCGCCCGACTACTCAGCACCGGTGACTGTCGCCCAGGCGACTTTAGCGACCGTGCCTGTTCAGGTTCATGCCATCGGCAATGTCGAGGCATACTCAACGGTTTCGGTGAAGGCGCAAGTGGCTGCAACGATCGAGAAGGCGTACTTCACGGAAGGCCGAGACGTGCACAAGGGCGACCTTCTCTTTACGCTGGATCGCCGTCCTTTTGACGTCGCACTCCAGCAGGCGGAAGCCAATCTGGCCAAGGACCAGGCGCAACTCCAGAACGCCGCAGCGGAATCGGGTCGCTACAAGGAACTTTCCCAGGAGGGCATTGTTTCGAAAGAGCAGTACGACTCCATGCGCACCAACGCCGATGCCCTCGCGGCTTCGGTGCGCGCGGACAAGGCCGCCATTGACAAGGCGCGCATCGATTTGAGTTATTGCTCGATCCAGTCGCCCATTGATGGCCGTACAGGCGCTCTGCTAGTCCATCCTGGAAATCTCATCAAGGATAATGATGCAGCGCTGGTGGTGCTGAATCAGATTCACCCCATTTACGTTACGTTTTCGGTTCCCGAACAGCACCTGGCTGATGTCAAACGTTACCAGGCAGAAGCGCCGCTCAAAGTCGAGGCCAGCGCCCCGAACGAGGAGCAGGCCGTCTCCAGGGGCGTGTTATCGTTCATCGACAACGCCGTAGACAGCACCACGGGCAGCATTAAGATGAAGGCCACGTTTCAAAATCCCGACAACCGGCTCTGGCCGGGACAGTTTGTGAACGTTGCGCTCACCCTGATGACACAAGCCCACGCTGTCGTCGTCCCTTCGCAAGCGGTTCAAACCGGACAGGCAGGCCAGTACGTCTTCGTCGTAAAACAGGATATGACCGCCGAACTCCGGCCCGTGCTTGCCGGCAACACTCTTTCCGGTAGTACTGTTATCCAGAAAGGTGTTGCCGCAGGTGAAACACTGATTACCGACGGCCAAATGCGCGTCGTGCCGGGCATGAAAGTCGCGATCCGGAAACAGTGACGAGTGACGAGTGACAAGTGACGAGCAGAAGTTCGGGATTCAGGTTTCAAGTTCCAGTAGTCAGGAGTGTCACTCATCACCAGCCATGCGACTATGCTTCCCTGCCACTCGACAAATGTCACCTGTATTTAGCTCGTCACTCGTCACTCGTCACTCGTCACTGTTTTCCTGGCTCGTCACTCGTCACTTGTCACTCGTCACTGCATTTCCATGAATCTCGCAGAGCTCTTCATCCGCCGGCCCGTCATGACCACCCTGATCATGCTGGGCATCCTTCTCTTCGGAGTGATGGCCTACAGGTATCTGCCGGTCAACGACCTTCCCAATGTCGATTACCCCACCATCCAGGTTAGCGCCACTCTTCCGGGGGCGAGCCCGGAGACCGTAGCCTCGGCGGTGGCGACGCCGCTGGAGCGGCATTTCTCCACCATCGCCGGCCTTGAATCGATGAGTTCCGCCAGCACCCAGGGGGGCACTCAGATTACCTTGCAATTCGCCGCCAGCCGAAACATCGATGCCGCCGCGCAAGACGTCCAGGCGCAGATCGCCAATGCCCAGGGACAGCTTCCCACGGGAATGCCGGCGCCGCCTTCGTATCAGAAGGTGAACCCTGCCGACCAGCCGATTCTCTATATGGCGGTCTACTCTGACACGCTTCCCGCCTCCACCGTCAACGAGTATGCCGACACGTTGATGGCCCAGCGCATCTCGATGATCAGCGGCGTGGCGCAGGTCCAGGTTTTCGGCGCGCAGAAGTATGCCGTGCGCGTGCAATTCGATCCCAAGGCGCTCGCCACTCGCAAGATCGGAATTGACGAAGCCATGGCCGCCATCCAGCAGGCCAACGTCAACCTGCCCACCGGCACACTTTACGGCACTCACAAATCTTTCATTGTGCAAGCCACGGGGCAGCTTACGGATGCCGCGGCTTACCGGCCTCTCATTGTAGCCTATCGGAATGGCTCGCCGGTGCGTCTGGACTCGCTGGGCCAGGTGCTCGATGACGTCCAGAACAACAAGATCGCGAACTGGTACAACGGCAAGCCATCCCAGGTGATCGCCATCCAACGCCAGCCCGGCACGAATACGATCGAGGTGGTGAACAACGTTAAGGCCCTGCTGCCCACGTTCCGCTCCGAGATCCCGGCCTCGATTCAGTTGGCCACACTTTACGACCGTTCCGTCTCCATCCGCGACTCTATCAGCGACGTGAAATTCACCCTTTGGCTCACCCTGGGCCTGGTGGTGCTGGTCATCTTCATTTTCCTGCGGAATATTTCCGCCACCACCATCCCCAGCCTGGCCCTGCCCATGTCGATCATCGGAACGTTCGCGGTGATGTACCTGCTCGGTTACACCGTGGATAACCTCTCCATGATGGCCCTGGTGCTTTCCGTGGGGTTTGTGGTGGATGACGCCATCGTGATGCTGGAGAACATCGTCCGCCACATGGAAATGGGCGAAGGAGTTTTCGAAGCGGCGCTCAACGGCTCGCGCGAAATCAGCTTCACCATCCTCTCCATGACGCTCTCGCTGGCCGCCGTCTTTATCCCGGTCCTCTTCATGGGAGGATTGCTGGGGCGCCTGCTGCACGAATTCTCCGTCACCATCATGTGCGCAGTGATTGTCTCCGGCATCGTCTCGCTGACGCTCACGCCCATGCTTTGCAGCCGTTTCCTGCGCTCGCCTAAAGAGCAGAAACATGGCCATGTCTATCTGCTGTTCGAGCGCGGCTTCCAGTTGATTCAAAGCGCCTACGACTGGACCCTGCGAGGCGTGCTGCGCCACCGCTTCGTGACGCTGATGGCCTCTTTTGTCATCGTCTTCTTTACGGTGCAGCTGTTCCTTCAGATCCCCAAGGGCTTTCTTCCCAGCGAAGATTCGGGAGGCATGTTCGGCATCACCCAGGCGGCACAGGGCATTTCCTTCGATGCCATGAAGCAGCACCAGCTTGAGGTGACGAAGATCATCACCGACGATCCCAATGTCTCTGACGTGATGTCTTTCGCAGGCGCGGGGCTGCCGGGCTATGGCGGCAACTCGGGCTTCTTCTTCGTCCACTTGAAGGATCGTCCTTCGGCAAGCCAGGATATGATGGATTCGATCCGGCGCTTGTTTCACCTTCCCGGGCGTGAACACGATCCCAACCTCCGCTACATCAGCACGGACGACGTGATCAACGAACTGCGTCCTTCCATGCTCTCCCTTCCCGGCGTCATTGCCTTCATGCAGAATCCCCCGCCCATCCAGATCGGCGGCCAACTCACGCGCAGCCTGTACCAGTTCACCGTGGAAGGCGCGGATACCAGGGAGCTTTACAAGGACTCCCTCGAACTCGAAAGCAAGATGCGGCAACTGCCCGGCCTCCTGGATGTGAACAGCGATTTGCAGGTCGCGAACCCCCAGGTGAACGTGGTGATCGACCGCAACAAGGCCCTGGCACTAGGCGTGTCGGCCTACCAAATCGAGGACGCGCTCTCCACCTCTTACAGCTCGCGCCAGATCTCCACCATCTATGCCCCCAACAACGAGTACTGGGTGATCGCCGAGCTCATGCCCCAGTACCAGATGGACCCGCAGGCCCTTTCGATGCTCTACATCAAGTCGAACACCGGGCAACTCGTGCCGCTCAGTTCGGTCTCGAAGCTCACCCAGGACCTGGGCCCGCTCGCGGTCAACCACTCCGGCCAGCTTCCCTCGGTGACCCTCTCGTTCAACCTCAAGCCGGGCCTCTCGCTGAGCGACGCCGTGACCCGCGTCGAAGACCTGGCCCGCAACACCCTGCCCGCCAGCATGAGCGCCACTTTTCAGGGCACGGCGCAGCAGTATGAGTCGTCGCTCACCGGCCTCGGCATCCTGCTGGCAGCCACCGTGCTGGTGATCTACCTTGTGTTGGGCATTCTCTACGAGAGTTTCATCCACCCCCTTACCATTCTCTCCGGCTTGCCATCCGCCGCCCTGGGCGCGTTGATCACCTTGAAGCTTTTCCATCTGGAGTTGAACCTCTACGGCTTCGTCGGCGTCATCATGCTGATCGGCATTGTGAAGAAGAACGCCATCATGATGATCGACTTTGCCATCGTGGCGGAGCGCAGCAAGGGATCGAGCCCGCTCGAGGCCATCTACGAAGGCTGCCTCGTCCGCTTTCGTCCCATCATGATGACCACCATGGCGGCGCTCATGGGAACGCTTCCCATCGCGCTCGGGTTCGGCGCCGGCGCCCAATCCCGCCGCCCCCTCGGACTCGCCGTGGTGGGCGGACTTTTGGTCTCTCAACTCATCACTCTCTACATTACCCCCGTCTACTACACCTACCTGGACTCCTTCCAGAAATGGCTGACGCGGTCCAGCAAACATGAGGCCCAAGCCAAGGAACTCCCCGCCATGGCCAGAATGTTCGTCGAGGACGGCCACAACGGCGGGTAGCCGCCGAGACACCTCACGCCGCCGCCCAGCTTCGTAGGGGTAGGGCTTGCCCTACACCGGATCGCCCCAGACCTCCTTCGACAGGGGACGGCTTGCCGTCCCCCCCGCGTTTCCACTCGTCACGACAAGGGTAGGGCAAGCCCTACCCCTACGGCGTCCGGGTCCCAAAACCGACGAACGAACCGGGAATGTTGGTGAAAACAAAGGACGGCTCAGTACAGCAGATAGCCAACTGGAGGACCTCGGGCATGGCTCGGCGTTGGTTCTTTGCTCTCTCAACCCAAATCCTCGGTCAAGAAGCCCGCTTTCTTGGCAGGGGCCTGCTTCACTCCTGATCCCCTCGCCCCCTTGGGGGAGAGGGTGGACCGCGACGGCGTTTTCATCAGCCGCCGCGGGCCGGGTGAGGGGTTGGTTCCGGTCCACACAGACATTCTTTCCCTCCTTCCTCTCATGTAGCTCAGAGTCCTGGCGTGCCTCTCCGCTCCGCCGGAATTGCGGCGCTGTCAACTCAAGTTCTCACTCGAGGCGAGGGAAGAACCCC
>Ga0181532_10003044_pt1 | contig 15289 bp, 14 predicted proteins | sample PEATcosm2014_Bin_33_FD_119768 | JGI IMG/M metagenome (GOLD analysis project Ga0181532, IMG submission 119768) | Peatland microbial communities from MTU Mesocosm Facility, Houghton, MI, USA - PEATcosm2014_Bin11_30_metaG | ecosystem: Environmental > Terrestrial > Soil > Wetlands > Peat | place...
AAGAAGTGGAGGAACCTCACGCACACCTACGCGGATCGCCAGGAAGGTCGAGCCCCAGACGAAATAAATGATGGAGAAAGCCAGCACGGTCTTCCATGCCGGAGGACGAACCGTTGCTTCCATGGGAAATAGATCACGGCTAGGGCTGCGGGGACGCAGAGTTTTTCGATTAGCTTTGTTTTTTCAAATTACCAAATCACAAATTACGCAACTACCAATTCCCTCACGAGCTTCCAATCCATATCCCGACCGCAAACACCAAAACTCCGCCCACCACCACCTGAAAAGCTGCCGACAGCAGTGGAGTATCCATATACCGATTGCGAATCCAGGCGATCGTACCGAGTTCCAGCGCCACCACAATCACCGCCGCGATAAACGCCGCATGAAAATCCTTGAGCAAGAACGGAAGCGTATGTCCAATCCCGCCCGCCGCGGTCATTAATCCGGTCACCGCACCGCGCAGCACTGGACGCCCGCGCCCCGTCAACGATCCATCATCCGACAGCGCCTCGGCAAACGCCATCGAGATTCCCGCCCCAATCGATGCCGCCAGCCCCACCAGAAATGCATCCTCGCTTTTCCTCGTGGCAAACGCCGCCGCGAACACGGGAGCCAGCGTCGACACCGATCCATCCATCAGCCCGGCCAGTCCCGGCTGCACGATCTGCAGAACAAACAGGCGCCGCTGCGCATCGTCCTCCGTCTTTTTCACCGTCGGAGTGATGCTCTCCGACATCGCTTCCGCCGCCACCTGGTGCTTGCGTTCGACCTCCTCCAGATCTCCCAGCAGCTTCCGGATTCCCGCATCCGTCACTTGCCCCACCGCCTTCTGATAGAACTGGCGCGTCTCCAACTCCATGATTTCGGCCTGCTTCCGCACCTCGGCAATCTTCAAAGGACGCGTCAGCCAGAACGGCCTCCGGTGCACAAAACCCTTCACATCCTGCCGCCGGATCAGCGGAATGTGCTCCCCGAAACGCTCCCGATAGGTCGCGATCAGCGACGCCCGGTGCTCGGATTCCTCGGCGCCCATGTCATCAAAGAGCTTGGCCGTCGCCGGATACGTCTCGCGCAGCCCGTCGGCAAAATCGGCGTACACGCGGCCATCTTCTTCTTCCAGTGAAACCGCAAGCGCCAGAATCTCGCGCTCCGTCAAATCTTTGAAGTTTCGCGCCATGCCGACAAGTGTACTGTTTCTGGACTTGGTTGCAAGATTTTCCAGTATGGGCATGGGCGTCTCGCGAGTTGGGCGAAGTCAAAGGGCCCAAGGCCTGCGTCGGCACGGCTGCCCGACCACCGCCCCCGGCAACTGTTGCCTCGGCCACAACCGGCACATTTTGCTTGCTCGCCTTGCGCCGCGCCGCCTCGATAAACGCCTATGCCCGCAACTGACACAAAACGCGGCAGCATTTCCTCCGCACTATGCCTCCGCACCATCGACCGCGCGAATCGAGTCGCGCGTGCTTCTACACCACCAAGTTTCACGGGGAAAATTCACCGATAGCAGCATTAGTCTTTCGCGAGATTGATCTTTCACCAGATTAATCTTGCACCAGCGAATTCCTCGCCAAAGCTTCGTAAACTTTTGCATCGAGGTGTATCAATGTCCACTTCCGGGATTTTAAGCAGCAGCTTCCTTCAGAACCAACTCAGCTCCGTCAACTCTCCGTCTCAAAGGGAGATGCAAAAGCTCAGCCAAGATCTCCAGTCCGGCAATCTCTCGGCCGCGCAGTCCGACTTCGCCATCTTGCAGCAAGCCTATTCGCAATCCGCAACCACTTCCCCCAGCTCTACCTCCAAACCCTCCGCACAGGGCTTTAACCAGTTCGGCACCGACCTGCAGTCGGGCAACTTTTCCGCCGCACAAAAGGATTTCTCCACCGCTCAACGGATCTCAAGAATCAGTACAAGCTTCCGGTCGACCACTTCCATCATCTCGACCATTTCGGCGGTGGCGGCGGAACCCCGGAGCCGAGCCTCCAGAATTCTCTGCTCCAGGATCTCAGCCAGGTGGGTCAGAACCTCACGTCCAGCAATGTTGTCGGCGCTCGGCAGGCTTACGCCAGCCTGCAGCAGGAGTTACAACAGTTCGCCCTCGGCAGCCGTACCCAGTCGGATCTGGACTCGAAACCGGAGCTTGACGAGATTTCTTCGAGACAGAAAAACAGCCACCAGCCGTCAGTAAAAGCCCTACCTGACGGCTGATGGCCGATTTCTGATAACCGACAGCGGATCGCTCTAGCGCTCCGCGCGGATCGTCTCGATCGCGTCGTGCAGTTCGCGCTCCGCGGCGTGCAGATGCTCTTCCGCCTTCGCACCATGACCTTGCATATCGTAGTGGTTGGCGGCGCGGGCGTGGTCCAACTCATGAATCGCTTCCTGCACGTGGTTATGGACCGCGTCCAGATCGTGCCAGTCATGCACCCTATCGGCAACCGCGATCCCGGCAACAAATGACAAACACGCAGTGATAACAGCAACTGCAATCGCTTTTTTCATAGTTTTTCCTCTCAAAATTTTCCTCTCTCAAAGTTGTTGGTTATTCTTTCCGGACACGCACGGATACTGGTAATTTTCCCCGACAACAAAGCCGTTGTCAAAACGTAAACGAGTTACTTTAGTGTAACGACAAGTGCGTGGGCGGACACTCCCTTCGGCTTTTCCATCGCGCCAAAGGCTTGCTGGGGGCCGGTTCACTCGGGGTTTCGGCAAGCCTGGCAGGCTCGTTCGCGGCCGTTGACGCTGCAATACAACCACGACCCAGCAAACTTTAGTTTCGCGTGACGTGGATCACAGCCTCTTGTCTCCACTTCCAGTACAGTGATAAACGCATGGGTGGATTTTCCATTCTCACCAACCGCAAACGCGCCATCGTCGCGCTGGTGCACTCCGTCGTGTTCCTCCTGATTGCGGTGCGGCAGATGATGGCCTCGAATCCCGCCGCCGGCGTCTGGGTAGCTTCTGCGGTGTCGCGTGGCACGTGGATTCTCTGCGGAATTTTCGCCATCGTCTCGGCGATTCTCTTGTGGCTGCTCGTCATTTCCCGCGGATGGATGGAACAATTCTATTTTGGATTCTGCACCGTCAGCGCCACCTCGGGCCTCGTCCGAACCGCCGCCGGTGACCAGACGTTTCACGCGGGCCTCTACATAAGGGTGGCCATGCTGGTCAGCGCGGTTCTGGTGGGACTGCTGATCGTTCGCGTGCACTCCCAAATGCACTCGCACACACAATCTCGCGCGAACTCTCGCACGTCCTCGGAGTGCGCCGAAGGAAGTTCGTAGCCGCTCCTCTCACCCCGCTTCGACAGATGGATCAACCGAAAAATCCTGTTATTATGCTGGCCGACGATCAGGAGGTGGTTTGATGAAACTCTTTTCTCTCGCTCTTGGCCTCACCGTGGCTGTACTCCTTGCAGCGCAATCGACACCTGCCCAGAATGCTTTCACACCCGATCAAATCAAGTACGGGCCTGCCCCTGCTTTTCTACCGCCCGGCGCGCAGCTAGCCGTGCTGGAAGGCGATCCTATGGCTTCTTCCGGCGATTTCACGATTCGTCTCAAGATGCCAGACGGTTACAGGGTCGCGCCCCACACCCACCCCAACCGGGAGAACGTCACGGTGCTCTCCGGTACATTGAAAGTAGGGATGGGCGATCAATTCGACGCCGCCAAAATGATGAGCTTCGCGGCGGGCAGCTTCGCTTACCTGGACCCGAGCATGCATCACTACGCCATGGCCTCGGGCGCGACGGTGATTCAGATCCACGGCATGTCGCCGGCGAAGTTCAATTACATCAATCCGGCCGACGACCCCAGCGGCAAGAAGTAGAATTTCTTCGCCTGCGGGTGCTGCTCGTTTAAATTACTGATTTCAGATAGCCTGCAACCAGCCGGGACGTCATCAAGCACCTGCAAAAAGACGGCTGGTACGAGGTGAATCAAGCGGGGAACCACAAGCAGTTCAAACATCCGGGTGAGAGTGGACGCTCCCGATGCAACGGTGCGCGTCAACATCACGGCGCGGAAAAGCCAGATTGAAAGAAATTGATGCGCTGGCCGAAGCGGCGGGGATGACGCGATGGGGGTATGTGGTGCGTGCCACCCTCGGCATTGGCAAAGAGAAGCGGTTGCGCGCGAAATCGCGCGGCGCGAAGGCTGGTTGAGACACTCGCACCATGAGTGCGGGACCCGGTCTTACTTTGCGGTTGCGCCGGTGCGATGAACGACCTCGAAGTGGGTTGCAGACTCATCGAAGGCCGTCAGGACGGCCCGCGCTTCCGGTTCCACCACGGCCTTCTCGGGCTTCACTCCGGCGAATCTACGGACTGCTTGCATCGACTCCCAAAACGTGAGCACGACGAACTCAATCGCGTCGTCAACCGCGCGTTGGAGCAGGTATGCTCCGCGATGTCCTTCGATCGCATGGAGCGCCGGGAAGACCTTTCCTGTTACGTGTTCAATGTATTCTCCGGATTTCTCGACGGTTGCGCGCCCGCGCCACATGCGTAAGACCATGGGCATGTCTTTATCCTTATCTTTATCTTTATCTGGAGATGAGGCGCCTGCGGCGGCCGCTGCATTCGGCCGGATGGGGGTCGCGGAGTCCTCTCCCGCAACTGTCTTCCATTCCCGCACCTGCCATCGCTTCACGGCCCCACTGGTCACGTACGGATCAGCCCGGGCGAACTTCTCCGCGACCTCTGCCGAATCGCCCTTGAACAGCAAGACGGCACCGTCGACCGGATTCGACAGCGCGCCGCCCAACACCAGTTCGCCGCGCTCGCTTGCCTTCCAGGCCTTTTCCAGGTGGGCATCACGAAATTGCGCGCGCCTGGCAACGTAGTCTTCACCAACCTCGTAGAACAAAAGGTAATGCATACCCGAGCCTCGCTCCTTTCCTGAGGACCTTAAGGATGGCCGTTCCTTATGCTCTTTTGCAAGCAGCGATCAGTGAGAAATCGCAAGTGAAAGGTACTGGCGAAACCTCATCCTTCAAAAAAACCAAGGGTGGGGCGCACGGCAAAACCTACATGACAAATCGGAACCGGCACGTCGAGTTCAATGCTGTTCCAGGCTCCAGATCTTGATCTCGGCGCCAGTGGAATCGCCGCTATAACTTCCGTCTTTGTCCCAATCGATGACCAGATCGATGGTGTCTCCGGCGGAAAGCCGTAGGGCTTCAGGGTTGAATGTCAGCGGCCATAGGTAGCTGGTGATCGGCGCCTGCAGAAGTAATCGTTTTGAGTTGAGTACAGCGTAAGCGTACGTGCTCGTGGGGAAGAACCAATCCAAGCCGGCGAATTTCACCTGCATCGAAAACTCTCCTCCGGATGAAACAGTCCAGCGTAGGACGGTCAACTGACCTGTGGCGGAGCGGGGCATGCGGAAATGTCCCACCAACTCACACCCGGAGTCTCGCTACAAGACCCTCCCCCTGTGAAAGAAGTCAGAGGATCGCCCCATGAGATCAGGCAACCATAGGACCAGACCCTCGCCGTGCTCAACCGCTAAGGCTTGCGCAATGCAGGGATTTGGCTTGTGAGGTTCGCCGGGCGTCCAAGAGGGTGTGCACCGACGTTCTGAAAGTAAACTCTTCGAAGGACGCCTGTTTATCTCTAACTCAGGATCACTCTGACTGCATGTAATATCGCTCACGACCTCTAAGTGAGGTCTAACCGGTTGCGGAAAGAGTCGGTTCTTCCGTAGCCTCTACACCACAAAATACTTCGCTCCCGGATGATGCACCACGATTGCCGAGGTGCTTTGCTCCGGCTCCAGCAGGAAGCCTGAAGTCAGGCGCACGCCTACGTTCTCTTCCGGCTTCAGTAGGGCAAAGAGCTTGGTCTGGTCCTCCAGGTGCGGACAGGCCGGATAGCCGAAGGAATAGCGCGAGCCGCGATACTTCTGATGGAAGAGATCGCGGATGTGCGGCGAGTCCTCGGCGGCTATGCCTAACTCTTCGCGCATCTTCTTATGGAGGAACTCGGCGAGCGCCTCGGCTGTCTCCACGCTTAGGCCGTGGAGATAGAGATAGCGCGTGTATTCTCCGCCTTCGAACAGACGCTGCGTTTCCACCGATGCTTTCGGGCCTATTGTCACTAGCGACAGGCCTAGCACATCCATCTTGCCCGACGACGGAGCGGCGAAGAAGTCGGAGATGCAGAGACGGCGGCCTTCCTTCTGGCGTGGGAAGGTGAAGCGGAGGAGTTCTTTTGGTTGCGTGGGGGCGGACGCATTCGTCGGCCCAGCCGTGGTTGGCGGTTGCGGCCGAGCTGCGCTCGGCTGGGACGGACGAATGCGTCCGTCCCCACACCAGCTTGGGTCGTAGACTACGACGTCGTTTCCTTCACCCTGGGCGGGGAAATATCCGTAGACTACTTTCGGCTCAAACCAGCCTGCGGCTATCACATCTTCTTCCAGCTTCTTCTTAATCGGACGGTACTTCTCCTCCACCAGGCGCGCGTAATCTTCCTGGGACGCGGTCTTTAGCTGCCATTGATTCTTGAACAGAGCAGTATCGTTGATGTAATTGAAAATCTCTCGCAGATCGTAGTTCTTCACCACGCGCACGCCCCAGAATGGAGGCTCGGGAATGTTCGGCGCATCCGTCACTACCGCGCTGCGCTCAGAAAACACCGGGCCGATCTCTTCATCAACAGCTGCGGCTTTTGCGTACTCTTTTACGGTTCGGCCGTCTTTGAGGCGCGCTTCGCGCTTGCCGTCTTCTGACGCCAGGTCCTCCATGACGTGCAGGCCGGCGAAGGCATCTTCTCCATAGAAGACCGCATTCGAGTACTCGCGGCGCAGATCGTCTTCCACATATTTGCGGGTCAGGGCCGCTCCTCCGCAGATCACGGGATACTCGAGCTTCTGGCGTTCTAGTTCCTGGATCACGTACTTCATCTCCAGCGTCGACTTCACCAGCAGGCCGCTCAGGCCGATGGCATCGGCGCTGTGCTCCTGCGCTGAGCGGATGATCACGTCGCCGGCCTGCTTGATTCCCAGATTCACCACCTTGTAGCCGTTGTTGGATAAGATGATGTCGACCAGATTCTTTCCTATGTCGTGCACATCGCCTTTCACTGTGGCCAGCACGATCGTGCCCTTCTGCTGCGAGCCGGTCTTCTTCTCCATTTTCGGCTCTAGATAGGCGACGGCGGCCTTCATTACTCCCGCGGAGTCCAGCACCGAGGGCAACTGCATCTTGCGGGCTCCGAATAGGTCGCCTACGGTTTTCATTCCGTCCAGCAGAACCGTGTTGATCAGGTCGAGCGGTGTGTAGGGGACCAACGCTTCGTCCAACAGCTCTTCTAAGCTGCGCTTGGTTTTGCCTTCGCCCACCGATTTCTCGCCGTTGATGATGGCATACTTCAGCTTGTCTTCGATGGAGAGCGTTTCTACGTGCGCGGTGGTTTGGGCCTGCGCTTTGCCTTTCATGCCGGTGAAATGCTGCATGTAGACCTGCAGCGGATCGCCGTTTGAGCGATCTTGATAGATCAGCTTGCGGGCGAGTTCTACTTCTTCTGACGGAATTTTGTAGAGCGGATAAATCTTGGTGTAGTTGACGATGGCTACATCGAGTCCGTTTTCTACTGCTTCGTGCAAAAAGACCGAGTTCAGAACGCGGCGCGGATATGCGTCTAAACCAAAACTGATGTTACTCACGCCGAGCACCGTCTTCACTTCGGGCAGTTCGTCGTGAATGCGCTTCACCGCCTTGAGTGTCTCCATGCCGGCCGAACGGTATTCTTCCTGGCCCGTTGAAATTGGGAGGGTCAGGGTGTCGAAGAGCAAGTCGACTGGACGGATGCCGTACTTTTGTGTCGCCAGATCAAAGATGCGATGCGCGATCGCAACCTTTTTGTCGGCGGTCAGCGCCATGCCTTCTTCGTTTATGGTCAACGCAATGACGCCTGCGCCGTAGCGTTTCGCCATCGGCAATACTTTCGAAGTGCGCTTCTCGCCGTCTTCGAGGTTGATCGAATTGATGATGGCTTTGCCCGGGATACGCTTCAGGGCCTCTTCGACTACGTCGGCTTCGGTGCTGTCGATCAAGATCGGCGCGGGCACTCGGGTTGCGATTTTTTCCAGGATGGCGGAGATGTAGCCCTTCTCGTCTTCGCCTACGATGGCGCAGCACAGGTCGAGCATGTGCGAGCCTTCGTTGGCCAGCTTTTTTGCGAGCGTCAGAATGTCGTCGTACTTCTTGGCTTGCACCAGCTTGCGGAAATGATCCACCCGCGTGGTGGTGTTCATCTCTTCCGCCACGATAAGGGGCTTGGGCTCAAGATCGAGCGGGACCGATGTGTAGGCGCTGGAGGCAGCGCCTACGGGTTTTACATCGCGTTCGGCGGGCTCTACGCCGGAGACCGCATCGACTACGGCTTTCAGATGTTCTGGGGTTGTGCCGCAACATCCGCCTACGATTCTTACGCCATAATCCTTCACGAAGTGCTTATGGAAGTTGGCCAAGTCTTTCGGAGCGAGCTTGTACACTGCGTGTCCGCCTACGTTCTGCGGCAATCCGGCGTTCGGCAGAATTGAAATGTGTTTGGTTGAATTCAGGCCCAGATAGCGGACCGCCTCATTCATCTCGGCTGGGCCGGTCGCACAGTTCAGACCTATGATGTCGATGTCGTAGGGCTCGAGCGCGGTTAGCGCGGCGCCGATTTCGGTGCCGAGCAGCATGGTTCCGGATTCCTGCAGCGTGACTTGCACCTGCACGGGCAGGCGCTTGCCCGCTTTGCGCATGGCCTCGAGCACGGCTACCGTCGCGATCTTTGCCTGCAACAGATCCTGGCAGGTCTCGATCAGCAGCACATCGACTTCGCCTTCGATCAGGGCCAATGCCTGCTCTTCATAGGACGCCTCCATCGCGTCCCAACCGATGTGGCCTAGCGACGGCAGCTTCGTGGTTGGACCCATGGAGCCGGCCACGAACCTTGGTTTGTCTTTCGTCGAAAATTGTTGTGCTACTTCTCTCGCTAGTTGGGCGGCCTTCAGGTTGATCTCGCGCACTTTGTCGCGCAGATCGAACTCGCCCAGAACGAGTCCCGTCCCGCCAAAGGTATTTGTTTCCACTATGTCGCAGCCCACTTGGAAAAAGTCGGCATGAATCTCGCGAATGATATCGGGCCGGCTCAACACCAGGACTTCGCTGCAGTTCTCCTTGCCCCAGTAATCGTCCAGGGTGGGGTTGCGCTTTTGGATGTTCGTCCCCATGGCGCCGTCGTAAACGACTACGCGTTGTTTTACGAGTTGGAGAAAGTTGGACATTGGCAATAAGTCGTTGGTCGTTTATCGTTAGTCGTTCGCAGTTCGTCTCTAGGGAAACGGAACGCCCTCCATCAAATCGATGGTCGTACCCAAAAGCGCGAACGACCAACGACCAGCGACTGACGACTGCTCCCCATACAGCAACGCCGGTCCCCGCGGGGGACCGGCGTTTGGTGAAGAATTTCGAGGTTCTTTAACTCCCCGTCACGCCTGCGTCCGTTTCCGATTGCGCAAACACCTGATTGGCTCCCATATGCGCCGGAGCCGGCGCCAGCATCTGTTCTTTCCGGTAAATCAGATTGCTGGCATTGAAACTGGCCAGTTCGAATCCATGGCCGTGGGTGATCGCATCGGTCGGGCACGCCTCCACGCAATAACCGCAAAATATACATCGATTGTAGTCGATGTTATAGACACGGGCGTAGCGTTCGGCGCCTGAGACTCGCGTTTCCGAGGTGTTTTCCGCGGCCTCTATGTAAATGCAGTTGGAGGGGCAAGCGGCGGCACAGAGGAAACACGCTACACATTTTTCCAGGCCGTTTTCGTCGCGCTGCAGCACGTGCATGCCGCGAAAGCGTTCCTGGAACCTGGCGCCTTTCAGGGGGCCGGGACCGTCGGGATAGTTCTCGACGATGGAGGGCTGAAACATCTCCTTGAGGGTGATGGTCATTCCCTGGGCGATGGCCCCGATGTTTTTGATCACGGACATGCTTGGTCATTATAGCGGATGTTGGAGGGTAGGTGTCAGGTGTCAGGTTCCAGTCCTGGGTATTCGCTCTTGGCTTTTCAGAGGATTGGCTACCAAGGGCGGGGGGACTTTCGAGGACATGGAATTCTTCTCGTAATGGTTGAGACTCTACCTGTGCGCTTGGCCGTCCCGGCGCGCCAGTGGCGTTTCAACTTATGGCCTGCCGTGGTTTGCGTTCCCTTCGTTTCAGGAAAGAGAAACAACTGGTGGGTCGTCGTCTGCTGGCCTACGACAACACCAACTTCCCTATATCGCCAGCAGCAACACGCGCCATCAATTGGCCCAGCGCGGACACAACAAGCAGGGCCACCATGCCGACAATGTTGGGCACATCGCAGATTACGGTGACGGCTACGGCCGCGAGTGGGGCGGCGCACGGGGATGCGGTTACGATGACTGTGCAGTAGCCTAGCGCTGGCGATCTACCGCCGAGACGGCGAGGACGCCGAGAACAACTTTTTGGGGGCGCGGACATATGTCTTGTCTGCGCCTTTTTTTTTGCGTCACGGGTTGTCGCGTCACATCTTCTTGTTTTTGCATCACGGTTTGGAAACGCGGTTGTGAGGTAGGATCATTCTTCTGTGAGGGGCCGTGCTTTGCACGGCGTTTACAGCCGAGGGCGGCTGTCCCTACGCGAGCTTATGACGAATGACATTGCGGTGATTGGCGGGGGGATTGTTGGGCTATCGTTTGCCATGCAGGCGACGGAGAAATTCCCCCGGTTGCGGGTGGTGGTTCTGGAGAAAGAGGCGGGCGTGGCTCGTCACCAGACGGGACACAATAGCGGGGTAATCCACAGTGGCGTTTATTACAAAGAGGGATCGCTTAAGGCGCGTTTGTGTGTGGCGGGGGCGCGGGAGATGGTGGAGTTCTGCTCGCGGCATGGGATTCCGCATGAGGTGTGCGGAAAATTGATTGTGGCGACGGACTCGGAGGAAGCGGCGCGGCTCGATGCGCTGCTGGCGCGGGGCGTGGCGAATGGGCTCGAGGGGTTGCGCTTGCTGGATCGCGCGGCGATGCTGGAGATCGAGCCGCATGTGGGCGGAGTACGGGCGCTGCACGTGCCGTCGACGGGCATCACGGATTATGCGCTGGTGACGGCTAAGTATGCGGAGATCGCGGCCGTATGCGGGACGGAAATAAAGACCGACGCGGGGGTGGTCGGCTTCGGACGGGCTTCTTCCGGAAATTCGGGTGCAGCGGGAAATGCGGTGGTGGTACGGACGCGAGCGGGAGATTTTTCGGCGCGGTATGTGGTGAATTGCGCGGGGCTGTATAGCGATCGGGTGGCGCGGATGGCGGGAGATGATGCGGGAATGATGCTGGTTCCGTTTCGCGGGGAATATTACGATCTGGCGGCGGCGCGGCAGTCGTTGGTGCGCGGGCTGATTTATCCGGTGCCGGATCCGCGGTATCCATTTCTGGGAGTGCACTTCACACGGCGGATTCATGGGAATGTGGACGCGGGTCCAAATGCGGTGTTGGCGTTTCGACGCGAGGGATATCGTTGGAGAGATTTCGATTTGGGCGAAACCATGGAAGTCTTGCTGGATGCGGGGTTTCAGGCGATGGCGCGCCAGCACTGGAAAAATGGGCTGGGAGAGTTTCGGCGGTCGCTGCGCAAGCGGGAGTTTGTGCGGTCATGCCAGCGTCTGGTGCCTGATGTGCGGATGGAGGATCTGACGCCGGGCGGGTCGGGAGTGCGGGCACAGGCAGTGGGGGCAGATGGCACGCTGGTGGATGACTTCCGGTTTGTGGGGCGGGAGCGGTTTTTGCATGTGCTGAATGTGCCTTCTCCGGCGGCGACGGCATCGTTGCCGATTGGGCGCGAAATACTGAAGATGGTGCCGGCGGAGATTACGGGATAGAGGGTGGCCGCCTCGATTTCGGCGGCTAGTGTAGTCTTCCGTAGAGACGAGGCTCGCCTCGTTCACACGCGTCAAGACGCGGAGAACCGCGTCTCTACAGAGAACGTGGGGAGATTCACATGGCGCAGAGTTTGAGTTCGAAGAAAAAAGTGGCGGTGTTGGGCGCGGGGAAGATGGGATCGATTCTGCTGCAGTCTTTCTTGCGTGATGGATTGCTCTCGCCCGGGCAGACTTGGGCGACGGTGGCGCATCCGGAACGGGCGCGGATGCTCAAGGAGAAGTTGAGAATACACGCGGGCACCGACAACTCCGAGGCGGTGAAAGACGCCGACATTATTTTTCTTTGCGTGAAGCCGCAGGTGGTGGCCGACGTAGTGCGGGAGATCCGCGCGCACTTGAATGCGAAGCAGTTGGTGATTTCGGTGGCGGCTTCGGTTCCCACGGAGATGATTGAACGGGCGCTGGAGAAAGAAGTTCCGGTGGTGCGAGCGATGCCGAACACTCCTTGCGTGCTGGGAGCGGGAATGACGGCGCTGTGCAAGGGGAAGTTCGCGACCAAGCAGCACCTGGAACTGGCGACAAAGTTCTTCGATGCGGTGGGGCGAACGGTGAACGTGGACGAAAAACATATGGACGCGGTCACGGGTTTGTCGGCGAGCGGGCCGGCGTATATCTACATCATTCTGGAATCGCTGGCAGAGGCAGGAGTAAAGGTGGGACTGCCGCGCGATGTGGCTACGCTTTTGGCGGCTCAAACAACCATGGGCGCGGCGCGGGTGGTGCTGGAGACTGGAGATCATCCGGCGCTGCTGAAGGATGCGGTGACCACTCCGGCGGGATGCACCATTGACGGCATCATGGAACTGGAAGAGGGCAAGCTGCGCGTGACTTTGATCAAGGCGGTGGTCAAGGCGGTGCAGAGGGCTAAGGAGCTGGCGTTCTCGTAGGGTGGTCACGCATGCGGTGGACGGCCCCTCGCGCGACCGCGAGGGCACGAAAAAATCCCCCACACCTTGTCCGGGTGCGGGCGACATTGAGTCGTTGCGGTTTACTTCTTTGGCTTGAAGGAATCGGCGAACTTCTTCGCATTAGGCGTTCCGACACCGGTTACGTTATCCCAACCGGAGCCGTGGTCAGTCCGGAATCCGTGCGGAACGAAAAAACAAACGCAGTCTCTTCGGTTCCAACCGCGTCCAAAAGGACGCTGACGAACTCGCCCGAGGAGACCTGAGCCAACTCCGCCGCTGTGTATTTGGTGGTGCCGTTCGAGTCCTGAACTGTTCCGGTCACGTTAGTGGCTGAGGTAACGGGAACGATGTCGTATATAGCTCCCGCCGGCAATGAGTACAGGTAGGGAGCGGCTTGGCCGAGAGACGCACCCGCTTCCTGGTTGGCGATCGCCCACAGTGCAGAAAACATCGGGCGAGCAACGCTCGTGCCCCCCACACCTGCCACTGCAGGGCCGGATACGCGTCCGGAAGCGATATCGCGATCACGGCTCCAGTGAAGGGATCGGCCAGCCAGGAAACATCCGGAAGTTGGCGATAATTACCCGGCAGACTATTCTGGTACGACAGCTTAGGGAATCCCCCCTTGCAGTTACCGCTGGAATCCCGGGCGACGCAGTTGCTGGCGCCCCCGCCCGATTCTCCTTGGGATGAACTTCACGAAAACCTGAGTGACAGGAGCAAAATCCCGGCGCCCCGAAACCCCAGAAACGGCGCGGCATCTGGACCTGTCCGCAGGGTGGACGACATCCTAGTCCTGTTGCGGGAGAAGCGCAATCAATTAAGGCCATTTGGACAGCAAGAAAACTTCCGCGCGCACTTTTCCGACTTCGAAAAGAAATTTCAGTTCGGCAGGCTGAAGCTCAGGGTCACATCCGTCTGGAATTGGGCGGGGTGATCGTGTTGGCGATAGGGTTGGTAACGCCAGGTGCGGACGGCTTCGGTGGCGGCGGTGGCTAGCCGGGGGTCTCCGCTTAAGGTGCGGATGTTGGAGACGGAGCCGTCTTCGGCTACCTGGACTTCGAGGACTACGTTGCCAGAACGGTGGGCGGCTAGAGCTTCGGAGGGATATTGGGGCTCGGTGCGGCTCAAGAGGCGGGTTTCGGCTTTCTCGGGAGATAGCCAGACGCTTGAGGACGGGGCGACCTTCGTTAAGGACGACGCTTCCACGATGGCATCGCTGTCTTGCTTCATGTCAACAGGCACGGTCTGGTGGTGCTTCGCCGAGTCGGGCTTGGTGGGCGAGGGCTTCATGCGGAAGATGACTTTGCCTTTTTCGTAGACGACTAACTCGTCGGCCCTCTGGACAGCGGCGTTGGACTTCGCTGACGGTGCGGCGGTTGATTTTGTGGCAGCGGATTTCGCCGCGGCGGATTCCATGGTATCGGCCGGGGCCGAATTGGCGCGCATGGGCTGCGAGATTTGGCTGATGGACGCGGCGCGAGGTGGGAGAAACCATCCGATGCGGGAACCCACTAGAAAGCTGACGGCAATGGTGGCGAGAATGGCCAGCGATCCGAGGACGAGGGTCCAGACTTCGTAGGGAGTGCGGCTGGCAGGCAGAGGTCTGGTCGCAACGAAATCGGACGGCGCGAACTCGGCCGGACCAAGGTCGGACGAGGCGTCGGACGGAACTGGCACGGCGGCGGGCTTGCGCCGACTGAGTTCGCTCGCGGCTTGGCGAACCCGGGCGCACTCCTCGGCGAAACCTTCCAGCAGTTTCTGGTGGTTGTCGGAGAAGGCGGCGGGCGAGGCAGAAAAGACTTCAAGGACTCCGGTGAACTGAGCTTTTGTTTTGTCGTTCCTGTCGAAAACAGGCACGATGAGGATGGAGCGGATTCCGAGGCGGGAGATAGCGGGGTCGACACGTGGATCGAACTCGGTATCGACGGCAAGCTGGGGCTGATGGGTTTGAAAACAGGCGCCGGATAGACCGTCGCGGGTGTTGAGGGGGATACCGAGATCTGGGGCGAGGTGTCCGGTGGCGGCCCGGCAGACCATCTCATTGCCACGAGCAAGAGCCAGGGCGGCGGAATTGGCGAGAGTAGCTTCGGCGGCACGGACCACGAGTTCGTTGAGGACTAAATCGAGAGCGAGGTCGGACGGAAAACCGGCGAGAACGTGCTCCTCGAGAACGCGGGTCAAGTCAAGATGCGAATCGTCAGGGCGGAGCTCGGACCTCGACATAGGTTGCGGGAACATAGTTTGTTCCGGCAGCCTGCGGTGATGAGGGGGAACGCAGGCTCAGAGCGAGTTTCCCGCGAAATGAGGGGGAAGTCAATTGGAAGTCTTATCCAATACAAGATGAGCCTGAAGGGGAGGTGGGATTCCAATACAAGATGAGCCTGAAGGGGATGGCATGCTGAGGATTGACCATCCACGTGC
>Ga0181532_10003045_pt1 | contig 15288 bp, 17 predicted proteins | sample PEATcosm2014_Bin_33_FD_119768 | JGI IMG/M metagenome (GOLD analysis project Ga0181532, IMG submission 119768) | Peatland microbial communities from MTU Mesocosm Facility, Houghton, MI, USA - PEATcosm2014_Bin11_30_metaG | ecosystem: Environmental > Terrestrial > Soil > Wetlands > Peat | place...
CGTGGACACGGTGAAACAGGTCGAACGAACCGCCGAGGGCGCGCTCATCAAAGCCACCATCCCGCGCGCCAGCATCGTGATGGCGCAAACCCCGCAGGGCTTTCGCTACGACATCCTGAAAAAGGCCTTCGACGATGCCGTCGCCGATGGCTTCCTCGGCACCGACGAGGCTTCTCTGATCGAGCGTGCCGGCCTGCCAGTAGTGGTCGTAATGGGCTCGCCGCGCAATATAAAAATCACCACGCCAGCCGATATGGAACTGGCAGAGTTCTATCTGAAACACGAAGACGGGAACAAAATTTGAAACCTGAAATGCGCATCGGCTACGGTTGGGACTCGCACGAATTCAAGCCTGGCATTCCCCTCAAGATCGGAGGCGTGACTCTGCCGCACGATCACGGCCTGGGGGGCCATTCCGACGGCGACGTCCTGCTCCACGCCATCACCGACGCGCTGCTTGGCGCCATCGCCGGCCCCGACATAGGGTCGCTGTTTCCGCCTTCCGATCCGCGATGGAAAAACGCCAACTCCGCCGTGTTTCTGCAAGAGGCGTTAAAGCGCGTCAAAACCGCGGGCTACGAATTAGTGAACCTGGACTCCACGCTGATCCTCTCCACTCCAAAAATCGGCCCACACGCCAGCGCGATTCGAAAACACGTTGCCGAGTTGTGCGGAATTCCCGCGGACTGCGTAGGGATCAAAGCAAAAACGCCCGAAGGCATGGGCACCGAAAACGCCGCGATTGCGAATGTGGCGGTGTTGCTGAAGCGCGAGTCGGAGGACGCCGAAGATTTGGAAGACGTTCTGAAGGCGATTGGGATTCAGCCCCGCTGAGGTGCTCGCGATACTTTTGCAGAATTGCTATCCCGAGCGAAGCGAGGGATCTGCAGTTTGCGGCGGCGACTCAACCTCTCGCGCTAGCTCCGCCCGCTGTGCCCTCGCCGCTTCTATGAACGCCCCGAAGATAGCGCGCGCCGACTCTGCCACCTCCGGCCCATCATTCACGCTCCGCTCCGGATGCCACTGCACCGCCAGCACAAAATGGCCGGGCGCAGTCCCTTCCAGAGCCTCAATCACCCCATCTTCCGGGCAATGCGCCACCACGCGTAGCCCATCGCCCGCGGCGTCCGCGGACTGGTGATGCGAGGAATTCACAGCGACGGTTCCGCTCGATCCCACGATTTCCGCCAGCTTCGACCCCGGCTCGATGATTACCGTGTGCGCTTTCGCGACCGTCCGTCCCGGACTGTGGTTGATTGCCGATTCGATGTGCTGCACCAGCGATCCCGAGCGATAAACGTTCAGCGACTGCAGTCCATAGCAGATGCCCAGCACGGGCTTGCGCGCGTTGTAGGCATCGCGCAGGAGCAACTCGTCCACCAAGTCGCGTTTAACGTCGGCGGGTGCCGTTTTCTCGTGACGATCCGCGCCGTACTTCCTCGGATCAAGGTCGGCCCGGCTGCCCGGCAGCAGAACCGCGTCGCAGCGCTCGATCTGCTTCATCACCTGAGCCGGTGCCTGATCCAGCTCAATGCGCACCGGCTCGCCGCCGGCCCCGCGAACGGCTTCTTCGTACGCCGGCAGAGCGCGCTCGGCATAGTCCCGATCGCCGGAGTGCGGCACGGGAATCGCAATACGCGGCGCAGTCGTTTCGAGGTCGGTCATATTCAACTCACCCGCTCGATCCCTTCCAGCGTCTTTCGCTGCCGGTGGTGCCGAATTTCCATCCCGAGTGACAGCACCAGCACGATCGCTCCCACCGCGATCGCGAACGGAAACGCGATGTGCCGGTACGCGAATGTGAGATTGGGCGCGACGTGCTCTACCTGCGCGTACGCCACCGTTCCAATGATGCTCAGCAGAAGCGCGACCGCGAACGACAGCAGGGTGGACAGAAACGTCATGGCCAATACGCGCGCCGCAATTCCGATCCAGCGCGGGCCGCCCAGGCTCGCTGCATCCATGTTCTTAGGCTACACCATTGTTCTGGACCATCGCGACCAACAGAATCCGTTAACTATTCTCTGAAAACCATTGGTAGTTGAAATCTACCGCTGCTCCGCCTCCGAGCAGCAAGACTTGTCGGATCTCGCCGGCGCAACCGATATCTTCCCGGCATCGATGATTCTCCCATCGCCATACCGGTCATGATGGCGAATCCACGCCATGGGACGGGGCAACCCGTCTTCATCTCGTCCCTTCGGCGTAAGGTCGAGAAAGTTGTATGCCGTGAGCAGCATGTCAAGCCCGCGCGCGTAAGTGGAATAGGTGTGGAAGATCTCGCCATCCGCATTCTTGTAGAACACGCTCGCGCCGGGAAGTTCCTCGGACGGAGACTCCGTCATCCCGTAGTTGTAGTCCACCTTGCCCTGTGCCATCTCTTCCTTCGAAAACGACACTCGATAGTCGAAATTGAAGTCGCTCCCAAATGAAGACACCCACGGAAACCCCCACCCCATGCGCTTCTGGAAAGCTTCAATCTCCGGCAAGGTCGCTCGCGAAACCACCGCCAGTGTCGCATCGCGTTGCGCCATGTGGACCCTCGCGCCGTCGAACGTATCCGCCAGGAATGAGCAGCTCGGACAACCCTCCTTCCATCCGGGACCAAACATGAAGTGATACACAACCAACTGGCTCCGTCCGTCGAACAGATCAGCCAAAGTCAGCTTGCCCTTCGGCCCATCGAAGACATACTCCTTGTTGACCTTCTCCCGCGGCAGTTCGCGCCGCCGCCGGCTCAACTCATCGCGCAGGCGCGTGCATTCCTTCTCCTTGGCCAGTAAGTCCCTCCGCGCCGCAAGCCACTCCGCGTGCGGAACCGTTTTCGCATTTGAGATTTCGTTCATCGTCGTAGCCATAATCGTTTCTCCTTTGGTTTAAATCCGTCGTTTTCTTCGGGCGAAGAACTTTCACCATTAGCGCCGTCAACCCGCTGGTCGACATCGCCCCGCCGACCATCCATCCTGCGCTCGCCAGACATGCTGGACACATAACCCCTCCTCGTTCACCCTTACCGCGAACTGCTTTCCGCTCGGGCGCGGATGCGCGACAGAATATGCCCCCAACCCCTCTGCACCCCCTGCCGATGTTCGTCCTGAATGACTCCAAACGCCTTGTGGTGGAACTTGATCAAAGTGCCACCGTCCGCCTCGCTCAGCCGGTACTGCACGTTCGAAACAACGGCGTACGACATGAACAGCGGCCCCGTGATCTCGAGCAGCGTCGGCCGCTTGATCGCCTGCACGTGCCCCCAGAGATGCCCGTTGCCCTCGCCCAGATCGCGGAACCATCTCCCTCCCGGCCAGGGCTCGATCTTCATCGGCATCGCCTTGCCTTCCGGCGTGTCATTCTCCGGTCCGATCTGTTCGAGCAGTGCCGCAAATGAGTCCTGCAACGATGCGCGCACGCGGATCTCCTGGATCACGCTTAATGTCAAACTCTCGATTCCAAATCCCGTCGACGCTGGTGTTGAAATCGTGCTCATAACTTTCGCCCTCGCTTTCCTCTATTCAGTTGTTGTTCTTTCTTTGCTCTTCGCCTCGGCACGTTCTTTGACGCGGGTTAACTGGTGCGCCCAGAAGCGTTCGAACTCTTTCGTCCACTCGTACAGCGGCCGGATTGCCTCGGCGTTCGTTCGATATAGCATGTGCCTCCCGTGCCGCCGCACCTTCACCAGCCCAACTTCCCGCAGCACCCCCAGATGCTTCGATACCGAAGGCTGTTCCAGGCCAAGGCTGGCCACAATGTCGCCGACCGGCCGCTCCGCCAGCGCCAGGTAATTCAGGATCTCCCGTCGCCGCGGCTCGGCCACCGCGTTAAACGCATCTGAAGTCGTCCTAGCCCGCGCCACGATCAGGAATATACATTCCTATATAGGAATATGTCAAGCGAAAAATATAAGACGGCTTTCCCAATTGTTGTAGGAGGGCGAATTCGTGTGGCGACGGTCTCCGACCCGTGGCGAGCGACCAGGTTTCGCCGCCGTGCGACTACGCTACAATAACGTCATGTCGCAAACCGCCTCCGCGATCACCCGCAGCCCCGCGGAGATCGTGCAAAACAGCCCTGTTTCACAGGCCCCGAACGGCATCTGCTATGCCCGCTCGGGTGAGATCACGATTACGGATAATGACCTCGAGCGCATGATTGCCGCCGTGCCCGTGCCGGTTGCTGCCGCCCTCAACCGCAAGGCCTACTACTTCGTGCCGCTTACCGTCACCCAGGGCGATGAGACCGTGATTGCCGACCGCTACGACGTTGCCCTCAGTGACAACGCAGTTTGCCATCGCAACCTGAATCTCGGTGACTCGCAGTGCGTCTTCATCTCGACCCGCTTGATGGAGGACAAATTTTCGGTGGCATTCGAGTTCTACATCAACGTCGGACACGCGCTCGTCGAGCGCGCCGGCGTATCCCAGAATTTCGCCGATCTGGCCTGGCAGCAAGTGGAGTCCGGCGTGCGCGGCGAAACTTCACTGGACGCATGGGAGGCGCGCAAACTCGCCACCGCCCACGGTCCCGACGCGGAAAAATTCAAGAACGAGTATCTAGCCGCGAGCTTCGCGGATGCGATTTCCATCTACCTGCTCTCGCTTTACCTCGACGTCGATTACTACGATCTGCGCGAGCGCGACTATCCGTTGCTGGCGCCGGCTCCCATGGCCGAACGGCTGCGCAAGATCGCGGAGATCTTTCCTCCGAATCCGGGATTTGAATTCAACATTTATTATCGGCGACGGGCGTAGAGCGGGCCTTGTTTGGGTTCTGAGTGTAATCTGATTGTGCCAATTGAGAGAACACCTAGTTTGAGAACGGCTTCATCCGGAAGTATAATGCAACTCCTCCGGAGGCGCTATGAAGCATCTTTTCGCTTTGGCCTTGATTGCGGCAAGTCTGCTCGCATACTCCCAGACGAAGGATCACCCAGACGGGGAGATCAAAGGCACCGTTATAGATCAGAGTGGAAGCCCTGTGGTCGGTGCTACGGTCTACGCAGTCCCGCAGTTCCTCACGTTCGACGGCATCAAGCCCCGGTCGGTCAAGACGGGCAGGAATGGGGAGTTCGATTTTCGCGGGGGCTTCCAGTTGGGAGCATATAAGCTCTATTCGCGAAAAGATGAAGATGGCTACCCTGACCCGTTTAAGAGCTTCTACGCGGACCCGAAGTTCGAAGTGCCGTACGTTGCTCTCACTAAAGGTCATCGCTCAGCAACGATCACAGTGCTATTGGGCGAAAAGGCTGGGGTGGTTGCAGGACAAGTTGTCGATGCCGATAGCGGTGCTGTTGCGAAGGCGTTCCTCGTTTTCATAGATGAAGACGGGAATCGCCGTGAAATTTTGGCCGACGGCCAGTATCGCGTAGTCCTACCGCCGGGGAAGGACATGATCCTGATGGTGATGGCCCTGTCGCCGTCGTCACGTGCGGAGCGACCGTTTGCTCCTTTTCGGCTTGAACCGGGGCAAGAAATTTATATGGACATCCCGGTCTCCGAACCATAAACCCTTTTGGCGGCCAAGGACGTGATCGCGATTGTTAGTGAAACATCGCGACTACACCAAGAACCCGGCGAGTTGGAGCGGTTTTACACCCCAGGTATCCATTGACTGCGGAGCTTCGCTCCGCTGGACGGCCGAGGGCGGCCGTCCCTCGGTGAGCAGATCCGGAGCGGCTTACTTGCTCGAAAGCACAAACTGATTCCCGTCGGCGTCCTTGAAAATAGACGACGTTCCCCACGGTTCCTTCTTCGGTTCGACGGCAAACTCCACTCCCTTGGATTTCATCGTCTTGGCGGTGGCGAACACGTCATCGGTCCAGAACGTGACCGGCTGAAATCCGCCGATGCGGTCTTCATGGCCTTCCGGAGTAAACAGAACGAGCTGCGATTCGGCGCCGGGAATGCCCAGTTCAATCCAGCGCTGCTTGCCGAAGGGTTGGTCGGTCATCACGCGGAAGCCGAGTTTTTCCGTGAAGAACTTCAAGGCGCGATCCTGATCGCGAACCGGAACACAGGCGAACTTGATACCACGAATCATTTGCAGTCTCCTTGTTGAGTTAACGAGGTTGAAGTAACGAAGCCGGTCACAAATAAAACGGCAACAGAAAAGGAGCATAAGAAAGCGCGCGCGGAGATGCAATCACCTATTGAATGCTATATTTACTGTCGGTATAGCGTTTTGGTCGTTGGTCGATAGTCGTTAGTCGGTGACCACACGCCCATCGCGAAAAACTAACGACAAGCGACCAACGATAATAGACCAACAACCAACGACCCCATGATTCCGCTCGATGACTATGTAATCGACGTGTTGATGCGCGACCTCGTCGGCCATGACCGCCGCGTCGTGAGCTTTCTGGTCTATCTGTGGTTTGCCGGAGAGCAGCGAAAAGGAACGGTCGTCGAGGCCAGCTATCGCCAGATCGCCGAGTCCATCGGAGTGTCGAAAAGTTCGGCGCAGTCCGCCGTCGGCTGGCTTATCAAAAGAAAGTTGCTGGCTTCGACCAAGAGAACCGTGACGGCCACACCGCGCTACAAAGTGCTGACTCCCTGGCGGGATTATGAAAGCCGCAGCCGGGGCTGCGCTTAGCAGAAGAAAACAACGCAGGGGCGGGGTGTGGGACCGGCCCCGGTTCTACGAGCTCAAGTTCGTCAAAGAGGGTGGCGTTAGCCCCGTATCGTCGCCCACGACTTTGGCGTCGTATGGCGCGTTGAGCTCGTTGAAGCCGGTTCCAGCGACCGCAAGCTGAAAACGATATTCCCCGATGGATCGACCTCAATGACTTGGTCGTCGAATTGGTTGCTGATCAGGGTGTTGCCATCCTTCAATCGCACGGCCCGGGTCGGCTGGGGCATGGCCACGCTCCCTGGTTGCAGGTTGGTCACATACCCCCGGACCACATTGCCGTCCGGTGACACTTCAATCACGCGGCTGTTGTTCTGATCGGAGATCAAAGTGTTTCCGTTGGGCAAACGGCTGGCAAACGCTCCCACGTTGAGCTTGCTGCTGTCGCGCGATCCGCAGTGTCACACGATCTGATGCTCGCTGGTCACTTCAATCATTCGGTTGTTATTCTGATCGGCGATCAGGATGTTGTCCATTCTTCACCTTTTCCGAGCTGTTGGGGTTATTGAGTTGGTTGGGGCCATTTCCGGCGACACCGGTAGTCCCGTATTGCCAGAAGATCTGCTTGCTCCGATTGACATGGATCACGCGGTTGTTGCCCTGGTCGGCGATCAGGATGTCACCGTTCGGAAGGTCAGTGTTTTGCGCCGGCGTATTCAACTGGTCGTAACCCGAGCCGGTGACGCCCGCCTGTCCGTATTGCCACACGATGTGGCCGGTGTTGTCGATCAGCATGACGCGGTTATCGGCACAGCCGTTCGGACAGGATCGCTTCCGGCGGGCGCGCCTGTGCCGGCGACGAGGTTGACTTCGCCAACCCGTTGAAAATCGTTGGGCGCGACCACCGAGGTGGGCCGGCGATCGAGGAACCGTCGCCGCACGACCAGACGATCTCATTGGTCTCCGGATCGACCTCCAGAACTCGGTTGTTGAACTGATCCGAGATCAAAATATTTCCTGGCTTGTTGTAATAGTCGACCGCTGTGGCAGCAACGGTGCACACCAGAACGAGGGAAACCAGGGCGGCGAAAAAAAATCATCCTATTGGGAAGTTTCATGTTTGTGCTCCTCCGGTGAAAGAGACGGGCCGTTGTCTCCAGCAAACCGAGCGGGAAAGCGCGGCCTGCAAACAAGAAACCTAGATGATGGCCTTTGTCGAGTTGTCAAGAGAATCTCACTTTCCTGTCAATTAACGAGCAAAGTGACCAGTAAAGATGGTCGCGATGCGAGAAAAACTGAACGTGGTGGGGATGGAAAAACAACGAGGACAAATGAATAGTGAACGGGACCCATTCGCAACTATCTACGATTCACTGCGTGGGCTCACAGCTCCGGTACATCGTTCCACACCGCAGTGCCCTTGGCGGTCGGCAAGGTTACGGCTTATGCTGAAAGTAGAAAGTAGAATGAAAGGCTTAGGTTTCGTCTTGCCGATGATTTCGCTTCGTCTCTACACCATTGTGCTGGCCGCGATCGGCTTGGCCATTGTCGCCTATGCTCTGCTGCGCCGCAAATCCAAGAGCGCGAACGAGGTCGAACGCGAACGCCGCACCTGGCTGAACACGGTCGGGCGCATCACCGATGGCACGGTAATCGATGTTCAGGAAATTACTTTGGACACGAAGCGCCCCGCTACCATGCTGATTTACCAGTATGACGTAGCTGGCGTCTCCTATGAGGCCTCACAGGACGTCACCTATCTTCGGCAGTGGATCAATCTACATTCCTGCCGCCTCGGCCTGCCGACTTCAGTGAAGTACGATTCTCGCAACCCCGGAAATTCCATGGTGATTGCCGAAGGCTGGATGGGCTTGCGCCAGTAGAGACGGGGCTCGCCCCGTCTTAGACGCGGCAAGCCGCGTCTCTACTCAGAGTTTCCCGAACGCGGCCAGGATCATATAGGCAACCTGTGCGGTCGCCAGCCCGACCCAGATTCTTTGCCGAATGCGCGAGCGGCGTATGTCGCGGAGCAGGTCAGCGGCGGTCGGTTCGCCGACCATTGCCTTTTCCAGCTTTTCATCCGGCAACACCACCGGTTGCAAATTGATGGGTCTCACAGCCTCGGCCGTCTTCGGCTTGTCGGGATAAAACACCTTCGGCGTGTCCACCACTTCCGACCACATCGGCAGCAGGATCCATGACTTCGGAATGATGTCCAGAATCGGCTTGGAAGTAAGATTGAGCGCCGGCTGGGTTTCCGGTGCGACGCGATCGGCCAGATTCCGCAGCAGCGAGCCCCACCAGAAGTGGCTGAGTTGATCGGTGAGGAGTTCACCGACGTCGACCGGCCGCGATTCCAGTTCTAGCGGCGGCAGAATTTCCGGCGAGATCACGTCTCCGATGTTGGTGAACACCGTGCGAAACCAAGGCATGCGCAGACGCTCGCCAAGCGCCAAGCCGACATACAATGGCCGGGAAGTGAGTACGAGCGGCGGTAGTTTCTCCGGCGCAAAGGTATCGCGCAGATTGCCGATCAGCGACCTCCAGAGCGGCTGGGTCAGGCTCACTGGCGGCAGCAAATCCAGCGGAGTCTCCTGCGGCGCCGTCGTGGACTGCGGATCGGGATACCAGGCTTCGGCTGCGTTTGAACGGTAAGCCATAAGAATTCAGATGACTCCAAAACGTCGATACTCAATGTTAGATGCCGCGGCGTCATCTGTCACGCGTCTTTACCCAGCTTTACAGGCAGCTGAAAAGCGGCGCTGGATGGCCGGTCCCTGCCGTAGAGAAGCGGTTCGCCGCGTACTGCCCGCTAGCCTGGCCCTTGGGAGCACTCTTACACCCATTTGGCCCGCCTTAAAAACAAGGATTTGCAACTGAAAAAAGATGCGCAATCGCAGCCATGCGGCGTCCACTCTTCCTACCGGAACGCCTGATTTCGCTGGTACATGCACTTTGATGCCGTTGAGCGCCGGCCGTGTCGTGAAGAACAATGAAGAGCTTCACGCGGGCCAAGACTCGCCAAGTTGCGAAGGTTGATCCCCCTGTTTCCCGGCGCTCAGAAAAACGGCCGGATAAGGATAAGATGTGAAAGGGACATCTGCAATGGAGAGGCGCAATTGAGCGACGACGCAGCGACAACCAAGTCTCCACGGCAGATGCGGCGTTTCACGCGCTATCGCTTTGATGTGCGCATTCAGGTGTCGGTGTTTCGCGAGGGCGAGACCATCACATGCTGGGGCCGAACCAGCGAACTCAGTTTGGATGGCATTGGTGCGACCCTCAGCGGCGAATTTCAATGCGGCGAAGTTGTTTCCATGGAGTTCCCCATCCCGCTCCCGCCTCACCTCATGAAGGTGCGAGCTGTGGCGCGCTACAGCGAAGGCCTGCGCTGCGGATTCGAGTTTCTGGTTGTGACCGAGGAGCAGAGGCTGCTGCTGCGCCAGGTTTGCGTTGTGTTGGCGAACACCTCCACCTAGTCTCGGGCCTCCTAGTTTTTCCGCCGTGACCCACCAATTCTTCATTACGGCCGTAACTATCGAGGGATAACCCTGCCCGCTTACCATCGCACTATCTCTATTTCTCGGGGAAAGGACTGTATGGGCGAGAAAATCGCCCCGGCAGCTGCTTCGGCTGAACTGCCGGTGGTGAAGGTGCTGCAGGAAGCCATTGAGCACGGAGCGCCGCCGACTCTTACCCACATGTCCGATCCAGTTCCGGACACTTCGCCCACCAACGGCCATGTCGACGTAGTCCCGCCCGCCGTGGAGAAGGCCTACTTCGAACAGCTCCTCGAAAACGCGCCGGATGCGGTCAGTATTATCGACGAGGAAGTAAACATCGTGCGCATCAACGGAGAATTCACTCGCCTGTTCGGCTTCACTGCGGCTGAGGCTCTGGGGAAACGGCTCGACACGCTCATCGTGCCGCCCGATCGCTATGCGGAAACCGCGTGGATCGCCGAGAGCATGAAGACTTCCAGCAAACTTTCGCTCGAGACCCGCCGCCGGCGAAAAGATGGCTCACTGGTCGAGGTGCTGCTCTCAACCTCGCCCGTGACCGAGAACGGCATAAAAGTTGGAGCGTACGCCACCTATCGCGACATCACCGAGCAGAAGCGCGCCGAGGAGCTGAATGCTGCCTTGTACGCCATCGCCGCGCGCAGCCAATCCGCCGAAGATCTGCAACAGTTCTTCGCCGCCATTCACACCATCGTCGGTCAGTTGATGAATGCGCGCAACTTCTACATCTCCCTCTACGATCCCCAGTCTCAGTTGTTGAGCTTTCCCTACTTCGTCGATGAGGAGGATCCTACCCCGGTCCCCAAACCTCTGGGCCGCGGTTTGACGGAGTACGTCCTGCGATCCGGCGAGTCCCTGCTGGCGACTCCGGCAGTTTTTGAGGAACTGGTGCGACGCGGCGAAGTGGAGCTGATTGGCGCCCCGTCGTTGGATTGGCTGGGCGTTCCCCTGAAAAGCGGCACGAGCTGCATCGGGGCACTGGTCGTCCAGAGCTACAACCCAAATACCCGCTTCGGAGATCGCGACCGCGAGATTCTGAAATTTGTTTCGCAGCAGTTGGCTGCGACCATCGAGCACAAGCGCTATGAAGAAGCGCTCCGCCGCTCCGAAGCCCGCTCCCGCTCTTTGATTTTGAGCGCGGCCTTCGGCATTTGCCGCTGCACGCTCGGCGGAAGATTTCTGGACGTGAATCCGGCGCTCATCACCTTGCTCGGGTATGAATCGGTCGAAGATCTTCTTAAGCTGAACGCAAGGCGCGATGTCTTCGTCAATCCTCAGGAGTTGGAGCGTCTCGCCGAGGACTATCGCCGCACCGGAAACCTGAATGGCGTGGAAGTGCAATGGAAACGCAAGGACGACCGCGTCATCATCGTTCGCATCAGTGGCTGCGCCGCCACCAGCGCGGATGAACCCGAAGAAGTATTGGAGCTGATCGCCGAAGATATCACCGATCGGCGCCAGCTCGAGGAGCAGCTTCGCCAGGCGCAAAAAATGGATGCGGTCGGCCGCCTCGCCGGCGGCGTCGCTCACGACTTCAACAACCTCTTGATGGTGATTAACGGATACACCGAAGTGTTGCTGGAGCAGTTGGAACAGGACGGCGCCATGCATCGTAAGGTCCAGTCCATCCAGCAGGCCGCCGATCGCGCCGCCGCGCTCACCCGCCAGTTGCTGGCCTTCAGCCGAAAGCAGCTCCTCGAACTCAAGGTGGTCGACGTCAACACTGTCATCGGCGACATGGAGCGCCTGCTGCGGCCCCTGATCGGCGAAAACATCGAATTGGTCACCCGGCTCTCACCTGAAACCGGACACACCCGCGCCGACGCCGGCCAGCTCGAGCAGGTCATCATGAACCTGGTCGTCAATGCTAAGGATGCCATGCCCGATGGCGGCAAGCTCACCGTGCAGAGCTCTGACGTTACCGTGCGCCAAAACTTCCGCGAACATCGTCTTATTCAGCCTGGACGCTATGCCGTGATCTCGGTTGCCGATACTGGACTCGGCATGGACAAGGAAACCCAGTCCCGCATCTTTGAGCCGTTCTTCACCACCAAGGAAAAAGGAAAAGGCACCGGCCTCGGTCTCTCGACCGTCTACGGCATCGTTAAGCAGAGCAATGGATACGTGTTTGTCCAAAGCGATGTCGGCGCAGGCACAACTTTCTACGTGTATTTGCCCCGTGTGGAAGAATCCGCCGAAGAGGCCAGTCCAGCCAAGGCTCCGCAGAACGAAACCGTCGGCTGCGAAACCGTCTTGCTGGTGGAAGACGAGGATTCGGTGCGCGAACTGGTGCGCGTAACCCTCACCTCTCGGGGCTACAACGTCCTCGAAGCCGAAAATGGCGAATGCGGTTTACGCCTCGCCGAGGACTTCACCGGACACATCGACATCCTTATCACCGACGTCGTCATGCCCGGCATGGGCGGCCGTGAACTGGCCAAAAAGCTGCTCGCGCTGCGTCCCGGCATTTGCGTGCTCTATCTTTCGGGTTACACAGAAGACGCCGTCATCACTCAGGGCGCGGCCGGCCCCGATAACGCGTTCCTGCAGAAACCCTTCACCCTGCAGAATCTCGCCAAGAAAGTCCGCGAAGTCCTGCGCGCCCGATCCGCCCCCACACTTGCTCCGACGTCCGACCCCACACCTGCTCCGACGACCGACCCCAAGGCAATCGCGAAATCGACCTCGAACTAGCGGTTTCACATCAAGGCTAGCGGTTTCGTATCAGGGCATCGTTTTAGCGATGCCGAAAGCTCTTCGGAAAAGGCAGCCCCTTGAGGGGCTGGCTTGCACCTTTTACCCCGTTCCCGCGTCCTATAGTAAGTAGAGTGAGCGCTGAAGCGCGAACCACACTCGGAGTGAACCATGCTGATCGGCAAACCGGATGCAATTCCGTCTTCTGAAATTACTCCCAAAGCCGCGTATCCGAACCGGCGCAACTTCCTCGCCGGTGCAGCCATCGCCGGCGCGGCTGCCGTCACCGGCGTCGCCTTCCGCGATCTCATCGCACCCTCGTTGAAAGTCCAGGCCAACGCCAAAATTGACGGCCTCCAGAAAAGCTCCTTCAGCACGACGGAAAAGGAAACGCCCTATAAAGATGTCACCAACTACAACAATTTCTACGAATTCTCCACCGACAAATACGAGCCTGCCAACCTGGCGAAGAATTTCAAGACCCGTCCTTGGACCGTGACCATCGACGGCGATGTCAAGAAAAAGCAAGTGCTGGACGTCGACGCGATCATGAAAATGGCTGCCCCCGAAGAGCGCATCTACCGTCATCGCTGTGTCGAGGGCTGGTCGATCGTCGTGCCCTGGGTTGGATTTTCGCTGAGCGAACTGATCAAGCGCGTCGATCCTCTGCCCAAAGCAAAGTATGTAGAGTTCACCACCTTATACGATCCCAAACAAATGCCCGGCCAGCGCACCAATGTATTGCAGTGGCCTTATCTCGAGGGTCTCCGCATGGACGAGGCCATGCACCCGCTCGCCCTGCTCTGTTTCGGCATGTACGGCGAGGTGCTCCCGAATCAGGATGGCGCACCGCTGCGCATCGTGCTTCCGTGGAAGTACGGATTCAAAAGCGCGAAGTCGATCGTCCGCATCCGCTTCACCGGCGACCAGCCGCTGAATTCATGGCAGCAGTACGCGCCCAACGAATACGGCTTCTATTCCAACGTGAATCCGAACGTCGACCATCCCCGCTGGAGCCAGGCCAAGGAACGCCGCCTGGGTGAATTCCTCAAACGCCCGACCCTGATGTTCAATGGTTACGACCAAGTGGCCAGCCTGTATTCCGGGATGGACCTCAGAAAAAACTTTTGAAAGGCATTGCAGAAGTCCGAAGTAAGATTGCAGAAGTAAGATTGTAAAAGTGAAATCTGATGGCCGAAAGGATTTTACTTCTGCAATCTGACTTTTGACTTCTGCCTTCTAATGAACCGCCTACGCCTCACCAAAGCGATCATCTTCCTCGCCGCGCTGATTCCGCTGGGACGCCTGGCATGGAAGGCCTTTCACGATGGCCTGGGCGCCAATCCCATCGAGGTCATCACGCACTCCACCGGGGACTGGACGCTAATCCTCGTTCTCACCACGCTCTCCATCACCCCTCTCCGCCGCATCACCCGTCAATACTGGCTGATCGGCGTCCGCCGCATGATCGGGTTGTTCGCCTTCTTTTACGGAACTTTACATTTCCTCACCTACATCTGGCTCGACAAGTTCTTCGACGTCCACGAAATGTTGAAAGACATCGCCAAGCGCCGCTTCATTACCGTAGGATTCACCGCCTTCGTCCTCATGATTCCCCTGGCCCTGACCTCGACCGCATGGTCGATTCGCCGCCTCGGCGGCAAGAACTGGCAGCTCCTGCACCGCCTCATCTATTTCACCGCAATCCTGGCCGTGATCCATTACTTCTGGTTGGTGAAGGCCGACCACCGCAAGCCCATCGAATACGGCATCGTGCTCAGCCTCCTGCTAGCGTACCGTGTGTGGGTCTGGGCGTCAGAAAAAGCATCCGAAAAGAGCAAGCAGCAAGCCATTCCGACCCCGGCCAGGAATCCGCTCTAGAGACGGGGCTCGCCCGTCCACGCCGAGGTAACGCACCTGTCAATTTTCCCAGTTTTTTCGCCGAAACTTTCTTCTAGAATCCGGGTTAGCGCATCATAAGCGTTAACGACAGGAGTGTCTTATGAATCCCCTTGCCTCCACCAAGTGTGCCGGACGCCTGCTCATGGCTCTGGCGGCGATCTCCAGCATCATTTTGATGGCAGCCTGCGGCTCCGGCGGTGCGCCCGCCATTCCCAACCCCGCCGGCTTCAGCAACAGCAATCTGAAAGGGACCTACGTTATCTCCATAGCGGGCACCGACGTCAACCTTACTGCGCAAACTGAGTCCTTCTTCGCAATCGTGGGGACCATGTCGGCCGACGGCAACGGCAATATCAGCGGAGGCACGGTTGACATCAACGACGTAAACCTCGGTGCCCCTTTCGTGTTTACTGCCCAAACCGTCAGCAAGAGCAGCTACAGCGTCAGCCCGGACGGTCGTGGCACGGGCACGCTCGTGACTCCAGTCGGAACGTTTGGCCTTGATTTTGTTCTGACCTCGAACAACCACGGGCTGATCACCCGTTTCGACACCGGCGGGACCGGCAGCGGTACCCTTGACCTGCAGGGCAGCGCCACTCAAAGCCAGCTC